>UOFR01000053.1_pt1 | contig 21217 bp, 20 predicted proteins | sample 1988501 | NCBI WGS metagenome assembly UOFR01 (sample SAMEA4712194, study PRJEB27164) | hydrothermal vent metagenome | biome: marine basaltic hydrothermal vent biome; feature: marine hydrothermal vent; material: mineral | place: Pacific Ocean | collected 2011-06-14/2011-07-23 | depth 1689 m | reverse complement strand
TCATGGACACATTGTGAAGAGTTATCAAATTTCAGTCGGTGACATTAACACCCTGGTCTGACTATCTCCGCGAGCTTTAATCATTTCAAATCCAATGCATTTGCCAGTCTCTGACTGAGCCCCCACGTCTGAAAACATGGTTAACTTTTCAATTTGTTCTCCATTGTCTTACGATTAGTAAGCTTGAATGGACCATCCTGGATGGTTGAAGCCAAAGTGCTCGGCAGGAAAATCCACCAGCTTTTTGGATGCATACCGAGGGTGCTATGCAAGAGCGATATTTTGGTCGTGTTACGCCGTTTGTTGAGAAGATCGGCAATTGTGCTTCTGTATCGCCTGACTGTTAATGAGCTTAAAAGAATTTAAATGAAAAAATCCTTGACTCCGTACTATGGTACTGCACTTATGTTTATCTTACCTCAATAAGGGGTTATACCTATACCATACTAAAGGAGATGACAATGGAAATAAACTTGACTAAAACGAAATTTATCGCGGGACTGTTATTTATAGCGATTACCTGGACTGGAGGCGCTGTAGCTGGCGACACTTCAAACTATTTCAAAGCTAAAATGAGTGGTCAAGACAATATACCCACAATATATACACCTGCTTACGGTACTTTGGAAACAGAAGTTGATCCCTATGGAGAATACATTTATTTCAAGCTGTTCTATGAAAATTTCAGAACCAAAGTTAGGCAGGCCAATATTCACTTCGCTCAGAAATTTGCTAATGGCGGAGCTAATTTGTTTTTATGTGGTGGACCAAAACCAGCCTGTCCTGAATATAGCGGTTACGTTGAGGGTAAACTGTATGCCGAAGATATCATCGGTCCTGCAGCACAAGGCATTGAGCCTGGTGATATCAAGTCTGTCATTAAGGCTATGAAAAAAGGTCTGACATATGGAAATGTTCACACAGAGCAATACAAAGCAGGTGAGATCCGTGGTCAGATTATGCCTGTCGGGAAAAAGCACCATGGCAAGTAAAACATATGTAATTTAGATAAGTTTGGTTTAAGACCCTGACTTTGTCGGGGTCTTTTATTCTTCTGTGGGTCGAACCTGCATAACTTGTTGAATAATAAAATAACTGTGTTGAATTTATAGTCAGCCACTTAGCGTTTCCGCAATCTGTCTATCGCGGTTTTGTAATTGGAGACTTTACCAGCCTGCAGATTGGCGATACCTTCATGGATTACCTCTTCCAGGTGCTTTTCTTTAAGCGCTTCGAGCTGGGCATACTCCGTTGCCGAAACCACAACGACAACCGGTTTGCCATTCCGGTTGATCCGAACCGAGCCACGCTGCGCCTTAATTAGGACTTCGCCGAATTCACGTTTAGCGTCACTGGCATTGAGTATTTCCATAAGGAACCTCTAATTGATTAATTTAATTAAAATTAGTCTTTTGCTTGGATTGTGTCCATCTGCTCTTTTAAATAACACCCTCAATTGCCTAAGTTGTTGGAGCCTCTGCCATTGAGCAAGGATGTTATAGATGGTTTATTATACAAAAAAGGCTTGATGGGCAAGGTGTTGACCTGTGTGCTGGCCTACGAAATATCGGACTGGGAAAATGTTTCCCTGGAACCCTTAGGTACTGACGAAATCCTGGTGGCCAATATCGAAGCCGTCACCTGGTCCAATATGATCATGGACACATTGTGAAGAGTTATCAAATTTCAGTCGGTGACATTAACACCCTGGTCTGACTATCTCCGCGAGCTTTAATCATTTCAAATCCAATGCATTTGCCAGTCTCTGACTGAGCCCCCACGATGCATTTTTCTGAATCTTACTTTGCAGTTCATCAAGCTCAGATATAAAATAAAGCGTGATACGGTTATGCTCCATTTGTCTTACGATTAACAAGCCTGAACGAACCTCGCGAATTTTGCAATGAACGTTTCTGGCAACTCGAGGGTTGCAGCGGTTAAATCGATTGTATCCGCAGAAGTTTCGGTAACCACCCACCAACTCGTACCCCCCATTAACACCATGTTTTCGTGAACCGGGTGGATTCGTCTTATCACCTCCAGGCAAAGCGTTAACAGATCCATCGCCGCCTGAGTATTGATCGCGATTAATTCGCGTTGATTCAATAATATTTTCTGATTTGCCATTACAAATACTTCTTCCTGAGTTCCTACGTGTTCAGGAAGATAATAGTGGCGAGGCCAGGCCGACACTTGTCCTGAAACGACAATCGTTTGTCAGTTATAATCAGGGGAAATAATATATTATCTGTAATGGATTAATATAAATCACCAATAACACTCGCGGTTTATGTTGTGGGCGCAACTATAAATATAACCCGTGCTGGTTTTCCCTCACGGATTTAATATAGTGTCTACGCTGGATGATTTTGTTTAATTACCCGATTCAGTCACACGAGACGCATTTGAACCGAGATCATTTCAAATCATTTACATTCTCGCTACAGTTAATCGTGAATGATAATTTGCTTCTGGTTTGAATCTATATCAATTACCAGGCCGGCTACTTTCGCTGCAGAACCAATATCATCCAGTGCCGGAATGGCATTTAGTTTTGCCAGCATAGACAGAGCTGAACCGGGCTCACAATCGATCAACAGGTCGGATTCCTGCCGACATCCACAGGTCTCGAGATCAAGATCAAATTTAAAATCATCTGTCATTATCAATACCACGGGTTCTTCGCGCATGATCTGAGATTTGATCCGAGCGACGGTTGCTTTGTCATCTTGCCAATCGAGTTTGGGTATATTGCTATGGTCACGCATTGGACTTCCTTTTTTAGTTAATGAAATTTATTAATCGATTTAATCCTGAAACGGTTTGTTTAAGGGCTCGCGGCCTCCATGTCAGGATTATATTCACCAAGCTGGGCCAGGTGGTTCAAGCGGGCACGATTCAGCAGGGCCTGTTGCGCCGATAACATATTTTTCTCATCACCCTGCCATCGTTGTAATGCAGTTTGTTGTAACGCCCGCCCATAGGAAATACTCAACAGCCACGGTGCCGCTGCACCCAGCTGGTTTATTGCGTTGAGATTGGCCGTGGCCTCTTCAGGTCCCTGACCACCAGAAAGGAAATTTATGCTGGGCACGGCGGCGGGTACCGTTCGTTTGAGCATCGTGAGCGTTGCTGCAGCGACCTCATCGGGGTCGGCTCGTCGGCAGTCCTTGCCGGGCAAGACCATATTCGGTTTCAGGATCATTAACTCGAGTACCACATGGTGACGATGCAGGGCATGGAATACGGCATGTTGTACGGCTTCGGTAACCTCGGCGTGACGATCGATGTCGTGCTTGCCGTCCATCAAAACCTCTGGTTCGACGATCGGCACCAGCCCTTCGGCCTGACAGACGGCGGCATAACGGGCCAGCATCTCGGCGTTAGCCTCGATGCCATGTTGGCTGGGGGCGTGTTGGTCAATGGCGTAAACCTCACGCCACTTGGCAAAGCGGGCACCCTGTTGTTTATAACCGCGTAACCTGTCTGCCAGTCCATCGAGGCCCTGAGTGATCAGGTCACCTGCAGAAAGCGCCAGTGGGATCTTTCCCTTGTCGACCTTGATTCCAGGGACAATATTTTGCGCCCAGGCCGTCTGTGGAACCGTTTCATCGCCATCGGTTTTCTGTTGCAGAGTTTCCTCGAATAAAATAATTCCACTGATATACTGACCAAGTCCTGTGGTCGTTACCAGCAGGCTACGCCAGATACGTCGATTTTCTTCATTCGACTCCACATTGATTGCAGAGAAACGTTTGGCGATAGTCGGTGAACTTTCATCGGCGGCGAGAATACCGCGCCCCTTTTGTGCCATGTCGTGAATCGTGGCTTCTAGTTCCGGTACGTATTCCATATTGTTTCTCCTGTCGATACCGAGATTATTAATTTAGTCAGGGATGCTCTGTCACCTTAGAGAAGCTCTGATCAATCCCTCCCTGGATTGCCAGAGCACGCAAAGCAAAAAATGTGATTTTTGCTTTACTCACAAAATCAATCGCTTAATGCGATTCATTTTGGCAACCCATCCATGGGTTGCAGGAAACTCTGAATTAATTATAGTTTCCTTAGTTTATGCCGAATTGATTGAGCCGTTAACATCCGTCAAATACTCCGTTTCATGTTTGCCTGAACCGCCGGGTTTGCCAGTATTGCGCGTACGGCCATAACAAACGATTCTGTCAGGGTTGGGTGGGGATGAATGACTCCTGCAATGGCTTCAAGTGGTAACCCGGCTTTCACAAGCAATGCGGCTTCACCGATCAGATCACCCGCACCTTCGACCAGGGCATGAACCCCGACTATTTTTCGTGTGTCGGTTTCAAAAACTATTTTTAATAGCCCGGTATCACGTCCATCGATTTGGGCACGGGCATCATTTTGAAAGTCGTATCGGGCCACGGCAACTTCAAGCCCGGCCTGTTGAGCCTGTGCCTCGGTCAGACCTGCGATACCAATCTCAGGCTCACTAAAGATGACGGCGCTATTGGTATTCGGATGAGGGAAGGCCACCGGCTGCCCCAATAGATGTCGAGCAAGTGCCAGTCCTTGAGCCGTTGCCCAGTGCGCAAACATAGGTTGGCCGACGACATCACCCACCGCGTAAATTCCCGCCTCACCCGTTTGCAGCTCGCTATCTACCTTGATGCCCTGTACATCGTGTTTGACTAACGTATTTTCCAGACCGAGATGCTCGACATTAGGACGCCGGCCGGTTACGACTAAAACAGTGTCGGCGATGGAGTGTAATTTATTGCCGTCCTGATCCGTAAAATTAACAAATACAGTTTGCCCGGAATGAACGATGCCGTTTACCTGAGCGCGAGTAATAATTTCAATGCCGTCGGCTTGCATACTTGTTTGCAGGCGTGTTGCTAATTCTTCATCAACTGGTCCCAGGATGCGTGGCATATTTTCCAGTAAGGTGATCTGACTACCCAGTGTATTGAATACCTGACCCAGTTCAATCCCGATAGGACCACCGCCAATGATGACCAGTTTGGTTGGGACATGATCGATATTAAGTATGCTTTCACTATCGTGTACACGCGGATGATCTATACCTTTAATTGGTGGGTGAAAGGGGATTGAACCGGTTGACAGGATGGCCTTTTCAAAATGAATTTCCTGGGTCGTGCCATCTTCACTTTTTACCGTTGCAGAACGTGGGCCAAGCAGGCAGCACTTTCCAAAGCAGGTAACCAGGCTCGTTAACTGAGCTGATTTTTGCAAGGCCGCTGTACTACGGCGGTTTAGAATCGAACGCTTGCGTTGCAGTATGGCCGACCAGTTTACACTCACATCTTTTGTCGGCAGACATAAACCAAAATCACTGGCTTCATTGAGTTCGCGTAAACGCCGAGCAGATTCACGGAATATCTTTGATGGGATACAACCTTCAAACAGGCAGGTGCCCCCCAGCCCCGGGCCTTGTTCAACCAGCATGACGGACTTGCCTGCCGAGGCGAGAGCCATCGCCGTTGGGGTGCCGCCGGGCCCGCCGCCGACGATCAGGTATTCAACGTCACGTGTTGGCATCTGCTGTTTCCTTTTTGTGTGATTCGACAGTATGGTCTAATCTCGTTCAGTTCGTTGTCCATCGCTATCGGTGAAACGCCGTGGTATGGCATTTTGGACAGGGTGGAATTTTAGCGGTTTTGTGAAAGTGTAATTTTTCACCGCATTGATCGCATACCAGGGTCCCGGGCGCGGTGATTTCCCCCGTATGATAGGTCGATGCCCGTTGCGCATCGAGTTTTAACGTCAATAAGGCAAGGGTGGTTGGGTCTGCCGCCTGTTGTAACAGATCAAGTACGTAGCTCTCGAGTAGCGAGGTTTCAAAGCCAAGCCAGTCTTTGAGTTCATGACCGCTTTCTGATAGATAATGAGTGATGCCACTCAGATCCCGTTTGAGATAAGTCGCGATTAAATCAGCATCTTTTTCCGAAATTTCTTTAAGTTCGATGGCTTCCTGGCGGGCCTCATCAATCAGTCGGTGTAGCAGGGGATCGGTTTTTTCTTCTGCGTTGTGAATATTCCTGACGGTGCGTTCAAACATTTTTTCATACGCCTCGCCAAGGACGTCTATCGGGTCGTGGTGTAGTGGGTCTTTCATGGTATCCTCCAGTCGGTATTACGTGCACGTAGCCAGAATTTTGATTTGCAACATTTATAGATTTCGCTCTCTGCCTGTTTATGTTTATCTTTGTGGGAGAAATTATATTTATTCATAATCGTTATCTCTGTCTGAACCTGTTTTTGTTAATTTATTCATGTGAGTAAACTTTTTTTACGCAATACCCGGTACACCCACATTTTTATCATGTCGTTAAATACAAACCAGACCAGTGCATAAGCCCACATCCACATCGCTGATTCCCAGCCAATGGGCGTTATCAATATGCCGTATACGGCGATCAAGGTGCCCAGAATACGGGTAGAAAAAGTCGCAATGAACAGCGTCCAGGAGGGGTAGGGTTTCTTCCAGAACCAGTCATCAATGCGAGTATTATAGATAGTGCCATGACCAGCGATGACCAGTTTGGCAAAAAACATCGACTGGATTACTTCTTCTGAATATTTCATCTCTAACAGGATATAAAACAGTAAAAAAGAAGAGATGACGCCGGCAACGCCAAGCACACTGGAAATAGTAAGCATTTCAGGCATATTCCAGCGCACGGGTCGGGCATCGACCCGGGTATGATCGGTGGCAATGGCCAGGATCGGAATGTCGTTGAGCAGCGCCAGGATAATGATCATCAGTGCCGTGATCGGATAAAAATTAAATACAACGATCGCCAGAGTCATAAAAAGAATAATGCGGATGGTCTCGGCAATACGAAAGATTGAATAACTTTTCATACGCTCGAAGGTGATGCGTGCCTGTTTGATGGCATCATTGATTACCGACAGACCCGGCGCGGTGAGAATGATGTCGGCTGCGGCACGGGCCGCATCGGTGGCATTGGCGACTGCGAATCCACAGTCGGATTTTTTCAGTGCCGGTGCGTCATTAACCCCATCCCCGGTCATCGCGACAATATGGCCGCCTTTTTGTAAAGTATCGACAATAAGATATTTATCCTCGGGAACCACTTCGGCAAACAGATCAACGTCTTCTATCATCTCGATGATGGCCGACTCATGGGTATGGACAAACTCGCGATCAAGCAGGCGGGTATCGTAGGTTTGTTTTAGTGTTTCGATCACTTTGTTGGCAAAGCGTTGTGCCTCGGTATGCGTTATATCCTGGTTTAGCTGTTCATAAATAGCCGCCGCCATCGCCGAGGCGAGTGCCAGTAGTTCCTGACTGCCGCTGCCAGTGAGTTGATGGGAACGAATGGTTTCGCCTTCGAGCCCCAGCAGGCGACCGATTTCTTTGGCGATGGCCAGATGATCACCGGTGACCATTTTTACATGCACCCCGTAGTTGCGCATATCAGCGATGACCTGACGGGAATCGGTGCGGGGGGGATCATTAAGAGGGATCAATCCAACCAGTTCCAGCGGTGCCTCGCCGATTTTTTTGCCCACGGCCAGAGTGCGGTAGCCTTTGGCGGCGAGTTGTTCGACTTGCTGATTAATAATGATAGTCTGTTCATCGGATAACCTGGCCATGTTAATCAATATCTGCGCGGCGCCTTTTATCGCGGTAAAGTGCTCATCGCCATTGGTAATTCGTGCCTCTGTACGTTTACTGATGGGATCAAACGGGGTGAAGTGCGTTTGCTGGTAGCGGCTTAATTCAATCTCGGGCAGCTTTTCTTCGATGTAATGAAAGATCGGTAATTCAATGGGATCATTGTTTTCACGTTGTGAGGCCAGTGCGGCGAGCAGGAACAACTCGGACGGGCTATGCCCTTCCAGAACGATGGGGTCGGCCACCTGCATTTTATTCTCGGTCAGGGTTCCGGTTTTGTCAGAGCAAAGTATATCGACCCCGGCCAGCTCTTCAATCGCCGTCAGTTTTGAGACCACGGCCTGTTTGCGCGCCAGCATCAGGGCTCCGACGGCCATGGTAACCGACAAAACAGCCGGTAATGCTACTGGAATGGCGGCGACAGTGAGAACCAAAGAAAAGCGGGCAATCTCAATAAAGTTTTCATGGCGAAACAGCGCCACCATAATAATCAACAACACCAGGGCGACGGTAATCAGGATCAGAAAATTACCGATTTGAATTACCATTTTTTGAAAATGGCTACGTTCCTGCTGCTGTGCCTTTGCCACGAGCGAGACTACGGAGGAAAATCGTGTATTAGCCCCGGTATTAATGACCACGGCGAGCATCTCACCCTGTTTCACGATGGTGTTGGCGTAGGCAACTTCGTTGACCTTGCGGCTGACAGGCAGTGATTCACCGGTAAGTGCGGCCTGATCGATGAGCAAATAATCACCGGACAGCAGTTGTACATCCGCAGGCAGAATGTCGCCGATGCGCATTTTAACAAGGTCACCGGGTACCAGCTCGCGGGAGGAAACTCTTTCAAACTGACCATTGCGCAATACGGTTACCTGTCGATCCATTTTTGCCTTAAGGGCCTTTAAGGCATTTAAAGCGCGGTGTTCCTGCATGAAATCCAGCCCGGCATTAACCAGCAGCATGACCAGAATGATGAAGAAGTCTTCCCATTTCTGTACCAGTGCCGACAGCAGGGCTGCGATCTCAATCATCCACGGGATCGGCCCCCAGAAGCGACGAAATAGCCGGTGCCAGAGTGGTTCTTCTTTTTCTTCAAATGCGTTGTAGCCGTATTCTTGCAAACGTCGTGCGACCGTGGCCTGACTGAGCCCCTGGTCGGCCTGCACATCAAACATTTTTAATGTGTCAGTAACAGGCTGTTGGACGTAGTTATCCGTCTTTCGATTCATAGCGATAGTCTCGCATTGCCCGTTTTTAATGAGTAGCTTTGTTAATTTACGTTGATTTTCCGACACAGGCTGTCACCTGGGTTACAGTTCAGTTGGGTTGGGCGGTCTGAATCAACAAACCGTTACGATCTCATTCTTGTTGCGGGTTTATTGCAGAGTCGCTATGTCGCCACCAGTCGGAGATGATATAACCGACAGCTGGATTCACCAGATAACCATAGGAGCGATGGGCATTCAGGCCTTTGTCATTTCGAAAGAAGTTGTAAATGGCTTCGCTATGATCCTCGATCGAATCAATGATGCCAAGTTTGAGCATGTGACTGAAATCATCACGAAATACCCGGTCCAGCGCAGTAATATCCCCGACCGAAGATATATTTACCCATCGTTGTATGTTGCATGGAAATTGTTTCTGTTTTTTATATTGGTTTCCCATCAATCGACGTTGCACGTAATTCATGCCTAATGGGCTACCTATGGTCAGGAATAAATCAATTTTACCTGGCAGATTCTCAAGGTGAGAAAGTTCCCACAAGGTGTCATAAGCAATGACGGAACCGAGACTATGTCCAATCAAGAGGATCTTTTTGTTTGCTGACAGCAATGGTCTGAGTTCCTGTTTCAGCATTTCGCGAATATCACAGGCAATGTTATTTTCATTATCGAAGTAACGGCTAATTTCGTGTGCGATCTGCCGTATGATTTTCGGTAGGAGTGGAATTATAAAAGGAAATTGATCCCCCAGGCTAAAGAGTATTTTTGCCAGATGTCGTTGTAAACTTTTGCTGTCGGCGATGTCCTCTGCAGTGGGACCATGTTTGTTGATGAGTTCATCGATCCAGGGTAGATCACGACTTATGTCAGTAGTTTGATGATAATAGAGATAGGTCCAGGCAATCAGTTTAAAATGATCATATTGGTTCTTGATATTGCTAACCAGTTCCGGCTCGCTGCGGCGGATACCTTCGAGCATACATCGCCATAGTAGTTGTCGATGTTGCTCTGGTACCGGTTTGGGATTTTTACCGGGAATAAAAATAATCGTTCTGTCAATCATTTATACTCGTCAACTTAAACGGCAGTCTGCGACTAGAATTTTTCAGATGCACATGCAAATCTGAATATATCTGGATCATTAATATAATCCCATCTTACGTTACGATATCTTGTTGTGGTAATTTATTTCTACAAACCTGGTTGATCTGCCTTTGGTTCAGCACGACGAGATTTGGGTCGCGGTTTAGATCAATGCCAATATATGCTGGCCATGGTTAAGTTAGTCTGACCGTTTTACGCATAGCGATACTGATAGCGATTAACGCGGCCCCATCGAATTGCAGACTGAATGTTTCCCTGGCTGGTTTTACACAAGCTAATGTAGTGTGTGATGTAATACTGTAACCTGGGTGACAGTGACGCAACCAGATGTTAGCGATTATCACTGGTGGTGCATTAGCTACATGTTCGTTTAAAACGATTTCATGTTCATACTTCTATCTCATGCTCAGGGTTGGGTAACCCTGCCAATTTACATAGCATGGGAATTGGGCCATGTGGAAATAACTCATAGAGGAAATCCCGATAACTTTTTTCATCTTTAAAGTGATTTTTATGTAACCGGGCACGTTCAGTAAGCAGTTTGTGCATACTTGGGTGAATCATATGATCTTCATAATATTCACGAAAATAACGAATTAGCTCCCAGCCTGTTTCGGTAACCGGTTTATGGCCATCGGCCTCATGCTGTCTGATCAATGCCTCTGCGACATCCTCGTTCCAGTCATCTGGTTCAAGAAGGTAGCCTTCTTCATCTGTCTTTATAACTTTGTTATTCACTTCAATGCTCATAACCGACTCCTGATAGAAAAATGAATGATCATGCGTAATGATGAAATGTCAGTGATAATCTAATGTTGACGTATTTCAACCTTGATGTTGATAAATCTCTGGGCACGTACACAGATACACCTGTTAATCAGAGGCTAGCGTAGGCAAGAAACGATTTATTGGCTGTCACTTGTGTGACACACTGTATTTATTTTTGGTGAGGTTGTATCTGTCGCACAGAGTCCTTATACAGATTGAATGAGAACAATACTGCAACCATAAAATGGATATCACGTAATACAGCATTTAACGAGAGCTAATATATTTTAACGAGGTTTTATTTATCACTGCTCACAGGAGATAATTGCGATGAAAAGGGATCGAGTTTATTACCAGCATTGTAAAGAGATATTATTGCAGGCCCCCCTGTTTACCGGTCTGGCTGATAACTTGCTCGATGACATGCTGTCCCTGTTCTGGCGTGATACCTGGCGGCGTGGGGTACATCTGGACCCAGTCATTTTTCAGGATCGATTCTTCCTGCTAATTGAAGGTCGGCTTGAAGTCATGCGGGTTAATCCAGATACCGGTAGAAGTATAATTCTGTACATACTCGGCCCGGGCGATGGTATTGATATGGTTACTCTGCTAAATACCCAGCCACATGAAATAATGGCTATGGCACTGGATGATGTAGCATTGATCTCGGTGCCGATTGATGCGGCTCGTAACTGGATCGATCAACACCCGGAATTCAATCGTAACTTCCTGCCTTATCTGGGGGAACAGATACGCAAGATGGAAGATCTTGCTTCCGATCTGGCCCTGCACAATACGATGACTAGATTGGCCCGTTTGATTCTACGCCATATCGTACCCGGTTCATCACATCAGACGGGAGGCGCTCATCGTCTGAAACTCATTCACGATCTTCATGATGAAGGGCTAGCCCGTATGGTAGGTTCAGTACGGCAAGTTGTGAATCGGCATCTGCAACATTGGCGCAAACAGGGAATTTTACACAAGCGGGACTTTCATATCGAAGTCGCAGAGCTTGAAGCGCTGCAAAGCTATGCCGATGATGCGAAGCAGCAGATCGTAAAAAAAGATGTGAAGGTATGAAGTTTGTGTGGCTTCTTTTTCTTCATTTTCGATGCTAGCAATATTACTAAATTTGACGTAAGAAGCACCCATCCGTTGCAGACAGAGTCTATTCTTAATTATTCGTTAAGGTGCTTCCGTTGCCTGTCATCCAGGTGACAGCTATAACCATATTTATGGATCACACTGCTTGAACGAAAAAGACTAATGAGTTTCCTTGCTGGAATTATTTATCTGGAGGCGGGCGGTGTGACATCAAATTGCTGTATTGTGGTTTACTCCGAGACAGATGTTGTGGAGCAGGCCATCGATGAATTGCAAGTGACAGGCTACAACTTTCGCCAGTTGTCAGTCATGGGGGGTGGTCATGATATGAAAACCTGCCTGCCTGGACTTTATCGTACAGAGGGTAATGTATGCTTGTTAGGCCCCCAGGCTGATTTCTGGAATACCTTGTGCGATCATTTTAACGGTATCGCATATTACTGGGATCATGATTTTGGGTCTTTGATGCTAGCCGGCCAAATGATTGACTTGCTAACACATGAAATGCCGAATGTTGATATCGTCGATGGTTTTAGCTTGTTTGGCTCAACACTATTTATGCTGGGTGTTCCCCGCGACAGCATTAAGGAATATGAATCTGCAATTAAAGCAGAAAAAACTTTATTACTGTTTCATGGCGACTCGAAAGATGTTGAACATATCTGTGATGTTTTACATGGAGAGACACAACAGGTGACGGTACACCGAGCCTGAATTAAGTAAATCGTCGCGAAATGAATTATAATGTTGTTCAGCTCAGATGGTCGCTGTAAAAAAACTGGCGTCGAACTCGATGCTTTAATGGATTTGCGAGTTAAATGGTGCCGAGGAGAGGACTTGAACCTCCACGGGGTTGCCCCCACTAGCACCTGAAGCTAGCGTGTCTACCAATTTCACCACCTCGGCAAAGATGGGTTTCTATCATCTGCCTGACTCCTCAAAAGAGCCAGGGCCGCGAACTTTACCGGCAATACTTCTTACTTGTCAATTTAAAACGCTAACTTTCTGCATTTATAGGTGTTATAATTCAGAGATATATGAGTAAAAGAAAAAAAGACCCTCACGCGGAGCGTGAATCCCTCAAGTACGATAATCCTATAGCCAGCCGTGAATTTATCCTCGAGTTTCTCGAATCCGCTGGTGCGCCTCAAAAACTGGATGCTATTGCTAGCCATTTTAACTTGACCGATGAAATGGGCCGAACGGCCTTGCATCGACGCCTGCGCGCCATGGAGCGTGATGGTCAGATTCTGTTTAATCGACGCAAACAATACTGCATTGCCAGCAAGATGGATCTGGTGCCTGGGCGCGTTATCGCGCATCCCAGTGGTTTTGGCTTCTTAGTGCCGGATAAGGGCGGTGATGACCTGTTTTTATCCGCACGTGAAATGAATGCCGTGATGCATAGCGATCGGGTTGTGGCCCGTGAGGTGGGCATTGATCGACGCGGTCGACGTGAAGGCGTGGTGGTTGAAATCCTTGAGCGTGGCATGCAGCATGTGGTGGGCCGTTTATTTATCGAACAAGGCATGGGTTTTGTGATTGCCGACAATAAACGCATCCCGAAAGACATCGTGATCGCCAAAGATGACTTTAACGGCGCAAAACATGGCCAGATTGTGTCACTGGAAATAATTGAATACCCGACTCGAAATCGCCAGGCCATCGGTAAGGTTATCGAGGTTATCGGCGATCACATGGCGCCGGGCATGGAGATCGATATCGCCATCCGCAATCATGACCTGCCACAACAATGGCCGGCCGAAGTTGAAGCCGAGATCAAACGTTTAACCGAACAGGTTTCGGAAGCAGACAAGTCTGCTCGTGAAGATATTCGCAATCTACCATTAGTAACCATTGACGGTGAAGATGCCCGTGACTTTGATGATGCGGTCTATTGCGAACCCAATGGCAAAGACTGGCGTTTACTGGTTGCGATTGCTGATGTGTCTCATTATGTAAAACCCGGTAGCGCGCTTGATAACGAAGCCAATAACCGCGGCACCTCGGTTTATTTTCCGGAACGAGTGATCCCGATGTTGCCGGAGATCCTGTCCAACGGTCTGTGCTCATTAAAACCGAAGGTCGATCGCCTGTGCATGGTCTGTGATATGAATATTGGTCCGAATGGTCAGCTTAAAGATTATCGATTCTATCCGGCTGTCATGCATTCCCATGCGCGTTTGACCTATACAAAAGTTGCCGCCATGTTGGTTGATGGCGACAAGGCCTTGTGTGATGAATATAAAACAATACAGCCGGATCTGAAAAACCTGTACGGATTGTTCAAGGTGCTGTTAAAGGCACGTGAACGGCGTGGTGCGATTGAATTTGAATCCACTGAAACCCGCATTGTGTTCGGCGAAGATAAAAAAATCGAACAGATCGTGCCGGTAACCCGCAACGATGCGCATCGGTTGATCGAAGAATGCATGCTGATGGCGAATGTTGCCACCGCCGAATACCTGGATAAATACGAGATGCCAGCCCTGTATCGCAACCATGAGCCACCGGGTGAAGAAAAATTATCTGAGTTGCGCGAGTTTCTGTCCGAAATCGGTCTGAATCTGGGCGGTGGTAATGAGCCTGAGCCTGCTCATTATAAAAAATTACTTGAATCAATTCGTGATCGACATGATTCGCATTTGATTCAAACGGTGTTATTGCGCAGTCTGAAACAGGCGGTGTATGCACCCGATAACCTCGGACATTTTGGTCTGGCCTATGAGGCCTATGCACATTTTACCTCACCGATTCGGCGCTATCCTGACTTATTGGTGCATCGTGCGATACGTCATATCTTGAGTGGAAAATCAGTTGAACGCTATCTATATAGCGCGGATCAAATGGCCATGCTTGGTGATCACTGTAGTGTCACTGAACGCCGTGCCGATGAGGCCACCCGTGATGCGACCGACTGGCTGAAGTGCGAATACATGCTGGATAAACTCGGTGAGCAATACCCGGGCGTCATCACGACAGTCACCGGCTTTGGTATTTTTGTCGAGCTAAAGGATATTTATGTCGAAGGCCTTATCCATATCACGGCTTTGAAACAGGATTATTATCATCACGATCCGATTCATCATCGTTTGATTGGTGAACGTACCGGCAATATGTATCGTTTAGGCGATCCTATCAACGTACTGGTTGCGCGGGTGGATCTGGATGAGAAAAAAATCGACTTTGATCTTGCTGATAGCCAGCCGAATGTAAAACAAAATAAAAACGCGGGCAAAACCAAATCAGGCTCAACATCACGAAATAGAAAGTCGGATAAGAAAAACCGCAATAGAACCAAAGGACAGGGAAAAAAATCAGGCCAGAAAAAATCCGGAAAGAAAAAATTAAACAATAACTCGTCGACGAAAAATATAAGTAAGAAAAAAACGACGAAGAAAAAAGTAGTTGCGAAAAAGACCAGTAAAAAGAAACAGACTAATAAGAAAACGGCGAAGAAGAAGTCCGTCAGGAAAAAGACGGCGGCTAAAAAAACATCGAGCAAGAAAAAAACCGGCACCAGTAGCAAAAAGAAACCGACAAAAAAACAGGTTCGGCGCAGGGCTTAGTCCATGTCAAGATCAGGGTCTAAATCGAGATCGAATCCCAGTGCTCGAATTGGCGCGAGATCAGACAAGTCTTATCTCTACGGGTTAAACACCATTCAGGGGTTATTGGCGACGTCACCAGAACGCATGCTAATCATCTATCTTGAACAAAATCGCAAAGACAAACGTACTGAGGCTATTCAGGAGCTGGCGGCTCGCCATGGCGTTACGATTCAACATTGCCAGCGCAGTCTGTTTGAAAAAAATCTGGGTGAGGCGAATCATCAGGGCGTGATGGCCGAGGTCAAGCCGATTGCCGCACAATCAGAAAATGAACTCTATCAATTACTGGATTCATTAGATGCGACTCCTTTTCTGTTGTGTCTGGATGGCGTAACCGATCCGCACAATCTCGGTGCCTGCTTACGCACTGCGGATGCTGCGGGCGTGCAGGGCGTGATAGTGCCCAAGGACAATGCCTGCAGCCTGAATGCAACGGTTAGTAAGGTGGCCAGTGGTGCGGCGGAGATGATGCCGTTTTTTTCAGTCACCAATCTGACGCGCTGTCTGCGTGAATTGAAGGAACGGGGAATCTGGTGTGTTGGTCTGGCCGGCGAAGCCGGGCAGGACTTATATCAAACAGACCTCAAGGGCCCACTGGCCATTGTGATGGGCGCAGAAGGCAAAGGCCTGCGGCGTTTAACCGCCGAGACCTGCGACAGTCTGGCCTCGTTGCCGATGTTTGGTCATGTCAGTAGCCTGAATGTCTCTGTCACCACCGGCATTGCCCTGTATGAGGCGGTTCGCCAGCGGGGCTAAAACTCGGTAGTCCTGTGCGCTAAAGAGGCTATGCCGGAAAATATCGACAGCAAATGACTAATCGTGGCCATTTCTCTTCAATAAGATGCCAAGCCATTGAATAATATAAGATTATAAGCACGACTCAGGCTTGCCTATTACCCGCTTCATTCTGTACAATGCGCCGCTCACTCAGCTGACTGCGCGCAGATAGCTGGGTGAACCACAATTTGAGATTTAATCCTTGCTCCACCAGTCTATGACGAGGGGGGCTTAACCAAAGGGAAACATTATGCGACATTATGAGATCATATTTTTGGTCCATCCTGACCAGAGCGAACAGGTCCCGGCGATGATTGACCGATACAAGGCCACCATCGAAGGCAAAGAAGGCAAGATTCACCGTTTAGAAGACTGGGGTCGCCGCCAACTTGCTTATACCATTCTAAAAATTCACAAAGCGCACTACGTATTAATGAACATTGAGTGTAACCAGGAAACCCTGGATGAACTTGAGAGTGCGTTTAAATTTAATGACGCCGTTTTACGCCATATGGTGATTAAATGTAAGCATGCCGTTACCGAAGCGTCACCGCTGATCAAGAAAGACGATGATCGTCCTGCGCGTGACAGCTATGAAGCCCCTGCAAAAGCTACTGCTGACGCCCCTGCTGGCGACGCGAGTGAAACCCCTGCAGACAATGACAACTCAGACACTGACGCCGGTACAAAAACCGATAGCGACAGTGAAGCGGCTTAACGAGAAGGAGCATACAAAATGGCACGTTATTTTCGTCGTAAGAAATTTTGTCGATTTAAGGCTGAAGGCATTACCTTTATCGATTATAAAGATATCAATCTGTTAAAAAACTACGTAATGGAAAACGGTAAAATCGTACCCAGCCGCATTACCGGCACCAGTGCGAAATATCAACGTCAACTCGCAACGGCTATAAAACGCGCGCGTTTTTTATCGCTGTTGCCCTACAGTGACGCACACAAGTAGTTAGGCGGAGACTAAAACAATGCAAATTATTTTATTAGAAAAAGTAGCGAACCTGGGTGACCTGGGCGAGCAGGTAAATGTTAAATCCGGTTATGGCCGTAATTTCCTGATCCCACAAAGGAAAGCGGTTCCGGCGACCAAGGCAAATATCGAAAAGTTTGAAGCACGTCGTGCTGAACTCGAAGCCGCCGCAGCTGAGCTACTCATTGCTGCACAGGCGCGGGCCGAGCAGGTAGCGGGCCTGGTGGGTATTAAGCTTGAGCGTAATGCCGGTGAAGAAGGCAAGTTGTTTGGTTCGGTTGGACCTGCCGATATTGCCGATGCGATTACGGAAGCGGGCGTTAGCGTTGAGAAACGTGAAGTCATCATGCCGGAAGGCGCTATTCATGCGATTGGTGAATACGAGGTCAGTGTTCGTACCCATACTGACCTAATGCAGTCGATCAAGGTCACAATTGAGGCCCTTGCGAGCTAAGCGCTAAACACTTTCAGGTTCTGAATAAAAGCCGTGCTCGTCACGGCTTTTTTCATTTGTAGTAATTCGTTTTAAACACAATTAAATCACAACTTATACACAGCCTTGTCCACTGTTCCCGCCCGTCACTTCTTGATATGCTCTGTGCACGATTTAGCGGGTATAAATACCTGAAAAATTGGTATTTACTATAAATATAAGCTTAACCTGGTCTATAGCCTGATCCTGTCAGTCTAAAAACGGAATATTAAATGAGCGATCAACAGACTTATCCAAAACCCGCCGGTCACGACACCGCAACCGAATCTATCAAACTGCCCCCATTTTCCATTGAAGCCGAACAGGCCGTGCTCGGAGGCCTGATGCTGGACAATCTGGCCTGGGACAAGGTGGCGGATCTGCTCACCGAGGAAGATTTTTATCGGCGTGATCACCGCTTGATTTTTACTGCGATTGCCAAACTCGCCAATACCAGCCAGCCCTGCGATGCGGTGACCTTATCGGAGTCGCTGGCTCAGCTAAACGAACTCGATAACGTCGGCGGCCTGAGTTATCTCGGCTCATTGGCGAATAACACCCCGACCGCAGCCAATATCAAGGCCTATGCCGATATTGTGCGTGAGCGCTCCATCCTGCGCAGTCTGATCACCGTATCAAATGACATCGCCAGTAACGCCTACAATCCGGAAGGCCGGGCCAGCTCGGAATTATTAGAACTCGCCGAGCAGCGTGTGTTTGAGATTGCCGACAAGGGCGCGCGAGGGCGCTCCGGTTACGTCGGCATCAAGAGCCTGTTGACCAAGGCGGTGGATACCATTGATAAACTGTTTCAACTCGACAGCCCGATCACCGGTGTGCCGACCGGCTTTAAAGATTTTGATGAACAAACCGCGGGCCTGCAGGGCTCTGATCTGGTTATCGTGGCCGGTCGGCCCTCGATGGGTAAAACCACCTTTGCGATGAACATCGTTGAAAATGCAGCGATTAAACACAAATTACCGACCGCGGTGTTCAGTATGGAAATGCCTGGTGAGTCACTGGCGATGAGGATGATGTCGTCATTAGGTCACATCGATCAACACAAGATACGGACAGGAAAACTGAATGACGAGGATTGGCCTCGACTGACCTCGGCAGTGGGCATTTTGTCCGAGGCGCCGATCTTTATTGACGATACGCCGGCGATGTCGCCGAGTGAGATCCGCGCACGTTGTCGGCGTATTGCCCGCGAGCACGGCCTGGGCCTGATCGTGATCGATTACCTGCAACTGATGCAATCCTCTTCGGCGGCGTCACGTGAGAATCGTGCCACCGAGATCTCCGAGATCTCGCGCAGCTTGAAAGCGCTGGCCAAAGAAATGAATGTTCCGGTGGTCGCACTTTCACAGTTGAACCGATCTCTTGAGCAACGTCCCAATAAACGCCCGGTGATGTCAGACCTGCGTGAATCGGGCGCAATCGAGCAGGATGCGGATGTGATCGTGTTTATCTATCGAGATGAAGTTTATAACGAGGATTCACCAGATAAAGGTACGGCTGAAATCATCATAGGTAAACAACGGAACGGTCCAATCGGCACTACCCGCCTGACCTTCCTGGGGCAGTACACTCGTTTTGAAAATCACTCTTATGATCAGTCATATAACAACGAGGGTTATTCATGAGCCGCGCCACTCGCGCTGATATCAACCTTTCTGCCTTAAAACATAATCTGCAAATTGCGCGAGCAAACACGCAAGCGAAAATCATGGCCGTGGTCAAGGCCAATGGCTACGGTCACGGTATGGTCGAAATTGCCCGCGCTTTATCAAACAGCGATGGCTTTGCGGTGGCGACCATTAATGAAGCCATGGATCTGCGTGAATCCGGCGTATACCAGCCCATTTTAACTCTCGAAGGTTTTAACTGTGTTGATGATCTACGCATGGTGTATGCCTATGACCTGCAATGTGTGATTCATAACGAGCAACAAATAGAGTTACTTGAAAAAAACAAACCCAAAAACTTGAATGTCTGGTTGAAAATAGATACCGGTATGCATCGCCTGGGTTTTTCACCTCAACAGGCGAGTGAAATGTATCAACGTTTGCAAGATTGTCCCTATGTGCGACAACCTGTTCATGTTATGACCCATTTAGCCTGTGCCGACGATCAAAGCTCAAAATTTACATCTCAACAAGTCAAAATATTTAACGATAGTATTGCCGAATTAGCCTTGGGTGATAAGGCTCAACTAAGTGTTGCGAATTCAGCAGGTCTGTTGGCCTGGCCGGATGCCCACCAGAATACACAATGGGTTCGCCCAGGTATCATGTTGTACGGCAGTTCGCCGACCATGAAACACACTGCGGAGCATTTCGAACTCAAGCCAGTGATGACTTTGAAATCAGAAGTGATTGCGATCCATGATTTTAATAAAGGCGATAGTGTAGGTTATGGTCAAAGTTATGTATGCGATAAAGATACCAGAGTCGCGACCATTGCTATCGGTTATGGAGATGGCTATCCTCGTCATGCTAACACGGGTACGCCGGTATTAATCAACGGAAGCTTATTTCCACTGATTGGACGTGTCTCCATGGACATGATCACCGTCGATGTCAGCAAGGCTAAAAATGTAAACGTCGGTGACGAGGTGGTTTTGTGGGGAGAGGGTTTGTCTGCCGACCTCATTGCCGAACATGCCAATACCATTAGTTATGATCTTTTCTGTGGCGTAACCCAACGCGTACCTTTTAACTATTCAAATGCTGGTTAAACTGAGGCGTTTATTACTGCTGCTGATTTCGCTATTACTGATTATTGCGCTTACTCTATGGTACATGCTAATGCAGCCCGTCATGGGTTCGATTAGCAAAAGCAATGACATCGAAACCTTTTCTCCAGTTGTATTAGAAAATACCGTCAGGACGCTCGTCGAGGATTTCTTTCCACGCGATGGAGCTAATCCTGAAAATATGAAACGTTGTGCGCAATACATCAAGTCGGAGTTTTTAAAAGCGAGCACACGAGTAACTTATCAAAGTTATGTCATTGATCAAACACCTTATCGCAATGTCATTGCTTCATTTGGACCGCACGACGGCAAACGTATTATCGTTGGTGCCCATTATGATTCAGCGGGTGAATTACCAGGCGCAGACGATAACGCCAGCGGTGTAGCCGGCCTGATCGCCCTGGCGAAAAAGCTGGGAAAATTAAAAAATGAACAATTTACTACGCGCATCGATCTGGTGGCCTATGCTCTGGAGGAGCCACCCTATTTTAAGACCGATCAAATGGGCAGCGCCTGGCATACCTTTAAGATGCGCGAAGAGAAGGTCGACATTAAATTAATGATCAGCCTGGAAATGCTGGGATTTTTTTCGGATCAACCCGAGTCACAACAATATCCAGTACCCTTGCTTAAATTATTTTATCCAGCAAAAGGAAATTTCATAGCGATCATAGGCTTGTTTAATCAGGGTGGAATAACTAAAAAAGCAAAAACCTTAATGCAGTCGGCAACCAGCATGGATGTTTACTCGATCAATGCACCCAGAATAA
>UOFR01000041.1_pt1 | contig 21408 bp, 18 predicted proteins | sample 1988501 | NCBI WGS metagenome assembly UOFR01 (sample SAMEA4712194, study PRJEB27164) | hydrothermal vent metagenome | biome: marine basaltic hydrothermal vent biome; feature: marine hydrothermal vent; material: mineral | place: Pacific Ocean | collected 2011-06-14/2011-07-23 | depth 1689 m | reverse complement strand
CGGCAATAAATACGACCTTTACGTGGCCAGTATGGATCGCTATATTGATACCAGTATCGAACTATTCAGGCAAACGCTTGAGAACACCGGCCCCGCCCTGGGTAGCCTGCAGACATTATTTCAAAATCTGATTTTGAACAGTCTGCAAAGTGGCATGTACGGTTGTTTTATAAATAACACCGCGGTTGAACTGGGAGTGCATGACCAGGCACTGGCTAAAAAGATTCGTGATGTGTGGGATCAGTTTGAAGATGTGTTTACCCAGATAATTCAACGCGCGATCGATAATGGCGAACTCAAACCTGATATCGACGTGCAGCTTACGGCGCAACTGCTAAACACGCATTTACAGGGACTGATAGTGCAGTCTAAAACCAGTATCAGTAAAAAGAAATTGTTCGATAGTATCGATCTAATCTTTCGCTTAATTCACGAATGAATAAGCTTTTTAATCTTCAACAGGAAGATGACCGACCTTAACTAAAATCAACGCGCCTTCGTTTGAAAAAGGATTGTGTTGACTCATATGAGCATTCCGGATCCAGCTCCCTTTTGGATAATCACCAAACTCATCCGAAAAGACGCCGTCCAGCACCAGGATCTCCTCACCACCATAATGCGTATGCGGTTGAAAGTGTTCACCTTCGGGCCACAACACCAGTGCCGTATGTTCGCCGAGATAGTTATGCAAAGACACAACCTTTAGATTACCTAAACCCGGTGCCCACTTTCGTTCATCTTCACGGACAACAATGGTATGTTTATCATCCACCAGGAAATGATCAAGCTTTACAAAAATAATACATCCATCCTTGCTATAAGGTGAATGATGTGAGCCCGGCGGATGACGTAAATACGTTCCGGCAGGATAGTCACCGTTTTCATCTGAGAACACCCCTTCCAGTACCATGATTTCTTCACCCGCGGTATGAACATGTGAGTCAAAACGGGCGCCCGCTTCAAATTTAACCAGCGCGGTAGTGCGACCAGACTCGGCGGCCTCACGTTCAAATTGTTTTCTGGAAACACCTTCGGATGGTGATACCGTCCATTCTAAATCGGTACTGTTTATGGCAAGATTTTTTGAGAAATCAAGATTGAAGGCTAAGTCATTCATTTTTAGTGCCTGTTTTTCCTGTAGAAAATAATGCATATAAATCAGAATTATGACAGATAATTAGCCTGTTAGTTCGTACTAACCTGTAATGTGATAAATTGTAGTACTAAACAGTAAGTTATTTTAGCACTGTCGTTATATGAACGGAGTAACGGCACATAACAGATACCCTGAAAAATAAAAGATAAATGATCAGGAGATCACGATTATATAAAATCAAGCACGATTGACTACTTTCGATAAACCATTCGATATAGAACAGGTAAAACCAACAAGGTCAGGATCGTTGATGAAATAATTCCGCCAATAACCACGGTCGCCAATGGACGCTGAACTTCCGCACCCGTGCCGACGTTAAAGGCCATCGGCACAAAACCCAGGCTTGCCACCAACGCCGTCATTAACACCGGGCGCAAACGCGTTAACGCACCTTCAAATACAGCCTGTTCAAGCGCAATACCTTTTGCACGTAAATCACGAATAAACGAGAGCATCACCACGCCATTGAGTACCGCCACGCCGGACAGGGCAATAAACCCTACCGCCGCCGAGATCGATAACGGTAAGTCGCGCAACGCAAGTGCAGCCACCCCCCCCGTTAAGGCCAGGGGCACGCCGGTAAAAACCAACGCGGCATCTTTTGCCGAGCTGAATACCATAAACAACAGCGCAAAGATCATCAGAAGGGTCAGTGGCACCACAATCGAAAAACGCTTGGTGGCTGAAATTAATTGCTCAAAGGTACCGCCATAGTCCAGCCAGTAACCCGCTGGAAGTTGTACTCTATTTTGCACCGCAACCTGTACCTCGTTAACAAAACTACCCAGATCCCGACCGCGCACATTTGCAGTAACAAAAATACGACGTTTACCGTTTTCGCGACTGATTTGATTGGGCCCAACCGAATACTCGATATCGGCCACTTCGCTTAACGGTATGGTCTCGGCAGGTTGATAGGCCACGCCAAGTGAATCGGCATCGCCCCGTACTTCGCGATCATTAATTTTTGGTAATCGGATCGGTAAACGTTTCAGCGTATCCAGATCAGATCGCAAAGACTCTGGTAATCGCACCACCAGTTCAAAACGCCGATCGCCTTCAAATACATGACTCACTGTTTCGCCGCCCACCGAAACACGTAATACCTGTTGAACACTGGCAACATCAAGCCCATAGTATTTTAAACGTTCACGATTCGGCGTTACCGTTAACACCGGCAAACCGGAGGCCTGTTCAGAGCGAACATCGGCGGCCCCTGGTATCGCCGCCAGCACGGTTTCAATTTCAGAGGCCAGGCCAACCAGGGTATCTAAATCATCACCATAAATTTTTACCGCAAGATCAGAACGTACACCGGCAATCAGTTCATTAAAACGCATCTGGATCGGCTGGGTAAATTCATAACGATTTCCCGGTATGCTCTTAGCCACTATTTCCATTTCACTGACTAATTGAGCTTTGCTTTTTTTCGGGTTGGGCCAGTCTTTTCTTGGTTTCATAATTAAAAAAGTATCGGCCACATTAGGCGGCATTGGATCGGTCGCGACTTCAGCTGTACCTAATTTGGTAAAAACAAGATCCACTTCAGGGAACTCGCGTAAACGTGCCTCCAGTAAAGTTTGCATCTTCAGCGCCTGACTTAAACTGGTACCGGGAATACGCATTGCATGCAGGGCGATATCACCTTCATCGAGGTTAGGAACGAACTCAGTACCCAGACGGGTTGCCTGTAAGCTGGAAAGTATTATCAATGCGATCGCCACAGTCACCACCGGCCAGCGATGCGACATGACAAAACTTAATGCCACCGTGTAATTTTTACTGGCCCAGCGCATAAACCGGTTCGGCTCTTCACTAACACGTCCATTTACAAATAGTGCGATGGACGCTGGCACAACGGTTACGGATAAAATCAACGCCGACAATAAAGCGGTAACCACCGTGAAGGCCATGGGGTGAAACATTTTCCCCTCGACACCGCTTAGTGCAAAAATCGGTATATAAACAAGTAAAATGATAATCACACCAAAAACACTCGGGCGAATGACTTCAATCGTCGCTTCGCGCACAATGCGCAATCGTTCATTTAACGCGGGCACACTGCCATGCATTTTTTGATACATGCCAAGATGCCGCAAACAATTTTCAACAATAATAACCGCGCCATCGACGATCAAACCAAAATCGAGCGCACCCAGACTCATCAGATTTCCTGACACCTCTGATTCAACCATACCCGTTATGGTCATTAACATCGCTAACGGAATAACCGCCGAGGTTAACAATGCCGCACGCCAGTTACCCAGCAGTAATAATAAAACCGCGATGACCAATAATGCGCCTTCGATTAAATTTGTTTTTACGGTTTCAATGGTTTTATCGACTAAGGCGGTACGATCATACAGGGCATTGAGGACGACCCCCTCGGGGATTGATGACCTTATGCTTTCCAGTTTTTCGGCGGCCGCACGCGCCACGCTACGACTGTTTTCTCCAATCAACATGAATACCGTACCCAGAACCACCTCTCGCCCATTTTGGGTGGCCGCGCCGGTGCGCAGTTCACTGCCCAGTTTTACATCGGCAATATCGTCTACCGTAATCGACACGCCATTTCGCTTGGCAACGGTAATTTTTTTAATATCCGCTATGGTGGTAATTTGCCCCGGCGATCGAATTAAATACTGTGCGCCATTGCGTTCTATATAACCTGCACCGGTGTTCAGATTATTATTCGCCAACGCGCTCATCACATCCTGCAAGGAAAGATCATAGGCAATTAATTTATCGGGGTAAGGCAAGACATGATATTGCTTAAGATATCCACCGATGGTATTTACTTCGACCACCCCGGGCGTCAGGCGTAATTGCGGCCTCACGATCCAGTCCTGTACCGTGCGCAACATCATTGGATCATGTTCGGCACCTTCTGCATTGGTGATGCTATACATAAATATCTCGCCCAAACCGGTCGAAATCGGCCCCATCATCGGTTCGGTTCCCGCAGGCAACCGGGCCTTTACTTCAGACAGGCGTTCATTTACTAATTGCCGAGCAAGGTAAATATCGGTGCCATCTTTAAATATCACCGTGACCTGCGATAAACCATAACGTGATATCGAACGTGTATATTCCAGATTAGGCAATCCTGCCATGGCGGTTTCAACTGGAAAAGTGATTCGCTGTTCAGATTCGAGCGGTGAATAGCCTGCCGCAGAGGTATTGATCTGCACCTGCACATTGGTAATATCCGGCACCGCATCGATCGCCAACCGATTAAAGTTATAAACGCCTAAACCTCCAAGCGCTGCTGCTGCCACTAAAATAACCCAGCGTTGAGCCAGTGAAAATGAAATAATATGATTTAACATGACAACACCTTCAGTGATCGTGGCTCGCGCCGGATTTTTCGATGTCGGCTTTTATAAGATAACTATTTTCCGTTACATATTCTGTACCCGCTTCAATTCCACTGAGCACTTCAACCCAGTTTTTATTCCGCCGGCCTAACTCCAGCATGCGGACTTCATAGGTATCTCCATACCGGGCGTAAACCACCTGGAAATCACGAAACGATTGAATCGCCGATTGTCGCACCGCCAACTTAACCGTATTTTCGGCGACGATGACATGACCTCGCACATACTGACCAGGTCGTAGAATATTATTCTCATTTTCGATTTCCACTCGCACGCGCACACTTTGACTGGCATGAGCCGTTAATGGTGATATCCAGTTAATCACGCCGGTATGCTGCAAGCGACCATGCAAAGATTCGACCACGACCGATTGCCCGATTTTAAGTTTATCCAGATCAGCACTAAACCCATCCAGTTCAACCCAGACATTAGACAGATCAGTAATAATAAACAGGGGTTTATCGCTGGTTGCCTCGCCCACCTGTACATCACGACGAACAATCAAGCCTCCAATTGGCGCCCTGATTTTGTAATTTTGTAAACTTTCATTGCTTTGTACGGTTGCCAGTAGCTGACCTTTTTTTACCGTGTCACCTAATTCAGTATGAATAGACTTAACCACGCCAGCAAAACGCGGCAAGACCCTGGAAACCAGGTTGGGATTAATATGTACCTGCCCGGATAGCGTCAGCACTTCCTTTAATTTGATCGGTCCAATCGCTTCAGATTTTATATTCATCGATTGAGCCATATCGGCTGGAATGTTGGTACGACCTTCAAAACTTTCGTATCGCCACTGGAAACGCTTTTCCCTGTAGTTTGCTTCAATCTCGACTGCAAATGAGTGCGGTTCGTAAATCACGGCATCACCCTGCAGATAATCCTGCTGTGGTTGAAAATTTATGGTGTCGACTTTATTACCGGTGCGATGTAATTTAATCGTTAACTTGATCTCGTTCGGATTAAGCGCTTCTCCATCAGCATAGGAATAAACACGAAACGCGGGAGGCAAGCCGCGTTCGAAGATGACCAGTTCTAACGCGAAGTTTCCCTGCTTAAGTAAACGACCACCATGTTTACCGCTTTCAACTTCCTCGCTATGGACATCATCATGATCGCCGTGACCATCACCACTATGTTGTTCAGGTGTAACTAAAATCCAGACGCCGAGAATGGCCGTCAGAATAATAATGGCGACTATCGCTAAATAATTCTGTTTCATGGTTTAACTCCTGTTTGCAGGCGCGCACCGGTAAGGCGATCGATTTCAATTCGATAACGATGATAATTCGCTGCGTTGGTCACAACTTCAAGCCTGGCATCAAGCAAGGTTTGTTGCGCATCAATTAACTGAAGAAAAGAATACCGCCCAGCGGCATATCCTTTTTCATATTCTTTTAAGGCTTTACGGGCTTCTGGCAGGATCCGTGACCGAAATAGCGCTACAGCCTGATAGCTGTGCGTTAACTCCTGATATATCTCATACAGACTGGAGTATAGACTCAATTTTTGTTGTTCAAAGCGATAAGCCACTTGTTGTGAAAGCTGCTGTTGCTCTTCAATCAGTGGCGCGGCACGTGAACTCAAACCAAATGGAATACGAGCTTCCATTACGAATGCACCGTCATTGTTCGTATTGAAATGACGCACACCCGCCGTAAATTCAACATCGGCACTTGCTTTTGATTGAGCTAAATTAATCCGCGCCTGGGCAAGCCGCTGCTCGGTGGCAAACTGTACCAGATCTGGATTTCGATCCAACCACTGCTCAAACTGGGTAAATGGTTCAATCGCCTGCAGGGCATATAGATCACCAGTGACCGCTGAAAAATTCACTCGGTAACTGCCCCACATCGTTGCCAGTCTTAACTTTGATGTTTTTAATTTATGTTCGGCATGCTCCAGTTCGATCTCGGCACGTGCTATGGCAATCGCAACACGACGTCGTTCAGCGACAGGACTGCGTCCGGCCTTCACCCGTTTTTCTACCACCTTGTAACTTCGTTGTAAAAGCTTAAGTTTGTCGTGAGAAAGTTGCAGCTCGGCCTGATTGGTCGAGGCATGAATAAAATGTTTTGCCGTAGTCGCCAGGATATCCAGCCGCCTTGCATCCTGTTTTGATTCCAGTAAAAACGATTGCTGGCTCGCCACTTCTCCTCGCCGCTCAGACTTACTGCCTAATTCAAATATCTTCGACAGGCTTAGCGTCGACTCTAACGACTGACTTCCATTTAATCTGCCACTACCAGCAAAATTTTCCAGCCCGATATTAACCGACATCGCCGGACTTTGTTGTGCCGCGCGTATTCGCGCCACTGCGGCCTGCGATTTATAGCTGGCGCCCTGTAATTCGGGATTACTCTCAAGCACCCTGATCAAAGCTTGATCGAGGCTAATAACGGATTCCGTCTGCCCAGGTTCGGCCTGTAGTGGGCCGAGCAAGACAAACATTCCTAAGCACATCAAACGACGCATTGATTTTTCTCCAATACCTTAGTTACCACTATCAAATGAAATATAGAGCGACCCACACACTATTTAATACGGTCAATAACCGTTTGGGTCAATCTTATCGGCAATAGGAATTTAGTCTGGGGGTCCGCGTAACGGAGGGTTGAAGTAATACGTTCGTTCCATGGGTAAAAAGATATCGGTCCCCTGTCGAGGGATAAAGCGGGCAAGCGCGAGTGAAACCATCACGAGTAATAATCCGATAAACAGCATTGGGCTAATCTTAAAATACAGCCCCTTGATCAAACCATCCGGGGTGGACATAACGACTTGCGTATCATCATGGTGAGGCGGAATAAGATCAGAACTATAGATATGCATCTCGACCAGGTGCGTATGCCCATGAGTTGCCAGTGTCGCATGACTCGATTCGGCGTGATCGTCTACCTGAAGCAAATGAACATGGGCCGGCAGGACGGTTAAAAATGCCAGGGCCGTAACGAGAAGCCAGCCGATAGCTTTGTACTTACGTCCAATATTTCGCCAGTAATTCATGATGCTAGTGTAGCAAGCCGGGGCGTTTACACACAATCGAAATAAATCCATTTAATGGGGGCTTCTACAAATTCATCGACATCCACCTTGCCTGCCCTGCTTAAACTGCTTACTCTAAGTGTTTTCCGGTTTAGAATTAAACGATAAGGAACCCGCTATGAGCACCGAAACCGCCCGCCACAATATGGTTGAACAGCAAATTCGTCCCTGGGACGTACTTGATGATAATGTGCTCAATTTAATCGCAGATGTACCTCGTGAAGAATATGTCCCGGCAGGCTATCAAAACATTGCCTTTGGTGATTTATCTGTGCCGCTTGATTTTGACGAAGCCATGATGCCACCCCGGCTGGAGGCGCGCATGCTGCAGGCCCTGGCAATTAAATCCAGTGACACCGTACTCGAAATCGGCACCGGCAGCGGCTTTGTCACTACCTTGTTGGCCAAATCGGCCCGGCACGTATTCAGCGTTGATATACAGCAGGAATTCATCACGCGTGTGGGTGCAAAACTTGCCGAAGAAGGCATTATTAACGTTACCTTAGAGCAAGGCGATGCCGCGCAAGGCTGGCCACAACATGGGCCGTATGACGTGATTGCGGTTACCGGCTCGCTGCCTGTTTTGCCGGATGCCTTTGCCCAATCACTCACGGTGGGTGGGCGTATGTTTGTTATCGTTGGCGATAGCCCGGTGATGGAAGCCGAACTCATTACTCGTCTAAATGAAACCGAATTTCGTACCGAGATGCTGTTCGAAACCGACCTGCCGCCCCTGCGCAATTGCCTGCAACCAGACCGCTTCGTGCTTTAATTCTCAAAATTTTGTCTTTTTAGCCTCAATTGTTTGTCCAAACAGGCGTATAATCATTCGTTTATATAGTATCCGTAATGGCCATGCGACGATTCACTGCGAAAGATTTATCCCGATATTTACAGGATTGTGATTCGCCACCATTGCTGCTCGATGTACGTGAACCCTGGGAGTATGAAAAGTGCTGCCTTGAGGGATCAGAACTCGTGCCAATGCGCCAGATACTGATGGTTGCTGATGAACTGGATCCTGAAAAAGAAACCGTGGTGATTTGTCATCACGGTATCCGCAGTCGACAGGTCGCAATTTACCTGGAACAGCAGGGATTCAACAACGTAATTAATCTGGAAGGCGGCGTCCAGGCCTGGGCTCAGGATGTCGATCCAACGATGAATAAATACTGATTTAATTAACAGGATGTTTTTATGAATAAAATAATATTTCTTGGTTTTACTTTATTATTTACCAGCTTTAGCATTCAGGCCGAAGACCTTGCGCAGATTTTTGACCTGGCGAAAAAAAATGATCCGACCTACGGTGCGGCGGTTGCAAAATATCAGGCAGATATTCAGGCCTCACCAAAGGCCTGGGCTGGAGTTAAACCGCAGATTAGTCTAAATGGTCAATACTCCGAGATAGACGAGAAGTCGACTGTAACGTTTAACAACGTGCCGATAAATCGAAACCAATCTTACAATAGTAATTTTTATTCTCTTAGTTTGACGCAAACTATATATAACAAGGCCCAGTTTGATGCGATTGCCCAGGCCGGAGCCTTAGTGGCCCAGGCCGAGGCCGTTTATGGTAATGCCCGCTATGATTTGATCCTGCGGGTTGCGCAAAGTTACTTTGATGTACTCTCGGAATCAGCCAGTCTGGTGTTCGCCAAAGCAGAAAAGAAAGCCATCGCCCAACAACTGGATCAGGCTAAACAACGCTTTAAGGTAGGACTGACAGCGATAACTGATGTACTCGAGGCACAGGCCCGTTATGACCAGTCGGTATCATCCGAAATTGAAGCACAACGTCTATTCGATCTCAGTCATGAAAGCCTGCGTGAAATTACCGGTCAGGCACATTCTGAGTTAAGCAATGTTAAAAAGGATCATAAATTAGTCTCACCGGATCCGCTGAACATTGAAGCCTGGGTAAAAATGGCACTAGAGCAAAATCTTTTATTACACAGTGCCGAACAGGCAGTAAATGCAGCACGCAAAGGCAAAGACCTCGCCAATGCCGGACACTACCCTACCCTGGATCTAAATGCCAGTTATAACGATAGCGAAACGGATGGCGGAACATTTCCTACTAGTCGCGATGGAACAACGTTAGCGCTGAGATTAAATATACCAATTTATTCCGGGGGCGGCACCAATGCCGCCAGTCGTGAAGCTTCGGCCCTGTATCAACAAAGCAAACAACTCTACGAGCAACAACGACGGGCTACTGTACGTTTAACCCGCAACAGTTACTTAACCGTATTATCGGCAATCAGTCAGGTCAAGGCATTAAAACAGGCACTACGGTCAACTCAATCTGCGCTGGAAGCCACCGTTGCAGGTTTTGAGGTAGGTACTCGTACCGCCGTAGACGTACTTAATTCACAACAGGAAATGTATCTTGCCCAACGCAATTACATTCGCGCCCGCCATGCCTACATTGTAAATACCTTACAACTTAAACAGGCCGCAGGTACCTTAATAGATGAAGACATGACGCTAATCAATGCCTGGTTAGAATCATAAGCATGACGGCAGGTGCGCTTTGCCATGCCGATCATAGCCAACTGCTTGTGGTTGACATTCAGGAGCGACTTGCGAATGTCATGCCTGAAAAAATACTGGCACAAGTGCTCGCCAATACAAATATTTTACTATTGGCCGCTAAAGAATTATCGGTTCCAGTACTCCACACCGAGCAATACCCTCAGGGCCTGGGTGAAACTCACGCGGCTATCCGGGCAAATCTTTCCGAAAAACCAATAGTAAAGACCTGCTTCTCAAGTTGCGGGGCTGATGGAATGCCCGATCTCATTGCAAATGAATCACGTCAACAATGGATCATCCTGGGAATGGAGGCACATATCTGCGTCACTCAGACTTGCATGGATTTATTGTCACAGGATAAAACCGTGATGATTGTTGCTGACGGAATATGTTCTCGGACTAAGACTAATTTTAACAACGCCATTGCCCGTATGCGCCAGGCCGGGGCCATCATCACCAATACAGAATCCGTGTTATTTGAATGGCTCGGCGATGCCAGCCATAACCAGTTCAAAACCCTGTCGAAGTTAATTCGTTAAGCGTTTAAACTAGTTCAACCGAAATAAAGTTACGCTATACTATTTCATTCATGGCGAATCCAGACAACCCATATTCTGCGCACTATATTTTAAACCCAGTATACTGGCCGATCTGGCTTGGGTTCGGGTTTATGCGCCTGTGTATATTGTTACCCTTTCCGGTCATCAGCAAAATCGCCAAAATCATAAGCTATCCGGGTTTAGTCTTTATGTCAGAACGGCGGCGCATTACCCGCACCAACATTTGTATGTGCTTCCCTCATTATTCAAATTCAGACGTTCGACGCCTGATGCGACAAAATTTTTATTCTGGCGCGATGACCATATTTGAATCAGCACTCAGTTGGTGGGGCAGTGATGATTTTTTAAAAAAATATTCTCATATTGAAGGCATCGAGCATGTCGAAGCGGCTTTAAAGAAAGGTAAGGGGGTATTGTTGCTGGGCGCTCATTATACGACGCTGGAGATCGGTGGCCGAGTATCGATGCAATTTCTCAAACAGATAACCCCTACGTTCAAACCAGCGCGCAATAAACTCTTTAATGCCATGATGGTCAGCGCCCGAACCCGGAGTCATGGCAAACTGTTACCCCACCAGAATATACGTGCACTGCTAAAAGATTTAAAACGAAATGAGGTGCTCTGGTATGCACCCGATCAGGATTTAGGCCGAAATGGTTCTGTCTTCGCACCCTTCATGGGAGTGCAAACCACTACCTTAACGGCGACCGCACGCATCGCAAAATCCTCAGGTACAACGGTATTACCCTGGTCTTGTGAACGTTTGCCAGATAATAAAGGTTACAAAATTATTCTTGGAAAGGCTTTTGAAAATTTTCCATCTGGAAATGATATTGATGATGCCACCACCATTAACCAGTCCATCGAACACCAGATTAAACGCACACCTGAACAGTATTTCTGGGGACACCGTCGCTTTAAAACACGTCCACAAGGTGAAGCACAAGTATATGCACACCGACATGATAAACTTCTACGTCGTTATAGACGAATGCTTATCCTGTTGTTTCTCCCCATACTTGCATACACTCTCTGGATAGCGTATCGAAATCGGGATAAAAAATACTTAAAACAACGATATGGTTTTTATCCCACAAAAGCTCTAGCTACTGACCTGTGGTTTCACGCCGCATCAGTCGGTGAGGTATATGCTGTTTTGCCCCTTATCCAGGATCTTCACAAAAAACATCCTGATAAAAAAATAGTGTTAACGACGTTTACCCCAACCGGTGGAGCCATCGCACAAAAAAACTTGCCGGCAGGAATCCAGCACTATTATCTACCGATTGATTTTGAATTTTCGGTTAGACGACTGTTAAATTTTTTACAACCAAAATGCTGCATTATCATGGAAACTGAATTATGGCCGTACCTGCACCAATACTGTTTCAATCGAGGTATTCCCGTCGTTATTATTAATGGTCGAATATCTAACAAAACCTTTAAAGCTCACAGCTGGATCCGTAATTTATCCAGCCGCTCAATAGAATTTACCTACAAAATTTTTGCTCGCACCGAACTGGACAAAAGTCGTTTTACCAATATGAACGCAGCTGAAGACAAGGTCACCGTGCTGGGTAATATTAAATTCGCCATACCTGAAAATGAATCACAACAGGCTATTAAGCTGATTAAACCCTATATACTGGTTGCATCAAGTCATGCTGGCGAGGAACGCTTAATAGCCCAGCTGTGGAAAAAAATGGACATGCAGTCCCACCTGCTTGTGATCGTACCGAGGCACCCGCATCGCAGCAAAAAAATTATAAAAGAAATAAAATCAATTGGCCTTAAGATAGCAGTACGCAGTCAACAACATAGCCCGGATAATAAAACTGAAATTTACCTGGCAGATACTTTTGGTGAATTAAATGGCTTTATTGCCGGCTCTGACTTTGTTTTCATGGGCGGTACTCTGGTAGACATAGGGGGGCACAATATTCTTGAAGTTGGAATGCAACACAAAGCCGTAATAATTGGCCCGCATATGGATAATTTTTTAGATGAACGTAAACTTTACCTCGAAAATGACGCAGCCATCGAGATCCAGAATGAGCTCGAGCTCGAATCGACCATACGTGATTTACTTCAGAACCCGGAAAAAGCCGCATTGATTGGACAAGCGGCTTACGCTATCACCAGAGCACAACAACATATTATGCAGGATTACCAACGCGTAATAGAAGAGGTTTGCTTACCACTGAGTGATTGATGTTTCTATAACCTGTTAGAATTTATATCCAATCCATTCTATTATTATTTTTTAGTCGAATAACCTTTTATCAGCTGTACCCAGTTATCCTCATTAAAGTTAAATTTCTGATTCTGATTGCGTAACTTCATTAACGAGCGCCGCAACCGTTTCAGATTTGACTTTTTCCAGGGTGCTTGATTTGATGAAGCTGGCATTGACCGCCCCCGGTCGAAATCAATTAAATAAAACGCATGTTGCTCGGTAATAAGTATGTTGTGCGCATTGAGATCGGCATGATAGATATTCGCATTATGAAAACGACAGATAAGTGCACCAATACTCTGCCATAGTGAAGACGATAAGGTCTGCTCATTTAACCAGCCTGACAGGGGCTGACTTTGTGGAATGGTGCACGTCAATAAATCAGCGCAATAAAATAATCCTTTTTGTTCAACGTGGGCCGCTAACGGTTGAGGCACTGGCAGACCTTGTTGCCATAAACTACAAAGCAGGTGCCACTCGCGCCAGGCACGGGTTTTGTTCAAACCTGACCACAGGTATTTATCACCCAGTAGGTTCGCCATCCAGCCACCCCGCTGATAATGGCGCAATACCATCGATTGCTTATCTGAATCGATAAACCAGGCTCGCCCTCGCCCGGCGGAAACGGCCTTTACCTCAGCCCGATCCTGCCAGTAACCACAATTAAACCACTGTGGTACAATCTCGCTTAGGTTATCGCTATCAAACAGTATATGATGAGGCTGTTCGTTTAAGCTTGATGGATTCATGAATAATTCGTTACCCTTTCAATCGGCACCTGATTCTTTGTGCATTCTACGCCTTTCTGCGGTCGGCGACATATCTCATGTTCTCCCTGTTGTCAGAACACTACAGGAAAACTGGCCAGACACCCAATTGTATTGGATCATTGGCAAAATGGAATACGAATTGGTCAAAGACATTGAAGGGATTGAGTTTCTGATCTTTGATAAACGCCAGGGACTATCCGGCTACCTTCAATTACGCAAAAAACTTAAATCAATACGCTTTTCAGCTCTTCTGCATATGCAAATGTCATTGCGAGCCAGCATGATTGCACTCATGGTTAATGCTCCGATCAAATTAGGTTTTGATCGTCAGCGCGCCAAAGATCTTCAATGGCTATTTAGCAATCACAAAATCAACTATCAATCACAGCAGCATGTTATTGACAGCTTTTTCGGTTTTAGCCAAGCGCTTGGCGTCGATGAAAAAATTTACCGCTGGGATATCCCGATCCCGGACTCGGCAAATGAGTTCGCACTCCAGCACTTACCGAAAAACAAGCCGATACTGGTAATTAGTCCCTGCTCGAGTATGAGTTATCGAAACTGGAATGCGGAAGGTTATGCGGATGTCGCCCGCTATGCTGTCAAGCAATACGCTATGCAAGTCGTCATAACCGGAGGCCCCAGTGATATTGAACACGAGTATGCACAGGCCATCACTCAATTATGTCATGCCCCAGTCGTTAACCTGGTGGGCCAGACTACCCTAAAACAACTACTCGCAATCTTTAAACATGCTGACGTTGCCCTGGCACCCGACTCTGGACCGGCGCACCTGGCCACCGCTGTAGGCACGCCGGTTATCGGCCTGTATGCAACAACTAATCCTGATCGTGCCCGCCCTTATTTGAGTGCCGATTACGTGGTAGATTGTTATCCGCAAGCTATACAGAAAGTCTATAATAAATCGGTTGCAGATGTACCTTTTGGTCTACGCGCGCGCGAAGCCGGTACCATGGATCTGATTAGCAATGATAGTGTTAAATCAATGTTAGACAAGCTAATGCTTGATCAAAATCAGACTTAATTTAAAACTAAAATAGTATTATTAACACTATAAAAAAATGAAACTTTGGACCGAAAAACGAACCTGGGTTAATCGGCGAGCGAAATCTAAACTTGCCCGCTTATCTACAGATGACATTGATAGTATTCTTGTCATTAAACACGCGGCATACGGTGATTTACTTTGCATGCGTCCCTTTTTAGTCACCTTGCGCCAGTCTTTCCCAAAGGCAAAAATAACTTTATCAACAATAGAGCATTATCAGCGCGGAACACCTGATGATCTTGTTGATCATGTGCATATACTTCCAACTAAACATAAAAGCCTGATGGCACGGTTTCATGCCATGCGAGAATTAGGCCACCATACTTTGCTGTTTGATTTAACAGAAAGTACGCCTTCTTTTTTGTTAAGTCTGTTTACGTCTGCAGAGTTTAAGGTCGGCTACCAGCATAGATCCATTCACAAATTCATCTATGATGTTGCAATTTTACGAGCCGAATACCGATTTGAAACTGAGACATTTTTAGAACAATTACATGTGCTCGGCTTACAATACGACTGGCCACCTGATTATAAAATGCCGATTACGGCAATAAATCGATCAAAGCCTTACGTAATTTATTTTCCTACTGCTTCAGCAAAAAATAAAAGTTGGCCAGCTGAGCTCTTTATTCAGCTGATCGAACAAACTGCCAGGCAGTATCCACAATATGATCACATCGTACTGAGTGGTCTGGCAGATTGGGAAATCGAAGTAGCCAATAAAATCTCCAGTGAGTTGAAAACATATCAAAATGTTATCAAACTAGCGGCAGGAAAAGATGACACAAGTCTGATCAAAGGTGCTAATGCATTAGTTGCAAATGATACAGGAATTCGTCATCTTGCCATTGCAACAGAAACACCAAGCGTTGGAATATTTTTTTACGCAACTCCATTTGGTTACTGGCCACGCTTTGGGGGGCATCAAGTCGTATTTGAACGAGATGGTAGTGTCCCCTCTGTCAATAATGTTAAACAGGCGTTGGACCTGATTCTGGACTTAGAATAGTCTTGTCTGAATACCTTAAAAAGAATAAACTAGGCTATATTTTTCAGGAAATCCAACAACATGAGCTATCATTTACGCAAGTCGATACTTGTAACTGGGGGTGCCGGTTTTCTCGGCTCTCGTCTATGTGAACTTTTACTGGAGCAGGGTCATGATGTAATCTGCCTTGATAATTATTTCACTGGCACACGAAACAATATTGTACACCTGCTAGACAATCCCCATTTTGAACTGGTGCGACATGATGTCACCTTTCCCGTCTATATTGAAGTTAACGAGATCTATAATCTTGCCTGCCCGGCCTCACCTGTCCATTACCAACACGACCCTGTGCAGACAACTAAAACCAGTGTCCACGGAGCAATCAACATGCTCGGGCTCGCCAAACGTACCGGCGCCAAAATTCTTCAGGCCTCTACCAGTGAAGTCTATGGTGATCCAAAGGTTCATCCGCAGACAGAAGATTATTGGGGACACGTCAACCCTATCGGGGTTCGCTCGTGCTATGACGAAGGTAAACGTTGTGCAGAAACACTGTTCTTTGATTACTGGCGGCAACATCAGCTGCGCATCAAGGTAGCCCGAATCTTTAATACTTATGGACCACGGATGCACCCAAACGATGGTCGAGTTGTCTCTAATTTCATTATTCAGGCATTAAAAGGCGAAGATATTACTATTTACGGCGATGGTTCCCAAAGCCGCTCATTCTGTTACATCGATGAACTGGTTGATGGTTTCATTCGATTCATGAATACCGACGATGACGTTACTGGCCCGATAAACATGGGAAATCCAGTAGAGTTCACCATCAAAGAACTGGCAGAAAAAGTAGTATCAATGATTGGAAGTAAATCGAAGCTTATTTACAAAGATCTGCCTCACGATGATCCAACTCAACGCCAACCGGATATTACCAAAGCAAAAGAATTACTAGGCTGGGAACCGGTAATCACTCTTGAAGAGGGTTTGAAAAAAACCATTCCTTATTTTGATAAATTTTTAAAAGACGGTAGTTCTTAACTTCCTAATTTAAATTATCCTTCAAGGCTCATTCATTTTTCTACTTAAGAGATATTCATGGGTGAATCTATCTTGTTAATTACGGGTATTACTTGTGACAAAACCAGATGATATTTTACTGTCAGTCGTTATTCCTGTGTACAACGAAATGGATGTACTGACAGAATTTCAGAATCGTCTTATGAGCGTCATTTGCAACTTACCTATGTCCTGCGAAATAATCTACGTGAATGACGGCAGCACGGATAAGACCCTGGATATGCTTCAACAATTACATGATTCCAATGATCAGGTTGCTATCGTTGACTTAAGCCGAAATTTCGGCAAAGAGATTGCATTAAGCGCCGGCTTACATCATGTACAGGGGGATGCTGTCATAGTTATTGACGCCGACCTGCAGGATCCCCCCGAACTAATCCCGGAACTCATTAATGAATGGCAAAATGGATACGATGTCGTCTATGCCAAACGTAATCGTCGTGCCGGTGAGTCTATGATTAAAAAGGCTACGGCACATGTTTTCTATCGCATTATGCGACGTTTCGGGCCGGTTAAACTTCCAGAAGATACGGGTGATTTTCGAATCTTGAGTCGGCGTGCAGTCGATGCACTGAATACCCTGGGAGAACAACATCGCTTTATGAAGGGTTTATTTACCTGGATAGGTTTTTCTCAAAAAGCGGTTTTCTATGATCGTGACCCGCGCCTGGCTGGTGAATCTAAATGGAACTATTGGCGTCTGGTCAATCTTGCTATCGAAGGCATCACTTCATTTACAACGGCCCCCCTTAAGTTTGCCAGTTTTTTAGGTTTCGTAACGGCTTTTGGAGCTTTCGTATATGGAATATTTATGCTAATAACAACGCTACTATATAATAACCCAGTTGCAGGTTACCCATCACTGATAGTAATAATTCTGATATTAGGTGGTACTCAGTTAATGGCGATCGGTATTCTTGGTGAATATATTGGCCGTATTTTTACCGAAACTAAACGGCGCCCACTCTATTTCCTGAATAACTACTTACCTCCTCGCCAGCAGAACAAATTTGAAACTAAAACCAATAAATAAAACGAAGAAATGTTTAAACAATTTATTTTCTTTGCAAGCATAGGATTAATCGGAACAGCAGGCCACTATCTAACCCTGGTTACATTAGTTGAATGGCTGGCCGTTATCCCTGCTTACGCAACGACGTTCGGATTTATTGTTGGAGCACTCATTAACTATATTCTTAATTACCATATTACGTTTCGCAGCAACAAACGCCATCGCGAAGCATTAAGCAAATTTTTACTAATTGCTCTGATTGGCGCCCTGTTTAATTACACTATCATGTATTTAGGTACCAGCTACAGCCAATTCCATTATATAGTAATACAACTAGTTGCTACTGCTACTGTTCTACTATGGAATTTCCTCATGAGTAGATTATGGGCCTTTTCTCACAACTAAGTTAAGCAGATAAAATATGCTAATTTCAATACAACAATACATAGAACAAATACACGATACTAAATCGAGAGCCAGCCTGGTTAGTCTCGCTATTATCGTACTTACTGGATTCTTATTACGATACTACTGGTTAGACGTAGGCCATGCCTATCACTACCTGGCCATCAATGACGAAATTTCTGCGTACGAATTTGCTATGCGCTTTCTCTCTGGCGACAGCACTACCTACTACCTCGGCCAACCTGATTTCGCTGGCGGTAAAGCACCTGGGCCCTATTTTACGTTATTCTGGATCGCCTTATATGAGCTGGGCGGACAATCACCCCAGGGTGCGTTATTTGTAATACTAATATTGAATTCGGCTCTTATCGCTCTAGTTTACTGGCTGGCTCGATGTTTTCTCGATAACCGCTATGCTTTATTGACCGCCCTGTTATTTGCAACAGCGCCATGGACTATTTATTACGCCATCGGATTGTGGAACCCTATGCCATTGGCCATACTTGGCGCATTTCTCTTCATCAGTTTATGGAAAACCGTTGCCACACCTGATTCCAGAGCCATTTTCTGGGTCTGGATCATGCTCGCATTAATACCACATTTTCACATGATCGGTATATTTTACGCACCTGCCGTTTTCCTGGTGTTGTATACACTGTCAGAGAAATTGAACAAACGGTGGTTTGTGCTTGGCTTACTTACAGGGATTGGACTTTACTTACCTTATTTAATCGGAGATGGTTTAAATAACTGGCAAAATACCCGGGCCATCCTGGCAGGGCAGGAAGGTGGGGGATTTTCCTTTAGTGTTCTCAAAATATTAACGGCCCCGGCTACAGTACTATCAAACCTCCCATCGCGTTGGTTAGGCCCTGAATTTTCTTCTTATATTGTTTACGGTGATCGCTATTTTGGATCGTATATAGTCCTGATTATCATTAACCTGTTATCCATACTATTTTCTCTGTATGTTGTTTACGCATTTTTAACTAACTTCATAAGACTATTAAAGGTAAATAAATTTTCCTTGCAACAGTCATTTAATGAAGACAAATGTACTGTCTTTATAGGCTTGATGGTATTTGTTCCTTTAATATTATTTTTCTTTACCGGGCACAATTATGCAACCCGTTACACTATAATAATATTCCCCTTATTGTTTATCCTTTTTTCCATTCGTCTTCGCACATTAAATTTAAAGACTACAGGAAAACTAATTAACATATTTGTAATGTTTACAATCACCGTCAACATTTTTATCAGCGTCACATTCTTCAACCAGACAGCCAGTCAATTTGAAACTAAGCAACAATTCATGCCCAGTTTCAAAATACTAGAAGAAATAAATTTAGCCCTGGAAGAAAAAATAACAGGTGCGCCTTCAATTACCCTGGCAGAAACATCAATTTCAAGATATGGGCTCGAAGGGACGTTACTTTCAGCATTACCATCGTATATGAATATTCAACAAAAATATTTAAAGCGCGATATAAACCAGAAAATAATACCTCTGAAACTTTTTCGAAATGTGGATGAAAATCCTGAAATTCTACAGAAAGATATTGTTTATCGTGACAATGCTATTATTTTGTCGTACGAGTAGATTTAATTTTCATTTCCTGAAATGAGCCCATTTAAAATGTTTTGCAGCTTGTCAAAATGCTGCTCTTCAGAAAATCGATCGTCGGCATCAAGTTTACCCGCATTGGTTAAACGCATTCGATAATCTTTATCTTCAATTAACAACTGAAGTTTTTCAGCTAGGTCATCAGCATCATCTGGCTTAAATAACAGACCGGTCTCACCATGCTTGATGATTTCTGGTACCCCGCCACAGTCTGTACCCACTACGCAGGTTCCAGAACGCATCGCTTCGGGAAGAACCAATCCAAATGTTTCACATCGTGTCGCAAGTACAACCACATCAAAACAAGGCATAATACTCACGGGATCATTATGAAACCCTAAATACTTTATTCTTTCTTCTAAATTAGTCTCTTTAATTTTACCCTGTAACTGAGAAAAATATTTTTCATCCATTACATGTCCAATAATAGCTACTTGAGCCTCATGTCCCTTTTTAGTTAATTGTATGACTGCATCGATGAGTAAATGCTGTCCCTTTAATTCTTCAACTCGGCCAAATATAGCAATTGTAGTTGAGCCTATATTCAGACCATTATCATTTAAATAACGGGTACAATCTGTTTTATCAGTAGATGGTTTCGGCACGCCATAATAAAGAAGATGGATATTTTTCTTTTCTAGTGGTAAATATTTAATAGCATCATCATAAAGCGCCTGGGTAATAACTACATAAGCATCAACGTTCCGATATAAAAATTTATGATATAAATCATGTTTGTATCGGGTCAGGCTCATTTGCCGGGTATAAATTATTTTACCCCGTCGTGCAAAAACCCTGGCTAATACGCATAAAAACAAATCCTTACCATGATGTACATGGATTATATCAATTTGGTTTTTTCGAATATATTTTGCAAGTTGCAACGATGCTATAATTGGGAAGTGATGTGCAACAACATTAAGATTATCGTAATTAACACCTTGCTCTGAGAAGCTTTTTTCCAGGAAACTGCCTTTAGATATCATTACTTTGGCAGGCTTGACATGGCCCGCAAGAAACCTGGTCACCTTGACCATATACAGTTCCAGGCCGCCGATTCCGGAAGATAAACATATTTCTAGTATTTTCATGTCATTACATCTAATATAGTGTTAATTAAGAATATCATACTAGCAAATTCAGAATAATTTACCTATAACCCTTTTTATTATTTAGTCATCGATTGGCCATCATGAAAAAAAATACTGCCATAATTTGCCTTTCACCTCATTATGGGGGAATGGAACTCGATGCAATCCGCTATGCACAATTATTATCAGATAATATAAACGTATTTCTAATTGCCAAAAAAGGCTCTTCTATCGAGAAAGGCTATACGGCCAGATCAACCGACAGCACTATAAAATTCATTAGCATTCCATTTAGATCTAATTTTAGCCTCTCAATTATTTTTGGTGTCCGAAAAATAATAAAAGAACATAAAATACAGAATGTTATATTTTTTGGCGCTTCAGAATTAAAATCTCTTTACTTTTCATTTTTAAACCTGGATATCAATCTGATAATACGCCACGGTA
>UOFR01000055.1_pt1 | contig 22149 bp, 18 predicted proteins | sample 1988501 | NCBI WGS metagenome assembly UOFR01 (sample SAMEA4712194, study PRJEB27164) | hydrothermal vent metagenome | biome: marine basaltic hydrothermal vent biome; feature: marine hydrothermal vent; material: mineral | place: Pacific Ocean | collected 2011-06-14/2011-07-23 | depth 1689 m | reverse complement strand
TCGATCGCGTTGCATGGCCTTGAGCAAGATACCCTGCAATACATCGGGAACGTGCTGGCCGATATTGTGTTGATTAATTGAGTTAGCCGGATCACCTTCGCTATTGAGCACGGCCTGTACCACCTGGCTGGCACCATTACCTTCGAAGGCCGTTAGCCCGGTTAACATTTCATACAGGGTCACGCCAAGTGCCCAGACATCAACCCGCACATCAACGTCCTTGCCATGTATTTGTTCGGGCGCCATGTAGGCAAGTGTGCCCACTCCCATACCGGTACGGGTCAGGTTAACGTTTTCAACCTTGGCGATACCAAAATCTAGAATCTTGACGCTGCCATCCTGCACCAGCATGATATTGGCCGGTTTAATATCACGATGAATGATGCCGTTGTTGTGGGCGATGCTGAGTCCTTCGGCCACCTGTATGCAAATTGACAAGGCATCTTCAACTGGAATGCGTCCACGTTTGAGTCGAGCGGAAAGGGTCTCACCTTCATAATGTGGCATGGTGATATACATGTGGCCTTCAGGTGTCTCATTGATGTCATGGATCACACAGATATTCGGGTGGTCAAGTTTGGATGCGGCACGGGCTTCGGCCATAAACCGTTCGCGGCATGATTTATCGCCATCAAGAAAGGCGGGCAGGAATTTCAATGCAACATGCCGTTGCAAGCGGGAATCGTAAGCCTGGTAGACTACCCCCATGCCGCCCGCACCAATCTGGGTAACTATTTTATAGTGGCCAATCTCATCGCCGTCCTGACATGGGGTTGACAGACCGAGCATGGGTGAAGAGGGCGCCGCCGCCTGGCTCCAGTTTTGATCGACATCGACGTGAGCCTGAAGCAAACCCTGCAGATCTTCTTGCATGGCCTCATCGCCATGACAGGCCTTGACCAGAAAGGCGGCCTGCCGGGTAGGGGCGATTTCTACTGCCTCGTCAAAGACGTTTTGTAATTTTTGCCAGTAAGCCTCATCCATCCCATATTGAAGCATAGCTTTTCGTATGGTGAAAGGTTTCTATCACGGCAGGGATGAATCAGTGGCTGGTTATTATGGATTAACAATATTAGTAAATTCTAATATATGTATCGCGTGGTGAAATCAAATAAATATTGTCATTAAAAAAAATCGCTGCTGAGCCTGACCTCTATTTTCTTATGCGTGCCCAGTTGAGTTTGAAGTAATCGGCCAGATAAAGCAGGGAGGCTCACACCTCACCCTGCATATAATTCGTAATAAAAATTAAGGATAATAAATCACGGTTAATTTTTCCACATGGTTAAATTAATTGAACCGTTCATCACATTAAACCTACTTACTCCAAATGGAGCCAACAACCTGGGAGTAAAATTATGAATAAGATTAGAAAATTACAAACACATATTATATTTGGCGTCGCGATAATTGCTGTCGCTCTATTAACCTCAAATCCGGCTACGGCAGAACACATGCAGCCCGATTATCCGGATTTTATTCTGGATCACAATGTCCCGGCGACGGTATGTCAGGTCTGGGGTGGCAATCAGGAGATTGCCGATTATCTTAGCTATTCACAGTATGGTCGGATAACGAATACTCATTCATTTGAAACCCTGAGTGTGGTATGCCCTATTTCAAAAAATCCACAAACCAGTCTGGCGAGTGTTGAAGTGTTTGTTACCGACAACCATTTCGATAGCAAAGTTGGTTGTAGACTCAGAAAAATGAACTCACATGCAACAAAGGTAAAATCTTCTAAATCGGATTCGACCGCTGGGCTGGCAAGTGGGACGGGTGAAGATATTCTTTATTTTCCTTATGTGGAACATGTTGCAAGTGATGGCGTCGCTGAATTTTTCGTGCTATTTTGTACTATTCCACCACAGCTGACAAAATCGGTTAAACCATCTTCGATTAATTCCATTAAAATAATGGAATATGAACACCCCATGTAATAAATAGATTGCTATGTTGGTGGCAGGATAGTTGCCCTCGGGTAACTATCTTTTCACCGTTTCGTGTTAGGGAATACTGGCTATCTTGTGATAATAGCGGGTAACGACTGTGAGTTCTCTGAAGTTGGTACGATATTCAAAAATAGTTATAACCGCCGGCATCGCTAGTGAAATTATAGTTCCTTGTAAGCTAGCATTATGTAATATATAGAAGCAGTACTACCTACGTTCATGGAGGCTGAGAAATTTTCTTTGAGCCATAAGGGTATCGACCAGGACTAAAACTAAAGTGTTACGTGCCTTAAGGTGACTCATCGTTGGCAACAGGTTAAGTGATATTAGGAAAATCATGTGAATGTGTTTAACGCAAATACTAATAAATATATCAGGAACTGCGTTACTCAGGGCGGTCTGAAGTCAGGCCGTTCATCTCTCAGTTGTCTATCTCTCAAAAGAAGGTTGTAATATGACGTTATTCGGTATTGGTACCGCCCTGTTTGTTATCGGACTGCTGGTATATTTATACCTTAGATTTTTCAATAAACCCTATAGCGGTGCTAGTGGTGCGGGTATGAGTGGATTGCCCGCTGCCTTTGCTATGATGATTGCGATTTCCTTAGCCGTTATCGGTTTACTGCTTATCATAGCCTCTTTTGTGATTCCTTTATTCAGCTAATATTTTTAACACACAAGCCTGTCTGTAGTGGACAGGTTACCCCGTATGAGCGGCTAAACGGTGCCCGTTATTTTGAACCGAGTCGAGCATGGTAGCGACCTACCCTTATAAGCGGTCAATTTTCGATCGTTCAGGAAGCATGCTTCAGCCTGGTGTTTCATTTAGTGACGAATCCGGTGTTGGCAAACCCTGGAACGAGGAGTTTAAGTGTGATCAATGTGACTGATTTAGGTAATAAAATTTTGTCGTTAGTTTTACTGGGAGGAGTATGTATCGCGGTGGTTTCATGCGGTGGTGGCCGTGACGGTGATAGCAGTGACGCAGGTAACAACATTATCGACACTGTGTCGCCCAATCCAGTATTAACCACCAGCGCAGCGACGACGACCAATATTAGCCCGATCCCATTGAGTATCAATTTTGGTGAGTCGGTGACGGGCTTGAGCCTGGATGAAATCAGCGTAATGAATGGCGTGGCTAGCAATCTGCTGGATCTTGATGGTCAAAACTATACCGTCGCCATCACTCCGGCTGCCGAGGGTCTGGTTGAGGTAAGTTTGCCTGCGAGTGTAGCCCAGGATGCCGCCGGTAACGCCAGCCTGGCTTCGAATACTCTAAACGTCACTTATCAAACACCCTCTATGATTATTTATTACCAGGAAAATTTTGACAGCTATGCCGACAACAATCCCTGGCCTGAGCCCTGGGTGATAGCGGACAGTTCGCCAACGGTCTCCGCCACTATTCAATCAGGACAGGCTTGTCTGGAAGGACTTGTATTAACCGGAGCGATGAATCCTTCTGGTCAGGATAATCTGGCGCGCATCGTTAACACGGCCCTGTCGGTGCAGGACTTTGAAGCACGGTTTCAACTTGTCTATGAAGACTTCCAAAATCAGGGTGCCGGTTTTTATGGTCGACAAAATGGTGCTTTCCTGGACGTGGGTGTAAACGATCCGACGGGACAGGGCTATGGCTTTTTTCTCAAAGGCTTTGCGGTTGATCAATTAAGCTTCTGGTATGAAATACTGGGGGATGAAATTCCGCATCACGAAGTAGAGCTGGACTCGGTTCTGGATGTTGTCCAGGGTGTGCTAGAGGCAACCACGCTGAACGTCGTCTATCAGGTAGAGCAGATCAGCGTCACAGAAACGCGGCAACGGGCCAAAATTTGGCTGGCGGCTGATCCTGAACCCATCGACTGGCAGATAGTCAGCGATAATGTGGGAACTGAGCTTCCCGGCACCAACCCCATGGCCATTCCAGACCTGCAGAACCTGTCGGCTGGTTTTGCTATTGATCTGTATAACTCAAACAATCCTTCTGTTGGGAGCCCAACGACACAGTCGATTTGTCTGGATAATCTTGTTATCACCGGGCTGCAATAAAGCACCGGCCCACTGGAAAACAACGGTTCATTATCAGAATATTTTTAATAAAGAATTAACATGAACCGTATTTGATTAAATAACAACTAAACTAAAGACAGAACAATAAATCGTGAAGGAAAAAATAATGAAATTATCGATCATTAAGCACTTATCAAAAATAGCCTGTTTAATTGTTGGCTTATCCATTCTGCCGCAGATCTCTATGGCCGACTCGGTCATGGTTACTGCTGCTGAAACCAGTGTCATAATAGACAGTAATGGCAGTCAGTATAATGTTAAGGCCTACGATTCGTTAGATGCCGACGTTTTCGTGCAGCTTCATGCGGGGAATAATAAAAAAATCAAATCTTATGAGACCTGGCTGTTGATGGCGGTAAAAGACTTTCCCAATCCACAGTGGCAAGAATATAAAACCCTGGGTTATAAGAAAACCTATCCCTTCAATGAGCGCCCAAACTCAGTGGTCGAAACGGTAGGTTTACAAGTGCCGGGTTTAACGGTGGGTGCTTATGCCGTTCAAGCCTGTAATCAACTGGCGGATACACTGCGAGCGCAAGGTCTTAACAATTCCGCAATTTTTGCTATCGACAGGACGATTACCCTGGGTGTGGATGCTAATTTTGGTTTTGAAGTTACCGGTTCGGGTCTTCAACAGGCCACGCTACCAGTGGTCTGGAGTGATAAAACAAAGGAAGTGATTATTAAATGTGGTAAATCAGCTTCGGGTGCAAAAAACATGACGACACTAACAACGGTCGACGGTGCCTGGCTTACCCTGGTCGAAAAGACTTCGTACAGTGGAACGTGCAAACTGGATTTAAACGGCAATTTTAAAACCTCGATTCCAGGGGTTGAAGTCACTTTTCGTTATCATGACGATAAGGGTAATATGAGTGATTTGAAAACTGAAACGACAGGCGATGATAAGTTTGCTTTTTTCACCCATACCTATGATGTCTCGAATAATCCCAATGGCGCGGAAACCGGCTCAATTAGAATAGTCGGCGTCAGCCATCAATTTGAGTCGTTACCCTGGAATTATAATATGAACTGTTCAAACGTTAACTCTCAAATTGATGTTATACAGCCGCCTGAAGTAAAAGTGGTATTAGCACAACTGGAAGACTATGTAACTCTGTCAGGCGATCGTAATTGCCCAAGCAAGGCTCGTTTTGTGGGTAGCATAAGTGGCAATGGGCATCAGTTTTACGGACGTGCGATAATACAGATAAAACAGGGCCAGCAAAGTAAATACTCAACGGATTACCTGGCGAATGTCCCAGGTAATAGTTGGAAAATTTTTGGTGGGTATGTAGCTGATCTGGACTGGTCATCATCATCGACAAATTCAGCAGCGACCTATAGTCCTACTAATTCAACTGGACCCACCTCAAAAACGATATACGCCAGGGTAAAGGTATATGACAAATCAATGAACCTCATTCAACCCATAACTAATTTACAGCCGGTTGAGGTGACCTGTACGCAAGGGCCACAAATGATGGGTATCCCTTTGTCCAATCAGGCTAAAACGTCTAATACAGCGCAAGTCAAACAGATGGGCGTTGAGAAAAAGCAGAAAAAAACCATCGGAAAAACTACTGCACCAACCACGGCACCAGGCGCTGCGATCAAAACGAGTGCTAAAGCTGATCTAATAGCGACCACACCAGGGCTCATTTTTGCAGGGGGTATACGTGCATGGGGTTCAACGGTGACGTTAAATAACAATCTAAATCAGGTTAATAAAGGTCTGGGGTCACAAAAAAATCTATGCCGCTTTACCCAGACCGCATTTCGTCCATCTAATAAGGGTAACGTCGCGACGGGACTATTTACTACCAAGGTTTATCGAAATAATCAGCAGGCTCATTCGGTTAACTTTCTGTTGCAAGCGAATTCTGGAATACCGACGGGCGATGGCTGGTATAAGTTTAATCTGTTATTAGCTCAAGGCATGAATACGGTCAAGGTAAAACTGGATACGGCTAATTCGGTTAGCGAGTCAAATGAATCGAATAACATTTATACGGTAAAAGTTAATGTGAAATTTTCCTGCCGAAAACCTAACATTGGCGGGTCGTCTAGTGTGATTAAAGGAAAGACGACGTCTCAACCTGCACGCTCGGTTCCGGGGCAGATTAAAATAAAATGCAAAGCCGGACAAGTTGCGGTGAAGAAAAGCGGTAAATGGCAATGCAAACAAGCGACAAAAAGATAAAATATTAATTGACTATTTAATTGGTATGAAATGATGCTCGGTTGTTTAGATATATTATATTAAAAATAATTTTCTGAACGACCGGGCTTTATACTTTTAAAGAATAAGCCGAAATAATGGCTTTGTTGATGAGCGGCTAACATGTCGTGTCAATCATGAGAAAGATAGTCATTGCGATGGCATTTACCACGGGTATTGGGTATGAAAGAAATAATATGCATAAGCTTTATAAAAAAGGTTTTTGAAATATGAGATCATTAATTAAGAATTTGTTTATTATATTGTTTATTCCATCTATCTTGTCTTTTTCTGGATGCAGTACAAAGTTTTCTCCCGTTGGAAGTCTGATAACAGAAGAAGATCGGGTGATTGCAAAATATGTACTAAGCCGTTTTCAAGAGAAAGAGACATCCATTTCTGAAGAGGTAATTTCACCTGAAAATTATGTCCATGGGCCTGAATCATTATTAGTGGGTTCTGGAAAGGGTAAGCTGACATCTTCACAGTCACAGTTATTTATAGAAACGTTCGATTACATGGAACTGCCTAAATGGCTACGCAACAATAATGTTTATAAGATAGTAGATAAATTTGACACAAGCATCGGCTCATTTTACAGATTTCATGTTGACAGGCCTAATTACAAGATCAAAAAACATCTGTTTTCTAATTTTATGGGAACAGGTTCATCAACATATGTGGATGGGGAGATTAGTTATCGACGGACGAATGTGATTTTTTACCTACACCGGGATAATGATGAAGATGAATCTAAGGTTGTATTTGTCGACGATCCACTGATTGTGAAGGTTGCAAAGAATAAAGCTAAAGAGGGCCTGTTTTTTATAGATGCAGTGAAAATTCCGGGGTTAAAGAATGAGGGGCTGATTCTTTATCAAATCATCCTTGATTCTTTAGATGAAATAGCCTATCGTTTTTATTATTATGATCTTGATCTTAAAAATGTAAAAACAAAAATTCGTTGGAGTTCTTTTTCAAATAAAATCAGATGATACCCTATACTCCCAAAACTGGTGGGACAGTTAATCGATCCTGTGCCATTTTTTCCATATACGCTTGAGTTGATAGCGCACTGTATTTTTTGCTCTTTAAGCGGCCCTTATAATTTATGTAATCACAATCATTGATATAAATTTTCCATTTGTCTCCGATCGAAATGTTTTTCAACGGAGTCTTGTCGTTTTCCAGTTGAGTGCAAACCCGTTGTAGAAGGTAGTACATGGCATCTGTGTTGCTGGGGTCTTCATCTGGATCGAAATCAAATAAATCTCCGACCAGATTATTTATGCCCTCTATCATATACTCTGTACATATAGCGGCTTGAAAGAAAACCGTCCCCTCATAAAAATCAAGCGTGTCAGATTTCTCCAATGCTGCTTCATCCATTGTGGCAATTGACGTGGAATTGACCCGAAGACCAAAGCAACCGGCTTCTTCACCTGCGCCGCAATACAAAATCAGGTTTTCCAGTTTTTCTCCCACGGCTGTACCATATTGATATTCGCTTTCTAAAGCAAAAACAAGATTATCTCTTATCTCGCTTTCTATTTTTTCCAGGGGACTTTGTTTTTGAGAAGGCTGTTTTTCCTTGCGGGCGTTCTTTTCAGGTTGCTCTTTAAAGAGTGCTTTTATCACTACGTCGTCTGTTAAATTTTCTGCGACCACTCCAGCTATATCCTCTATTTGAGCCCTGGCTCCTGCTTGCAGTAATATCCTGGTCATCGCCTGATTGGCGTTTGCAGCGGCGTAGTGCAGAGCGGTTTTTCCTTTACTATCCTGACTGTCGATAAAGGCAATATCGACTTCCTTACCCGCTCGCAGTTTATTTCTGATAATAGCCTCTTCTTCCCTTAACAAAGCCAGAACGGCTCTACATGCCCCTTTTTCGGCGCCAAAATGCAACGGGGTACGGCCATCATTAAGGCGCAGGTTTACATCCCATGCCCCGTTAGCCGTTGCCGCTGAGACCGAATAAGCCGAATCGTCTATAGCCGCGTTAAATAACATACCCTTATGCATGTAAAGGAGGCTGGTTAAATGCTTTATTAATATTTTTTTAAGTTTTGCATAACCGGGTTTGAAGCCGATCTTTATCCAGCCATACTCATCGAATTCTGCTTTCTCAGCGCAATCGGTCGGTAAATACCCTTTGGCATTTTTAATTTCACAATCCACTTTATAATCGAACAGTAACTCAACTGCGGTCATATTCTTGTCGGCAATGGCTTTGAAAAGAAGGGTTTCACCCTGTTCATCCTGGACATTGACATCGGCCCCTGCTTTTAATAATTCCTCCAGTTTATCTAGAGCACCGGAGGCAAGTGTTTGAAAAAGCGATTCCATAGTCATTATCTAGATCCTTACAAAAGTAAAATATTTTTTAACAAAGCTTATCCAGAGATGCAGCGATAAGATGAACCGACACGGCAACGACATGCTGAAGGTCAAACCTGGGTTTTAGTGTAAAGAAACAAAAACATAAGTGCCAGCAGGGTTAAGTATTTCAAAAAGGAATAATAAACGAGGTATGAAAAGCAAAAAAGCCGATAACCAATAAAAATATATACTCATAATTTATGTCTGACCTGTCCCGACCCAGTCATGGGTTAAGGTGACAGCGATAATAGTTATTCGGACAAAACTTACATCATTCTACTCAATGAAGCGAGCACGGCCGCTCTGAAGGGCAAAAATATCCCGGTATGATTTAATTATTTCGTTGTTATGGGGTATCTCAAATCGAACTAAATCTATATTACTCCGACCTGTAGGCGTCCTGTCACCTCGTTGTAACCTGACACCGAGTACAGTTGATCATATATAGCGGCTACTGGCCTCAATTGAATCGGGGCTTAACCCGGGTATGCACAATACAGAATGAGTCAATTCGTGGGAGGGCCATCTGGCTATACGGGTTAATTTTTTGAACCGGTTTAGCCGTTGTTGCGACCTACCTGTACGAACAGCAAACAGGTACGACGATCAATTTTCTTGCCGTATCGATTGCGTCGAATGACTCACCTTGATCAATTATTAAAAATGGGGAACCTTCCATGCTTACAAACACTATAAACCGTTTTCAGCTCATTTTAGTTGCCATTTCACTCCTGTCGTTAAGTGCCTGTGGTGGCGGTGGCGGTGGCGGTGGCGGTGGTACGGTTCCGCCAGCGCCGACACTCAGCCTCAGCTACCAGTCGGCCAAAGGTTTCCAGTTTAGCTGGGCCGATGTTTCAGGTGAGACCGAGTACCGGTTGCTGGAAAACCCGGACGGGGGCTCGGGTTTCAGTCAGGTGGCACTCATCGCAATGGATTTCACGAAGCAGGAATTGATTGTATCCCTGCCCGCACGAATGAATGCCCGCTACATATTACAGGCCTGCAATGCAGACGCATGCGCAGACTCTAACGAAGTGACGGTCGATATTGCTCAACTGGTTCAGGCGATAGGGTACTTAAAAGCGTCCAACACGGAAGCGACTGATCAATTTGGCATCTCGGTGGCGCTGTCCGGAGACGGCAACACTCTGGCAGTGGGAGCCAATGGTGAGGATAGCAATGCAACGGACATCAATGGTGACGAGAACAACGGCCTGGAGGTGAACAGCGGTGCGGTATATTTGTTTACTCGTAGTGGAGCACTCTGGAACTGGGATCAGCAGGCTTATATCAAGGCCTCTAACACGGGTAACGGTGACGACTTTGGGGTGGCGGTCGCTTTGTCCGATAATGGCAACACTTTGGCGGTAGGATCCACCGGCGATGACAGTAATGCTATAGGCATCGATGGCAATGAGGGCAACTCCGCTGCGGGGACGAATAGCGGTGCGGTGTATGTATTCATTCGCAGTGGTGTCGACTGGAATCAGCAGGCCTATATCAAGGCCTCCAATACACAGGCCTTCGACAGGTTCGGTGTGTCGCTAAGCCTGTCCGGTGATGGCAATACCCTGGCCGTCGGGGCTGACAATGAAGCCAGTAACGCGACGGACATCGATGGCGACCAGAACGACAATACTGAAACGGGCAGTGGTGCGGTATACCTGTTTAGTCGCAACCCAATAGGCTGGGCTCAGCAGGCTTATATTAAGGCGTCCACTACACAGACCCTCGATCGGTTTGGCGGCTCAGTAACCTTGTCCGCAGATGGCAATAACCTGGCCGTAGGGGCCATGGGCGAGGACAGCAACGCTACGGATATTGACGGTAACCAGAACAATAACGCAGCCGATTCCAGCGGCGCGGTATATCTGTTTATTCGAAGCGCGGATATCTGGAGCCAGCAGGCCTATATCAAGGCTTCTAATACGGGCGCTGATGATGGGTTTGGTGGATCGTTGGCGCTCGCGGCGAATGGCAACACCCTGGCCGTGGGAGCAAGGGGCGAATTCAGCAATGCCATCGGCATCAACGGTGACCAGACTAACAATTCGGCCGATGCCACTGGCGCGGTGTACGTGTTTATTCGCAACGGAGTGCTCTGGAACCAGCAGGCTTATATCAAGGCTTCCACCTCAGATGTTAATGATGGGTTCGGTAATGTGAGTCTATCGGCGGATGGTAATATCCTGGCCGTGGGCGCGACAGGCGAGGACAGCAGCGCAACTGGGTTCGAGGGAGACCAGAGCGACAGCACGTCTGGAGCCAGTGGCGCGGTATATCTGTTTACGCGTAGCAGTGCTAACTGGAGCCAGCAAGCCTATATCAAGGCCCCCAACACAGGGAACCTGGATCAGTTTGGTCAGTCGGTGGCCCTGACGGCCGACGGCACTACCCTGGCTACGTCGGCTTTGTTTGAAGATAGTAATGACACAGGTTTTGACGGCGACCCGGTCGATAACTCGGCCAGCAATAGTGGTGCAGTGTACCTCTACTAACCACAGCGGAGTTTAAACAGGTGTCTGGTTTAAGCTGAATTTGTACAAAACAAACCTGAACCAGCCCGCTCGGAACGGCGGACTGGCCTGTTAATCAAAAATGATAAAGCGATGGAAGTAAAAGATTTTATTATTATTGCCTTGTTCATAGCGTTGTGTTTTTTTATCTACCATCAATATGCAAAAACAAAACTAAGGGAACCCGTAAGCATTGCAAGGTTATCGTTGAGGGCATGGTTAGACTCGTTTTTTCTACGGAAATTTCAGTTTCCACCGAAGCGCCAAAAGTATGGGACAACTTTCTGGAAAAAATCAACAGTGTCGTAAAGAAATTGAACCAGCCCGGTATAACGAAGGATACAGAGTATTTTAGTGTTGACAACATACCCTCACCGAAGAGTACAGTAGAGGGAAATGAGAATAGCGCGAGCGGAAATAGCGCACTTCAATTTAGAGGTGAATTTGCCTATAGGAGCGAGTCAGCTGAATCTTTATCTCTGCTTACGGATGAGCTGAACAAACAATATGGGGACGTGGGTATATCTTTTTCAATGTCGAGATAGAACGATCGCCTATAGAATTTTAATACCCGCTCCTGTGTTGTGGAGGAATCAGAGAGTAATAACGTTAAAAGAAAAAATAATGGAATATCGTGAAAACAAAGTAGCGACTAAATAATTTCGCTATGTATAAATTTGAAGATTGCCATTAAATGTCTTAACGGTACTCTAAACTGAAATACTAACGAGCGAGAGTGAGGAAAAATGAAAATTAAGGATTATATTATTGTTGTACTGGTTATCGGCGTGTCTTTTTCAGCCTATCATCTGTACGCAAAGAATGAGACTAAGGAAACAGGTAAGCCTTGCGGCGTTATTGTTAATAATTCTATTACCATAAGTTTTTCTACGGAAATCTCAGGAGTTATGGAAACAGAAAAAACCTGGGACAGTTTTCAGAAAGAAATCGAAAGTGTCGTAAAGAAATTGAATCTTTCCAGCCTAACCAAGGAGCAGGGAAGTTATCATCTGTTCAAAATTCCCTCTCAGATAAGTACAGCAGAAGGGAACGAGAATAAAGTTAGTACATTTCGACTTGGTGTTGCCCTTACCTATACGAGCAAATCGGCTGAACCTTTGTCCGTGCTGATGAGTGCGTTAAATAAAAGCCATAAGTACGAGGTGGTTTTATCTATATCCCGTGATGATGGTTGTTTTTAAGTGTATTAATATCCGCTCACAGTGTTGTGAAGGGAGCAGAGAGTTATCGCTTTACAAAGAAAAAGAACGGACTATCGTGAAAACACGGTAACGACAGAATAATTTCGCTATGTGACGATGGCCATTTAATATCGTAACTGGACTATAAACTGAAATACTAATCGAAAGAGAGTGAAAAATGAAAATTAAGAATTATATTATTGTTGCGCTTATCATAGCGTTATCTTTTTTTTCCTACCACCTGTATGCAAAGAAAGAAGCGGATAAAACGAGTAAGCCGTGCGCTTCTATTGTTGAGGGTTATGTCAGTATAGATTTTTCGACGGGAATTTCAGATTCCACGGTAGCTCAAAAAACGTGGGACAATTTCCAGGAAGGAATCGAAAGTGTCGTAAAGAAATTGAACATTACGGATATAACGGTGAATACTACGAGCTTTAGTGTGGTGCAGAAACCCTCTCAGATAAGCGCAGCAGAAGGAAACGAGAGTAAAGGTGACACATTTAAATTAAGAGGTAACCTTACCTATAAAAGTGAATCGGCTAAATCTTTATCTTTGCTGATGGATGCGCTGAATAAAAAAGATGTGCAGGATAGAAGAACACTTTTCACCATGTCCCGGTATCTAGAATGCCCATAGGCATTATAAAACCTTATTGTTGAAAGTAAGTTTATAAAAAAATAAATAGAGAGGAAAATGGTTGGGAAGATTTTGCACGTATAAGTACAAAAGAAACCTTGCAAATAACTTTGTACAACAATCAGTCATGCGGGATAACAATATGGTTAACAAAACTTTACTCTATCTTTTTTTTCTTTTGGCGGGAAGCTATCCTTACTTACAGGTTTCTGCCGGCACCCCCGCGTGCGAAAAAAGCACACAAAAACTGCTGAGCTCCGGATACCAGTACAAAAGTGATTTACTGCTGGTCTCCGATGATGGCCAGCATCTCGCCGCCTTTGTTGTGTTCTACACGTTAGAAAAAGTCAAAGGCTCATTCTACTCGATGTCAAACATGACTATGAAGCTCTTTCGATATCGGCGGGAAGGTGATAACTATGTGCTTCTGTCTGAACGGGGAAGCTGTGAAAAATATTTTGATTTTGAACATCACCGGGCTGTGATGGATAAAGATCAGAATATTTACTTTTATTACCGCAGAGGCAATTCTTTTTCCTATTGGCCTAATGATAACCAGCTCAAGATTAAAAATTATCCTGTTTCCGGTGTAAATCTGGAGGATACCAATCTTGCTATCGACAGGCAAACCGGTCTAATTTATGCGACGCACAACAAAGACACTAAATACATTGTCCGTCAAACAAAACCTGGAGACTTTACTTTTGAGGAATGGCTTCGTTTCGATGAATTATTTGCCCCCGGTAAAATGTGGAACCCGTTGCGACTGGGTTTTTCCAAAGGCCAGTTATGGGCGAGTATGGTGATATTTAATGAAGGGGATAACTTTTCCCAACTATATGAATACTGGGTGTTTGATACCAAAGCTACGTTACTAGAAAAACAGACGGCCGTTAATGCCTATACTTCGTTCTATCCTGGATCACCTGCGACCGGACTCAGGCTCGATTTTGTTAGAAAAAGATCGGGTGGGGATGGCCCTGGACCAAAAGATATGTCGTTAAGGTATGTGAATACGGCTACGGGCGATAAAACCTCGATTATTCGTATCTCCCAGGAGAAATCAGATCTGAGCCTTTCTAGTACAAATTTTTCTGATAATGCGACGCTATTTTCCATTTACAATCTTTATAAATACGAAGATAAGGCTATGCTACGTCTGGTTACCTACCATCCTGACTCAGGTAAATCTAAATTCTTGTTACCACTTTTAAGCACTAAGCCTGCTGCCCCCCATAAAAATAAAAGAAAATATAAGTAATAAATTGATGTACGCTAAATTTGGTAAATCATCACGATAAGGGGTGGGGGCAGCTAAAAACTGGGCCGTACACCATTTAACTTATCGAGTTCAGGTGATTTAATCTGGTTTCCAGCCACATTTTGTACATACGTTTGCTTTTTGGGTTCTGAGTAAGTGGTTGCATTGCGGACATTCTTGTCCCCAGTCTTTTAACCGATGATGATATATGGTTTCTAAATGAATCCCAGGCATACCGGTCATTTCTTCAAATTTAAGCATGGCTTCGGGTTTGCAGTTTTCTCTTGCCGTGTGTAAATCACAACCATGCTTTTCTCTATAATTTTTAATCGCTTTAACTCCATCTGCTAACAATGGCGATACCTGTAGCCATTCATCTTCTTCCAGAAAGGGCATTACGATTTTACATTTCCAGCAAAAATATTTTTTCATGAGCAACCGCAGATATTTAATGCGGACATTAATGTTTGATAATCTGGGTGCCTGTTTTTTATTTTGATGTACCTGTTATTTTTTTAATAATTAACCAGGTAATGGCATCAAACTTGTAATCATCACCTTTTTTTATTAAAAAGAAATTTTCAGTGCTAACGCTTCCAACAACGTAACCATACGTGCGTAAAAGGTTATTTACTGAGCTAACATAGTTGCTCTTTAAAATTGCCGTTTCAAAATGTTTCTGGATGGCCTTTAAGGCTGGGTTATGTTTATTGCCAGCAGATCGTATTGATTCTTCATATTCTTCAGGGTGATGTTTTTTTAAATAGGCAACGATATCTTGTTGAATGGATATATTTTTGAGCCTTACAAGTCTCTTTAGGGTTATGCTGGTTAACGTCCCTTTTTTATTAAGTAAGATTTTATCTAACTCTTGTAAAGATTTTCCGGTATTGATAATAATGTATGCCGCTTTATTATCATTTTCCGAATGTATTTCCCAGGCGAAGGCACCTGCGCTATTTAAAATTAATATACTTAAAATAATAAGCTTAACTTTATTCATATTTTCACCTAACATCTAATTGTTTATTGGAGCCAGAGCAAAATGGCTTTAAAATATTTGTTGGGCTATGTTGCGTCATCTACAGCCCTGTATGGAATTATAGATCATTCCCCATTTTAAATGACAGGTTATGTTCATCAAACAGGGACAGTATAACTAATGAAAAAATGTATCACATTAGCCGTTTTCACAAAATACATGCTGTCTCATATTTTGACGATGAACATAAGAACATATGTAATGGTGAATCATTATACTGTCATTAGTCTATCGATAAGCAATTAGACTAATGTTTTACACAATATAAATTATGCTGGGGATACTGTTGAATACAGTTATCCCCAGCCAGCATTTCATAATAGGTGTTCTTAGTTCTTGATCTTACCTGGTGCCTTTGGCACCACACCACTCTTGACAGGATAGGCGCAGGTATACTCAAATTTATAAATGCTTGCCACATACTTAGGGAAAAAAACCGATTGGTTGGAGCTGCAAATGATTCTCTTACTCGTACACTTGTAATTGCCCTTGCTGTCTTTCGGTCCGGCCTTAAAGCCCTGAGTACAAACAGCGGGCGCCGTTGATATACCACCAACAGCCTGGCCAGGCCCCGCTGAAACTGAACTGGCAGTCCAGCTAAATATTGCGACAGCCACAATGGCTACAGATGATATTTGTCTGGTAAATTTTTCGTATTTCATGACGTTCTCCTAAATTTAGATTTTGGTTAGATGCACAGCCCAAATCAGTCAATCGATTTAATTTTCGCTGCTTCGACTGTTGAGTCGATAAATCTAAAAAGGCGGTTCAATTATTTTATAGTTACTACCGATATCGTATCAGGTTGATGTTGAATCAATTTTATTCGTACAAAGATGCTACCTTTCTAACGACCTAATCAGAATTTTCTACGCTAAATATATTCAGCCTGGTTATCCTGTTGTCTACTCAATAACCTCGGAAATGATTTCTTCCAATCGACTCCTCTCGATAACACTGAGCTGTCATTAGCATCACAGAAATATATTGAACCGCTCAGGCCCAGATTGCGACCCAGTTGAAAATCAATCTTATTGGGAGTATCGAAAATGAAACGACAACACACATTCTTGCCGATCGTGGCTATCGCTAGCAGTTTAACCTTAAGCGCGTGTGGCGGCGGTGGTGGTGGTGGTGGCGGCAACGCCCCCGAACCGTCCGCAGAGTTGATCTACCTGGCTAATTCGTCTGCGGCATCCAATCCTGTTGAAGCCTACGCGGCCAGTGCCGATAATGCATTTCATCAGAATCTGACCTCCGGATCTTTTGGTAACGGTGTACGTAAAATGGCCGTTTCCCCAGATGGCAGCCGAGTCGCCTTGCTGGGTGAACTGGCCATGCCAGGTAGTATTGAATTATTTGTTGATGACCTGCTCGATGATCTACCCCCCTATCTGGTTGCAGGCAATATCGTACCCAGTGATTTTTTCGTTGGGGTTGACTTTGCCTGGTCTGCTGATGGCAGTCGCATCGCCTATATGGGCGATCTGGATGTCGAAGGCGTCCGAGAACTCTACACAGTTAACGCCGATGGCAGCAATACCCTCAAGCTCAGTGGCAATTTGGTAGCCGGTGGGGATGTACGAGAATTTAAATGGTCTCCAGATGGCAGCCGCCTGGCTTACCGAGCGGATCAAGATACCAATGGAGTCCAGGAACTCTACGTCGTAGATGCCAATGGGGGTAACAATATCCGATTAAATGGGGATCTTGTGGCGGGTGGAGATGTCTCCAGTTTGGCCTGGTCACCCAACAACGATCGTCTTGTTTACCAGGCTAGTCAAGATAGCAGTGCGACCATAGAACTCTACGCGGTGGACCTCGATGGCAATAACAATGTTCGATTAAATGGCGATCTTGTTGTTGACGGGGATATTGTCAGCTATCAGTGGTCAACAGATGGTAGCCAGGTTGCCTATATGGCCGATCAAGATGTAAACAATAACAGGGAGCTCTATGTTGTAGATGCCGATGGTGGCAACAATATTCGATTAAATAGCGATCTTGTTGCGGGTGGAGATGTTTTCAGTTTTGCCTGGTCACCCAGTGGTAATCGTCTTGCCTATCGTGCTGATCAAGATATCAACGGAGTCCAGGAACTCTACAGCGTAGATGCTGATGGCAGTGACAACCGTAAGATCAGCCGGGCTCCACCGGCACTGATCGTGAGCTGGAATGTTCGGAGTTTTACCTGGTCACCGAATGGCAGCCGTGTGGCTTATCTTGCCGATCACTCAACCGCGGGGGTTGATGAACTTTTCATTGCATCCGATTGCAACGGCTGCAAAATCCTCAAGCTGAATGACTCGCTTGAAATTAACAGCACCATTTTAGATTTTGCCTGGTCACCGGATGGCAGTGGCTTAGCCTACCGTGTTGATCAAACCGCCGATTCAACCATCGAGTTGTACAGTGTTGACATCAATGGCACCATTAATTATAAGGTCAATAATCCTCTTCCAGCTAATGGCGAAGTAACGGCTTATGTATGGTTACCATAAGAACGACAGACTCATAATGTTTATTTCAAATGCTGAGTAATGGATGGTGTCGCGTGGTATCTCTACCACGCGACATCCATTTTTGCTTCTGCATAACAGGGGGGTTGATTCAATTGTGTGCAATGCCTGATGTTGTCCATTCCGGTCGATAAAGTATGCCCAGATCGACCTAAATCATTGTCTTTATTACATTTAATGAGTGATAATTCATTGAGGTGGTTTTCAATCTGCCTATTGAACCGTTATATCTGGATTTACGACTAAGCCATATCGAATACCAACAGGCGAAGCTTAAACTGGATAGTTATGACTAAATTATGCGTAACGAACGGAATAATGAACAATAACTATAAAAGAGTGTGTCATGGTGAAGGTACTTAGATTAAGTGCAGCGGGTGTCATCTTTTTCAAGCTGTCTGGGGTGGCTATTGCGGTTGAGTTGATTGAGCCTGCTGAGGGAGTCTATCGTACCAGTCAGGATCCAGTTCTGATTCGCTTGCAATCCTTGCCATCGGATTTGTGGCCATACTTACAATTGGAGTTAGGGAATATAGATGTGAGCAAGTTTGTCTCCAGAACAGATGATGTGCTTCGCTATGAACCTCAGGATTTACTGGCTAAGGGGTCACATCAATTACGATTGCTGGCAGTAACACCAGACGGGAATATAGACGAAGTGGCGGTCTGGCAAATTGAAATACGGACTTCGGCAGGATTTATAGAATCCAGTATCGAGGCAAGTGTGGACTTACAGGTTTCGCAGCGTGTCGCTGATAATTTTGAGTCAGATACGGTGGGTGAAACGCAAGGGCAGGGTAGTGCGGTGTTTGCTTCAGTAAACTCTACTCGTAACGTCCGTATTACTAGTTCAGCTGATTTTATTTATAACAGCCAAAGCGAACAAACGTTAACTGGTCGAGAATTTGATTTGAATGAATTTAACTTAAAATCTGAGTGGTCGCAGGCCTCGGTAACAGTAGGTCATCAGACGATTGCGGCAAATAGTTTAGTGCTTACCGATTTTAATCGTCGTGGTGTTTCCGGATCCATTCGTAATGAGGGCGATACGTTTACCAGTACGGCGTTTGGTATGCGCACAGAGACCATTGCCGGATTTGAAGAAGGTCTGGGGATTGGTGATAGTCAGAATCGAACCGCCGGTGCGGTTATTAACGTTAGCCCGATAAGTGCAGCGCCTGAGAAGCTGATTGTTTCTGCACTCTATCTTGACGGTCGCGGACGCTCCGACGGGTTGGCGGAAGAGGCAGACGAGACACCCAATACCGGAGGTAGTGCGACGGCTCTTATTGTGGAAAGTTATAGCTATAAAAAACAGGCGTACCTGAGAGGTGAATATGCCAGAACAAGTTTTGACTTTGATGGTAAAAATACCGGCTATGCAGAACAGGATGATCGAGCAAGCTCTATTTATGTCCAGTTTGCGACGGAACGTGATCAAGATCGTGTTCAACCGAACAACTGGAATGTGGGATTATTGCGCCAACGTGTGGGGCCGTGGTTTTACTCTCTAGGTAATAATTATTTACCCAGTGACAAAGAGTCAACCCAGTTAATTACCAATTATATGTCACCCTCATGGCAGCTGAATGCGTTTGCTGCATTTGAAAGAAATAATGTTACCAACGATCAAAATGTTCCTACCATAGAAACACGCCTTATTACCACGGCGCTAACGTATACACCTCAATCTGATACGGAAACACCTGTGACAGGAATGTTCAGTAATCCAACGTATACTTTTGGATATACTTTTAATGAGCAGGAGCAGGTCACCGATCCGACTGGTTTTGCAGGTGATGTGACCGATCTAAAAAATAGCGAAGCCTCTGTCTCGGCAGGGTTTGCAGGTGATAGCTGGAGTTGGCGAGTTGCGTATATCATGTCAAGCGAAGATGACGTGACTAATGTATATAGCGATCTCAAAAATCAAATTACCTCGATAGAAGGCTTTTTTCCAGTCGGCTCGCAATTCACCTTAACGCCGATTATTCAATACACCCGCATACGTGACGTTGATTTGAACTTGACAACAACCGGCTGGAATAGCGGATTAACGATTGGTTATGACAATCAGGGAGACTGGAGTGCCAGTTTGACTTATACGGTGACACAAGAAGATAGGGATGATGGTTTAATTGATACACGAACGGAAATGCTGGATATATTTGCTCAATGGGTTATCTCTCCGGCTGAAATTAACAAACCAGGATTTAGCTTGTTTACCAGTGCCAATTATCAGGATACAGATGTGATGAATATTAATATAGATCAGTATCAAGTGTTTGTTGGTATTAATGCTAGCTGGCCCGTAACGTTTTGAGGATAATTAGCATGTATAAAACAATGGTTGTTCAGGGACTGCTTGTCATGAGTCTTGTTGGTCAGTTACCGAATAGTGCGATGGCAATATTGGCTTCGGGCAGTGTGACCAATCTTTCCGGCAGCAATAATGTGTCGCGCACCAATCCTGGTACGGTCACCTTGCGCTGGTCGATGTTAAGTGTCGGTTTAGGTGGTTCACGCATCAGCTCGCAATCAGGACGTTTTACCAATGGCGGATCGCTCGTACTTGGCGTTAATAATAAAATTATCTCGAAAGTTATTGTTGTTGATAATAGAACCATAACTGAAACAATTAATGAGACCGTACGTATTCCCAGGAGCATTTTATATGCTGCCAATCGACAAGGTCTGACACAAATTACTTATGTGCGAGGGTTTACAGATTGCCCGGCCACGAGCTGTAATTACCTGACGCCCGAGCCTTCTATTACGTTTAATCTAACCGGTACATCGGGTTCTGTTTTCGGTGTATCAAGTTATAAATTGAGGTTTGAGAATGGTAAGGTCAATAATGTTATTACTCAGGGCGACAAGATAAAGGCCATTGCCTATGTCAATGTTTCGCGCACGGGAACCATTCGCGCAGTATGGGAAATAGCAACGCCCTCGAGTACGGGAGGTAGCCCGGTATATCGAGCCCTGCGAACCGTGCAACGTCAGGTAACCGGTTTTGCCACCAATTCACTTGAAAGCCCAATATTGCCGGGTAACGGAACCGGGATTTATCTGGTTCGTCTGCGTTTTCTTGAACCGCTTTTATCAGGGGAGATTCCGACCTTACAGTATGTTGTGAATACTGCCCGGCGCTCTTTAATCCGATCAATGACATTATTAGCACCAGGAAATGGTACTATTCTTTCAGATCAGACCGTATTTAAATGGCAGGCGGCCAGAGACGTTAGCGCTTATAAAATTGAATTTATTGAGCCACCAACTTCGAACGATCGACAGGTTAATTTAAAAGGATATAAGCCTGTTGCCGGCGTGCTTGTTAAGCGCGAGGACTTACAAACTACAATAGGTGATGCTGTCGCGGAGAATTTACAATCAGGCCGGGTCTACTGGTGGCATGTTGTTGGTCTTGAAGAAAGTGGCAGGGTGATAAGTCAGAGTGCCTGGCGATCGATCCAGATGAAATAATAACAAGGAGACATCTCATCGAATTGGATGATGCAGCTAACGTTGAATTTCTAAAAAAAATTGCCGATGGCAATGAAGCGGCGATGCATGATTTTTTCAAGGTCTTTGCTCCCATTGTGTATGCCTTTGCTCTGAATCGCCTCAGTGAAGGTGCCGATGCGGCGGATGTCGTCAATGATGTCATGTTGCAGGTGTGGAAGAATGCACACCAGTTTGAAGCCCGTTCAAAAGTTAAGACATGGGTGTTGGGTATCGCCAATTTTAAGATCCTGGATGTATTTCGAAAACGTGGGCGAGTCCAGCTTGATGAACTGGATGATCAGATTGCAGATGATGTACTGGAAACAGGCTTTTCCGAGATAGCCCTGGAGCAGGATGCGAAATCCATAAAACATTGCATGGAAAAACTTTCACAGAACCATCGTCAGGTCGTACATCTGGCCTTTTTTGAAGATATGGCTTATCCAGAAATTGCCGAGACCATAGATTGCCCGACGGGCACCGTTAAAACCCGTATGATGCATGCGAAAAATAATCTGAAACGATGTTTGCAGGCATTACAGGCTGCATAAATTGAACTTGATGAGACAATGTGACGACTCATTAGTATACATGAGACATTTATAAGTAGTTAATTATGAATACGACATTACAACACCCTGATGACCTGTTGGCCTTTTATGTCAATGGTACTTTGTCTGCAGCCGAAATGCTGGAGGTTGAAACGCACATAACAAGTTGTGAGCGTTGCCAAAATGAGCTGACGCTATTGCGCAACATGCGGGAGGTTTCGCGGCAACAGGATCAGACTTTACCGGATGCGTTTGCCTGGCAACGTTTGAAACGGGATATCAAACA
>UOFR01000081.1_pt1 | contig 22669 bp, 26 predicted proteins | sample 1988501 | NCBI WGS metagenome assembly UOFR01 (sample SAMEA4712194, study PRJEB27164) | hydrothermal vent metagenome | biome: marine basaltic hydrothermal vent biome; feature: marine hydrothermal vent; material: mineral | place: Pacific Ocean | collected 2011-06-14/2011-07-23 | depth 1689 m | reverse complement strand
AAAATAACTCCACCCACTGATGGATGGTTTACAATCTCTTTGTCTTGCTGTGAAAGCTCGATACCGTCTACATCGAGCATGACCGGACCTAATGTCATAATTTACCTGGTGTCATAATATTAAGTATTCTCATGATTTACTCAGCAATTAATACTTTCGTCCCAACATCTAACATATCAAATAATTGTATAACATCCTTATTCCGCATCCTTATGCAACCATGAGAGCCTGCTTCACCCATTTTAATGCTATCAGGACATCCATGTATGTATATATAGCGTCGCATCGTATCAACATCTCCGAGGCGATTAAACCCGAGTTCAAGGCCACTTAGCCATAAAATTCTACTTAGAATCCAGTCACGTTCAGGATATTGTGCTGACAAATCCTCCGTATACAGTTCATTTGTCGCTCGTCGACCAACAAAAACTCTGTTCTCAAGTTCGCTTTCACCTATTTTAGCGCGAACAATATGCCAGCCACGTGGCGTCTGTTCACTGCCAAAGCGCTCACCTACTCCCTTTTTTGCTGTCGAAATCTGAGTATTAAAAACTATTTTAGAACCTTTCTGCACGCGTAGCATTTGATTACTTACATCAATATAAACAGTTTCAGGTGTATTTGAATTTACCATTTTGTATAAGGATGCTTAGCGAGATTAACATTATAATACCGAGGATCTTCTGATACCTCCTGACCACACCAGGCTGGCAGCTCGATACTTTGATCTTCTGACTGCAGCTCTATCTCAGCCACGATTAACCCTTTATTGCCACCATCAAATACATCTATTTCCCATTTATCCCCATTGACGTTAACAATATAGCGTGTTTTTATTACCAATGGTTTCTCACACAAACTCGACAATATTTCCCGCGCTTCATCTAATGGAATTCCGTATTCAAATTCCTGTCGTTTAATACCTAATGTTGCGCTCTTTATATTTATAAAAGCCTCTGCACCTTGAATTCTCACCCGTACCGAGGCTTTATCGGAACCGATTATATAGCCTTGCTCATATTGAGTTCCCTGATCAGCATCAAGCCGCCAGTCGTCATTACGAAGCAAATATTTTCGTTCAATTTCAATCGGCATTATTTACCCTTTTTTTTCAATGAAAAAATCGCGATCGACTCGACATGCGCCGTATGGGGAAACATATCCATAACTCCTGTCTCTTCCAGAGTATAACCAAATTCATTAACCAGAAGGCCAGCGTCTCTTGCCAGAGTCGCCGGATTACAGGAAACATAGACTATACGCGGTATTTTTTTCGCTGCGATCAGGGGAATGACTTGCTCCGCCCCCGAACGAGGCGGATCCAGAAATACAGCAGCATATTTTTTACTAGTCCACCACGACAGCGACTTTACATCTTCCATTAAGTTAGCGACGTAGTAGTCGACATTGGTTATGTTATTATTTTTGGCATTGATTTTCGCACGCTCTATTAAGCTCGCCTCACCTTCAATGGCAGTAACCGAGGCTACGTGTTTCGCGATAGGTAATGTAAAATTACCCAGACCACAGAATAATTCCAGCACATGATCGTTTTTGTCGCAATCCAGTGCCGCTATTACCTGGGGAATAATATTTTCATTTATTTCGGCATTTACCTGGACAAAATCAGTTGGTAAAAAATAATTTTTTATTTCATATTTTTTAATACTATAAAAAAGTTCAGGTTCAGCTGGCCACAAAGGTGTAATCGTATCCGGGCCACCCGATTGCGAATAAATATCGACACTCTGTTTTTTTGCGAAATCAACCAGCTTTCCTATGTCGTCATCTGTTAGTGGTTCTAAATGCCGAAACACCAGTGCCGTTGAACTATCCCCAACCGCAACCTCAATCTGGGGAATCGCCTGATAACAACTTAACGATCTAACCAGATCAGATAATTCAGTTAAACGTTGCCCGACTGTTGGATGTAAAACTTCACAACTTAACAGATCGGCGAGATAACTTGTTCCTTTCTCGCGAAAACCAATTAATACTTTGCCTTTTTTCTCAACATACTTAACACCCAACCTGGCTTTCCGACGATAACCCCAATGTGGCCCGCTCAATGGCGTTCGAACTGTTTGCGCTTCAACATGCCCAATTCTCTGTAAATTATCGAGTAGAATTTTTTGTTTTTGTTTTATCTGTTCATCACTTGATAAATGTTGCAAGCTACAGCCGCCGCAAATAGAGAAATGTGCACACTTTGCGTCAATTCGGAGTGGACTGGGTTTTATCACCTGATGCAGGTTGCCTTCGTCATATTGTCGCCGTTTACGCGTATAGATAAACTCTACTTCCTCTTCGGGCAAAGCCGATCGAATAAAAACCGTCTTACCCTCGATATGGGCAACACCTTTTCCGTCATGAGTCAGGTCTGTGATAACCGCTAATTGAGGTTCGCGTGATAAAGATTTTTTACGTCGTCTTGCCATTACTTGATAACCATTAAATATTCGAGTACATAGTAAAATAAATTATTTATCAAAAGTAAGATGATGCTAAATTGAAATTAGTGTGCCGGAAATACATCGGTCGACAGATAGCGATCACCCCGATCACAAATAATTACAACTATGACAGCATTATCAATCGTTGATGATAATGATAACGCAGCAGCAACCGCTCCACCTGAAGAAATTCCACAGAAAATGCCTTCCCGGCTAGCCAACAGTCGTGTCGTATCTTCAGCATCTTCTTGACTAACTTCTAACGTAGCATCCACCCTTGTCTCATCAAAAATTCGAGGCAGATATTCTTTTGGCCAGCGTCGGATCCCCGGAATTCTTGAACCTTCAGCAGGTGTGACTCCAACGATCTGTATTTTCTCATTTTGTTCTTTTAAATATTGACTAGTACCCATTATGGTCCCGGTCGTACCCATGGCGCTGACGAAATGGGTAACCATCCCACCAGTGTCATGCCAGATCTCCGGACCAGTACCGTAATAATGTGCAGCAGGGTTATCAGGATTTGAAAATTGATCGAGCACCTTGCCTTTACCGTCCTCGCCCATTTTGTCGGCCAGATCGCGAGCACCTTCCATGCTTTGTTCAGCCGTTACCAGAATTAATTCAGCACCAAAAGCCAGCATGGTCGCACGCCGCTCCTTGCTCATATTCTCTGGCATAATGAGAATCATTTTATAACCCTTGATGGCAGCCGCCATTGCCAGGGCTATACCCGTATTACCGCTGGTCGCTTCTATTAATGTGTCTCCTGGCTTAATTTCACCACGTTGTTCAGCGCGGGTAATCATGCTGAGTGCAGGACGATCCTTTACCGAGCCAGCAGGATTATTCCCTTCCAGTTTTACCAGAATTTGGTTGCTGGTCGTACCCGGCAGGCGCTGCAAGCGTACTAACGGCGTATTGCCGACAAACTGCTCAATTGTTGGGATGGTAGGTTGAGAGCTCACTGTATACTAGACCTATGACTTCAGATAATGCATTATTCTAGCAGAATTAAATCCATTAAATGACAACCTTTTCAATGACGCCAATACTTGACTATAAAATATCGCTTGAGAATGCCGCTGGCGATGAGTCGCTGGCTAAAGAATTATTTGGAATGTTATTAGCTGAGCTACCCAAACTGAAGCAGGATCTACAGGACGCTTTAACAAGCAAAGATAAAACCGCTTGCTGGGATCATGCCCATAAATTATATGGTTCAACTGCTTATACCGGCGTACCACGATTAAAAGAAATCGCCCAGAAAATGGAAGCGGCGGTCAAGCAGGATGACGAGGAAATGATGACCGCGACGTTTACTAAATTGGCCACGGAGGTTGATTCTATATTAGAAATCGGTGCGCACGAATTAAAACAAAACTGGGATGGTTCGGCATAAATAAACCTTAAGCCTGGCCGATTTTATCCGTAACCGGTTAATTTCAAGTTACAAGTGATTGAATATCAATTAGTAGCGAGCTTGCAACATCAAATCTTTCATGGTTTGCACCGCTTCGGGCAAGCCAGTAAAAATCGCTCTCGCCACAATCGCATGGCCAATATTTAACTCCTGAATCGCGGCAATGGCCGCGATAGCGCCAACATTATGGTAATCCAGACCATGTCCGGCATTCACCTGTAACCCCAGAGTCACCCCAAGATCTACAGCGTTAACAATTTTATCTAGTTCAGCCTGTTGAAGCTCCCGGCTTGAAGCATCGGCGAAATGTCCGGTATGTATTTCAATAGCAGGGGCTCCACACTGTTTGGCCGCTTCAATTTGTCTTTCATCCGCATCAATAAATAATGATGCCCGTACTCCAGCAGCAGCCAACACATCACAGGCATGTTTTACTGCATCCATCTGGCCAAGCACATCAAGACCGCCTTCCGTGGTTAATTCTTCACGTCGTTCCGGAACCAGGCAGCAATCAGCAGGTTTGACTTTTGCCGCAATCACAAGCATTTCTTTAGTAATCGCCATTTCAAGATTCATGCGGCTGTTTAACATGTCTTTTAAACTATATACATCTCTATCCTGTATATGACGGCGGTCTTCACGCAAGTGTAAGGTTATGCCATCCGCTCCATGCTGTTCTGCTAACAGGGCGGCCTGTATCGGTTCAGGGTATCGCGTACCGCGCGCCTGACGTATTGTGGCAACATGATCGATATTCACACCGAGTAAAATCGGATTATTTTTGCTTATATTTTGCTTCATGAGTCAGGTCTAATCATTCTTGTCTGGACAATCAATAGTATATTAAATTTTACTGTAATAAAGAAATTTTATTTTTCTTTAAAAAAAATTCACGTGAATTGATAGGCCGGCCTTCCAGATAAAACTCCAGGATTCGACGTAACAATTTTTTTGCCTCAGTTTTCTGTTGCTCATTCGCCAGCTCTCTTTTTTCCAGAGCGGCCAACGTAGCACCTGATATTTTCAATACCGAACGGTCATCCCCCCGGTACTCACTAATACCAAGGCCAAAATCGTATTGATAATATTTATTTTTATCAACATCCTCGCCCGTATGTGCATCATGCCCAAAGCTCACGCCATACCCTAATTCAGACAAAAGCTCTAATTCGAAATACCGTAATATAGTACTCACATCATAACTTTCTGATAATTTTTTTAAACAGGCCTGATAGCATAGAAATAACTCTTCATGAGACTCATCTTTGTGCAACAAATACATTATTAATTCATTAACGTAAAAGCCTGCATATAAATGCTCGCCATTTAATTTTATTGATGGCGGAACCGGCTCAGCTTTATACAGGTTTTTTAGTTCGCCACGTCCACCCCATACAAAAAAGAGTGAATTGAAAGGTTCTATCAGACCTTGCATGGGAGAATTATTACGCTTTGCACCTTTTACGACAAAACTTTGGCGACCCGTGTGCTTGCAAAAGGCTTCAACAAGTAAGCTGGTATTTTTATAGGGGCGTGTATGGAGTATATATGCGATATCTTCTTGTTGAGCCGCAGCGCTGGAGTTCATTTGATTTGCTGTTTGTCCGAATTATACTATTAATTTAGAATTCATCGATATAACCAAGCTGTTGAAGAGCCCGTTCATCATCGGCCCAGCCTTTTCGAACTTTTACCCAGGTCTCCAGGTGTACTTTCTTTTCAAAAAAATTCTGCAAATCTTTACGTGCCTGCACACCAATTTTTTTTATTTTCTCTCCCTTCTTACCAATTACTATCGACTTCTGGTTATCGCGTTCGACCCAGATTATTGCATGCAATCTTAATAGTTTTTTAGTGTCTTCAAATTTTTCTATCTCGACCGTCGTCGCATACGGTAACTCATCTCCCAGCAACCGCACCAGCTTCTCCCGGATCATTTCCGCCGCCACAAAATTAGAACTGCGAGTGGTTAATTGATCGGGGGGATAATGCGCTTCAGATTCAGGAAGTTTTTGTTTAATTAAGTCAAGCAAAGTATCAAGCTGCAAATTTTTATTTGCAGAAACGGGTACAACCCCGACGAATGAATGTTTACCTCCCACTTGTTCTAAATATGGTAATAATTCATCTTTGTCTTTTATAAGATCGATCTTGTTAATGACCAGCATTACCGGGCATTTTGCTTCTTTTATATAACTTAATACAATGTCATCCTGCTCTTCCCACCTTCGTGCCTCAACGACAAAGACAATAAGATCCATATCTTGCACAATGCTGCGTGCGGCACGGTTTAGATAACGGTGTAACGCCTGCTTACCGCCCTTATGTATTCCCGGTGTATCTACAAAGACAAATTGAGCATCATCAGTCGTCTTAATACCAAGAATTTGGTGGCGTGTAGTCTGGGGTTTCCTTGATGTGATCGAGAGTTTTTGCCCAATCAGGTGATTCAATAATGTCGATTTGCCAACATTGGGTCGCCCTAATATCGCAATGTAACCACAACGAAAATGCATATTCATACGGCAGCCAGGATAGCTAGCATTTGTTCTGCTGCTGCCTGTTCGGCTTTTCGTCGACTATTTCCTGTGCCTTCCGTTGCGGTTGGCACTAGCTCAACCTGACAGGTAACATCGAAGATCTGGTTATGCGCCTGGCCACTGGTATTTTTAATTTCATAATTTGGTAAATCACATCCTCTGGCCTGTAATAATTCCTGCAATCGCGTTTTCGGATCTTTTAAATTTTTAGTAATATCTGCTTCTGACAATCTTTGTGCGAATTGTTCCAGGATAAATTTTTTCGAACATTCATTTCCCCCGTCAAGATAGATCGCACCAATAATGGATTCAAACACATCCGCAAGGATTGAATTTCGGCGGAATCCTCCGCTTTTCAACTCGCCACTGCCGAGGCGAAGAAACTCGCCCAGTTCCAGAATTTTCGCTAACTCGGACAGCGTGTCGCCTTTTACCAGTGAGGCACGCAATCGACTGAGATCACCTTCGGTGGCATTTGGAAAACGATGGAATAAATCGTCAGTTATCGTTGTATTAAGGATCGCATCACCAAGGAATTCCATGCGCTCATAATGGTTTTTGTTTGCACTTCGATGTGTCAAAGCCATATTGAGTAATTCAGGATCGTTGAATTGATAAACCAGACGCTTTGATAAAATTGATAGATCATTCATATTAATTCGTTTACGGGATCGTCACCGTTTTTTCCCACTCTACCAATAGTGACAAATTGCCTAGTATAGGACGATACACATCGTAAGCAATCGTTACTTCGTAACCCTTACCTTTGCGGGTAATGGTAACGTCTTCGGGTCTAACATCTCTGACATAATTAAGATCAACAATAGCCATAACTTTTTTTCTCAAATATCGTGAAGGAATACCCTGAAGCTTGGGGTTCGTTTCCATCGCTTCCATAGAAGAATATAAGCTATAGCCGCTTATATAGACTGGCACCAGTTTGATGCCAATAATCAGAAATACGCCCAGAATGGCCAGCACTAACAGCCAGCCTATGGCGGTCATTCCCTGTTGTGACTTGTTACACTTCATACCATGACTCCTATCGATCGGGGGCGATCGCTACACAGTTGATCTTGCTCAGTTTCTTACTCAATAATAGTACCAATTCGGGGCCATTGGGAGGGCCATTCGCCTTCTTTTTTATGCAGCCAGATCATAAAAGCACGCCCTTTCAGGTTTTCATCCGGCACAAAACCCCAATATCGACTATCGCGACTGTTATCGCGGTTATCACCAAAAACAAAGTACTTATTTTCAGGGATAGTAATCTCGCCAATCGGCATGTTTGACTCATATGGATTTTGTAACACATTATGAGTTACCTCGCCCAGCTCTTCTTGTAGTTCCATGAAACGAGGATCTTTTGCATACGGTTGCAGTGCTTTGATGGTCATCGGCTCATCATTAATGTACAGAACTTTATTAACATATTTCAAGCGATCACCTGGCACACCAACCACCCGTTTGATGTAATCGATTTTGGGATTTTCAGGGTAGCGAAAAACAATAACATCACCACGTTCAGGCTGGCCAAGATCAATAATCTTAAAATACCCTAATGGTGAACGTAATCCATATGAAAACTTGTTTACTAAAATATAATCACCTGCTTCCAATGTTGGCAACATAGAACCCGAGGGAATTTGAAAAGGTTCAACTAAAAAACCACGTACCACCAACACGACCATAAACACGGGAAATAAAAATCGAGAAAATTCAACCAGCAGGGGTTCCTTTTTTGAAGCCTCTTTTGTCGTTTTATCCTTTGCTGATTTATCTTTAGTCGTATCACCCTTTCCTTCTGTGTTTTCCTGGTCTTTATTTTTCACCTTCAACAACAGAACATATGCACCCCAGATCACGCCTGTTACAATGGATAACACTGCTAAAACAGCAGTAAAATCGATATTCATTTCTCTCTCCCGACATTCAATACAGCCAGGAACGCATCCTGTGGAATTTCTACCTTACCAACTTGTTTCATACGACGTTTTCCTGCTTTTTGTTTTTCTAATAGTTTACGCTTACGCGATATATCACCGCCATAACATTTAGCCGTTACGTTTTTTCGTAACGCTTTTACGTTAGTTCGAGCTATAATTTTGGCACCAATTGCAGCCTGAATAGCCACATCAAACATCTGCCGAGGAATAAGTTCCTTCATCTTATCAGCCAGATCACGACCGCGACTAGTTGCGTGATCACGATGCACGATGCTCGATAAGGCATCCACTTTATCCGCATTGATTAAAATATCCAGCTTGACCAGATCGGCGGCCTGGAAGCGTTTAAACTCATAATCCAGCGAGGCATAACCTCGGCTGACTGATTTTAGACGATCAAAAAAATCCAGCACAATCTCATTCATGGGGACGTCATAACTCAGCGCAACCTGGTTACCCAGATACTGCATATTTTTCTGTACCCCACGTTTTTCAACGCACAGGTTGATGACATTGCCGACGTATTCCTGGGGCACCAGTATATTGGCATTAATAATAGGTTCACGAATCTCGCTAACCTGCATAGTCTCCGGTAAATCAGCCGGGTTATCGATGCTGATCACCTCACCACTGGTGGTCAATACTTCAAAGACAACCGTGGGGGCGGTGGTGATAAGGTCAATATCGTATTCACGTTCTAGTCGCTCCTGGATGATCTCCATATGCAGCATACCCAGAAAACCACAACGGAAGCCAAAACCGAGTGCCTGTGACACCTCGGGTTCATAAAACAGCGCCGCATCATTCAGGCGTAGTTTGGCCAACGCCTCCCGCAAGTTCTCATAATCATCACTCGTCACCGGGTAGAGACCCGCGAATACCTGCGGTTTGATAGGCTTAAAACCAGGCAGCGCCACACTCGCTGGATTATCGACGGTGGTAATCGTGTCACCCACCGGCGCCCCATCCACTTCCTTCACCCCGGAAATAAGATAACCGACCTCACCTGCCCTTAATTCATCACGAACTTCTCGTTTCGGGGTAAAAATTCCTACATTATCAACAAGATAGGTCCGGTTGATGGACATCATTTTTATCTTTTGGCGTTTACGTATCGAGCCCTGCATGACCCGTATCAATGAAACCACACCCAGGTAATTATCAAACCACGAATCAATTATCAGCGCTTGTAATGGCGCTTCAGGGTCGCCCTCCGGAGGTGGGATTCGCTCAACCAGCTGTTCTAACAGGGCCTCAATGCCTACCCCGGTCTTAGCACTGACCCGGCATGAATCTTCTGCCTCGATACCGATGATTTCCTCGATTTCATTGATAACGCGCTCTGGATCCGCCGCTGGCAGGTCAATTTTGTTAAGCACCGGCAGGACTTCGAGCCCCTGTTCAATAGCTGTATAACAATTAGCCACACTCTGGGCTTCAACTCCCTGTGAGGCATCAACGACTAACAAAGCACCTTCACAGGCCGCCAGGGACCGCGAAACCTCATACGAAAAATCGACATGCCCAGGTGTATCGATGAAGTTTAACTGATAGGTATTACCATCCGCTGACGTGAAATCGAGGGTAACACTCTGAGCCTTAATGGTAATGCCGCGCTCACGTTCCAGATCCATGGAATCCAGCACCTGAGAATCCATCTCACGTGCAGACAAACCACCACAAATCTGGATAAACCGATCAGCAATCGTTGATTTACCATGGTCGATATGCGCGATGATCGAAAAATTACGGATATGCTGCAGCTCGTTCAAAAATAACCTCATTCTGACAAAATATAAAAAAGGCGCTACAAAGGCGCCTCTGGATAGCCTAGTTTACCGCAAAATCACTCGCGAAAATATGGGGAAAGTTTGGCTGCGTCGAAGAAATGCTGGCAAATAACCTGATCATTGATCATCACCAATGGGATCCGTTCTGAATACTTCGACAGCATCTCTGATTGGGTGTCGATATCAATCTGTTGTAATTCACCAATCCAGCCCGGATTATGTGCGGTACATTCCGCAATGAAGGCGTCACACAGGTGACAACCTTCTCGCAGATATAAATATTTATTAACCCTTATTCCTCGTTTATTTTGATAACCAGAAATATGGGGGAGGCTCGTCGCTGAATCAAAATCGGCAGAGATTTTCCCGTTGGTAACTTCTTAACAATTGAGCGAAATTGTTTTGCATTCTTGATATCAACACCGTTCAATTTCAGGATAACATCACCCGATTTAATACCAGATTCACGCGCGGGACCTTTACCAATTTTTTGCACATAGACACCACCGGTTTGAATATCCAATGTACCACGCTGTGCTTCGGTCAGGTCACTTACCGTCGCACCAATTCGATTTAGTTTAGACGATTTATCAGGTTTAGAATCAGCCAGTTCTTCTTCTGACGGTAATTCTTCAATGACGACCTTCAAGGTCTTTGATTTTCCTTCACGAATCACCTTAACCTTTACCTTGCTGCCGGTCCTGGTTGAACCAACGGCAATCGGTAAGTCAGAAGATCGATTAATACTGACACCATCAAAGTCCACAACCACATCGCCTACTTTAAACCCGGCTTTTGATGCCGGGGAATCTTCCAGAATGCGTAAAACCACCGCCCCCTTAGGTTGCTTCATGCCAAACGATTCGGCCAGTTCACGATTTACATCCTGAATTAAAATACCAAGCCAGCCACGCGTTACCTTGCCTTTATCTTTTAACTGTTCGACTACTTCATTCGCAACTTTCATCGGTATGGCAAACGATAATCCCATGAACCCACCGGTACGACTGTATATTTGCGAATTGATCCCGACCACTTCGCCATCAAGATTAAATAACGGTCCGCCCGAATTGCCGGGATTAATCGCGACATCGGTCTGGATAAAGGGAACATAATTTTCACTCGGAAGATTTCTGCCTATTGCACTCACCACTCCGACGGAAACTGAGTGATCAAATCCAAAGGGGGAACCAATAGCCATAACCCATTCACCAACTTTCAAGTTGTCTGCATCTGCCATTTTTACCGTGGGCAAACCCGTTGCATCCACTTTCAATAAAGCAACATCACTACGGGGATCAGAACCGATTACTTCTGCTTTAAATTCACGCCGGTCAGTAAGGCGCACAATAATTTCTTCTGCATTGCGAATAACATGATTGTTTGTGATTACATAACCACTTGAGTCAATAATAAAACCTGAGCCAAGTGACTGAGTATTAAAATCCTCTGAGGGAGCACCTTTGTCACCAAAAAACTTTTTAAACAACTCTCCCCATGGTGAGTTTTCAGGAAGATCCGGCATTTCCATACCCGGCGGCAAACCAGCATGCGGCTTAACTTTTTGCGTGGTACTAATATTTACAACGGCCGGGCCAACCTGCTCAACCAGTTCGGTAAAGTTTGGCAACGATGCAGCGTGCACAGCCTGCGCAAATACAAATGAAATAAAAATGACAAAAAATTTATAGCTATTAGTAACAAACATTATCTATCCTTTCACAAAATTTACTGGTTTTTCTGTTTGCAGAAGATTCGTCTCGGTTAACGAAGCCTTGCCAAGAATAACTGGCTGGTAACGCTCATCGTGAGTGCGCTTGTGCATAATCTTTCTAATTAAAAAAAAAGCAATTATCAACCCGCTCAGTCCACCAATAATTATTGGCAGCTGTCCCATATCAATCACAAGCCAGAGGTTTATAGACTCCAGGAGTAATGCCCCTGCAAACAGCATGAATAAGGGGAAAACATATACAAGCAAAGCGCTTTGCAACATGACACTCTCACGCAAGCCGATTTTAACAATATCGTCGATCTCAGCATGAATAGAGTTTAACACGGTCACTTCCGAAAATTTATTTCCCAGGACTTTTGCGAAGGTGCTCGTACCGCAAGCACTTTTAGCCTGACAGCCTCCACATGTGGACTGACGATAAACCCGAACCCTGGCAAAATCTTCAGAAACATCGGTAACAACAGCGGTTTGCTCTATCATGGTCCCTCGTAAATTACAGATTCGTTAATTAATTTAACGGTTGCATTAGGCACTTCACCAACGGCGGTAACATAATAATCATTTAAGCGTCGACCATATGCATTGACGGCACCCATGCGAGAAGAACCGACCAGATTCGTTGTATGTTTTTGAGTTCGCTCAATGAATATAGACACTGAAGCAAGTCCATCACTAAAAACCAGATGTCGCACCAGCTTCTTATTAGGCATGTTATGACTTCGATTCATATCACTATTAAACCCAGCCGGTAATTGTTTGGCCACCCAGCCCGATTCGGTGCCAACATCGACCTCTTCTGTTTGATCCGCTTCGTACCAGGTATATGAATCGCCAACAATTCTTGGCTTCAACAACTCTTCAGATATCACTTCAGAAAATTCGATTTCAGTAAACATGAACTGTTCAAGCAGTTTACCCTGCTCGTCAACCAGGTGCGTTTTCAGTAACAGCCCCGTTTCGCTATCGATCCATAATCGGTGGCCATAGCGATATTGATCACTCGGAGCGATTACGATTTTTTGCGCATTCCTGCCCGCCACCATTTCGGTTTTATCAATCATAAACCGATACTGGTGCTTAAGGTTACTGACCTTCATAGGAAATTGGGGCGGGAATTGATGTGATGGACGCGCTTTTTCGACCACAACCGATTTACTGTCGGGCAAGATACAGGTCACCACACCTTTGGTACGAATGATTTCACGTCCAACTCCATCAAGCGAAATAAGCCGCTCATATTCACCATCCTTACTCGATGCATGAATTATTTTCATCAGGCTAAGCTGTTTACCTTGCTGAAATACAAACTTACCAGAATAATTAAGCGTATGAGCCGCGTTATGCATTTTTTGCAGCCACTGCTCTACTTTTTCACTATCCGCAGCAATTACCGCAACAGGCATCAATAAAATAATGACAATATAGAAAAACTTACTTTTCAAGCGTTGCACCCGTATTCACTACAATCCGTTCACCCTGAGTAGAGCTTGCAATTCGGGAATAGGACAACACGCCTCTCATTCGGTTGCTGGCGGAAAACTCATTGTGACTCACCAGATAACCATTTAATTTACGTTGCATAGCCGACGTCATTTGAATGGGTTGATAGGTAATTGGACCAACCGCCACGTCGGCAGGCTTTGTATTCTCAGGAGAAAAATCGCCAACCACCAGGATGGCTACGGCCGCTACCGTTGCGGCAACAGCAAGCCCCGACACCTGTTTGAGAACATTCGATTTCGTAAACCAGCCCTTATGGCTAATAATCGTTGCCTCCTGATCAAGCGCAGCATGCACTCGTGAAGAGACGTCAACACCGCCGGGTGTATAATGATTATTTAACACATCCGCAATGAGCCTATAACGCACCATGGTGGCACGTGCCTGCTGGTCGTTACTTAATTCGTCTATCAGCGCATCATCATGCAATTCATTATCGATAAATGCAGATAGCTTTTCATTTAAATCATCGTTCATAGTGCACCTCTCTTGATACTGTTTTTCAGTATCGCTAACGTCTCTTCCTTCCTGTTCATTGCCGCTTATATAAGCGGTTTTAATTTCTTATCGATCGCTTCTCGTGCGCGAAAAATCCTCGAACGTACCGTACCGATTGGACATTCCATTGTTACGGCGATCTCTTCATAACTCATATCTTCCAGCTCACGTAATGTTATAGCGGTTCGTAAATCAGCAGGTAAAGCCTCAATCGCTGAAAAAATAACCTGTTGAATCTCGTCTCTTAACACCTCACTCTCTGGCGTGGCGTTATCTTTCAGTGCAGAGGGTCCCTCATAATATTCAGCTTCAGAGGCCTCAATGTCGTCGGTTGGTGGGCGACGGCCCTGAGCAACAATATGGTTTTTTGCCGTATTGATCGCAATTCGATAGAGCCAGGTATAAAACGCACTGTCACCACGAAAGTTAGGCAACGCCCGGTAGGCCTTCATAAAGGCCTCTTGCGCCAGATCCTGGGCTTCGACCGGATCACGCATATAACGAGTAACCACTTTGATAATCCGCGACTGGTACTTGATCACCAATAAATCAAATGCCTTCTTATCGCCCTTTTGCACACGCTCGACGAGAATTTGATCGTTACTGCGTTCGCTCATTAACAGTAAGCCTCATCAGGATAAGTATCCTCAAGCGAGGCCGTCTGTGCCATACTGATAGGACAAACAGCATTAGCTAGAGTTCGCAACTTCATTGATTTTTTATATAAATTTATGACTGACAAGCTGAATTCCGAGTAATATTTAATTCCGTATTGTAAAACATATGCAATTTGATAAAACACCTTTAAATAACTGCTTTTAAACTCATTACCCGTAAAAACCCAGAATCTATGTCAGATACGCGTGTAAAAACAGATATTCTATTAATTGGGGGTGGTGCTGCGGGACTGAGCCTTGCCCTGCGGTTAGCCGACGACCATTCTATTGCATTGATTTCAAAAGGTAAAATGCAAGATGGTAGTAGTTTTTATGCCCAGGGCGGGATTGCCGCGGTTATTGATGAAAATGACAGTATTGAGGCCCATATCGCAGATACACTCAATGCCGGAGCCGGGCTCTGTGACGAACAGGTTGTTGCTTTTACGGTTGAGCGTGGCAAACAGAATATCGACTGGCTAATTGAGCGTGGCGTCCCATTTACCCGCCAGATTGCCGATCACCCGACAAGTGGTTTTCACCTGACTCGTGAAGGTGGACACAGCCAACGCCGCATCATCCACGCAGCAGACGCAACCGGACGCGCCCTGACCACCACCCTCGCCAACCAGGCCAAAGCGCACCCGAATATCCATATATATGAACAACACAATGCGGTCGACCTGATTACCTCGGCCAAATATGGCTATAACGAAAATCGCTGCCTGGGCGCCTATGTGTTAGATCGTGAGAGCGATTCCGTGAAGGTCTTTTTGGCCAATCAGACTGTGCTGGCCACCGGCGGCGCCAGTAAGGTTTACCTGTATACCAGCAACCCCGACACCGCGACCGGAGATGGCATTGCCATGGCCTGGCGCGCCGGCTGCCGGGTCGCCAACATGGAGTTCAATCAATTCCATCCAACCTGCCTGTTCCATCCGCACGCCAAGGCCTTTTTGTTAACCGAGGCCCTGCGTGGTGAAGGCGCCATTTTGCGATTACCGGATGGTTCTTCGTTTATGGAAAAATTCGATGACCGTGCCGAACTCGCACCACGTGATATTGTCGCCCGCGCCATTGATCATGAAATGAAACGACTGGGTAGTGAACATATCCTGCTTGATATCAGTCATAAATCATCAAAATTTATTCGAACCCATTTTCCCACGGTCTATAATCGTTGCCTTGAGTTTGGCTACGACATCACCAAACAGGCCATACCGGCGGTACCGGCGGCCCATTACACCTGTGGCGGCGTGATGACTGATTTAAATGGCTGCACCGATCTGCCCGGGTTGTATGCGATTGGCGAAGTGGCCTTTACCGGGTTACACGGTGCTAATCGAATGGCCAGCAACTCATTGCTTGAATGCCTGGTATTTGCTGAAGCGGCCAGTGAACACATTAATTCGCATCACGATGAATATTTATTTAATGCAAAGATTCCTGACTGGGATGAATCACGGGTAACCGATTCCGATGAAGAAGTGGTGGTCACCCATAACTGGCATGAATTAAGACAATTCATGTGGGACTATGTTGGCATTGTGCGCACCAACAAACGTATGCAACGTGCGTTAAGTCGAGTTAATTTGTTATTACATGAAATAGATGAATATTATGGAAACTTTAAAATCAGCAATGACCTGCTGGAATTAAGAAACCTCGCCGTTGCCGCCAGCTTAATTATTAACTCGGCGCTGCAACGTCAGGAAAGCCGTGGATTGCATTACACGCTTGATTTCCCGGAAGCAGATAATTCACAAGCCCCGCAAAACACCATACTCACGCCACCTCGCCATCAACTTGAACCAGTCGAATTTGCATCCATCTCCTGAAATGGCCTGGATAAATATTTCAGGCGCACATATAAACGTCGATAAGTCTCTCGGTCACACTGATCGGCTCCAATAAAAATCGAATTTTTTCTTCTACTGTTGTTAAGCAAAACAATGATAAACCAGGGCGTATTCATTATTGGCGAAAGACATGTCCAGACCACCTCACCATCACCGGTAGATTCAACCCATTCATTCGCCTTGCGCCAGCTAAATATTCTTTGCCGGCTTTGTGTTCTGAAATATTTAAATACCACGTACAGTAGATTTAGCATGACAAACACATAGAGACCCACTTTAAATTCAATATAGATATTAAGTGGAAATGAAATGGCTAACAAAGCCAGAAGATGTGCAAACAACCGTATCGCTAATAGAGTTTTTGAAGGTCTAAGTTTGAGGTGTAACGTCGTATCGAATCCGTTCGATAACATGGCTAATATCCTTATCTATCGGTTTAGCATTGCCAAAAAAATAATCGTAGAGTAACTGATCAGGGAAGCTTAAAATTTGTTTAAACGTTTTTTGTTGATGCTCATCTAATTGCAGATAATGCATATCAACAAAATCCCCCAGCAAGGCATCTAACTCCAACATACCACGTCGACACTGCCAGCGTAAACGGGATAATTCGTTTCCGGCTAAACTAGTTTCAGCGGGTTCAGAATTTAATGGCACCTAAACCATTTCCTTGATCATCATTTTTTTAATCTTATGAATAGCTTCAGTCGGGTTTAAACCTTTAGGACAGACGGTCACACAATTCATGATCGTATGACACCGGAACATGCGATACGGGCCATCTAGATCCTGTAAACGTTCATCGGTAGCCTGATCACGACTGTCCGCTAAAAACCGGTAGGACTGCAACAAGGCCGCCGGACCACGGAACTTGTCCGGATTCCACCAGAACGATGGACAGGAGGTCGTGCAACAGCCACATAAAATACATTCATACAGACCATCCAGTTTATCGCGTTGCTCCGGCGTCTGTTGCAGTTCAACTTCCGGCATAGGATCTTTGACAATAAGATAAGGTTTAACCGCGCGATAGTGATGAAAAAATTGCGTCATATCGACGACTAAATCACGCACGATAGGCATGCCGGGGACCGAACGAACGGTGATGGGCTCTTTTAACTCGGAGATGGGTGTCAAACACCCCAGGCCATTCGTACCATTGATATTCAACGCATCCGAACCACACACCCCTTCACCGCAGGAATGTCGAAAGGTCAGACTCTCATCAAATGCCTTTAGCTCAATCAGGGCATCGCGTAGCATCATACCGGGCTGAACATTTTCAAGCACGTAATCCTGCAAATAAGGTTTCTTATCTTTATCAGGATCAAATCGTTGTATTTTAAATCGCATAATTTTCTTCTATAAATCTCTTAAAGAGTTAGTCCCTGATATAATATTAGCGTAATACCCCGGTAGAACCTTTAATAAACTCGTTCTTTTGGTGGAAACGTATCGACCGTCATGGCTTTTAAGCGAACGGGTTTATACTCGATCCGACGATTTTCCTTATAATACAAACTGTGTTTTAACCAGTGCGCGTCATCACGTTTGGGATAATCCATACGCGAATGCGCACCACGACTTTCGGTGCGCGCCGAGGCAGAACACACCGTTGCAATTGCCAGGTCAATCAGGTTTTCAAGTTCAAGTGCCTCGATACGAGCAGTATTAAATATCTTGCTATGATCCTGCAATCTTACATCGGCCATGCGTTTTTCAAGCTCTAATATTTTTTCAACGCCTTCATCCAGGACTTCCTGGGTACGAAACACTCCGCAATATTTCTCCATCGTCGCCTGAATTTCATCTTTCATACCGGCTACCGTTTCGCCAGAGCCTTTTTGATCCCAACGAGCAAGCCGTTGCATCGCCTTATCAACGCCATCGGTCACCAGCGGCCGGTGATAACGATTGTTTTTGAGAAAATCAATAATATGATTACCGGCAGAACGGCCGAACACGACAATATCAAGCAATGAATTTCCACCTAATCGGTTGGCACCATGCACCGAAACGCAGGCGCACTCTCCGACTGCATACAATCCTTGCACCGGCTCTTCACCTTGCTCAACGGGCACCACCACTTGCCCATAACGATCGGTTGGAATCCCTCCCATTGTATAATGAGCAGTTGGGAATACCGGGATGGCCTGCTCAGCAGGATCAATACCTAAAAATGTTTTGACCATCGAAGTAATACCCGGCAACCGTTTCGCTAAAACATCGGTACCAAGGTGATCGAGCTTGAGTAACACATGATCGGCATTCTCACCACAGCCTCGACCGTCACGCACCTCGGTAGAGATGGCACGACTCACCACGTCACGACTGGCCAGATCTTTTGCATGCGGTGCATAACGCTCCATAAACCGTTCACCGTCTTTATTCACCAGGTAGCCACCTTCACCTCGGGCACCTTCGGTAATTAACATGCCGCGACCGGCAATGCCGGTAGGGTGAAACTGAAAAAACTCCATGTCTTCAAGCGGAATGCCCGCACGTAAGGCCATGCCCAAACCATCACCGGTATTAATACGTGCATTGGTATTGGTTCTGAATAACTGCCCTACGCCACCAGTGGCTAATAAGGTTGTTTTGGCTTCGATAATTAACGGCTCACCGGTTTCCATTTCCAGTACCAACGCGCCAAGGATCATACCGTCTTCGCTCTGAATAAGATCGATCGCAAAAAATTCATCAAAAAAATGAGTTCGGGCACGAATGTTCTGTTGATACAGGCTATGCAAAATAGCATGACCGGTTCGGTCGGCTGCGGCACAGGTTCGGGCCGCCTGATCGCCTCCAAAGTTCTGGCTTTGTCCACCGAATGGGCGTTGATATATTTTACCGGTATCCAGACGCGAAAAAGGCACACCCTGATGTTCAAGTTCATAGACAAGATGCGATGCGGCACGACACATGTATTCGATGGCATCCTGATCACCAAGATAGTCACTGCCTTTTACCGTGTCGAACATATGCCAGTGCCAGTTATCCGGGCTGACATTGGCCAATGCGGCATTGATGCCACCTTGCGCCGCCACCGTATGCGAACGAGTTGGAAACACTTTTGATACCACCGCCACCTTGGCATCGGCCTGAGACAGTTGTAATGCCGAACGTAAACCTCCGCCACCCGCACCAATGACAAGCACATCAAATTTGCGCCGCGCAATATTCATAAACTCACCACACTAAATAAAATCATACTCACCCACACCGCCAATACCGCTAAACCAAACGTCATCGCAACCCATAAGAAAAAACGCAAATACGCAAGCGGCACATAATCAATCAGGATGTCACGAATACCGACCCAGGCGTGGTACAAAATAGAATAAAAAAATACCGCCGTGGCGATATTCGAAATAGGATGGGTAAACAGAGCACGCCATGACTCATATCCATGCACTGGTGACTGACTTATATAAAAACCGAAGAAAATCCCATACCACAACATATAGACAGCGGTCAGTCGTTGCAGTAGCCATGCTCGCATTCCTTGCGCACGCCAACTCATAACCAGATACGCCCCGCAACCAGAATAAAAATAATCACTCCCGATATATTGACCACCCAGGAAACGATTATCGATGCCTTTAACGAGGCCCAGATTTCAATCTCATGCAGTAAAAAACGGATCCCGGCCAGAAGATGATGTCCTATCGCCCAGGCCAGTATGGTAAATAACAATTTATAGGGTAGTGAATTAAAATCGGCTAATAAGGAATTAAAGCTGGCAACATCTTTAATTGAGAGATTGAAGTCGTATATAAGGATGGGAATGGCCAGAAACAACAAAGCACCGGATATTCGGTGTGCAAACGAATTAAGCCCGGTGACGGGCAGGTGTATTCGCATTAAATTGAGAAATTTAGGTCGTTTTTGCTTTGTTATCATTGCCTTAAGTGTAGTTCAATTGCATCATACGTCCAATTGAATACTTTTTACGAAATCAGTACCTTCTCATTCGTTGTAGCACCACTAAATAGACTTAGGAATTTAATATGAACACCCCATGGCACGACTTTCTCTCCCAACATGGCGCTAGCCTGAATGATGCCAGGCAGATAAGTTTTGGTCACGATGCCCGTACAGAAATAAATTCTATTGTGGATGAGCTTGCCGTGATCAGTCTCGATCAACTAGGCATAATCCAGGTCAGCGGTGAGGATGCACAAGATTTTTTACAATCACAGTTTAGTAATGATATAGCACTATTAAATAGTACAACATCTCAATTAAGCGCCTATTGCAATCCAAAGGGGCGGATACTCGCGCAGTTTTTAGTCATCCAGGCCAATGATAGTTACCTGTTGATTTTACCCCTCAATATTATTGATAAAACGATGCAGCGCTTAACTATGTTTGTCATGCGCAGCAAGGTGGAACTAGCCAACGTAACGAACGAACTAATCTGTTTTGGATTGGCTGGAAATCAGCCAGAAAATACGGAATTCGCCCTTCCTGAGAACGACTATCAGCTCGCAACAAGGCAATCTGTTCTCACGATAAAATTGCCTGCCCCACTCAATCGCTATCTGATCATCGCGCCAATCGAAAACGCCATGTCGATCTGGACCTCACTTAAAGACAGTCATACCCCCCGCAGTCACCATGTATGGCAATGGCTCGAAATTCAGGCGGGTATCCCCAGTATCGTTAAAGAAACTATGGAAGAATTTGTCCCCCAAATGGTCAATCTTGAACTCATCGGGGCGGTAAATTTTAAAAAAGGTTGTTATCCCGGCCAGGAAATTGTGGCCCGCATGCATTACCTTGGCAAAGCCAAACGCCGTATGTTTAAACTGCATAGTAAGGAGGCTACCCCGCCACCACCTGGCACCGACTTGTATCTTAATGGCGGCGACGGACAGTCGGCAGGCAAAATTGTGAGTGCTGAACCGGCAAACGATTCGGGAATCGACTTGCTTGCCGTCATCCGCCTGAACCATCAAAACAGCGATCAACTCCGCCTGGGCTCGGCCGATGGCCCAGCACTTGAATTTACTGCTCAACCCTATAGCCTCGACCCGGAATAACGCTCGGCGACCGGTCGTTGCTAGAACCAGAAATAAGAACCTCGCTTTTAAAAATGTATTTATTACGGCTATAATTTTTAACGAATCCCCAAAAGCGGCCGATATCCCTATTACCTATCTAATATCACAACAGGGATTAGGGGATTAACGTGTCTGACGAACTTGAAAAGCAACTGCTGGATAAACTATTTTCTGACCTGGAAAATGACAACATGGTCTTACCGACCTTGCCTGAAGTCGCCTTGCGTGTCCGAGAAACACTTGAAGACCATGATGCCGGAATGGGTGATGTTGCCAAAATTATCACCACAGATGCCGCACTCTCAGCTCGATTAATTCAAGTGGCGAATAGCCCCCTGCTGCGAGCCGCACGCGCAATCGAGTCAGTCGAAGTAGCCGTAACCCGAATGGGCGGAGACATGACCCGCAACCTGGTCACCAGTATTGTCATGGAACAGATGTTCCAGGCCACATCCGATGCAACCGATTCCCGCTTACGCGCAATATGGGAACACAGCACCCAGGTCGCCGCCATGTCGCATGCATTAACCAGTCAATTCACCAAACTAAAACCCGATCAGGCCCTGTTAGCCGGATTAGTTCATGACATTGGTGTGCTACCAATATTAACCATGGCCGAAGACATACCAGAACTACTGGATGACGAAAAATTATTAGACCGCATTATTCAAAAAGCCCATCCTTCAATCGGAGAGGCTATCCTGAAAAAATGGAATTTTGCAGAAGATATTATTTCGGTTGCCGCTGAACATGAAAACATATCACGCGATCATCCCGGTGACGCAGACTATGTTGATGTCATCATTGTCGCTAACATGGAAAGCCATCTTGGCAGCAATCATGCCCATGCATCGATTGATTTAAGTACTGTGCCCGCCTTTGCTAAACTCGGTCTGGAAGCCGAATTTGAAGTGGTGGATATCGAAGCAGTGAAAGAGACTCAAGCGGCGCTGGCTTAAAACCGGTAAAAGTTAACGCTATATTCCCTGACGATTGAATCTGGCTTACCTGCAAAGCGCCAGGTTCGCTTCGTTTTTAAAGGAGAGCGGCTTATCTATTGACAGCGAAAAGTCATATCAACGTTTGAAATACACGGCGTGTTCTTTACGTCCGCTTAATTGACTTGGTATGCGTCTTATACCACAATTAGGTATATATTGGTATAAAAGAGGCGCGATATGGCTAAAAACACAAGTATTACCC
>UOFR01000064.1_pt1 | contig 23528 bp, 30 predicted proteins | sample 1988501 | NCBI WGS metagenome assembly UOFR01 (sample SAMEA4712194, study PRJEB27164) | hydrothermal vent metagenome | biome: marine basaltic hydrothermal vent biome; feature: marine hydrothermal vent; material: mineral | place: Pacific Ocean | collected 2011-06-14/2011-07-23 | depth 1689 m | reverse complement strand
TCTGAAACAAATACACTGTGAAGCCAAGCAACAAAATCCAGAAACTAATCCAGATAATGCCGCGTATTTTATGTATATCCTGATCCGGCATATTTGCAGTAGTTCTTCGCCTCTCAATTATGATCTAACCCGCCTATTTTTATTACTTGAATTCAGGCCTTAAACTAATTTTCCTTCCGTGGTTAACGCTTCTATTTGATTAATGGGTCATTAATTATTTTTCAGCAACAATATAGACCTGCCAGGATTCCTGATTTTCTACTTCGGTCGCTTCGAAAAATTCGCCGGTGCCTTCCATGAAGTCATCGTCTTCATCGTCTTCTTCAAACTCTTCCCAGTAAATTCGAACTTTGCTGTAGCCCGCTTCTTCTAATAATTCACGCAATTCCTGCAATGACCATAATCGCCAGTCGTAGCTAAAGGCCTTGTCCATGCGTGAACCATCGGGAAATTCAAAATGAATATGACACAGGATGTCATTATTAATTGGGTTAAACTTATCATGCTCCCAAAGGTAACTTGCATCGACCTCGTCCATTTCCGTTTCTTCTTCGAGTTCATCCAGACATTCAGTACCACCGAACATATCCAGAATTAACATGCCATCATCTTTGAGGCCGTCGAGCGCCTTGGCGAAATAGCCACGCAGTTCATCGCGGGTTTTGAAAATACAAAAGCTAAAATTCAGTGCACAGGTGATATCCACTTTAGGCTCAGCCACATCGCGCACATCGGCCTCGATGATCTGCAAACGATTACCAATCTCCGCACTAGCCGGTTTGATATTGTGTTCTTCTCCCCACTTTAAGGTGTCCGGGCAAAAATCAACACCAATGGCAGAACGTTCAGGGTCAGACTTACACCACTCTACTGACAGTAACGCGGTACCACAAAAATCTTCTTTCATGGACAGAGGGTTTTTACCCCGTAATTTTTTATACGTTTCCTCAAAAAACTCGACCTCGGTATCCGGCGCCTGAACCGCATATTGATACATCTCATGACGATCGGCTAACTCGGCCAGTGTCGGCTTATTCTCAGAATTCATAATATTCGCTCCCATCGGGTCGTTCCTCTACAGCAATCTAAAATTAAGGCGCTAGTATATGTCTTTTTGAATAGCTAATCTCGCCGATTTATCACCACAGCTGTGATAAAATCCATATGATGAGCAAAATTAACCTGAACAAAACAAACAGTGTCACCGTCGGTGGTATTCGCGTCGGCAGCGATGCCCCGGTGGTGGTGCAGTCCATGACCAATACCGATACGGCCGAGGCGGAAAAAACCGCACAACAAATCGTCGCGCTGGCCAAAGCCGGCTCGGAACTGGTGCGCATTACGGTTAATTCTGATGCCGCCGCAGAACAGGTCGCCAACATCCGTGATCGAATGACCCAGCTCGGCGTAGATGTGCCCATTATTGGTGACTTTCATTTTAATGGCCATAAACTTCTGGCCGCCCATCCCGGATGTGCCGAAGCGCTCTCAAAATATCGGATCAATCCTGGTAATGTTGGCCGCGGTAAAAAACGTGATGAACAATTTGCCCAACTCATCGAGTTAGCCTGCCAATACGATAAGCCCGTTCGCATCGGCGTCAACTGGGGCAGCCTCGATCAGGCTGTACTTGCCAGCACCATGGATGAAAATGCCAATAGTTCCGAACCACTTGATGCCAAACAGGTCATGTATCAGGCCATGATTCGCTCGGCGCTGGAAAGCGCACAGCAGGCACAGGATATTGGCCTCGCTCAGGACAAAATCATTCTGTCCTGCAAAATGAGCAATGTGCAGGATTTGATTGCCGTATATTCTTCATTGGCAGAACAATCGGCCTATCCATTACATCTGGGTTTAACCGAAGCCGGCATGGGTAGCAAGGGTATCGTCGCCTCAACCGCGGCATTAGCGGTATTATTGCAACAAGGCATTGGCGACACCATTCGCATATCGCTCACCCCTGAACCCGGCGGTGATCGCACTCAGGAAGTAATCGTTGCTCAGGAGATATTACAATCAATGGGCTTGCGATCGTTCACTCCACAGGTGATTGCCTGCCCCGGCTGCGGCCGAACCTCAAGTACCTACTTCCAGCAACTCGCGCAGGAAATTCAATTTTACTTACGCAATAACATGCCCGGCTGGAAACAACAATACGCCGGTGTTGAAGACATGACGGTTGCAGTAATGGGCTGTGTAGTAAATGGCCCGGGTGAAAGTAAACATGCGAATATAGGCATTAGCCTGCCCGGTACCGGAGAAAAACCAGTGGCACCTGTTTATGAAGATGGCGAAAAAACAGTGACCTTGAAAGGTGATCACATTGCTGAAGAATTTCAGGTGATCGTCGAAAAATATATCCAGCGACACTATTAGATCGCTCTCCAGTATTTTTTTATATTTTTTTCAATCGCTTTAACAAAATATTATGATAATCCCGCACGCGTTGCACATATCGAACCGGCTCACGACCCCGTGCATATCCATATTTTAAGGTCTTGTAGTATTTTTTCTGCGTGAGCAACGGGAATATCTCACTAACCTCATGCCAGACATCCGGATTTTTATTCAACCGTCTGGCAAGTGTGCGGGCATCATATACATGTCCCATACCCACATTGTAGGCGGCAAGCGCAAACCAGATTCGTTCTTTGCCGGTGACACTCTGCGGAATACGCTTAATAAGGCGAGCAAGATATTTTGCTCCACCATTAATGCTTTGTAGCGGGTCAAGACGACTTTTTATACCCACCTCTTTCGCCGTCGTCAACGTCAACATCATCATGCCGCGCACACCGGTGGGACTGCGTGCGTTAGGCCGCCAGTGTGATTCCTGGTAGGACTGGGCCGCCAACAAGGTCCAGTCAAGCTTGTTTTCAGTTGCTGCGTTTTTAAAATAGGTCTTGTATTTTGGCAACAGTTTGTAAATACGGTTGACGTATTTTCGCGTGTCGACATAATCAAATACTTCGATATAACCGTAATAATGTTCTAACAGGGATTCCAGTTGCCCGCTATCTCGAAAACCACTAAACCATTCATCCACTTTTGTCTTCAAGTTTGTTGCATTTTGAGGCATGGCCCAGGCCAGTGCCTCAGGCTCGGTAAGATCAAACCGTACTATTAATTCAGGATAATATCGCCGATTCATCGCCGCAATATGTGAATCAGCCACGGTGCACTCTATTTTTTTAAGCCAGACATTTTCCAGCAGGGTTTCCGTACCCGTGGCCTTGTCAATTTTCCAGGCGAGCTCTTTAGTTTGTTCGCGAAGCCTGGTTAGCTTTTCGGCATAGCTGGTCTCTACCGGAACAATTAGCTCAACCCCAATGAGATCCGTTATTTTTTTCGGATTGGGGCCACCATGACGACACACGACCTGTTGCTGTACTTCCTGATAAGTCGGCCCAAATAAAAATCGCGATTGACGTTTGGCGGTTTTAGTTAAACCCGCTGCCGCCAGGTGCGCTTCACCCGTTTGCAACGCCTCCAGTACTTCACGTATAGAATCTTTCTCAATATAACGGACTTTTACGCCTAGTGATTTCGCAAAGGCCTGAGTCATATCAAACTCAAACCCGGTTTCCTCATCACGTAAATTGTAATAGGTGGTCGGGGCATTTCTCGTCACTACCAGTAATTCTTTTTTCTCCAAAATGGAATCCAGTATCGGCGGCAAATTCGGCTTACTATCCCCGGACTCTTGCTGACAACCTGCCAGCATAACCAGCAAATTTAGCGCAACACTGTATATAAGTATTTTCAACTGCATCAAACCACCTCAAAGATGCACCATATATAACTTATTTTTTGTCACGTAACCAGATGCGCGGCAATAAATATGACCATTGATACACGCTCATACCCATTAATATCATCGCACTGCCTATCCATGCGCCCCATACTAATTTTTCATGATTAAATATTTGACCAATCCACAGCGCCAGTACCGGGGTCACCAGCGTTAACAGGGCCACCTGATTAGCCTGCATGTGCTTCAAGACATAAAAATATAAATTAAACCCAATCGTAGTCGCGATGACTCCCAGGTAAATAATGGACCATAAGGCATGATCCGGAATGTCCTCTGGAAACTCTCCGTCGAGAAAAAACCAGGTAACAAGGTAAGTAGGGGTCGCAATTAACATTCCCCCGGTCGTCACGCTGCTCGAGGCAAGATCGCCATGCACCCGCTTGACCGCCACGGCACTGGAGGCGTGAATAAAAACCGACAATAAAACCGCAGCGATACCATAAACGGCCTCACCACCGAAATCGATACTCTGCCAGAAGATAAAAAATAAGCCGATAATACCCATGAACAAGCCAAACAGTTTAGGCGCTGACCAGCTCTTTTCCTGCAAAATAAAATAGGCCAACAGACTGGTCATAAAGGGCGTTAAGCCAAACAAAACCGATATAAAACCTGACTGAATGAATTGTGCCCCCCAGTAGACCGCCAACATCGCACCATAAATACCAATGCCGGCCGCAAAGTAGGTTTGCAAGGCCTGTTTATGCAATGGGATTGGAACTTTTTTTATAAAAGCAATAATCAATAATAAGACCAGGCCAATGGTCATACGTGCCGACACGCCAAAAATAAACCCTGGACCCTCACCGCTCCATTTAATGGCCAGCGGGGTCGTAGACCAGATCAAAATGATAATTATAAAACCGGCAAACAATCTGTATGGATGCGCCTTCATATTCTTTTTCCTTGTTTCCTGTTTTCTTGCTTATTTTATTTCCGATTTTATTTCATAGCCCCAAAACGAAACGGGCCGCAGTGTTAGCTGCGGCCCGTTTGAAATAAATGTTTATAAATAAATTAAATCAATTCGGTACGCAGCCAGATGCAGGCATCCAGCGAATGCATAACACCGCAACCTTAACCCTGGCCGCTTGTTTAGCAGCGACATTGGCAGGATTAGCGTTCATTGCTGGTGGCAATAATCCGAATAAATTTGATTTCGTATTCATGCTTCGAGTGTGCTCTGGATCCCAGATACTGTCAAGCCTTCAATTTTTCAATCGTTATGTTAATTAAAGGGCCATGATAATAAAAATATCGCCATGCAATTTGTGTTTGTTCTTCTAACTGTACTAACAGGTTTTCGGTGGGGGTGGCTTCTTTCGGATAAACATTTACGATGCTGATCAGGGTTCGCGCGTTGCCACCAAACTCACGCCAGTTAATATCACCGACCTTCGTTTGCTGTTCACAGTGAGGGCAACAATAGTAACTTTTATCTACATCAAAATAGTTAGCGGCCTGATTCACATTTAATGCGGTGCGTTTGTTACATGCTGGACATTGCGGTTTGGCCATCGTTAGATCGGCATACCAGGCGGGCTGATCCAGAACCGGCGGAATATGGATAAAGCTAAACTGCTGCCAGTCGGGTTCACCGTTAACATCCAGCTCTCCATTGGACTCAAACTCAACCGCCGGTGCGCAACCCATAAAATTGATATGTTGCAAAAACCGCTCGCCGATATAAAACCGCCCGGCCTGTGAGCTCACGGTCTGATCTGCAATCAGGCCCACTGAGCGTATGACCTGCTCAATGCCAATGCTCCCCTGCCGCCCTTTTTCATTGGCACCCAAAACCCAGTGTGGGTCTTGTGGACAGAGCACTAATTGTCGATAAAATTTACTCATGGTATTCCGGAATCAATTATTTAGCGCAAAATTTTAACACGCCCCTTAGTATACCTTTAAGCGCTCAGGTATAATGTGTGTGCTATATAACCCGTTGGGAACCCACATGACAGAGCACGACAGCAGCAAAGAGCAGGAAATCTTATCGATGGTCAAACACGTATTAACCGACGTGGCCCGTGATACCCACGTTAAACCTGGCCTACGTCATCCACTGGCCGACAACACCATTATGGGGATTCGCGACTGCCTGGCCCTGATCAGTGCCCGCGAGCGTGAGCTCAATCTGGCCAATGGAGATGAACAAAACATGCGCCCAACGTTTGCTGGTGAGTCCAGTGCGCCCAAAAACGTGGTGGTGTCCATCGATCAATTGACCCACAAAAAAGATTCTGACGAATAAACACATCGCTGACGTTTCAGGTCGTTTCCATGATATTCCACCACAACGATCACCAGCCACAATTACCAACACCAATGAGTCTATGAACCTCAAGTACCCTGCCCCTGAGACCCTTTATGAGCCCATCCAGCAGGTATTGGCGGACCATCCCAGTGGATTGTCCGAATATGAGTTCCTGGCCGCGCTAGGACAAAATTTGAGCTATTTTGCCCGTTGCTCCCCAGATTCATTGATCTTGTTTCAACGGCACTTCCTGCTCTTTCATTGCCTGTACCGGCTACAACACGATTACTATGAGAGCAAAACCGGGATTTTGCAGATATCGGCACTGCACATCCGTCTCTGGCCATATCAAACCGTATCGGATGATATCCAGCCACTCGATTCCGTACGTGAATACTACCTGGATATATCCAGTCTGGATTCGACTGATGCTGCTCAAGTTGATGATTTATTAGGGAAATTCTGGTTAGCGCTGGCTCGACATGATTCACGCCATGACGCCCTCGCGTTGTTAGAACTGGCCGATCCCGTTGATGATCAAAGCATAAGAAAGCGATATCGAGAACGGGTCATGTTACACCACCCCGATCGCGGTGGTGATCAGGAGACCATTAAGCAGCTTAATCTTGCCCTGGCGAAATTGCTGCCAAAATAAAATAAAAACATTTGGGGTCAGAGACGTATTTTTTCCAGAGATATGCGGGTTTGCTCTCGACAGGCGGAGTGACAATTGAGTAAAAAATACGTCTCTGACCCCAAATGTTTTGCAGCGGATTAGCGGGTCAACTATCTTTATATAACTAACCACTGAATTAGAGTGACAAACCGCCGTTATCTAGCGAGGTAATGGACAATATGTTAAATTCTGTCACGCAGAAAAAGGTAAGTAACACCGTATGGATGAAATAGATGAAACCGATGTTGAAGCAATAAAAGAACGGCTTGAAGAATTACGTGTTGAACACCGGGATCTTGACGACATCATTTACCGTTTAGCGGCGGATCCTTTAGTTGATCAGCTTCAGTTACGAAGGCTCAAAAAAAGAAAACTCGGTCTCAAGGATATGGTACTTAAACTCGAAAGCAAACTCATCCCGGACATTGAAGCCTGAGCTTTATAAAATAAAATCATCATGGATAATAAACGAAGAGAAAGTCGCCTGCCGATACAGTTAGACGTTGAACTGCATGCCGACGATAATAACGAAAGCGAATTACAAACTCGCGACTTAAGTAGCAGTGGTGTCTATCTTGAAAAAGGCACGAGCAACCTTCCCCCCGAGGGAACGATTGTGCATCTTCGAATTAAGAATAGCCTGGGAGACGGTGATCCCCCTCTGGTCAAGGCGCGTGTTGTACGCGTTGATAAGGACGGATTAGCATTAGTTTTTATCACCGATGACTAAACAGCCCGGCACTGCCTGCAAGGTCATTCTATTTACCTCACCGCATTGCGCATATTGTCCGGCTATTAGTAAAATATTTTCAGCCCTCAATGAACAGGGGTTGCTAAGTGAGTTTAAAAAGTATGACCTGACCACCCATCCATCACTCGCTGAAAAATTTAATGTTCGTTCTGTGCCATGGTTCAAAATAAACTCTCTGGAATTTTTTGGCTCGCACACCCCGGCCGAAATAGAATACTGGGTCACCCACTCCAGCACGCCCGCTGGCATCCTGCGTTACATAACCGAAACACTGGAAGCTGGCCAGCTCAATCAAATCGAAAATTTAATTCGCAAACACCCTGACTGGTTAGCGATATCACTGCAAATTCTGGCCGACACTACCAGCCCTATTCAGGCTCGAATTGGCCTGGGTGCAGTAATAGAAAGTTTTGCCGGAGATGAAATTCTACTAACAATATTGCCGAGCCTGGAGGTTCTCCTCGCTGACGCGGATCATCGGGTGCGTGCCGATGCCTGTCATTACCTGGGCATGATTCCATCGAACAAAATAAAGGGACTGTTAACAAGTTGCCTGAGTGATGAACATCCTGAGGTGCGTGAAGTCGCCGAAGACGGGCTTGAGCTCATTCAGTCTGACTAAGTTCGTGTAGAGCATGACGTAAGGACTCTTCTTCTATCGGAAATGGCAATGTCGTGTGCAATGTATATTGTACCTTTAATTTTTCCAGCTGATGTTCATATTCTTTTTCGAAAAATATTACAATCTCACTCTTCTCTAGCCATTGCATTGTCGATAATAACGACTCGAGATTGCTGGTTCTATCTCGAAAATCAGACTGGAAATTAAACTCGGCTACGACCACTTCGGGTTTTAGTTTTTTAAGCGTGCGGATAGCATTGCGTACCGAATTCTCCATAGTCACTTCATACCCCATTGATTCATAAATTGGAGTGAAATCCGGATAACCACCGAGCTCGACCACGGCAAGTAATTGTTTTTTTGTATTCATTGCTTAGTTAGTTCAAGAATTAGCAAATTTTGGTTATAATGACATAAGTTACAAAACAGGAAACAGCAATATGCCATATTTCATTTTTCGTATCAATCAAGGTCCAGCTGCGATTGTAAAAAACCTTGAGCTCATTAACACTTTCGAAGTGTATAAGGAAGCAAAATCCCTGATTAAATCGATGAGAGCAGAACAGGTAGAAGATGATAACACCGAACTAAAAATAATTTTTTCTGATAATCAGCTACTAGCCGAAGAAGAGTTACTCAAGACCCGTGAGGAATCGATTACTCGCGAGTGGGAAAAATAAGCGGAACAGCAACAGATGGAAGAAGGTGAATACCGGGATACTTATCACGAGTTTAATCAGCTTCGCTGTATATTCGAAAAAAGTATATTGTCCCGACAAACCATGTGTGAACATGCACACCGGTTTTGCCTGGCTGATCGTGAAGGCGTCGCCTGCAATAATAACCAGGCAAATAGTCAATGCGAAATTTTATTATCGCATTTAAGAAGTAAGGCTCTGTTCGCTCTGAAACTCACTAAAATCGATGGGCCATTACCGCACGCAAAAGAGGTCAAGGTACAAACAGGTGGTATGCTGGGATTAAGTACTATTGTTACCGACGGTAATTCGCCAAAAGAAATAGTAGAAAATATATTTAGTCTGATCGAACAGGCTAAACATAAATTTGGTAATTTAGATGCGCTTCCCTACGATGAAATTGCACGTCAGATCGCTCAATATCAGGGACGTAAACGCGCAAAACGTTGAGAATCTAAATAAAAATTAATTTTACGGATTAACCTGCCAGTCGTATGAACAATCGACATGGCTACGAACCGTTATCAATCCCTCAAGACCTTCCGTCACTATTTTTTGCAGTGGCGACGCGCCGTCAAAACGTTTGTTTTTCTGTTTCATCCACAACGCCGCCATAGGCGGATTATGCGGATAACTGGTACGCAAGGCGTCAGAAATACCAATTATGTGTTCTACTCGTTCATAGAGTGTTGCATCGTTTGGGAATGGCGTGTTCTCACGATAACGGCGCAAGGCACGTGTCGGAGTACCCGATGGTAATGCCAGCAGGCCGGCCAGTTGTTTGGCATTTAACCCCCAACTATCCAGAATTGCCATGATCGATCGTGCCAACTCGACACATTCATCATGACTCATTTTTTTATAGGATTCGCTAAGCATTAAAACACCTCGTTTTCACAGCGCTGTAGTCTATATGTTAGAATACTAATACACAAACCCGTTAAAAACGAAACACTACTCAAACATAGCCACGATTAACGCTACAAAAGATTGTTTATTAAGGATTTTATATGCCCGCAGATGAAGAAAAGCCGACCACAGATATTATACTGGTCACCTCAATTGATACGATAAAACCAGGCCAGATGTCCTGTTTTGATGTTAATAACCGGCGCATTATCCTTGCCTGGATTGATGACGAATATTTTGCATTTGATGAGATGTGTTCGCACGAAGATGCCGAACTGTGGAAGGGCGCATTGCGCAAAGATCATATCGAGTGCCCCTTGCATGGCAGTCGATTTTGTTTACGAACCGGAAATCCAATGGAAGAACCCGCCACTGCTCCCATCTCAACTTACCCTGTGACCATAAAAAATGGTTCTATTTATGTAGAATTATCTGACTAGCAAGCTTCGTTGGTAAAATTCGTCACCATTAAAATTTTAATAGCGGTAGAGAATAATCAAAACTCATCATCTGTTGCTCTAACATGGCATGAAAGACAACCTGCAAAAAATTATGATTATGGTCAATACTTCGCGCAAATAAATAAACCACCTCGACGACAATCTCATTAAACGCCTGCTGTATTTCTTCTTCAGTTTGTTTGGCCGATTCAGATGGGTCAGGATTAAGCAAAGTAATCATGTTCGGATGACTGGTCAGTAAAAAACGCAAAACGGCAACCCGTATACTGAGCATATGTATATATACAAACGGATCGGGCATGCCGATGAACCATTCTCGCTGCAAACAATTCGTTACATAACGAGCAAAGTAAACTTCAAGCTGTGCTCCGTATCTGGAATTAAGTTGCTCCCAATATTTTTGAAATTTTTGCCACAGAATATCAGGTGGTACGTTTTCACCAAACACATCAAAATCATCAGAACTTTGAATATCGACTTTGTAGTTTTCAAATATCTGGCCGGCAAACTTACTAAGTTTATCTCCACCTTCATATTGAATACGTAACTGCAAAATTGACTGGACAATAATCATGGCAACCGGCTCAGTCGTATTAAACTGATAAAAATACTCATCAAGTTGCTTTTTAATATCAGAGCTTCGTATCCGAACAATTTCCTCGTCAATTAACTTCTGTTTTTCTTCACAGCCATGATGATAATGAGGGGCAAGGCGATACGTAAAGTTAGCTAGAAAATACATTCGTGTCTCAAAGGCAAATTGGTCATCATTAATTAAAGAAATTAATTGCGCATTAACATCGGAAAACTTTTCATGGTACAGATTACCGGTTGATTCCAGACGATGAGACACAGGATAATGATCCCGAGGTAAAATAGACCTTGATACAGCGGAAAACTCATAATCTTGTCCAGACGAAAATAAACATTGCCGAACCACCTCCGGGCAGGATAAGGCTCCGGTCATTTCTGGCAAGTTGTTGCGTTTAGAGAAAACCCTGGGGAAAAAAGTACATACATCACTCAGCGGTTCAACGCCAAATTCGGCATGGATATGGCACAAGCTATGCTGATTTAAAAAAGGACAAAAACCGGACTCATTTACTTTGATATAGGCAAAATTCCGTTCACTTGCGTCATTCTCGCCAAATAATTTTACATACTTGTCAAATGTAGACTTATGACTGACATCACCCGAAAAAGCCTCAGCTAATGAATTATAATGTTTTTTATCTAAGCGAATGTCCCAATTTTGACAGCAGGTATCTTCACAATCACCCCCCAGGCATTTAAATTCATGCATATACGCAGGGGCGAGAAGTTTTTTTGACATTGATTAATTTTCTGACTTAAAAAACTGGATTCAGTTTATCAGTTTCCGCCGCCGCTACTGGTTGGCCGGTAAAATCAACAAGCACCATACCACAGAACTGATTTTTTTTGTAAATTTCGACTCGAAACAATTTGCCTTGTTTATCAATAGAGAATTTAGATTTAATGTCGCGATGTGAAATAGGTAAATCATGCTCGCTACGATACCCTTTTTTGGTAAAGCCTATAATATTTACCCGATACCCGGCTAATTTATTTATCTGGAAATAGTTATTAACTGAAACTATATCACCCAACATAACTTCTTTGTTAATGCCATCTACTAAAACAGAGATAGATTCGATACTACTATCAAAATCAAAATACTGGGGTAATAATTTTGTCACTGACCGATTACCATAACGGACATTGTAATAACGTTTATGATCTAACACAGCGATCAATGGATTGCTGGCACTAAAATTAATTGGCTCACCTTTTTTCATTGGCACATAACGTAACCGATCGCGCACGTTACGCATATCAAAAAACATTTTCTTCTCATACAGTGCAAGTTTGACGTTATTATCGATTCGGTATTTAACACTGTTTATGCTTAGTTCCAGATCACGTTCATATTGAATACCAAGATACTGCATAAAGCTTTCAATCATTTGCAGATGGTAATAGGCACGATAGTGAGTACCAAAGGATTTGCTCGCCTCAATCCCAAAAGCAGCCTTGCCATTTTTAATCGCATAAAAGGTTAAGGTTTTTTCCATCTCGGTATTGCCTGATCGAGTTTGGGTGTTTTTAATATGGTAACGGTGTTCCTTATTTTTAATTCTCAAATTTGCCTGCCGGATTATCACTTCCGCTATTGAGTTCAATCGACCATAGCTTACGTCGGCCAGCTCGGTTTGATCGATAATTAAACTTTGCCCCCAACGTTGTGGCCCATGAGATTTATCAACAAACTTAGGCCGATAGAAACCACTGCCATCATGCAGGTTTAAAATAATATCGACCTGTTTATCTTTAATAATAGATTTAATTTTTTCGACCAATTGAAATTCAGGATCATTTTGCCGAATGCCTTTAAACTTACGGTTCATATCGCCGTGAACGCCACGCGAGCGTTTAATAATACTTTCAAAATTTAAATTCGGTACGACCCAGACTTCACCGCTGGTAATTCTATAATCAGTAACTAACAGTGAAGCCGCATTAAAACCACCCGGTTCATCACCCTGAATCCCGCCGATCACCAACAGGGTTGGGCCGGGTTGCGATGATGTGTGTTTATGCAAGGTAAAGTCCCATTGTTGCGCCAGAGTAATTTGACTCAGCAGCAAGCCAGCACACCATAAAACAGTTCTAAACATCCTTGATTACCTTTATATGCCAGGGTTCGTGGCGAACACCGTATGGGTTCGACTTTGGGTAACGCTCAGCAATTAGTCCCAGATTGGTTAGTCGCTGATGAATATCGGTGTGCATGAAGGCATTGGTAAAGTTAGCCGCGCCCAGTCCTTTTTTACCCACATCAAAATCTCCAACACCATGAAAGGAATGCCCAGGCGGTGCCAGAGAACGCGCGGCACGCGATAGATTGCCATTGCATTTATCGGTCTTGGCAATAAACAGATGTAATTGCTTGACCACACTGCGAATTCCGGAGGTAAGAATTATCTCACTACCAATTTCTTTTTTTAATTTCTTGTATAAATCTAACGCATCACCTTGATATAAGTAGTGCCCGGAGCCGGCAATCTTTTTCACATTTTTAGTCGCTATTTTATCGGTGAGTTTATCGGACACTTTTTTTCCGAAAAAGCCATAATTACTCGCATCAAAAACAAACAACGCCTCAATCAGGGCGATCTCACGTTTGCTAAACTTACCTACCACCGAATAACGTCTGGCATATAATAAGGCAGAATCAAAACCAACCAGGTTAAAATTGGCATAACCTACCAGGCGTTGTAAACGAGTAAACCGATTTAAAATAGTACGCAACAACAGCAATTGGCGCTTAGATAAATAAATATCATCTACATAATTCTGCTCGAAATCTTTGGCCTTGTTAATCGCATCTTTTACGTGGCTATCGAGCTTGTTATTGTCTTCTGCCTGCGATTTTGTACTCTGGTCTGTTGGTGACGAATCAACCGGTTTGGATAAGGGTTTGGCCGAAGCGGCCTGCACAGCAAAACTGCCAAGCGCCAGACCACTGCCGAGGCTACTAAATAGTGCACTTGTTATAAATTTACGTCTGTTCATCAATTAATAGGGTCGTTACTATCGCCACAAGGAGCTCAATATGCCTTATCATTACAGCTCTAATTTGCTGAAATTACAATGACCTACACCATTAATTTATGACTATAGACGATTTTAAGCACGAATTATCGGTATTGAACGTAGATTTTGCTCAATTATCTCCCTTCAATCAGGACTATCAGCATATTCGTTTTATCGGCCCTTTTGCGGAACAGGATATCGTTTGGGATGCACACATATACTCGCTGAGTTATTTTGTTCACTCACTCAATAAACCCCTACCAAACTGCGGGAACGTTCGAGCATTTCTTGATGTGGGTGAAGAAAATGAACTTGGCCGAAAAATTGAAATTGGCCTACACTTACCTTATCTCGATGTGCCAAGTTTAAAAAAAACCATCATCATGGTTCGCCAATATAAGCGACTTACACTCGGACGATATGAATTCGGTGAAATAATAGACGTCTAAGGATTTATGGCCAGACTCGTAACACTTTCTCGTGCAGCTAAACTTGCGGGTGTCTCGCGTGGCAACCTTCAAAAATATATTCGTGATGGTGCCATCCAGAGCTTCGAGGGTATGGTGCGGCTTGAAGATATTGCCAGGCATTTCCCGGCGCTCAATGCCAGACCCAATGACATACTCGAAACCCTGCAGCTCATTATGGATAATGCGGCTATCAAGGCCCGTAATCGTACCCCAAGCATGCCGCCCGACATGGAAACCCTGGTGGCCCGAGTTGGCATTCTCTCGGATGAATTAGTCGAATCAAAACTCGAGATCAGTATTTTTTATAATATTATAGATAAACTTAAATCCAGGTTAAAACAGTTTGCTGCTAACCACCCTGACTCCACGGCGGACATGCGCAAATTGCAGGGCTGGTTGCTAAGTGAAGTCGAAACCATTGCCGATAAAAAATTTGAACAATACCCACTGGTTGCGACCGATACGATATTACGCATAGTTGCAGCTCAGGTGCGACTTGATCCAAGTGGCCATGAATTTCTTGTTGAAGGCTCCGATAGCATTCTTGAAGCAGGCCTAAGCTCCGGCCTGGCGTTAAATTATGGGTGCAGCAATGGAAACTGTGGAAAATGCAAAGCTCGCATCATCTCGGGTAAGGTGAAAAAAATACGACACCATGACTATGTATTAACTGAAAAAGATAAACTGCAGGGTTACATTTTATGTTGCTCTAATACCGCCGTTACTGATCTTGTTCTGCAAGCTGAAGAAGCCGGTAATGAAAATGACATCCCTCAGCAATCAATTACCGCCTGGGTACGAAAAATTACCCCACTAAATGATTCAATTGCCACGCTGAACATCAAAACCCCACGTACGCAACGTTTGCGCTTTCTGGCCGGACAGACCGTCTCTCTGGAAATCGCCGGTATTGGATCCAAAATATTTCATATCGCCAGTTGCCCCTGTGATGATATGAATTTACAGATTCATTTCAATCGACAAGCCAATGATGCCTTTAGTCAATACCTGGCCAAGGATCTCAAGCCCAACGATACCCTTAATGTAGAGGGACCCGCCGGACATTTTGTGTTACACGAAGATGAACCAAATCCAATAATCTACATCGCCTTCAATTCAGGGTTTGCCCCCATTAAAAGCCTCATCGAGCACGCCCTGACCCTTGATGTCACTGAGCACATTCAATTATATTGGCTGGTTCCCGAACATGACGATCTCTATATGCACAATCACTGTCGATCATGGGCCGATGCCTTTGAATATCTGGATTATTTTCCGCTCTGCTACGCCACGAATGATCCTGTTAAAACCTGTATTGATGAACTCAATAAAAATAATTCAACGACAGGCGCGATAACTAATCATCACATCTATATCGCCGGCTCAGATGAGGAGATCACCCAAACCAAAAATGCCCTGCTAAAGCAGGGCATTGCAGAAAAATCTATTTTTACCGAACTAGTCCAATCTATTTAGAGATTAGTCCGCCTTTTCAGCTTCTTTATCGGCTTCCTCAATCCAGGGTGCCAAACCGGCGATCACCTTTTTAGCCTGATCGACACTGCTAATATTAAATTTTGATTTAGGTCGATAACTGCCTTCACGTTTCTGATAACGTCGAATCGAAAACTTGGTCGGCCCAAATTCTTCATCTTTACGATTCCAGTCCTGATATTTGAACAAAATCGTCGACCAGGCGCCTTTGGTTAAGATAACTTTATCCAGTTCTTTTACCAGTTGCTGGCCATTTTCCTCATAATTCATAGTGATTTCATCGACTGTTGCCGCCATAGGGATAACCTTCCTTCATTAATTTTCGTTATATTTCCCCTAGCTTACTCAAAACGAACCGAAAAATCAGCCCACAATTATTCGGTCAGGCGCTCCAGCGCGGAAAATTCGCTGCGTATTTCTCGATCCATTCTCTTGCCGCCTCCTCCCCGCTGAGTTCACGACCTTCCAGCAATGCCATCTCGCGCTTGTAATGCTCAATATGGCAGATCTGCTCGACCATCCGCGCAACAAATAAATCATCTCGGCGAATAAACTCGATCCCGATCACATATTTCCCGTCTTCTGCATTACAGTGCGTGATCAGGCCCTCAGCTTCAAAAGCGGGGGTAACCGAGTCAATCTTCAGCTGAATGGTCAAACCAATTTTAACCGGCACATCCGAGATAAACGATAAGCCGCCATGGCTGATGTTATTCAACATCTGGCCATGATGGGTCACTTCTGTACTCGTATTGTCAACCTGGATGGGAATATCAGAAGGATGTCGGATATAACTTCGCATAATTTTCTCGGTTCGTATTGGTTGATAAAACCCTGTTAGACTCTCGTTAAACCAATGCATATTCCAGGCCAGTGTAATAAAATTTCATGTCACCAAACTCGACCCACAACGCGAACGAGAACCTGAGCAAAACCTCACTGCTTAGCGCGAAACAACGAAAGACCCTTGTTATTTCACTTGTGCTAGCTGCCAGCGCCTATCTGATCGTCATCTTTATGGCAGGTTATGAACAGATTAGTAACGCCTTTGTTAATTTTGGCCTGTCTAACTGGAGTATAGTCCTGTTTGCCTCATTCTCGAGTTATCTATTAAGATTTTTACGCTGGCATCTTTATATAAAAAAATCTAATAAAGTCGTTCCTCTGGCACGGCACTTTTTATATTACCTAGCTGGATTTGCGCTAACAACCACTCCCGGTAAGGCCGGCGAAACCATTCGATCCGTTTTATTACGACCGCATGGCATACGCTACCCGTTTAGCCTCGCTGCCTTTTTTACCGAACGTTTTCTCGATGTCATTGTTGTCGCCCTGCTCGCCAGTCTGGCCGTGTTTGCCTTTACCGAATATAAAGTTTTTGTTTTGATCAGCAGCCTGGTCATTTTAAGTTTATTACCATTAGTGCGTAGCCAGTTTTTTATCATGCTATTAAAAATAATCGACAAACGACTTAGCATAAAAAAATTAAAAACACTTATCGGCTATCTCATCGATACCATCAACTCCATGCACCTGTTTTTATCCTGGCGCTTAATTGGTACTGGACTAGGGATTGGTTTCGTCGCCTGGATTATTCAGGGTTTTGTTTTTTATTTGATCGTCACAGAATCAGGCTTTGCGATAAGTCTGCCCGTCGCATTGGGAATTTTTTCGATCAGTTTATTGGCCGGTGCAATCTCGTTTATTCCCGGAGGCATCGGCAGCACTGAACTGGTGATGGGACTATTACTTGCCGCCCTGGGAGCAGACACCAGTATCGTCGTTAGCGCACCAATCATTAGTCGACTAGCGACACTGTGGTTTGCGGTTATGCTTGGCCTGCTTTCCACTAGTTTGATTACTATGCGTAAGGATCGAGTTTTTTAATTTTATGTTCGGTGACATATAAATATCACCGAACATGTATAGCTTTGTATTATCTTATTGTTATCGCCGCAATCCAACGATTTGGATTAGTTGGCGCACCATCCCACCGACCCGTTGCACAACTATAAGCCTGACAATGATCAACACTGATTAAGATAACCGCGGGGAGGTGATGAAGAAACAAACAGTTACAACAGGAACACATCTGCTTAGCTGTTATTTAGCTTGAGCAAGAAATTATCAATATTTGATCAAAACTATTTAATCAAACTTTTAATGCTTATTTTCAAGAATACGAGACCCGATGAATCTAAAGCATGAACGACTTATCATAAGTTGTTATCAGTCTTTGCATTATATGAGTACTGGGACTATAGTCACGCCATGAAATTAACAAGTATATTAATCATCCTGAGCTGGATACCAGTTGCGTTCGCGGTTACCGACGAAGTTTCAGAAAAACAAGACCCGGAAACTTATATCACTGCAAAAGAAATTCGTGATAATGCCCGTCGCGTCAACCTGAAATTACGCTCCCGTGCCGCCATGGTGTTTGATGAACGTGACAACGAGGTCATCATCGAACGAAATGCGCAAGAGGTTGTACCGGTTGCATCACTCAGCAAGTTAATGACCGCCATGGTAATACTCGATGCGGAGCTGGCTATGGATGATGTGATTACTATCAGTAAAGATGACAAGGATCGGTTACGCTATTCTCGATCACGGCTGCGAAAAGACATGAAATTCACCCGCAGGAATTTATTACTTATCGCATTGATGGCCTCAGAGAATCGTGCGGCTTCTGCACTGGCGCGTACCTATCCCGGCGGCACAACAGAATTTGTAAAGGCCATGAATAAAAAGGCAATTGACCTTGGACTTTCCAGTACCCGTTTCGCTGATCCGGCTGGCCTGAGTAATGACAACGTCTCCACCGCACAGGAATTAATGCAACTCGTCAAAGCTGCCAGTGAGTATGCTCTAATTCGAGAGTTTACCACGCAAAGCAAAAATAGCATTTTAGATTTAAACAGTGAGCACGAAATCAATTTTCCCAATACCAATCGCCTGGTTAAAAAAGTGAGCTGGCCAATTACGCTAAGCAAAACGGGTTATACCCGCGAGGCCGGTAACTGTCTGGTAATGCAAACTCAAATAAATTCCAGACCGGTCATCATCGTGCTACTCGAATCCTGGGGAAAACTAAGTAAATACGGAGACTCAAACAGAATAAAGAAATGGCTGATAAAAACAGAGCGCCTGATAAATTAATGTGCGATATAAATCTTGAATAATTTAGAAATGTATTAACGATGCCGGCATATTGACGTTTATCGAACTACCCACCAGAAAACACTCAAAATAATATCGACCTACAACCAAACCCATACCTGGACAGGCTTGTCCCCTTCTCACGAATGATGACACTCAGCAGAACCTCCTTGAAACAACCGATTTCGGCCATATTAAAATAGTCTAAAAGATTAATAATCTAACCCTGACAAAATGACTGAACTGCCCATTTTTGCCTTATTACTATTCATATTACGCATTTCTTACTTTATAAATTAGAGATAGTCGGTAATCTCCGGTACCATAGGGAACAGTTTATGCATTATTTTCTATCACCTGTACAAATAACTATACGAGACACATTATGAATTTATTATTAGACGGGTTATTAAACCTGTCCGCATGGGGTTATGTAGGCGCTACATTTCTCGTAACTCATATTACCATTGTGGCCGTTACCATTTTTTTGCACCGCTCCCAATCACACAATTCATTAACGCTTCACCCAATTATCAGTCATATTTTCCGATTCTGGCTGTGGATGACAACCGGCATTGTGACCCGCGAATGGGTTGCTGTGCATCGCAAACATCATGTCAAATGTGAAACTGATGATGATCCCCATAGCCCGCAAACACGAGGGCTTAAAAAAGTACTATGGCAAGGTTACGAATTATATCGTGCTGAAGCAAACCAAAGCGAGACGCTAGAAAAATACGGCAATGGCACACCCGATGACTGGATCGAACGCAAGCTCTATAGTCGTTTTCCATGGTTGGGGATTGCATTATTGTTACCCATCAACATTACCTTGTTCGGCGTGATTGGCCTCACCATTTTTGCAATTCAGATGATCTGGATTCCGTTTTGGGCCGCCGGAGTAATCAATGGTATGGGACATTACCTGGGTTACCGTAATTTCGAAACCCCTGATGCCTCACGTAATATTAGCCCCTGGGGTATTCTCATTGGCGGCGAAGAACTGCATAACAATCATCACAGCTATGCCACCTCGGCAAAACTCTCTAACAAATGGTGGGAAATCGATCTTGGCTGGTTCTATATCCGTTGTCTGGAAATACTAAAACTCGCTAAAGTGAAAAAACTTGCAGCTCGGGCCATAATTGTTACTGACAAACACAGTATTGATATTGAAACCGTGCGTGCGGTCATACGGAATCGTTTTTACATACTCAAGCTTTATGCCCGCAAAGTCACCAAGCCCATGTTAAAACAACAACAACGCAATAATAAACTGGCTTACCGAAAATTACTTCGACGTGCAAGCAAGCTGTTAACTCGTGAAGATATAATCCTTGACGGTGATAAACGTCGCCGCCTGGATGCTGCACTCAATTACAGCCACACGATCGAAACCGTTTATCAATTTAAACAACAACTCAAGGAAATTTGGGTTAAGTCATCGCACGATCAGGTTCGACGTGTACAACGCCTACAGGCATGGTGTGTCGAAGCTGAAAAAAGTGGCATCGAAGTTTTACAGGAATTTGCATTCCACTTGCGAGGCTATACCCTGCAACTTCGGTAAGTGTGACTGGTTTAATTTTAGTAATTTAATTTGCTTACCAGAAATCTCTTTTCGTTCTTCGATTGCGCATAGTCGACAGAGAATAACACGGTAACCGTAATGGGTACCGTATTAAACTCCTGTTTATCAGTACTGCTCCAGAGAACCACAGGCAATACGTTCACCACCAAAAGTATAACCCAAGGTTGAATCAGCACGTTTGGAAATAACGATGGAGCGACGACTAATATCACTAAATCCAACATCTGCCAGGTACATTGGTTCAAATGTTTCCATACCAGCAGATACCTTCATATCAGGTAATCGCCATAGACTTTTTCCAGCGGCCATAGCAGGAATGGGGATCCCTGAGTCTGAGGGCGAACTATGGCAACTTAATGTTTCATTAATAGTCAATGTATAATTCCCGGCAGGCATACCAAACAAAAATGGTGTCATGCGTAAACCTGATTCCGTTTCGTTTATGACGACAACACCAAGTGCGTCTCCAATTCCAATGGCATTCACTTTATTCATCGTAATCGTTACTTCTCTTGCCTGTGTTACAGAAATTGAGATAGCAACAATAGCCAGAAAAGATATTATGCTTTTCATTTTAAACCTCCGTAATTTAGTCACAAGATAAGGTTCCATGAAGACATGCATTAAAACGGTTATTCTAATGCTAAAATCATTTTTGAAACCTGCATTAACAGAATGAGTGTGGTTGAGGTCTGATTTAAGTCAAGCAAAAGCAATTCAATTATATTTATATGCTTACTATAAAATAATGTTATACCCTAAATTAACTTAATTACAATATAGTCAGCAGTCAACATCTTTACCTAAATTTATAATTGAAAATTAAAACATATTTTCATTAATTAAATTAATAATAGAAACGTTATCTATCGATAAAATTAATGGCTACTTATTGATTTCGCATTCGCTGTTTTAACCTTTTTTTATATTTTTGGCGATGTTCCGGGGTCGCGTTGCGCCAGCGTTCACGCATTCGTTTACGTTCTTCCGGTGAGGCTTCACGCATGCGTTTCATTATCATCCTTCGTTCTTTCGGAGAAAACTCCCGCATAAAATTACGTGCATTCTGTCGTTGTTCTGGCGTCATCCCCTGCCAGCGTTTTCGAATCTGTTTTTGGCGTTCTTTCGGCAGGGAATTATACCAGTGATATAAGCGCCGTAACTCCTTGCGACGCTCGGGTGGCAAGTTTCTAAACTTGTCAAACCGCTCACGGGTACGTTTGCGTTGCTCATGGCTCATATCCTGCCATTGTTTAAAACGTTTCTTCACTCGGGCGCGTTGTTCAGAATTCATATTATCCCAGTTATCCGCTCCCTTTTTCAGTCGTTGTTGGCGTGCATATGGAATTTGTTCCCATGTACCCTGTAGCGGTTTTAATACCTGTTTTTCTTTTTCGCTCATGCTACCCCAGCTGATCGAATCCTCCGCATAGATCACCGAGCTATTTACAAAAATAAATCCACTAAGTGCAATCAGAACCAGCAGGCGATTTTTAATTTTCATTGTTGTTCACCTCCGTTGCAGTCTGTTTTGTCCCACTATCATCTGTTTCTTTGCTGGCAACATCACTTTGATCGATATCGGTATAGTTCAAAGGATCCAGGTATTCCTCTTCAATCACGATGCCCTCACCCAGAAACTCAAGAAATTCTATTGGCAGTTGCTCTTGTTCTGCTGCCTGACCCAGACTGGATGTTGTAAAATAATTCATAATCAATAGACAATACACACCGTTAACCAGCGTGCTCTTCAAACTCCAACCATTGGTAAAATTCCAGTTCTTCATATAACTCAAGCTCTTCGGTTGCGGATAACAAGGATAAATCACTTAGCGTATCAATATTTCCTGCACTATCGGGTTGTATATACGTCAAACTTATCACAATAACCACTACGCTCATTACCAGGCCCACGGTGCCAAGGGGGCGCCAGCCCCAATGCGACTTATTATCAAGCTGATCTGATTTTAACTGGTTGATGGCCTGCTGCCGGCTTTTCCGCAAACGACTCAACACTTCGCCCGATAATTCACGTTCAGAATCATCAAGCTGCTGACTTATCTGCTGCAAAAATTCTTTATCATCCTGTCGATTACTCATACGTGTTCCTCGAGTGTTTCTCGCAGTTTATGCACTGCCCGTGAATAATGCGTCTTAACGCTACCTTCACTAATACCCATCGCCTTTGCCGTTGCCGCCACGTCCAGTCCTTCCCATTGTCGCAGCAAAAACGTCTGTTGTTGACGTAACGGTAATTGCCGAATCTGATCGTCCAGATGCGCCATTGCAATCGATTGCCCCGTTAACTCATCAGGCTGATGAGTACCTTGCTGTGCTTGTTGTTCCAGGCCGTCCTCTTTTTCACCCTCATCATCGTGAATTGAAAACCAGCTACGCCAGCGCCGTCTGACCTTTTCCTTACGATACCAGTCCTTAATCGTATTTTGTACGATTCGATGAAACAGGGCTGGCCATTCTTCAGGAGCACGCCTCGCATAATGCTTCACCAGCTTGAGCATCGCATCCTGTACAATATCCAGCGCATCGGCCTGCTCACCCGTCGCTAACAAACAGATGCGATAAGCTCGACGCTCACTGGCCGCCAGAAACTGATCCAGAGGTAGCATCGACCGATTATTGGCATTCAGGTCAGTTGAACTCACCTGTTTATTACCCCAATACTGAACACCCTTCCCCCTTCGTTATCATCACATGCCATCTGGTCAACCGCCTGGTTACCTGGAACTTACAAGATTTAACCACTTTTCAAGCTTAGCCACATTGCCCGGAACATACATCTAGCCTAATTAATATAAGCAAGTATCACCGGCCTGATTCGACAGGCCGGTAGTCTTTTAGTTGCGACCAGAACGACGTGAGCTGCGCTTATGGGCTCGGCTGCCGCGGCGATCCAGTTTGCGGTCTGTACGCTGGCCACGCTTATCCATGCGCCGGTCTATACGATCACCTCGATTATCCAGACGTCTTTCGGCTAGATCGCCACG
>UOFR01000057.1_pt1 | contig 26848 bp, 28 predicted proteins | sample 1988501 | NCBI WGS metagenome assembly UOFR01 (sample SAMEA4712194, study PRJEB27164) | hydrothermal vent metagenome | biome: marine basaltic hydrothermal vent biome; feature: marine hydrothermal vent; material: mineral | place: Pacific Ocean | collected 2011-06-14/2011-07-23 | depth 1689 m | reverse complement strand
CCGGCGGTCTCTAAAAATCCTTATGTCTCAGTCATTCTGACGGGTGCGAAAGCAGGCGACGCCATCGAGCTGAGCTGGGTAGACAATAAGGGCGGTAAAGATTCTGCTTCGACCAAAATCAAGTAAGCAGTAATTTATCTGAGCAAATCAAACGGGGCTTTTATAGCCCCGTTTTTTTATGTGATATATTTTCTCAGGATGGATCGTCGCGACGTGTATTAAATTATTTGTTAGACTCAGCTACTTGAAAATCAGGGTAGTTGAAAATGCAAGAGTCGAAATTTAATCAGCAAGTCGATGACATTATTGAACACATTGAAGCACAACTCGATGAGTTGGAGGCAGACTTGGATTACGAAACGGCAGGCGGGATTTTTACCGCTACCTTTGAGAACAATACAAAAATAATTATTAACCGTCAGACACCGTTAAAACAGATATGGGTTGCTACTAAAAGCGGTGGCTTTCATTTTGATTTTAATCAGGATACCGATACCTGGGTGAAGGACGATGATGGTACTGAGTTATTCAGTGCGTTAACCCGGTATTTTACTGAGCAGGCGGGTGAACCGATCGAGTTAAGCCATCGAGTTAAACCATGAGCGCTAAATCATGAGTGAAGCAAATTTGTTACCCGCTGTTATCCTTGGCGCAGATAAACCGGAGTATTCTATAATCTGGTTGCATGGACTGGGAGCCGATGGCCATGATTTTGAACCAATTGCCGCCGACCTGGACTTTCCAGCCAAATCCCGGACTCGTTTTATTTTCCCGCACGCGCCAAGTCAGGCAGTGACGGTTAATGCCGGCCATGTTATGCCCGCCTGGTATGATATATTTGCTATCAGCGAAGATGCTCATGAAGACGACGCGGGTATACGTAAAACAGAAAAAAAAATAGCAGCCCTGATAGAACAGGAAATCAAATCGGGTGTAGCGGCTAACAATATTGTGCTGGCCGGTTTTTCGCAGGGCGGCGCAATGGCTCTGCATACGGCTTTACGGTTTCCACAATCGCTAGCCGGTATCCTGGCATTATCGACTTACCTGCCATTAAATGCTTCACTGGCTGCAGAGCGCAGTGTTGAGAATCAGGATATCCCCATCATGATGATGCATGGCGATTACGATCCGGTTGTTCCGATCAAGTTGGCACAGATATCAAAACAGGTATTATTTGAGCTGGGTTGGTCGGTGCAATGGCAAACCTATCCAATGGAACACAGTGTATGCCCGGATCAAATTGATGACATCAGTAAGTGGTTTGCGACGGTGCTGGCCTGAATTAATAACGAAGGAAATTCTGATTAATTCAGAGTTTCCTGCAACCCATGGATGGATTGATCAGAGCTTTCCTAATTAGATTAGTACTTTTTTGTTTTTCCGGGACGAAATCAATATGGTTAAGATTGATGACATTGAGAATTTCTGGGAATTAACGCCTAAGCTGGCTATTTCCGGGCAGCCACGTTTAGGTGAGTTAGAGATCCTGGCGGATGCAGGTTATCAAACCATTATTAACCTCGGTTTGAGTGATGCAAGCTATTCACTTGCCGCAGAAGCTTCGTACCTGGAGCAGTTGGATATGGCCTATATTGCGATACCCGTTGAATTTAAAAAACCTCACAGTCGTGAATATCTACGTTTTCTAAACAGCATGAATCTGCAACAGGAAAAACAAGTGCTGGTTCATTGCAAAAATAATCAGCGTGCATCCGTGTTTTCAATACTGTATTTAATTATGTCCGAGCAGGTATCACAGATTGATGGCTGGAATATGATTAATGAATTCTGGCAACCCGATCTGGTGTGGGAGTCATTTTTTTATCAGGAGCTAACTAACTACTATAAAATAAAAGACGACCTCGTTGCGCCAGTAATTTAATGGAACTAATCGGATCGTTTCCGAGTCTGACAAATGATATTTGTGCGCGTATGAATATAAGACAGACAGGGTATGTCTAAAATGAATACAAAAATAGCAATTTGGTCGTAATAACGATGCCGTTATTAAAAAGGTTGTCCGGTATTCCTTTGAGCCTGTTAATGGTAGTGGTGGCCTTGTATGTTCAAACTACTCACGCTGGTGAAATATCGTCGTCCAGTATTGCCACCGGTAAGGCGGAAAAAAATTCCTTATACCAACATGCTTCTCCATATCTTGATATGCATGGACGCGACCCGGTTCGCTGGCAGGAATGGAATGCTAAAACATTAAAACAGGCTCAGGCGCAGAATAAATTAATTTTTGTATCGAGTGGTTATTTTTCGTGTCACTGGTGCCATGTCATGCAGCGTGAGTCGTATCAAAATAATGAGGTCGCCAAATTATTAAATACCTACTTTATTCCTGTTAAAGTCGATCGAGAATTAAATCCAGCACTGGATTCTTTGCTGATCGATTTTACCGAGAGAACTCAGGGGCATGCAGGTTGGCCGCTGAATGTTTTTATAACCCCCGATGGTTATCCCTTAGTTGGTATGACCTATGTACCGACGGACAATTTTATAAAAGTCCTTAAGCTCCTTAATCAACAGTGGGTCGAAGATCCCTCCAGCTTGCATGACATGGCTCAGGCCGCAAGCGCCGAGCTTTCAAGTGCCGAGATCTCAACATCAACTAATATTTCAAAACAGTGGGTTGCCGAGTTAAACAAGATATTCATTTACCAAAGCTTAAGCAGCGCCGATGAAATGCAGGGTGGCTTTGGCGAACAAAATAAATTTCCAAATGTTCCCAAGTTGAACACCTTGTTAGAGGTGTATGTTCGAAGCAGTGACAAATTAAAATCTAAAGGCCAGATAAAAGATTTTATCGTAGTAAGCCTTAATAAGATGGCTAGCCAGGGCTTGCGTGACCAGTTGGGCGGTGGTTTTTATCGCTACACGGTTGATCCGGGTTGGCAAGTGCCACATTTTGAAAAAATGCTGTATGACAATGCATTGCTTGCCAACCTGTATTACCGTGCTGCTGATGTATTTAATGATAAATACTACAGAGAGGTTGCTGACGAGGCACTGGAATTTATCATAAATGATTTAGCGACGAAATCACCTGCATTTGCTGCGAGCCTGTCTGCGGTTGATGATCATAACGTTGAAGGTGGTTATTACTTATGGAGTAACGATGTATTAAAACGAGCCCTGAGTAACAAAGAATACGAGATTATAAATTTATATTGGGGATTAACCGGCCCGCCTGATCTTGAGGACGGTTATCATTTTGCCGAGGTCATGAATGTCGCTGCGCTGGCAAAAGAGTTTAATGTCTCAGCTTCGACCCTGAAAAAACAGTTACAAATGATACGGACCAAGTTACTTGCGCTTCGTGCTAAACGAGTACTTCCTAAAGACGACAAAATCTTAACCGGCTGGAATGCTTTAGCGCTGAACGCCTTTATTAGTGGTGCAAAACACAATCAACGTTACCGTCAGGTAGCGGAAAAGCTGGTCGAGTTTTTTAAACAACAGTTATGGGATGATTCTGGTAAGGAGTTATTGCGAGCTTATAGTAATAAGGCCAACCTGGGAGGTGGTGGTCTTGAAGATTATGCCTATACGGCTCAGGCGATGTTGGCCTGGTGGCAACTGTCGAAAAAAGAAGAAGATCAAAAATGGCTTGAGGAGATTTTAACCCAGGCCTGGAAGCGTTTTTATGGCGATCAAGGCTGGCTGTTGGCCGAAAATATGCTATTAAAATACGGTGCTGGTCAAACCATTGTCAGTGACGGGCCGCTACCCTCGCCAGGCTCAGTGTTGATAGCAACAACCTATCAATATGCAAAATTAACAAATAATAAGAAATGGAAAGATAAATCTCTGCTGGCCTTGAATGTAGGCCATCAGGATATGCGTGAACAGGTTTTTTATTATGCAACCCAGTTTAATGCTTTACTGCAGCTAGAAAATCCTGACTAAAAGGAAAGTTCAATAGGTCGCGGGATAACTTCAAAATCAAATTGAGTAAAGGAACGAGTTGAGATCAACATGCGGGTCAATTTGGCGTAAAATATTTTCTGTTTCATATTAACTGCAATCACGGTACCGACATCGTAAAGTAATGCCGGTACAATCAAACTGCGAGTTTGATTAATGGAGATCTGCTTAGGTATTAACAGGCTGCGAAAATAATCCGTGCCGCTGCCTAAACCCTTGATAGCTTTAGTGCCTGTTGGTATGGCAACATTTGCTATATTCATGATGCCAACGTTTACCTTACCTTCAGTATTTTCTTTGAACTCGTGCTTTAACCAGCGAACTACCCCGATCTGCCAGCGCTGATTATTCTTCTCAGCCATTCGGTAGGTGACCAGCTCGCCAACCCGCACGTCAATATTATGTCCCGCCTGTTCTGTGTTTAGAGAGATACCAATTGGGCTGACATCACGCTGAGACCATGGATTAAGCTGGTAGTTATGATTTTCATGGCGAAGATCTTTTTGTAAGGCATCTCGATGGGCCGAAGCCAAAACGGTATCAGTTTTATCATTAAGTTGTTGATCATCAAAATTACTGACTAAACGCAGCTCATCCATTTCCGGGGTAAATTTGCGTTGTTCAGATACATAATGATGTGCCGCATTAAGGCCCGAGGTGACCTCCATTTGTGCGGCCAGCGCAAAGCGTTCTGTTTTGCGTACCAGCGATGCATTCCAGGCGTCAGCTAATCGCAATAACATGTCTCGTTGTTGTCGTTCTACCAGCGACACGGCGTCAAACTCTGCGTTACTTAGGCTGGATGACAATAATCTCTGTAGATGGATATTGAGATGTAATTTGACTTCGGTTATATCTATTAGTCGCGGTAAATTTACCTGCAGATTTTTTTCATCAATTATAAACTTTGGACCGCAATCAGCATCAAGATCGATAACGTACTCGCCGCTGGTAACAATCGTAGTAAATGGTTCGAGCTGACAACTTTCTACGGATGATGTGATCAAACGATATACATCATCGGCTTCGTATTGCATTAAATGATAGGGTTCGGCAAGTGATAACAGCAAAATACGTTTATAAGCAAAATTTACCGTGAGTTTAACCGGCAACGGGGTGTTTGGATAAGGATCATCAACCGCTTGAATATGTAAGTTGCGGGCTTCAGCAAAGCTATACAGACGATTTAAATCAGACCAGACATGAGGCGGTTCAGGTGCATACAGGCCATAGGTATCGATCAAGCGTTGGCTAAGATAAAGAATAGCCATGTAGATACTTTCAGTTAATAAAAAGTTATCAAACTCTTTCAGTTTGGCTAAACTCGATAACTCACTAACGATCAGTTTGTAGCCCAACGCCATTTGTTCTAGTAATTCTTGTAGTAAGGCGGCGCGATAGAGTTGCTGTTGATCGAGAGGAATATTTGCCTGACGAAGTGGTTGACGAATAGCGAGAAGTAATTCATCAAATACCGGTCGCAATGTATTATGTAGTTGCAGCCGGTCTTTGTACGAGTAACGGCAGGCATTAATAGATTTTAGTTTTTCCAGCATCTGATGAGCGGAAACGCTGGTATTACCAATCGGCAACTCGGTTGCCCAGAGCTGCAACTGTCGGGCTTTGATATAGGGTCTGGAGCGTCGGGCAATCCCGGAAGGGATAGCTAGTGGAGCCAGGGAGCCATGTGATAAATCAGAATTGTGGCTACGAGCGGCTTTAAACATCGATATCAGCGGCAAATTGTTTTTGTCTATTCACTATCCCATAACTTAACCTGTCAGTGTTTAATTGCAATCAAAATCTCTAATTTTGACGAAATAGAGCGCTTTATATTGTCGAGTGACCTATAAAATTAAGCTATGCTATTGATTCACTAGCGTGAAAAGGTAATGATAATACCTTAATTAAAGAAATGTCTATCATGGACGATATAGGTTAAATAATATAAAAATAGCGTTGAATATGAGGAGCTGTGGCGATGATACCGAGTCATTTAATAAAATGGTGCCTGTCGGTTGTTTTTTTACTTTTATTTCAGGGCGCAATGGCAAAGGATCTGGTATTGACGGCACCGCCGCGTGAAAAACCAGAGGCAGGTCAAAAGCTGTATGGTCCAATTGCCATTCATTTAAGCAAATTGCTTGGCCAAAAAGTGGTTTATGAGCACCCAAAAAACTGGTTGAACTACCAACACGCCATGCGTAATGACAAATTCGATATCGTTTTCGATGGGCCGCACTTTATTTCCTGGCGAATGGCCCACCTGGGACATGATGTGCTGGTGAAATTACCGGGTAAACTGGGATTCTTTCTTGTTGCCGGTAAAGACGATAACGAGATACTGAGGACAAAAGACCTGGTCGGTAAAAAGATTTGTGGTATTTCGCCGCCGAATTTATCCACCCTGTCTGTTATTGCCGCATACCCAAACCCGGTTCAACAGCCTGTTATCAAAGGCATTAAGGGTGGCATGCGGGCAGTGGAAAAAGCTTATTTAAGTGGCGTTTGTCGTGCCGCAGTGTTTCGCGATGCATTTTTTAAGAAGAAGCTGGAAGCGAGCACGCGTGAGAAAGTGAAAATTATATATCGCTCCAACCCGTTACCGAATCAGGGTATCTCGGCGAGCAAAAGGTTAACCGACCGCCAAAAAAGCCTGATTGTGCAGTCGTTTACACAGGGCGATGGAATTAAAGTCAGCAACGGTTTGTTGCGACGGTTTGGCGGCAAGGCAAAGAAATTTAAAAAAGCCACCACCAGCGAATATCTTGGCCATAATTTACTACTTGAAGGCGTTATCTTTGGTTGGTGATGTGTGCATAATTGTCTTTAATAAAAAAGCGAGTTTATAACTCGCTTTTTTTTATCTAAAATACAAACAACGGCAATCTGAGTTTATAAGTGGGTTGTGCCAAACGATTTAGAACTATAAAAATGACTATGAATAAAAAACTAATTAAACTATTTGTACTACTCTTTTTTGTCTCCGGTGTTGGTTATGCTGATGTGCCAACCAAACAGGTTAAAGAGGTAAAACATCTATTGTCATTTGTAAGAGATAGCGGGTGTATTATCAACAGGAATGGCAGCGAATATCCCTCAGCAAAAGGCGTGAAACATATACAACGTAAATATGATTATTTCAGGGATGATATTAAAAGTACCGAGGATTTTATCGAGCTTGCCGCAACCAAAAGTACGATGAGCGGAAAGTATTACACGGTAACCTGTCCAGGAAAGGAAAAGATAAAGACTCAGGACTGGTTATTAACAGAATTAAAACGCTTTCGGGAAAACTGATGCCATTTATCTATAATTAGTTTGACATAGGATAGATTAAGGGCGGTTGTTATTAAAGCAACCGCCCTTTTTATTTTTACAATTGTTATGTTATCTGGTATTCATCTATTACCGGTGAAGGTGTTGGCGGCAACGGGCTCCTGTTTGCCATCATTCGACGACGCATACGAGAGATGACATAAAAATTAAAGAAGTGCATTACGCCTAGCACCAATAAGACCAGTCCCACTTTGGTACTTAGAAATTCAATCGCTTCCTGCATCGATGTTGGCTTTACGCCGTAACGCAGGGCAAGCGTGACGTAGCCAATATTGATAAGATAAAAACCAACCACCAGTAGATGGTTGATAGAATCGGCCAGTGATTCATTACCCCTCAGACTTTCAACCAGAAATATACGTCCGTTCTTATGTAACGTACGCGCAACCCAGATGGTCATGCCGATGCTTATTAGTAAATAGATTAGATAGGTTATTTCAATCATGGTGTTGCTCCTGTTTTAAATGTACGAAAGACTTAATCCGCTGGTTTAGTCGATACCAACGTAAATCTTTATGATTTTCTCGACCTGTAAACAGGTTAGCGTGATGAACTAGCTGAAACTTCCCGGTTGATAAATTGGCAACATAAAAATAGCTTGAGTATTAAAATCAGAAGCTTGGGATTGTCCTGAATGATAAATCAAGAGCTGGAGATTCGTAGTTTATGGATTTTTTAATAGAGTAAGATTACGTTTGTAACGTAAGTATGGAGATATATATGGTGGGCCCGGAAGGACTTGAACCTTCGACCAATGGATTCACGTAGTCTCGATATTTCTATCCAGCGCGGACTATCTCATCACCCACAACACTCGATTGTGTTTTAGTATTGCCAGGGTGCGGGACGCTTTAACCTGTTATTAAGGACGCTTTGGCCAGGTAAACATAACCTTGCCAGTCCTCAGGTAGTCTCTGCACCTTCCGAAGGTGTACCTTCGGCTTGGCTCAGGATTGCCATCAGCCAACGTGTGTTGCTGTTAAGGTTTCCCTGAATTCATCCCGTTCATCTTATTGCTTTCACAATAAGCGCACCATTTTGATGAGTCCACTGCTCTAACCAACTGAGCTACAGGCCCTGTAAAGGCGGGATTATATGTCATTCTTGTGTGCACTCGCTATATATTTCTTTGTGGGGCAGGATCTATCAGCCTCTGCGGGAATGACGGAATGTGGATACCCACTGATTAATTTCTCTGCGGGGCAGGATCTTCCCGCCTTCGCGGGGAATGTGCCCGCGGTACGACGATGAAAGGATTAGGGTATGGCGGTAGAAATAAAAAAAGGGCGCATAAAGCGCCCTTTTGAACATCAATGAACTGAATATGACTCAGGTATTTTTCTGTTCCATATCCAGGAAGCTACGCAGGGTCTCCGAACGGGTCGGGTGACGCAGTTTACGCAGGGCCTTGGCTTCAATCTGGCGGATACGTTCACGGGTTACATCAAACTGTTTGCCCACTTCTTCCAGGGTATGGTCGGTGTTCATGTCGATACCAAAACGCATACGCAGTACTTTAGCTTCACGTGCGGTCAGTCCACCGAGCACATCCTGTGTTGCTTCATGTAAGCCGGATGACGTTGCTGAATCTACCGGTGAAGTGGCGTTGCCATCTTCAATGAAATCACCCAGGTGCGAATCTTCGTCATCACCAATCGGTGTTTCGGTTGAGATAGGCTCTTTGGCTATTTTCAATACCTTGCGGATTTTATCTTCCGGCATTTCCATACGTTCCGCCAGTTCTTCCGGGGTGGCTTCACGTCCCATTTCCTGCAACATCTGACGCGAGATACGATTGAGTTTATTAATCGTCTCGATCATGTGTACCGGAATACGAATGGTACGCGCTTGATCGGCAATCGAACGAGTGATCGCCTGACGAATCCACCAGGTGGCGTAGGTTGAAAACTTGTAACCACGACGGTATTCAAATTTATCCACCGCTTTCATCAAACCGATGTTGCCTTCCTGAATCAGATCGAGGAACTGCAGACCACGGTTGGTGTATTTCTTGGCGATGGAGATAACCAGACGTAAATTCGCCTCAACCATTTCTTTCTTGGCGCGACGGGCCTTGGCTTCACCTATGGAGACTTTACGGTTAATACCTTTCAAATCCGAAATACGCAGACCGCATTCTTTTTCAAGCTGGATTAACTTGTTTTGTGCCTTGGTGATCTCTTCTTCATGTTCCTTGATAACTTGCGAATAACTTTCGCCTGAGTTGAGATGACCCTGCAACCAGCTGGCATCAGTTTCATTTTCCGGGAAGGTAGTGACAAACTGTTTACGCGGCATGTGCGCCTTGTTAACACAAATATTCATGATCACGCGTTCGTGACGGCGAATGCGATCGACTAACATGCGCATGCGATGACGTATGATTTCGACCATCTTCGGGGTCAATTTTAACTGCATAAATTCGGCAATGATCTCGGTGCGAATTTTTTCCGATTTTTTATCTTTGTGACCGTGTTTGCCCAGCACCGTAACGAATTTTTTGTGCAGTTTTCGCATCTTGTTAAAACGCTGTCGGGCTTCTTCCGGATCCGGACCGGTATCAACGACTTCATCCTCATCGGCGGTGCCGGCATTTTTAGCCGCATTGGCGGCAGCGACTTCTTCCGGGGTCGGGATGTTATCGGGTGCATTGGGATCGATAAAGGCGGTTAGAATATCCGCCAGTTTGGCCTGACCCAGTTCGATCTTGTCATAGGTTTCGATGACTTTGGCGATAGTTTCGGGGTACATGGCCAGTGACGACAGCATGCCGTTCAGGCCGTCTTCGATACGCTTGGCAATTTCAATCTCGCCTTCACGGGTTAACAGTTCGACCGCGCCCATTTCACGCATATACATGCGAACCGGATCGGTGGTACGACCGAATTCACTGTCCATATTCACCAGGGCGGCGGCGGCTTCTTCCGCGGCATCTTCATCCACGGTGTCATTTATAACGGTGTCAGTCTCAACAGGGGCATTTTCGTGTACGACGATCCCCATGTCGTTGATCATGGCAACGATGTCTTCGATCTGCTCGGGATCGACAATATCATTGGGCAGATGGTCATTGACCTCGGCATAGGTTAAGTAACCTTGCTCTTTACCCTTAGCAATCAATAACTTAAGTTGCGATTGTTGTGTAGTCTGATTCATTACGCTTGTTTGCACTCTTTCATTACTCCAATGACCCATAAGTGGCCACATTAGTAAGGTGGAAAAACCGACGGATTTTACTCGATCCGCAGATCTTTTTCATTAACGATACTAACTTTGAACGGGATTTTTGGCCGAAGTTCGAGATAAAAGGGTCTGCAATTCAGTTTTTTCGTCAGAACTGAGTGCACCCTGATTCGCTTTCGCCAGCAGGGTATCGGTTCGTGCACTGAGATGTTGAGCCTGGAGCCGTTCGATGGCACCGAGAAATTCCTGTTGTAAGGATTCTGGGTCATTTAAGGTGGGTTGCCAGGTTGCCAATTTCGCTAAATGCTGCCCTTCAATCGTGCCGCGCCACCGTTCAAGTAGTGCCGCTGTTGTAAGAGTAGGGTTTGTTTTCAAAATTTCAAGTAGATCAATCAGTAACCCCATGCCGGGTTGATCAATTTGTGACAGCGATTTGCCCTCATCCAGGCTGGAGGCGAGCGGGGGGTGAAACAGTAAGCAGCGTAATGCGGTGCGTACCAGCGAGGGAGGAAGTTGTGAGTTTGCACCTGGGTTAATGCGAGCGGTTGGGCGGCGGGTGGCGGGCCTGGAGCCCATCAGACCGTGTAAATCACGCTCATTGCGTTGTGTATAGCTGGCCAGATCCTTGATTAGCAAGGTTTTATAGGCCTCGTCACTCATTTTCTGTAAATAGGGTTTAGCCCGGTCGATCAGGCTACGGTGGGCCTCAAGATCATGCCGGCCAATGCCCTCGCGCAGGTGGTCAAAGAAATAATGCGACAGCGACTGGGCCTGCTCGATCTGCTGTTCAAAGGCCTGTTTACCCACTTTACGTACCATTGAATCCGGGTCTTCACCATCTGGCAGGAATAAAAATCGTATTTGCTGGGCGCCCTGCAGCACCGGCAAGGTATTTTCCAGTGCTCGCCAGGCGGCCTCATGACCGGCGCGATCGCCGTCGAAGCAAAATACCACATCGCTGGTGAGACGAAATAATTTCTGCACGTGCTCGGGCGTACAGGCGGTGCCGAGGCTGGCGACGGCGTAGTTGATGCCTTGCTGAGCCAGTGTGATGACATCCATGTAACCTTCTACTACCAGCAGGCGCGGGATGTCGCGCAGGGCCTGACGGGCTTCATAGAGGCCATATAACTCCTGTCCCTTGTGAAATAACGGTGTTTCCGGTGAATTCAGGTATTTGGGGCCCCCGGTGCTATTGGTATCGCTGGCGTCGTTTTCGCTACTGGCCTCGGGAATGATGCGCCCGCCAAAGCCAATCACCCGGCCACGACTGTCGCGGATCGGGAACATGATGCGATGCCGAAATCGATCGTAGGTCTGGCCATCGTCCTTGCGGATCAGCATGCCGGTGGTGACCAGCTGATCGGCCGAGCCCTGGCTGGCATGCTCAATGTTATTGCCCGTCGGGGCGTAACCAATGTTATAGCGGGCGGCCACCTCACCGCTGAGGCCCCGATCTTTGAGGTAATTCACCGCAATGGATGCCTTCGAATGCTGGCGCAGTTGCTGGCGATAAAAACGGTCACACTGCCCCAGCAGGTCATAGAGGTTGGTCTTCGCTTCTTTTTGCAGACGTTGTTGTTCCGGGTCGAAACGGCCGCCTTCTTCGTATTCAACCTCGACGCCGATGTGCTTGGCCAGCTCCTCGATGGCCTCAACAAACTCAAGGTGGTCGTATTCCATTAAGAAGGTAATCGCCGAGCCACCGGCCTTGCAACCGAAGCAGTGGTAAAACTGTTTCTGCTGATTGACTTTGAACGACGGCGTTTTTTCGTTGTGAAACGGGCAACAGGCCTCGTATTCGCGTCCGGCTTTTTTCAGCGGCACACGCGCATCGATCACCTCGACAATGTCGACGCGACTGATTAAATCATCTATGAAAGAACGAGCAATTCGACCGGCCATGGTTTTATTTTACTGGGTTTTGTTCCATTTAGCTCACCGGTAGAAGACGAAAAAGGCTGAAGTTGGCAATAAAAAAGACGATATCCTAAAAATACATCATGTAGGAGCGGGCTAAGACCGCGATGGAAATATCGGGAAATTTAATCGCGGTCTTAGCCCGCTCCTACAATAATCATTCGGTAATTAACCGCGCTTAAAAATGAATACTTTGAGAAGGTTGATCCAGGAAATTTTATTTCTCAGCCTCTTTAAGGCTAGTTAATTTTTTTTCCAGCTTTTGTACCTGTTTTCGCAGCTCGATTAGCTGATGTGCCACGGTAACATTTTTAAAATATTTACGCAGTGGCTGGGTCGGGATACCGGCATAGGCCCCCGGTGTTTTTATATCGCTTATCACCCCGGCACGATGCAGCAGGATCACATCATCGCCGATGACGACATGATCACTTATTGCGGTCTGTCCGCTGAGAATAACGCGCTTGCCAATCTGTACGGTTCCGGCCACACCGGACTGTGCCACGATTAAACAATCCTCATCGATAACAACATTGTGAGCGATGTGACACAGCGCATCGAATTTACAACCGGCACCAATGCGTGTTTCCGTGTAGGTCGCACGATCAACATTACAACTCGAACCGAACACGACATCGTCTTCAATAACGACTTTGCCCAGTTGGGGAATACGATGGTTCTTGCCACTTTTATCGGCTGCGAATCCAAAGCCCTCCATGCCAATGGTGCAACCCGCCTTAATAATAACTCGATTACCAATTTCATTGTTATAGCCGATGACCACACCGGGATGAATAACGGTATCCGCACCGATGCGAACCCCTTCTTCAATGACCGAATTGGCCATGATGATGCTGCCTGTGCCAATCTGGACATTACGGCCGATTACCGCATTCGGGGCGATGATTACATCGTTGGCGAGCTCTGCCGACTCGTGTATCACCGCCGATGGGTGTATCTGTTCCCATTCGTGTTGTCCTAAATCTCGATCCGCATAGGCGCTTCGCAGTTTGGCGTGTGCCAGTTTAACGTTTGTGCAGATGAATACGGCGCTTTGCGAGAGGCTGGTGAATTCCTCTGTCAGCTTTTTCGTTGTGACAATAGCGGCAGGCATGGCCGCCAATGCAGCTTGAACAAATTCAGCATCGCTGACAAATACCAGTGAATCAGCGGTGGCGTTTTCAACATTATCGATACGCTGAATCAGAGTGTCTGGTCCCTGCATCGACTCAAGTAAGCCGGAGGATTTAAAGTCTACTAATATCTGACTGGCTTGAATGGGCAGTGAGCTAAAATTTTCCATGCATATGTCCCTGTGCGGTGTCTGATTCAATAAACGTAAATGACGTTTGTACTATGCAGTAACTATCTACTGATGCCAAGTTTGCGAGTTTCTGACATTAAAAATATCTCGCGTAGGAGCGGGCTCAGACCGCGATGAAAAGAGCATGGAATTGAATCGCGGTCTAAGCCCGCTCCTACTCCTAATTAAAATATGACGATGCCTTATTTAATCTGGACAGACAGGCGTTAAACAGCAGGTAAATCTTCTAACGACCAGCGCGCCTGTGATTTAAAACTCAGTGGCTCATGCTGGCCCGCTACTAATCGCTGGCACCCTGCATAGGCAATCATTGCTGCGTTGTCGGTGCAAAATTCATTTTGCGGATAATGTACCTGGTAGCCCTTTTTGCTGGCGAACTCATCGAGTCGGGCGCGCAGCCGCAAGTTAGCGCTCACTCCGCCGGCCATAACCAGGGACTTGAGCCCGGTTTGTTCCATTGCCCGGCGGCACTTGATAAACATGGTTTCCACCACCGCATGTTCAAACGCATAGGCGATATCGGCTTTGGTCTGAGGGTCATCATCGTGATCGCGAAGGGTGTACAAGGCGAAGGTCTTCAGGCCACTGAAGCTAAAATCCAGCCCCGGCCGATCGGTCATTGGGCGTGGGAAGGTGAATCGTTCTGGGTTGCCCTGTTTGGCCAGCTCCGCCAGCGCGGGGCCACCCGGATAAGGCAGGCCCAGCATCTTGGCGGTTTTATCGAAAGCTTCCCCGGCGGCATCATCGACCGACTCGCCGAGTAATTCATATTGGCCAATACCCTGCACCCGAATCAACTGGGTATGACCACCCGAGACCAGCAAGGCAACAAACGGAAACTCTGGCGGATTGGGATCCAGCATGGGTGCGAGCAAGTGTCCCTCCATGTGATGCACGCCGATGGCGGGCACGTCGAGCGCAAAGGCCAGGCTGCGGCCGACCGTGGTGCCGACCAGCAACGCCCCTAACAGGCCGGGCCCGGCGGTGTAGGCCACGCCTTGCACGTCAGTGAGTGCTAACTTTGCCTTGTCACAGACTTGTCGAATCAGTGGGCTGATCTTGCGAATATGGTCGCGCGAGGCCAGTTCCGGTACCACGCCGCCGTATTCGGCATGCAGTTCAAGCTGGGAATATACCTCGTGCGCAAGCAGGCCCCGTTCACTGTCATACAGTGCGGTGGCGGTCTCATCACAGGAGGTCTCGATACCCAGTACCAACATGGCTTAAATATTTCCTCAGCTTAATTAATTTCCGTTCTGGGCCGATAAATTGTCGAATTTGGCCAAATAAGGCCCCAGAATTTTGCATTCTCGGCGTCAGATCAGTAGAATTGCGCGCCTTTATACCGTTAATCCAAAGGAAGTGAAAGCTTTATGCCTTCAGTAAAAGTTAGAGAAAACGAGCCATTCGACATCGCCCTGCGACGCTTCAAGCGTTCCTGTGAAAAAGCCGGCGTTTTATCCGAAGTTCGCCGTCGCGAATTCTACGAAAAGCCGACTTCAATCCGCAAACGTAAAATGGCCGCTGCGGTAAAACGTCATCAAAAGAAAGTCATGCGTGACCGCCTGCGTCGCACCCGCCTCTATTAAATCTCAATAGAGTTAACACCCTTTCCAATATGACTCTGACCAGTACCATTCAGGAAGACGTCAAAACGGCGATGCGAGCCAAAGACAAGCCGCGCCTTGCCACCCTGCGCCTGATTACAGCCGCGATCAAACAAAAAGAAGTCGATGAACGTATCGAACTTGATGATGCCGCGGTACTCGCCGTACTCGAGAAAATGGTCAAGCAACGCAAAGACTCCATCGAGCAATTCGAAAAAGCTAAACGCGACGATCTGATTAAAATCGAACAGGACGAACTCGCAATCATCACCACCTATTTACCCGAACAACTCGCCGAAGACGAAGTCGCTAAAATTGTCGATGACATTGTCGCCGCCACCGGTGCGGAAGGCATGAAAGACATGGGTAAGGTCATGGGGCAGGTAAAAGCTAAAGTTGCTGGGCAGGCCGATATGGGGTTGGTTAGTAAGTTGGTTAAAGCTAAATTGTTCTGAAGCTAGCCCTTCGTAAATATTTCAACAGTAGCTAACTAAAATTACCCAGTTTGATCGGTTGTCTGTGTAAAATTCCTTTGCATAATTGATAGGAATATACGACACGAAAAAATTTGAAGTACATGGCTGTCGACTTGGCAGATATAGGTATTGTCTTCTTTGCTGAGTCTTGTTCTATCCATGTTGATAGTATTTTATACTTAAATTTTGATATCAGTTTCTATAAAAGATTGTTTACTATTGTATCTGCGATCTCAGATTGTAGATCCTGGATCTGGGAATAATAATTTTTATCTTTTCCTTGGGCTATTTGCCGCGCAAAATAATTTACTCTAATTAATTGGGTATCTAGTAGTTGATCAAGTTCGGAAGAGTCGTTTTCTAGATCGTCATCGTATTCACTGTAAAATTCTTTGGTAAAAATTTCTTTTATCATTTCTTTATCTTTAGCATCAAAATCAGATTTATAAATTAATTTTTTAAGAACCTTAATATATTTATCATTGTCTAAACTTTCTGTTACATATTGAAATAAATCATCTTGCTCTTGTTTACTTAATTTACGATCATCAGTGAATGATTCGAATTGGTCAATTCTGAATGAATATGACGTTCTTTTATTTTTTATGTCAAATAACATATATGAGGTAGCGAAAAATGCCTCGTTACTATGTAACGTAGCGTAAAAACCATAGCCAGGTATTTTATACGTTTTACCAGGTATAGTTATAGGGACATAACCCACGGCTGTGGTGGAACTTTGTCCCTTTACCAGATAATCGCCTGGTACAACTATTACCAGGTAGTCAAGTGTCTTAATAATTGGTTGTGTGAGCAATTTATTTATATATTTTTGGCCAAGTTTATTGTCTTGTAAGTAATAATGAGTAAACAGTTCTTCCTTTTCAATATTCAAATCTTTTATCTTAGTAAATCCATTTTCCTTTAGTTGATTCACAAGCATTGCGTTAAATTCACTACTAACGTTCCAATGACTTACATTAAAAACTTTTCGCCTTATGTAACCTGGCCTGAACCCATTTTCAGTATAGATCAGCGTCGCAAAATCACTTAAACGATTAATCACTCCAATTCTTTTATCTTTTAAATCAGTTTTTTCTGCATTACAAATATTTGTTGTTATCAGCAGACCAAGAATGCAGCTTAGAGTTAATTTGAACATTGCTTTCCCCAATAAAAATGTGATTACCCTATCTTCTCTTCTTTACCACTCATTAAATCCTGAATATTACTGCGGTGACGCCAGAACAGGATCACGGTCATGATCGAGCAACTGATGATTAAGGGTAAAACATGTGTCATCGGAAATTCGAAAACAAAACTCATCAGCCCGTATATATAGAATGGTGCGAGGGCGGTGGCGATCAGGGCCGAGAGTGATGAGATCTTGAAGCCCTTGGCCATGATCAACCAGGTTAGCGCCGTGGCCAGGCCGACCGACCAGTGGATGCCAAATAATACACCCAACATGGTGGCAACGCCTTTGCCGCCTTTGAAGCCAAAAAAGACTGGGTACAAATGGCCGAGGAAGGCGGCCAGACCGACTACGGCAAAGGCGATATCACCGATACCGAAATACATGGCAATAAACACGGGTAAGAAACCTTTGAGCATATCGCCAAACAGGGTGATGGCGGCGGCTTTTTTGCCGCCAACCCGCAGCACATTGGTGGCGCCGGGGTTGCCTGAGCCTTCACTACGAGGATCGGGCAAGCTCATGATTTTACAGACAATTATCGCTGTCGAGATGGAGCCGATCAGGTAAGCGGCGAGGATTAAAATGATTTCTATTGAGCTCATGCTCGCATTATGGGTGAAATTTTTAATGAGTACAATTTCAATCCGGTACATTCTCAGGAGCCTGGTTTAAATGGTTGCCGGGTTTAATGCCGCAAGCTGGTGTGAGTTTGGTATTATCGGCTTATGGATATTATATTTCTTGCAGATTTACGTATTGAAACCGTCATCGGCATCTATGATTGGGAGCGCGGTATTAAACAGACCGTGGTTTTTGATCTGGAGATGGCGACCGACATTCGCAAGGCGGCTAGCAGCGATCACATCGACGACACGCTTGATTATAAATCAGTTACCAAACGTGTGATTCAGTTTGTTGAGGGTAGTGATTTTCAGCTTGTTGAAACCCTGGCTGAAAAAGTCGCAGAGTTGATCTTGACCGAGTTCAAGGTGCCCTGGATTCGTTTAAAGCTAAACAAGTCAGGTGCCATTCGTGGTGCGAGCGGTGTCGGCATTATTATTGAACGTGGTGAACGTTAATTACGGAATTAATATGGCCACAATATTCATTAGCATCGGTAGCAATATCAACGCGCATGAAAACATTCGCCTTGCGTTGGACGATCTTGGCGGGGTGTTTAGTAATATTTTAAATTCAACATACTATGAAAGCGAAGCGGTTGGTTTTGACGGGGACAATTTTATTAACCTGGTTACCCAGGCCGAAACAAATTTTGATATCCCCACCGTTGCTGAGAAGTTACATGCGATTGAGGATCAACATGGCCGCGATCGTAGCGGGCCAAAATTTTCTTCTCGAACCATAGATTTAGATTTATTGTTGTACGACGATGCGATTTACGAAAATGGTAAGCTGCAAATTCCACGGGATGAGATATTAACAAATGCCTTTGTTTTATGGCCTCTGGCTGAATTAATCCCGGATAAATTGCATCCTGTTATTCAGCAGTCGTATGGCGATTTATGGCAGAAGTTTGACAAGAGCTCACAATCGCTTTGGCCGATTTAAATTTTTATGTTTTTAACTTAACCATTAAGGGAACGCCCGCCATCGACGGTAATGATCTGACCGGTTATGTAGTTCGCGTCCTGAACCAGAAATAAAATTGTCTGTGCGATATCATCAGAATTGCCTTTGCGTTTTAAAAACGTGCGCGAGACGATGCGTTTTTTAGTGACCTCATCGATCTCATCTGGCCACATGATTGCACCGGGCGCGATTGCATTCACTCTAACTTCTGGCCCAAGTTCTCTTGCCATGGATTTTGTCAACATCACCAGACTGGCCTTGGCCATACAATAAAGAGTATGTTCTTTTAACGGACGTTCGGCGTGAATATCGACCATGTTGACAATGCAGCCCTCGCTTTGTTTTAAAAACGGTGCGGCGGCCTGGGATAAAAAGAACGGTGCCCGAGCATTTGAGCCAAACAGATCGTCCCATTGTTTTTCATCAGCAGAACCTATCGGCGTACGGTAAAAGCTGGAGGCATTATTGATCAGGATGTCGAGACGGCCCCAGGCATTGTGAGCTTCTTTAACTAGTGCGGGTAAACTTTTGACTGACATCAGGTCGGCCTGCACCAGTACCACGGAATTTTCGCGAATGTCATTGAGTTCTTTTTGTAATTGTTGGGCAGCCTCGCGTGAACTGCGATAATGCAGGACTATATTGATGCCGGTCTGGTGCAAGGTGCGAGCCGTGGTCGCGCCGAGTCGTTGTGAGCCACCGGTGATTAGCGCGACTTTGTTCAGATCCATTATGCTATCCTAGACGCCAGTTAAATCCAGTTCAATAATTAACTTGATCCTACTACACACGCCGCAATTATGTCAGTCAAGGAACCCAAATGAGATCAAAGCAGGCTAATCCAGCAAAATCAGGTGATCTACCACAGCCTGGCGAAGAGGCTGGGGCGCATAACTTGAGGATTGTTGAGCAGATTAAACAGCAGATCAAATCGGCTGGCGGGCAGATCAGCTTTGAGGCCTATATGCAGTCAGCACTGTATTTACCTGAACTGGGCTATTATCGTTGCGGCACGGAGAAATTTGGGGCACTGGGTGATTTTATAACTGCTCCGGAGATCTCGCCACTGTTTGCCCAAAGTTTGGCTCACTTTATCCAGTCGACGTCGGTCGGTGCATCGGTGTTAGAGGTTGGTGCGGGTAATGGCTTGATGGCCAAAGGTATCCTGCAGGCATTAAAAGCGCACTCCGCTCTTCCTGATACTTACTATATATTAGAGTTAAGTGCAGAACTCCGGGAACGCCAGCGTCAGGCTATTGCACAAGTACCTGGGTTGATTGACAGGGTAAGCTGGCTTGATTGTTTGCCTGAGGATTTTTCTGGGGTGGTCGTGGCAAATGAATTACTTGATGCGATGCCCGTGACCCGATTTAGATTAGACCATGAAAAAATATATGAGCAACAAGTAGCGTGTCGTGACAATGTATTTTGTTATGCTGATAATGAGTCAGATAAAATTCGTTTAAATGAACGTATCAATGAACTAAGGCAACAGACCAGCCTTGGTGATGCTGTGGATTATCTTTCAGAAATCAATTTTATTGCCGAAGACTGGATAAAAAGCCTGGCCGAACATTTGTCTTCAGCCGTTGTATTGCTAATTGATTATGGTTATCCACGTGCGGCGTATTATCATGCACAACGAAACATGGGTACCTTGATGTGTCACTTTCAACATCGGGCGCACCCTGACCCATTAATCCTGGCCGGTATTCAGGATATTACCGCGTTCATTGATTTTACCGCGATGGCCGATGCAGCATTAGGGGCGGGTATGGAGGTCAGAGGATTTGCGAGCCAGGCCCATTTTTTATTAAACCTGGGTCTACTGGATATGATCGATACCAACAAAATGACATCGACTCAGGAAGAGTTGATTGAGTATTTAAAAATATCGGGCGAAGTAAAGCGCCTGACTATGCCGGGCGAAATGGGTGAGACTTTTAAGGTGATGGCGCTGGCCATCAATTATGATGGGAAAATAGCGGGCTTTGATCAGTATGATATCCGTCATTTATTATAGTTAATGAATCAGGAACGTTCGTAATGACAATAACACAAATTATAATTCTTGCGCTGGTACAAGGCCTGACGGAATTTCTACCAGTATCCAGTTCGGCGCATTTAGTATTAACTCCGAAATTATTTGGTTGGCCGGATCAGGGGCTGGCCTTCGATGTGGCTGTTCATGTAGGCAGTTTAATTGCCGTGGTCGGCTATTTAAGAAATGATATTCATAAACTGGTTAGCGGCTGGATGAAATCGATCACTGCACGTCACCATTCAGCAGAAAGTCATCTCGCCTGGTCGATTATTCTGGGTTCGATACCGGTTGGCCTGGGTGGATTATTATTACATGACCTGGCCGATACAGTTTTTCGTTCACCGATCGTTATTGCCTGGGCGACGATTGGATTTGGTTTATTACTTTGGGTTGTTGATTATTATGTAACGCATCGAAAGCCAATTGAAAAGATCGGTTATGGTTCGGCATTGTTAATCGGCAGCTCTCAGGTATTAGCCCTGATTCCGGGAACCTCACGTTCAGGAATTACCATGACCACCGCCCTGATGTTAGGTTTTACTCGTCAGGCCGCCGCGCGCTTTTCATTTTTATTATCGATTCCCGCAATCGGTATGGCGGGAGGTTATAAAGGCCTGAAACTAATTGAGTTACCGGAGATCGCCTGGAGTGATGTTATCGCAGGCGTTGTGCTGTCAGCGCTTTCTGCCTATATATGTATTCACTTTTTTTTAAAATTACTGGATAAGCTGGGTATGTTTCCGTTTGTAGTCTATCGTTTATTGCTTGGTGCCTATTTATTGTATGTCTTTCTTTGAGCGTTATGAACTGAACTGGTTTATTGGCTGGTGGCTACTGGGATGTGGCTGGATAATTTTAGTCTGGTATCTATCGTTATCGACAATACCTCCTAAAATTGATACTGGATCCTACTTCAGTGACAAGATTGGTCACTTTATAGCGTATGCCTGGTTGATGTTCTGGTTCGGAAATTTATATAAAGATTATCGTGCGCGATTATTTTTTGCCGGAGTGTTTGTTCTGATGGGTATTGGTTTAGAGATCCTGCAAGGAATGGGGCAGGTTAGACAATTTGAATACTACGACATCCTGGCAAACTCGGCCGGTGTATTAATCAGTTTTATATTGTTGTTTACTTCTATGGCGAGACTGTTTTCCTGGATAGAACATTTTTTTAAAAAAGAATATGACGAAACATAAAAAGACATCGCGTGATACTGTATTCGCAAATCAAAATGATATGTTAGTTGACTTTGTTTTTGATGACGTGGTTACCCGTGTATTTCCAGACATGATTCGGCGTTCGGTTCCGGGTTATGACGCCATTATTCCCTTGCTTGGTGTGTTTACCGAACGTTATGCTCAGGCTGATTCCAATATTTATGATCTAGGTTGTTCGCTCGGTGCGGCAACGTTAGCAATGCGGCGACGTATTAATAAGAGCGGCTGCCAGATTATTTCTGTGGATAATTCTGAATCGATGATTGCTCAATGTCGCACTAATTTAGAGTTAGATAAAAATTCTGTTCCGGTGGAGCTGATGTGTGAGGACATACTTGAAATTACGATTAATAATGCATCCATCGTAGTAGTAAATTTTACCCTGCAATTTATAAAACCTGAACAACGAAAAAAACTTCTGCAAAATATTTATAGCGGTCTCAATAAAGGTGGCGTGTTACTAATTGCTGACAAAATTGTATTCGATGATGAAAGCGAAGCACGGTTTCAAACTGGTATGCATACTCAATTTAAACGCGCGAACGGTTACAGTGAACTTGAAATTGCTCAAAAAAGAACGGCTTTAGAAAACATTTTAATACCTGACACCATCAAACAACACCAGCAACGCTTAAAGAGAGTAGGTTTCCAGGATGTTAATATATGGTTCCAGTGCTTTAATTTTGTCGGCATCTGTGCCATCAAATCTTAAATCTAATACGAGCTATAATTTACGTGAACTTCGACTATCCTGAATCCCTGTTTAAAGAATTAGAATCGCTTGGTTTTTCTGGGCGGGCAGAAACGATAAAAAAGATATGTGATAGTAAATTTTCACCCGAACATCATGGTGATTTTTTAAAATGGCAGGCGGTTTTAACCCAACTCCCCAGGATTAGCCCATCAATAATTGATATTAACCGTGCTGATATTTTAGTTGGGGAATCACAGGATCTAAATGAGTCTGAACATGAAGTACTAATAGAGCAATTTAAAAAACTTCATCCCTGGCGTAAGGGGCCGTACAATCTATTCGGTCAGTATATCGATACGGAATGGCGTTCTGACTGGAAGTGGGATCGGTTGGGCAACGAGTTAGGTCCACTGACTGGACGTAAAGTATTAGACATCGGTTGTGGCAGTGGCTACCACTGTTGGCGGATGCGAGGTGAAGGCGCTCAATTTGTTTTAGGTATCGATCCAACCATGTTGTTCGTGATGCAATTTTTTGCAATCCAGCATTATATTCAGGATGAACATGTTAATGTTTTGCCAATTAGTCTGGAAGATATCGTTGGTACACCTTTAAATTTTGACACCGTTTTTTCTATGGGACTACTCTATCATCGCAGGGATCCGTTGGTGCATTTGCAGGAGTTAAAACAGTGTTTGCGTGTAGAGGGTGAGCTGGTTTTAGAGACGCTGGTGATCGAAGATCAATATGGGGACGTATTGATTCCAGAAGGACGATATGCGCAGATGCGAAATGTCTGGTCAATACCGAGTGTGAGTACACTCGAAAACTGGATGATGCAGGCTGGTTTTAAAGACATTCGTTGTATTGATGTTTCTGCTACGACAGTAAAGGAGCAGAGAAGTACAAACTGGATGACATTTCAATCGTTAGCTGATTTTCTGGATGTAGATGATCATAGTAAAACAATTGAAGGTTATCCTGCACCAGTACGGGCGACCTTTATAGCAACAAAATAGGTCGGTATTAACTATCGAGGATTTTTGTAAATTCTACTGATTCGAATTTTGTACCGTCTTTGCACGTTATGTAGCCGGTGTTCTGAAATATATATTTTGATTTTTCATAAAAGGAAATTGAATTTTTGGATGCGGCAATATTAATTTCTTCTTTTTTCAGGGAACGTGCAATGTCTTCTATATAACTTAGCAAACGGGATCCGACACCATTGCCAGTATGTCCAGGTAAAACGTAAATTGCATCAACCGCAGAGACGGATGGGTCATATTGGGCGAAACCAACAATGGTTTCTTCTAAGCAGGCGACAATTAATATTTTATCGCTGAGTAATTCGCTGTAATAAATTCTGTTTGTAAAGCTGGACAAGTAGGCTTCAAGCTCTGTCTTAGAATAATAATCTTTACAGAATTCAAAAACGGATTCTGTCATAAGTAAGCGGATTGCGTCGATATCCTCTAACGTAACAGAACGGATGTTGTACACGATTAAATTCTCTTTATTTTATTATTAATTATAATTTTACGCGAAAATATATTTTGATTTTCGCTACTTCTTATTATTATATTGCGAGTTGTTTTATTATTAATATTTTTCTCTAAAAATCAGTGGAGAGCCAACTAACAGGATAACTAATTTAACAGTAAAAATAAAGTTGTGATTTTCTACCACTATATAGTTATTTTCTAATGGAAGATATGTTAGAAATTGAATCATAAATTATTTTCTAAACTTGTTTTTCGATCACGGTTTATTATAAAACGTAGAGATGTTGATTATTTCGAGTAAAAATTGATCGATTTAGAACAAGACTAAATTAAATTGATTAGTAATGCGGTAATTTTGTATAAGAAAGCTACATAGATTGCTTTATAATCAATTCTGTTTCAGCTCATTGATGATAGCTTGTTCGAAATGTATCTTTTCTTTTGCCAGTAGCACGCTTCCATATAACCGTTTCGTATTTAGATTGATAAGCTGGGTCACATAATCATTACGACCGAGATCAAACCAGGACGTAAAGTAGACACCTTTACTGACTTCAATCGCCTGGTAGGGATATTTTTTTGACCAGGGGGTATTGTAGTTGTGCATGGTGTAACTTACGCCGTCAGCAGAATATTTAATAGAAAATTTCCAGCCACCTGAATAGGTATACGTTAGTTCGGTGCCATTTAGCTTATCCGTCAGAGTTGTTTCGTTTAGTTGTTCGGCTAAAACCAATGTCGCTGGAGCGATTAAGCTGAGTAACAATACTAGATGTTTCACTGTGTGCCTCCGGTTTACCGGTCAGAAAGCAGTTTGATGACTCAATTTAAAAAAAGTTCGACAGGTTCCCGTTGGTAGAGGTTGGGTGAGTTCCTGTTAATGACTGGCTGTTAATAAGGCGATACCAAGTGCGACCAATATACCTGATGTGACATAGACTATTTTAAAGCGGGTTGGGATAAACATGGCGACCAGTGCAGCAACCAGGGCGAGTAAAATTGAGCCGAGGGCCATTCCAGGCCAATCGGAAACCGGGTAGAAATAAAATAAAACCGTAATGAATAACGGGATTGCCCACAGCAATGTTATGACAAATCGACGCAGGAAACTGGTTTGCTGTGGAGTCCTGACCAGGCTGGAACCCCCTAACAATGATCCTGCCGGCGGTCTGTATAACTTGTTATCTTGCATGTTCCAAGTTTATCGCCCTGATTCACAGAAATCATATATTTTTTAGCATTTGATCATAAATATATAAAAATATATCACCAACCGCGCATAATGTGCGGGTAAAATATTATAACTTGTTGAGAGTATGGTAAATAAAATGACGGTTAACTCAGAAAAACCTAAAATTGGCCTGGCGCTTGGTAGTGGTTCGTCGCGAGGCTGGGCGCATATTGGCATCATCAATGCGTTGCAGGAGATAGGAATTGAGCCGGATGTTATCAGTGGTTGCTCAATCGGCAGCCTGGTGGGGGCGGCCTATACCGTGGGTAACCTTGAGAAACTGGAAAGTTGGGTAGCATCGCTGAGTAAATTATCAACAGCGCGTTTTTTCGAGGTCAATTTTTCGTTACGAGGCTTTGTCAATCATGACCGGTTTAAGAATTTCCTGACCGAATATGTTTGTGCTGACGATATTAAAATTGAAGATTTGAACAAAATTTTTGCAACCGTATCAACCGAGCTGGAATCGGGAAGAGAGAAATGGTTTACCCGTGATCTACTAATAGATGGTGTATGTGCATCCATCGCAATGCCGGGATTATTTCCCCCCTTTCAACACCGAGGTAGCTGGATGGTGGATGGTGCATTAGTAAATCCTGTACCGGTGTCCGTTTGTCGCGCATTAGGCGCGGATGTGGTTATTGCCGTCAATCTGAACAGTGACGTCATTGGCAGACGATTTGACGATGAAGATTTTGTTGAGGAGAAGGACGATGATCAAGAACGGGGTTTTCTCGACTCCATTCGTGAATCGGCGCGTGAATATTCCTCAGCTTTATTTCCAAATTTAAACCAGAAGGCGTCCGTTCCGGGGATTCTTGATTCAATTGCGGGTTCCATTAACATAACTCAGGATCGTATTACTCGCAGCCGAATGGCCGGCGACCCCCCCGATGTGGTGCTGAAACCCAGGCTGGGACATATAGGGTTGTTAGAATTTTACCGAGGTTCAGAGTCAATAGCAGAAGGTTATGAGTGCGTGCAACGAATGTTGCCGGAATTGAATTTTGTACTAAAGGGTTACCATTAAATCTTATTTAATATTTTTCAGTCGGGCATACAGATCATGTTCGTCACTGTTGGTAATCTCAACATCGATGAAATCACCTGCATTAATGTTTCGCTTAGCATAAGGATCTATAATAACGACGCCATCGATATCAGGCGCATCAGCGTAGGAGCGGGCTATGATATTGCCATCTTGTTCGACATCATCAACCAGCACGGTCTGAGTACTAGCGATTTTATTTTTTAGTTTATTGGCGCTGATCTCGGCCTGTTTTAACATAAATCGTTCGAGACGATCCTGTTTAGTCTCTTCATCGACATGATTTTCCAGTTTATTCGCTTCTGCACCTTCAACCTCGGAATACATGAAGCAACCGACCCGGTCCAGTTGCGCCGTATCTAAAAAATCCAGTAGCTCATTGAAATGAGTCTCGGTCTCTCCAGGAAAGCCAACGATAAAGGTCGAACGGATCGTTATGCCAGGGCAGATGTCACGCCAATGTTCGAGTCGGCGTAAAACATTTTCGCTGTTCGCCGGGCGTTTCATTAATTTTAAAATTTCCTGACTGGCA
>UOFR01000030.1_pt1 | contig 28635 bp, 29 predicted proteins | sample 1988501 | NCBI WGS metagenome assembly UOFR01 (sample SAMEA4712194, study PRJEB27164) | hydrothermal vent metagenome | biome: marine basaltic hydrothermal vent biome; feature: marine hydrothermal vent; material: mineral | place: Pacific Ocean | collected 2011-06-14/2011-07-23 | depth 1689 m | reverse complement strand
CATTGATCAACGTCATCCGGTTTCCGCATCATGAATCCGATGTGATCGAGTCGTTGGCGACCGTCAATGGTTTTATTGGCTTTGTGTAAGGCCAGGTTATCGTTGCCGGAGGTAATATACACATTGTCTGCGTCTGGTCGCCATTCTACCTGCATGCCCATTAGGTCGATGTAAAATTTTTCGCAGGCGGCAAGATCTTCGACATATATAGCAACATGGTGCAAGCCAGATGAAGGAGGGGGGCGGTTACTCATTTTACGCTACCTTTTTATTTTTTAGTTAACAGATGTTAACGCTTAGGTCGATCTAAATACAATTGCCAGTCAGCCAGGCCGCTTCTGGGCTGAACCATTTCATCATACAAACCGATGTCTCGCCAGATCGCGGCCAGATCATCCTGTCCCAGAGCGTCATCCCATAATGCCTGGAAGTCGATTACGCTCCACCATATAACAAATTCTATATTGAGTTGATTGCTTTCTTCTAATAATCGTACAACATAGTTGCGTTGATTCATTTCATTACTCGCAACATTAACACCAAATACATCAATAACAAGATCTTCGGCTATCCAGCCGGTTTCGGTTATCGCAATTGCTTTACCCGGAGCCAGTTGTGTTACCTGGTCGAGCCAGTCACTCGGTAAATTGGCTGGGTCACCTTTATCGGCATGATTATAGAAAATATAGGGATAGACACTCACGCCCAGCACGTCAACGTAGGGCAATATATCGGTAAGATTTTGACTTATAAGATCCATCTCAGCTGATGTGGGATGTTTTAACGCTATCGAAAACATTAACTTTAGATCCGGATACTGCGCCTTTATATTCGTATAAACCTGTTGAGCAAACACCTTAAATCGATTGTATTGATCCAGATCGGAAAGAATTAGCTCACTCGCTTCGGTTCCATAATTAAAGTATTCCGGGTTAAAACGGTCAATAAGATCCAGAGCAAAGTTAGTATATGCGGTAATGACCTCCGGGCTATCAAAATTACGCGTATCCCACGGTGCCGCCCGCAACTCGCTGCCATTCTCGCCCCAGTTGCTCGCCAATACTGTGCGGCTGGCATCAAGAGAATCAATCGATAACAGGATCGTTTTACCTGTGAGCGTTTGATTAAGCCGTCCGCTTAAATCATTTTCAAGATGAAGAGGATACGCCGTCGAATTAAAGGCTTCATCCCAGGGAATACCCTGCATAATCTGATGATGTACGATATCACCATGTTGCTGAATTTTCTGGTAGGTAATGTTGACTGCATTAAGCGTTGAATCATACGGCCAGGGTGTAAAACCCATGTAAAAACTTCTGGTGGGTACCTCGGGCGTACTCGAATCAGCGGCGCCGTCACCACCACCACCGCCGCAGGACAACAATAGTAAAAAGTTTATAAAAAATATATATTTAAGATACTTCATATTTCATCTTACCTGAATTCATTTTTGACTCCTTACCGAACCTGATGCACAGTAATTCAGCGCTGATCAAGAAGAGACAGATAATTCTTACTAATTTGAAAATCGACGGTAATATATTTCTGGTTTGCCGGTAAAGGCGCTTGCGATAACTTCGTTCCCCAGGCCTAACCTCGCTCTCATGAAGAGCGCGTTGATGGCTTAAAAACACTTTCCTGCACGCTGTTCCACAACGGCTCACCAAAATTGTGCCTTAACACCCAGGGCAGGCCAATACTGCCCGATGACAGTAATCGATCGTGAAAGCCTTTTAAAGAAAAATCCGTTTCCATGCTCTGCAGACGGTCACGGGTTTTATTAATCAGGCTCCAGCCAACCGCATACCCTAAAGGCACCGTTGGATACTGGGTATACCAGGTTACATCACCGCGCGCCTGCGCTTCACTAAAACCCAGTTTCTCCTGCATATTTTTAATACATTCTTCAGCCGAGATATGATTAACATGTAAATCGACATCGATCATCACGCGCATCGCACGCCAGAGCCGATCTTTTAATAATACAAATTCGGATTCGGCCTGATTTAGAAAACCCTGCTCAAACATTAATTGTTCACAATATAAAGCCCAGCCTTCGTACAGGCTGGCAGAGGCATTGACCAATCTTGGCCAGCTTGATGAAACCGGTTGCTGGTTGGCCGTAACAAATTGCAGATGATGCCCCGGCCAGGCCTCATGCACGCAGGTATGTTGCAAACTTATTAAATTGTGCTCACCCCAACTCGCCTCATCAACTGGCGGAGTAACATAATAGTACCCGGTCTGAGATTCATCCGTCGGTAATGGATCCATATACGCAGCCAAAGGAATTTGATGGCGCAAAAATCCTGGCGTATCGACTATGTGTAAAAATTGTTGTTTGGGAAGGCTAACCAGGTCATTGGCTTTAACAAATTCATAAGCCGACTGCATGGTCGTTTTATAATGCCCAAGCAGGTTGCCATCGGGCCTGAATTGATTTTGTATTTTAGCCGTTAATGCCGCGACATCCTGATTGCCGGTTATCGATTCGGTTATATTGCACAGATCCTGCCAGGTTGAATCAAACAATTCTTTGCCAAACTTATATATAGTATCGGCATCACTATTCAGGCCATGCCGAAAATTCAACAGCATCTCAAACATCTCAGGACCACAGGCAAAATCACCATTCGCGAGCTTAACTAAATCCTTTTCCATGAATTTTGCAAAATCGTCCAGTGCATGCGCCGCATCGTCGATCTCACTGATTAACCGAAATGGTTCAACAATGGGATGAACCGTCAGCGAACGTAAATACTCGACACCTTGTTGAGCCTCGGTGATGGCCGACTCCAACCAGATGGGCGGTATACTCCGAGGTTCTGAGGAAAGATGTGCCTTTGCACCTCGTAAGTAATGAGGAATTTCGCCAAGGCGTGATTGCAGAGCGGCCTTGCGATGCTTGATCGGACGTATGGTAAGTTGATAAATCGCGTTCACTGGAATAAAGCGCGTCGGATCTTTAATGCGCCAGTCGGCATCGATGAGTTGTTTGCTCTCGATTAACGCACTGCCCATCATCAGCTGCAGATCAATATTTTGATCTTCAGTGAGTTCAGAACGGTTGAGCCCATCAATGGCATCGATTAATTTTTCATTGAGTGTGATCAGCGCACCGATATCATCATCGCCGTAAGGCGTCAGCGTATTACTGTATCCCTCAACACCTAACTCTACCGCCGTCTCAGGATGAAATCGAAACCAGGCGCGATAGTAGCTATCTAATAAATCATTATATATAGACAAAACATTTCCAGTTATCAATCAAACAAACGAGTCGACTTCAATAATTTCAAAGTCATGGGTCATTTCGGCAGTCTTACCTAACATGATAGAGGCCGAACAATATTTTTCTGCCGATAATTGCACGGCACGGGCGACATGCTTTTCACTTAAACCACGACCACTGACCGTAAAATGCGCATGAATTTTGGTAAACACCTTCGGTTCGCTGTCGGCACGTTCTGAATCGATGTCGACGACACAATCAACGATATCCTGACGCGACTTTTTAAGGATTAACACCACGTCAAAGGCTGAGCAGCCTCCCATGCCGATCAATAACAACTCCATGGGGCGTGCCCCCTGATTTTCACCGCCGAATTCCTGAGCACCATCCATGGTAATAACGTGACCGGTTTCAGTAAGACCTTCAAATTTGGCCGCACCTTGCCACTTTACCTGTGCTTTCATACCTCTAAACCTCATAAATAGTAAAATAGTGTTGAATATTTGTTAAAATGTGCCGAAAACATCATTTGCTTAATCTATACTCAAGATAAATAAGCAAATGTCGATATGCGAGTGACTTCCGTCGCATTTTTTCGACCAGTTATAGGATAACCTTGCGCGAAATTAAAAGCACTGGTATACCATTATATAACTGAGGACGCCTGTTATGGCTTTACCACAAAGGAACACTATGTCTGTTATTGCAGCACAGCATCAAACCGGAATTGCATCACTGGATCGATTCCTCGAACACTGTCACCGCCGTCACTATCCGGCTAAAAGCGTGATTATCTATGCGGGCGACAAACCCGACGTACTTTATTACATCATCGATGGCTCGGTCTCGGTACTGATTGAGGACGAAGATGGCCATGAGATCGTACTCGCCTACTTAAATAAGGGTGATTTCTTCGGTGAAATGGGATTATTTAGTGAAGATCCCAATCGCAGCGCCTGGGTTCGTACTCGTACCCCATGCGAAGTAGCTGAAATCAGCTACAACAAATTCCGCCAGCTCTACCAGGAACACCCCGACGTGATGTTCGCGATGGCCTCGCAAATGGCGTCGCGCTTACGCGATACCAGCCGCAAGGTCTCTGACCTCGCATTTATGGATGTCACCGGTCGCGTTGCCCGCACCCTGTTGGATTTATGCAAACAACCCGATGCAATGACCCATCCGGACGGCATGCAGATCCGTATTACCCGTCAGGAGATCGGACGTATTGTTGGTTGCTCACGTGAAATGGTCGGGCGGGTGTTAAAAGCAATGGAAGAACAGGAACTGATCTCGGTTAAAGGCAAGACCATCGTGGTATTTGGTACACGATAACAAAAACCGAGGGCAGAGACGTAAAAAAAAGAGGGTCAGAGACCTATTAATTATTTTCTAATTTAGAAAATAATTAATAGGTCTCTGACCCTCTTTTTTAATCAAGCTTAAACTTACTAACCAGCCCGGAAAGATTTTCTGATAACCGACTCAATTGTTCAGTTGCTAACGCGGTGTTGGATGAAGCCTCATCACCTCGTTGCGCAAGGTTGTCAACCGTCACAACATTTTTATTGATGTCCTCAGCTACGACACTTTGTTCTTCAATCGCACTGGCGATCTGGGCATTAATATCAGAAATCTTGTTAACCACCGCGGTAATGGTTCCCAGCGACTCGCCTGTTTGCGAAGCCTGTTTTACGCTGTTCCCAACAGTTTCGATACCATGATCCATAACGATGACCGCACTGTCCGCACCTTGTTGGAGTTTCTCGATCATTTCCTGTATCTCTATCGTTGATTCCTGAGTTCTGCTTGCCAGTGTACGTACTTCATCAGCCACCACAGCAAATCCACGACCGTGTTCTCCGGCGCGCGCCGCCTCAATAGCGGCATTCAGGGCTAACAAATTAGTCTGTTCTGATATTCCACGAATAACATCAAGTACGGTGCCAATACCCTGGCTATCGGCCTTTAGTTCCTGAATCACTTGCGCGGCCTTCTCTATTTCACTCGCCAGAGCATTGGTGATACGAACATTATCCTCAACAACCTGCAGACCGGATGATGTCTCTTCCCGGGCCTGACGTGCAGATTCGTCGGCAGCTGCAGTATTGCTTGCTACTTCCTGAATGGTTGCCGCCATCTCGTTAATCGCGGTGGCCACCATACTAATCTGGTTTTTTTGTTCGGAAGAATTTTCTTTTGCCTGCACCGCCACATTAGACAGATCAGCAGATGAATTCCTTAGCTGGTCAGCTGCTGCAACTATTTCCTTTATAAAAACTCTATGGTGTTCAAGGAATTTATTGAAGCCCCTGGCAAGCGCCGAAATTTCATCACGGCCATCATCATCAAGACGTTGGGTTAGATCGCTGCTTCCTGTAGCAAGATCATTAATACTGGAATTCAACACAGCAAGCTTTCGTGATATCACTTTTTTATATACGAAATAAATCGCTACGACGATAACCACCAACGTTGCGATCAAGGCAAACATTATTTTTGTGCCCGTTGCATTACTGGCGGCAACCTGTTCGCTAATATCATTATCAATTTCCAGTATACCGCGCACATCACCCAGTTTCCAACCTGCTCGGGGAGTATCGGGGTGGGAGTTGTGGCAGTTCACACACCCCTCGGCAACCATTGTATCGGCAACCGCCACGCGAACCATAAAGTTTCCGTCTTTCTCTACCTCTGCTACGTAAACACTCTCTGGATTGTTGACAAGATAATCCCAGGCCTCGGTTTGAAAGCTATCCAGCACACGGGATTTACGATTCGGAAAGGGATAGGCGCTATACAAGTTAACTTTAGTGCCCTCATTTTTGAGTAACTCGCTTAAATCATGAATCATAGTGGCGGGTAAAGGGAACGCATTCGGATCATTCTTGTGATTAATCGAGGGTTTCATATTGGAACCCGCCTTCACTTTTTTCAAAATATTCTGCACATAGTATTTGCGCAACACTTTAAACTGTTTGGCAGTCTGTTTGGAAGCCGAAGTCGCCCCTTCAACGGCACGATTCTGAATCTGTTGGGGAATATAAAAACCCAACGCAACAATGGTGATGGTAAATAATAAAATAATCGGTATTGCAAGTTTCCAGAACACGCTACCAAAATTAAATTTTCCAACCATAATTGCTCCTTAGATTAATGAAAAATAGTTCTCACAAAAACTCACTAACACGACTGTTCTGGGGATTTTATAAATACACACGCGCTACAAGGGCATGTAGCGGCCATCAGAATAAATAGTTAAGCAAACTCAATGATTCAGGGTTAAAAAAGTTAGGAAGGTAAGAACGTAAAGTAAATCAATTAGAAGCCTGAACAATACCGCATAATAAATATGGTATGAAGACCCGATAAACAGTCATTACTCGACTGACAGGTTAAGAATATTTATACATATTTATAGTACGTTAAATAATTCTTTAAGCATGGCACCAGGATCATCTGCCACCATAAAGGCCTCACCCACTAAAAACGCATTGACGTTATGCTCGCGCATCAGCTGCACGTGTTCAGGTGAGTGGATGCCACTTTCAGTGACGATCAGTCGATCGTCTGGGATTTTTTCAAGCATCGACAACGTCGTGTCGAGTGAAGTTTCAAAAGTCCGCAGGTTACGGTTATTAACGCCGATCATTTTGTTCGGCAATTCCAGGGCACGTGCCAGCTCCTGTTCGTCGTGAACTTCGACCAGCACGTCCATACCAAGGTGGTTGGCAAGTTCGGACAATTCTTTCATCTGTGCATCGACTAACGCCGCGACAATTAGCAAGATACAATCGGCGCCAAGCACCCGCGCTTCAAATATCTGGTAAGGGTCAATAAAAAAATCTTTGCGAATTACCGGTAAGTCGCAGGCATTGCGTGCCCGTTGCAGATCTTCGTCGGAACCCTGAAAAAAATCGACATCGGTCAACACTGATAAACAGGCAGCGCCAGCATCAGCATAGGAAATCGCAATCTCGGCCGGTTTAAAGTCTTCTCGCATCACGCCTTTGCTGGGAGAGGCCTTTTTGATCTCAGCAATAACGCCGGCCTGCCCTGCTTCGATTTTGCTTAGTAACGAATTTACAAAACCGCGGGGCTTATCCGCCGTCTCAACTGATTCGTAGAGTTTACGAATTGGTGTAACTTCGTTTCGTTCAAGAATTTCCTCGAGTTTACGATTTAAGATCTTGACTAATATATCAGGTGTCTTACTCACGTTGTTCTGGTTTCCAGCAGATGAATTATTAAAAGGAAGAGGTTAGTGCAACGAGCTCTTGCAGTTTTTGTTTTGCCGCTCCGGAATCTAACACTTGTTTTGCTTTTTCAATGCCTGCCGCATGGGAGTCGGCCAAACCGGCAACGTAGATCGCCGCACCGGCATTCAACAATACGATATCCCGTGCTGGGCCGGTATGGCCGCCGAAGATCAAGCTGATCATGCCGAGCGATTGTTCCGCGCCATCAACGGCCAATTGTTGGATATCCGCCGTTCTCATATCAAAATCAGCGGGGCTTATCGAGTAGGTTTTAATATCACCGTCTTTTAATTCAGCAACCTTTGTTGCCGAGCCAATACTAATTTCATCCATGCCATCATCGGAATGCACTACCATGACATGGTGACTACCCAAATTTTTTAATACGTTCGCTAACGGTTCAACCAGATCCGGGGAAAATACACCTAGTAACTGATTCTGTGCGCCAGCCGGATTGGTCAAAGGACCAAGCACATTAAAGATGGTACGCACGCCCATTTCCTTGCGCGGCCCAATCGCATGTTTCATCGCACTATGATGTAACGGTGCAAACATGAATCCGACACCCACCTGTTCAATACACTGGCTGACCTGATCGGCAGAAATATTTAATTTAACTCCAGCCTGTTCCAGCAGGTCAGCACTACCTGAACTGCTGCTCACCGAGCGGTTACCGTGTTTGGCTACCTTGCCACCGGCGGCGGCAACAATAAAACAACTGGCGGTGGAAATATTAAATGTCGATAAACTGTCGCCACCGGTGCCGACGATATCAACAACATGATCGCCACTCACATTGACTCCGGTCGCGAGATCCCGCATTACCTGTGCCGCCGCGGTGATTTCATCAATGCTTTCACCTTTCATGCGCAAACCCACCAGGAAACCTCCGATCTGAGCAGGGGTCGCTTCGCCGGTCATGATGGTTTTCATTACGTTAGTCATCTCATCCCGGCTTAAATCATGGCGTTCTAAAACGGTTCGAATCGCGGCTGGCATATCCATGGTGTTATTCCTCGATTAACTACGTAGCTTGCAAAAAATTGCGCAACAAATCATGTCCGCTGATGGTTAATATAGATTCTGGATGAAACTGCATGCCTTCTATCGGAAATTCTTTATGGCGTACGCCCATAATCTCATCCAGCTCACCCTGTTCGTTTTCAGTCCAGGCGGTGACATCCAGGCAATCAGGTACACAAGTTTTGTCGATAACCAGTGAATGATAACGTGTTGCCTCGAAAGGATCTGAAATACCTTTGAATACGCCTACATTATTATGTTTTATCATCGATGTCTTGCCATGCATGATGGCATTGGCATGTACGATCTTGCCTCCAAAGGCCTGACCAATACTTTGATGTCCGAGGCAAACGCCTAATATCGGTTTCTTGCCAGCAAAGTGTTTTATGGTCTCGATCGATATTCCCGCTTCATTGGGTGTGCAAGGCCCAGGCGAGATAACAATGTACTTTGGATCTCGCTCTTCGATATCGTTTATGGTTATTTCATCATTTCGAAACACATCTACGTCTGCACCTAGCTCTCCAAAATACTGCACCAGGTTATAGGTAAATGAATCATAATTGTCGATCATTAATAACATCGTCGTATTCTCACTTATGTACCCCATCCAGCCCCTGTTCAGCCATGGCCACGGCACGAAATACGGCACGGCCTTTATTCATGGTTTCATCCCATTCGTTGGTCGGTACTGAATCGTAAACAATGCCCGCTCCAGCCTGAATATGTAGTACCTGATCCTTGATAACAGCGGTACGGATCGCAATCGCGGTATCCATATTACCATTCCAACCAAGATACCCGACTGCACCTGAATACACACCACGTTTGACTGGCTCCAGCTCGTTGATGATCTCCATCGCTCGAATTTTCGGAGCGCCCGACACTGTTCCAGCGGGAAAGGTCGCACGCAATACGTCCATTGCACTCAGCTTGTCTTTTATATCACCGGTAACATTCGACACAATATGCATCACATGAGAATAACGTTCGATCATCATTTTGTCAGTTAACTCGACACTACCTGTTTTGGCAATGCGGCCCACATCATTGCGACCCAGATCGATCAACATCAAATGCTCGGCCAGTTCTTTTGGATCGGCAAGTAAATCTTTTTCCAGCTGGCGATCTTCTTCTTCTGTTTTACCACGCGGACGGGTGCCGGCAATCGGTCTGACCGTCACCTCATCGTCATCATATCGCACCAGGATTTCGGGCGATGATCCAACGATGTGAAAATCCCCCAGATCCAGATAGTACATGTAGGGTGACGGATTCAAACTGCGTAATGATCGATACAGATCCAGTGGCTGAGCATGAAACGGAATCGACATACGTTGCGAAATCACCACCTGCATCGCATCACCATCGGTAATATACTGTTTTACTTTTTTTACCGCGGCTTCATAACCTGACTGTTGGAAACCGGATATAAAATCCGTTTCCTTTATATCGCGAGGTTTTGCATGAGTTTGCATCGGCGTAGCTGAACGCATTCGCTTTTTCAGGCTATCGATATGTTCCTGCGCACGAGCATAGGCATTATCTTCGTCTGATTTTGCGTAGACAATAATGTATAACTTACCGCTGAGGTTATCGAACACCACCACCTGTTCGGAAACCATTAACAGGATGTCTGGTAAATTAAGCGGATCGACCTTCTCTGTTTTAGCCGCTAATTTTGGTTCGATATAGCGAATGGTCTCGTAGCCGAAGTAACCTACCAGGCCACCGGTAAATCTAGGAAAACCCTCAAGTTCAGGATGTTTGAAAGTTGCCTGATAGTCTTCAATCCAGGCTAGTGGATCATCAACTGTAATTTCTTCAATTAATTTATTGTCGAAATAAATTTTTACGGTGTGATCGTATATGCGAATGACACGTTGGCAAGGCAGGCCAATGATTGAATAACGTCCCCATTTCTCACCACCATGAACTGATTCAAATAGATAAGAATATGGGCCATTGGCCAGTTTTAAATAAATGCTTAGTGGGGTATCAAGATCGGCCAATACCTCGCCGAGGATAGGTATCGCGCTATAGCCCTGCCTGGCGAGCGTTTGGAATTCCTGTTCTGTCATGCCTGTCATGGTATAAATAGTATAGTGTCATGGCCTGGTTTTAAAAATTAAAATACAAACTGATATGACGATGCTTATATGTTTATCGCCTATTATTCACCACGCCATCGTTTGTTATTTGCATTCATTATCATAAGAACAGGTTTCTATAGTTATATATATTATGCTACACCCTGGCTCGGTATGGATTCGAACAAGGCCTGCAATTCTACCATTGAGTCTAACACAGCATCTGGATTAGCATCACAAATATCTACACCATGATTATAACCATAACTCATACAGATAATCTGAAATCCGGCTGCGCGAGCGGCTTTCACATCACTGACCGAATCACCTAACATCATCGCATTTTCAGGTGCCACACCAAAATGCTCGGCAACATGTAACAGTGGCATCGGATCCGGCTTTTTCTTCGCCAGGGTATCGCCACTGACTACAATCTCAAAACGATCGAAAATACCTAAATCTTTCAATAAGGGTAGCGTAAATTGCGCTGCCTTATTGGTTACACAACCCAGTTTGTATCCGGCCGACTGCAGGTAATCGAGACCTTCATTCACCCCAGGGTACAATTCACTGCGTTGTGAAGTATTTTCTGCATAGAGGTCTATAAAAATGGGATAGGCCTTTTCAAACAAGCTTTCATCGGGCTCACCATCCAGTTGACCAATCAGGGCACGACGCGTCAATCGCTCAACACCATTACCGACCCACTCGCGAACTTTAGTTTCGCCATGCACCGGCATACCAAGTTGCTTCATCATTTCATCGACACAGAAGGCCAGATCCGGAACGCTGTCGACCAGAGTGCCGTCGACATCGATTAAGACCATTTCAGGTTTTATTAACATATTTATTGGTATCTCTAAAACTTTTTCACGAAAGACACCCCGCTGAACAGGATGTCTTCGTGAAAGTTAATTATTTTTTAGCTTTCGCTAATTCGTCTTTCATCTGTTTAACAATAGAGTCATATCGATTTGGATCTTTATCGTTTACCCCACCGAAAACGCCTGAACCCGAGACAAAGGTATCCGCACCGGCCTCGGCAATCTCACGGATGTTATCGACCTTTACACCACCGTCGATCTCAAGACGAATGTCACGGCCCGAAGCATCGATGATCTTGCGCGCTTCACGTAATTTATCCAGCGTAGCAGGAATAAAGCTTTGTCCACCAAAACCCGGGTTGACCGACATCAGCAATACCATATCGATTTTATCAATGACATACTTTAGGTGGTCCAAGGTGGTCGCCGGATTAAATACCAGACCCGCCTTACAACCTTCGTTGTGAATCAACTGCAATGAGCGGTCAATGTGATCAGAGGCCTCAGGGTGGAAAGTTATGTAGGTCGCTCCGGCCTGGGCAAAGTCAGGGATAATACGATCTACAGGTTTCACCATTAGATGCACATCAATCGGCGCAGTCACACCATGCTTACGCAATGCATCACAGACCAGCGGCCCGATGGTCAGGTTGGGGACATAATGATTGTCCATTACGTCAAAATGTACTATCTCACAACCTGATGCGAGTACGTTATCCACTTCTTCACCGAGCTTGGCGAAGTCAGCCGACAAAATGGATGGTGCGATTGCAAAATCTGCCATGGTTACTGCCTCATTTTTAAATTCTTGTTTGGCGCTGTACGTCTGATTAAAGCAAAACGACAACACCCTGAAAAATCGAACCGCCAACTCTACCGGAAAAGACTGTGCATTGCAGCTTTTTAGCAGCTCGATTCTTATCTATACTGCCTGTATTGAAGCCAGCTGTGTATATCCTGAAATGAGGGTGAATTGACCATGACCAATTCTAAGATATTGATTAGTTTATTTATTTTCTTGCTTGCTCCGAACCTGAGCGCGGCACCTAAATCCGATCTGGCCAAGGAAAAACGCTGGCGCGAGCAGATCGAACCCAGCCTGATGGTGGGTGACGCACTTTCGCTCAAGGCCGATGGCACCGAGTTTCTGGCCCTGTTTACAGAAAACACCGCCAAACAAACACTTGGCGGAGCCATTATTCTGCATGGCAGTGGTGTTCACCCAGCCTGGCCTGATGTCATAGAACCCCTGCGGGTTAATCTGGCCGAACACGGCTGGCACACCTTGTCACTGCAGATGCCAATACTGGCCAATGATGCCAGGTTGCAAGACTACGAGCCCTTACTGGACGAGGTTCCGGCAAGAATACAGGCGGGGATCACGTTTCTTAAGAGCAAGGGGATAAATAATATCGTTCTGATAGGCCATAGCCTCGGTAATGTCATGGCCGTTTATTATTTATCAAAAACTGACGATCCATCGGTTAAAGCATTTGTCGCCATCGCCTTTGGACCGGGTATCCCGAGTAAAGCTAAAATGGATAGCTACGCACATTTAAGCAAGATCACCATCCCGATACTCGATATTTATGGAAGTGAAGACCTTGCTGGTAATCTACGTACAATAAACAAACGAAAGTTAGTTGCCAAAAATGCAGGTAACAAAAAATATACGCAGGTGAAAATCGAAGGTGCAAATCATTTTTTTACCAACATGGATGATGTCCTCACCAAACGCATCCGTGGCTGGCTTAAACGTTATGCACCGAAAACGAATCCGCAAAAATAAGGTAAAAATAAAATGGAACTAAAAGCAATTAGTCTGACATTACATTTACTCTCAGCCGTTATCTGGGTCGGTGGAATGTTTTTTGCCTATATCATTTTACGGCCGGTGGCCGGGCAACAATTTAAACCCCCACAACGTCTGAGCATGTGGGTTGGCGTATTCAAAAAGTTTTTTCCGTTTGTCTGGTTTAGCGTAGTGTTGTTACCATTAACGGGCTATAACTTGATCTTCTCTAACTGGGGCAGTATCGCGGCTGCACCACTTTATGTTCACATAATGAATGGTCTGGGTAGTCTCATGATACTCATCTATCTGCATGTGTTTTTTGCGCCCTATAAACGACTCACTCAAGCTGTGGCTGCAGAAGACTGGCCGGGCGGAGGGAAAAAGTTGAATCAAATAAGAATGTTAATTGCGATCAATTTAGCAATAGGCCTGGTGGTGATTAGCCTGGCCGCACTCGGGCGTTATTCGTCAATATTAACTTAAGTTGTTTTTCGTCATTTAGCACCGCGATCTGCGCAAATGGCTGCTTATTGAACTTCACGATCTTTACAGATCGTTGCTTACTTAAACTTCACGATCTTTACAGATCGTTTCGTAGGCTAACTTAATCTCCTGCGTTTTTTCGGTCGCAAGTTTAATCATTTCTTCCGGCAGTCCCTTGGAAACTAACTTGTCAGGGTGATGTTGATTCATTTGTCGACGATAGGCCTTTTTCACCTCGGCATCGCTGGCCGATGCTTCCACGCCTAAGGCCTGATAAGCCTCACTTAAAATTTCTTTTCGTGGCTTTTGCGACTGTCCGGCTTGACCATGAAAGGCCTGTTGCGCATGTACCATCTTTTCCAGACGTTTATATTCAAATTCAGAAATATTCATCCGCGAACAAATTCGATGAAAAATATGTCGCTCAGCTTCGTGCATATGACCATCGGCATATGCGGCATGCAATAGAATTTCTATAAACATCCGTTCCAGGTTACGGTTCTGGTGACACTCCTTGTGAAAATTATCGATAACATCTTCAAGTGGAAAATCGGCCGCCTTGCCCTGGGAAAATAAATCACCCGCGGTTTTTTCCTGCTCGGCATCAAGTTGCATTTGTCGCATAATTGCCCGCGCCATGGAAATTTCAGACTCTGAAACACGGCCATCGGCCTTGGCGATATGACCCATCACCATAAAAACACTGGTAAAGAAAGTCGTTTGAATTTGTTGCTGATTTCCGGGACGAGAACTGAAACCAGGAACATCATGCTGGATTGCCCGTCTGATTCCGGCATCTAATTGATGGCCAAAAAATATTCCAACGATCGCGCCTGGCCAACCACCAATGGCATAACCAAATAGAGCCCCAGCCAGCTTTCCCCAAATCAACATTTAACCTATTTCCTTTATTTAATTTAACGTTAAGTCATTCGATCGGATATGAAGTTCAATTTCATACAATACAATGATGGATAATTAAGCATCACTATTCATTGGATTAACCACATAGAATAAGGTCACCAACCTTAATTTCCAAATAGCTATTTGCACCATAAGTAGGCATAAAATTCAAAAGTGTCAAACAATGCAATATTCTTCAGTATTTACAAGTACCTGGCCATTTTTCGTGATATATAGTCCTAATATGTTAGATAAATATAAGCACTAGACTATTATATTAACTACATTTTAAACTAGTTATAATCAATGCCAAGGACTTAGCAGGTGCCCTCAAAAATCCCTAGTGAATTAATCGGAAATAATCTAAAACTTCTATCGCTCCCCGCCGTTGTAGAAAAGATCAATAGATTACTCGAAGATCCCAATTCCACCACCGCTGATATCGCTCATTATATCAGCCAGGATCCCGTACTGACCGCCCGACTGCTAAAACTGGTTAATAGCCCTTTTTATAATTTCCCCTCCGAAATAGACACCATCAGCATGGCCGTGACCATTTTAGGCACACGTCAGTTACGCGACCTGGTTTTTGTCACGACGGTCATCTCTCAGTTCACGCCACACGACGATGTAAATTTTGATCTGGAAGCGTTCTGGTGTCACAGTATTACCGCCGGGATTGCTGCCAGAGTTATCGCCTTGAATCAAAAAAACCTTAACTCTGAGCGACTATTCATCTGTGGATTGTTGCATGACATTGGTAAAATGATCATGGCATTGTTATTACCTCAGGAAGTTATTACTTTAAATAAGGCAAACCTGAATAAAGAAATTAATATTTATGATGCCGAAAGCCAGATATTTGGTTACACCCATGGCGAATGGGCGACCGCATTATTAGAAAGTTGGCATTTCCCTGCCTCAATCTCAGAACCGATACATTATCACCACAATCCTGAAGAGAGTCCTGAATTTAAAACAGATAGTGCCGTAATTCACATTGCAAACGTCATCGCCAATAATATTCAGGCACCGATATCAAAAGATGATGATACACTTCTTCAACAAGCCGCACTCGATACCGTTGGCATTACCCAAAATGATATTGAGGGCTACTATGAGCAGGTGTACGAACTGCTCGATAATGTCTTGCAGATGCTTTATTACGATTTAGCCGCTTAGGATTATCCGATCGAGCTCATTACCCGTTGTAGTCGTGCTTTAACTTCACCTGCTAGCTCCGCAATGCCTTCTTTCTCTGCCAGGGTTAACACAGCAGAAGGATCCATAAAGGCCACCGTGACATTGCCATCGTCTTCTTCGCGCACTAATACATTGCAGGGTAATAATAAACCGATATCAGGCTCGGCCGTGATAGCCTGATTAGCAAGTATTGGGTTACAGGCGCCTAAAATGGTATAGGGTCGTTTTTCAACATCCAGTTTCTTCTTTAAAACCGCTTTAACATCGATCTCGGTGAGCACACCAAAACCTTCTTCCTGCAATGCAGCGGTTACATTTTTAATCGCTTCATCAAAACCTGTATTTACGGTCGTGCTAAATCCATAACTCATGATAATTCCTCGAACTAATTAATCTAACTTAATGGCGATTTTACCGTTATCTATAATCAAAACCAATACAAAGTCATGCTCAGTCTATTTTTCCAGTTCCAGCTTACGTCGTTTATATTCAACTTCATCAATCTCTCCCTGAGCATAGCGCCGCTTTAAAATTTCCAGCGCATCTTCTCCCGATGACGAAGGTTTTGAAAAACCAACAACATCTTTCAGCATATAAATAATGACAACCAGTAAAATAATCCACAATATCCACATAAACCACCTCTAGATAACTCAGGATTCCTACCGCCACTAAACAGTATTACTCTTCAGTCTACCTGGCGCGTTTCCTGGATTCCTGATCTCTTTTAACCCAGGCCTGAAATAATTGTTCAGGCCATTTAGCCTGGAACCATAAAATTATTGATTCAATCTCTTCGTCGCTGAGTTTATCCCGCCACGCAGGCATAGTACCCCCAATCGCCATTGTTCCATTCTTGATAGTATACATCAGCGCTTGTTGAGGATGATGCCACGCATGTGCAGTTCCATCTAAAGCAGGCGGTGGAAATTTTCCATCCTTGTCACGTTTGCGCCAATCGCTCGCACCCTGTGCATCATTACCATGACAAACCGCACAGTTTTTCTGGAATAATGCCTTGCCCTGCTCTAACCGATATAACGCAACCGTAGTTCGATCATACCGATCAGCAGGTTTACTGGCGTCCGTTTTATTATCCAGGGGCTGATCGCATGCTGCGACCAGAACCCCTGATACTATTAATAACGCAATAATTTTTAGCTTCATTTATATAGTTTCTCCAGATGTCTTTTCTTCATGAGAAAGAAGATAGCCGGGATAACAACCAGGGTTAACACGGTAGCACTTACCATGCCTCCTACCATCGGCGCGGCAATTCGACGCATTACCTCTGATCCTGTGCCAGTACCCACCATGATCGGTAACAATCCAGCGGTAATCGCAGTGACGGTCATCATGATTGGACGAACGCGCATCAATGCGCCCTCAATCACCGCCTCTTTTAGTTCCTCAACCGTCGGAGTATGCACACGTTCTTTGTTGATGATGTGATGACGATACGCCTGGTTTAGATAAACCAGCATTATTACACCAATCTCAACGGCGACACCTGCGAGCGCGATAAATCCTACCCCTACCGCAACCGAAATATTGTAATTAAGAATGTACAATAACCAGTAACCACCGAGTAACGCCAGTGGCAAGGTACCCATGATGATCAACACCTCGGGAATGTTACGGAAATTCAGATACAACAACAGAATAATGATCACCAACGTTAGTGGGATCACCATTTGCAGTTTTTCTTTTGCCCGCACCATGTATTCATACTGGCCTGACCAGGCGATTGAATAACCGGGTGGTAATTCAACTTGTTCGGCAACCACGCGTTGCGCCTCGGCAACATACGAACCCAGATCACGCCCATCAATATCCACAAAAATCCAGCCATTAGGTCGTGAATTTTCACTTTTGATCATGGCCGCACCTTCTTCGATACGAACATCCGCCACTTCACCCAACGGAATACTGGCCCCGGCCGGGGTCAGAATGGAAAGGTTGCGTAACTTGTCAATCGAATCTCGCACGTCACGTGGGTATCGCATATTGATCGGATAACGTTCCAGACCTTCAACACTTTGCGATACATTCATACCACCAACTGCAGTACGAACCACATCATGCACATCAGTAATGCTAAGACCTAGCCGTGCAGACTTAAGACGATCAATGTCTACCGTTACATACCGGCCGCCTACGGTTCGTTCTGCATACGCAGATGTTGTGCCCGGTACGGTCAGCACCACTTCTTCGATACGCTCGCCAATATCCTGTAACACCTTAAGATCAGGCCCGGAAACTTTAATTCCTACCGGAGTTTTGATCCCGGTTGCCAACATATCAATACGGGTTTTAATCGGCATCACCCAGGCGTTGGTTATGCCAGGAAATTTAAGTTTTTCATTCAACTCCTTCTTGATGCCTTCAAGCGTCATTCCCTCTCGCCATTCGCTTTTTGGTTTAAACTGAATCGTCGTTTCGATCATGGTCAGCGGTGCCGGATCAGTTGCGGTATCTGCACGACCTATCTTGCCAAATACTGATTTGACCTCGGGCACGGTTTTAATCAATTTATCCGTTTGTTGTAACAACTCCTGTGCCTTACCCACTGAAATGCCAGGGAAAGTCGTGGGCATGTACATTAGATCACCCTCATCCAGATCAGGCATAAATTCAGAACCAACTTGTGAAATGGGAATAATAATCGTCGCACTCGCAGCCAGGGCGATCGCCAGAGTCTTTACCGGAGCTCTCAATACATAATTAATAAAGGGACGATAAGAACTGATCAAGATACGATTCACCGGATTCTCATGCTCAGGCCTGATCCGGCCACGAATAAAATAGCCCATCAATACTGGCACCAGTGTAACCGATAATCCGGCCGCTGCCGCCATCGCATAGGTTTTAGTATAGGCTAACGGGCTAAATAAACGCCCCTCCTGCGCCTCTAAAGAAAACACCGGCAAAAAGCTTAAGGTAATAATCAATAATGAGAAAAATAACGGCGGCCCCACCTCGATGGTCGCCTCGCGAACGATACGCCATCGGTTTTCATCGGTAAGCGGTTCTTTCTCGATATGTTTGTGCATATTCTCAATCATGACAATGGCCGCATCCACCATCGCACCGATCGCAATCGCAATACCTCCTAACGACATGATATTCGCGTTTATACCCTGGTAATACATAACAATAAACGCGGTTAGAATGCCAAGCGGCAAGCTTAAAATCGCCACCAGCGCCGATCGCATGTGAAACAGGAATACCGCACAAACCAATGCAACCACCAGAAATTCTTCCAGTAGTTTGAACTGCAGGTTATCAACTGCGCGATTAATCAGTGATGAACGATCATAGGTCGGAACAATCTCAACGCCTTCTGGCAAACCGCTTTTCAATTCCTCCAGCTTGGCCTTAACGCCATCAATAGTTTTCAGGGCATTTTCACCAAAGCGCATCACCACCACGCCACCGACTACTTCGCCTTCACCGTCCAGTTCCACAATACCACGACGCATTTGCGGGCCCAGACGGATGTCGGCCACATCTTTTAACAGGATAGGAGTACCCTGTTTATTAACGCCCAGAGGAATCTGGCGTAGATCTTCGAGTTCATCAATATAACCAGTCGCCCGCACCATATACTCGGCCTCGGCCATTTCTATCACCGAACCACCGACCTCCTGGTTGGCCATTTGAATCGCCATTCGAATTTTCTTCAGCGGTAAACCATAGGCGCGCAGGCGATCCGGATCCAGCACCACCTGGTATTGTTTGACCATGCCACCAATGGTAGCGACTTCAGATACGCCATCGACTGTTTGCAGTTCATATTTTAAAAACCAGTCCTGCAAACTGCGTAATTGCGCCAGATCATTTTTTCCAGTTCGGTCGACTAATGCATATTCATAAACCCAGCCCACTCCGGTTGCATCCGGTCCGAGCGCCGAACGTGCCTCACGCGGTAAACGACTGGCAACTTGACTCAGGTATTCGAGTACACGTGAACGCGCCCAATACGGATCGGTACCGTCTTCAAAAATGATATAGACGTATGAATCATTAAAAAACGAATAACCGCGCACGGTGACCGCGCCCGGCACCGATAACATCGCCGTGGTTAATGGATAGGTAACCTGATCTTCCACTACCCTTGGCGCCTGGCCAGGGTAAGTGGTTTTAATAATTACCTGTACATCAGACAGATCAGGAATTGCATCCAGCGGGGTATTTTTAATTACAAACAGGCCCCAGGCAATCAGGATCGCCGTCAATAAAAGAACCAGGAAACGGTTCTCTAACGACCATTCAATCAGTTTAACAACCATGATTAGTTACCTCTCATTTCATCGTGTTTTATTATTGAGGTAATCACGAAATCATCGCCCATTTTATCGATATCAAAAAATATCTTGTCGTCTGCTTTAAGACTATTTAAATCAACATCATCGGCAACTTTAAAATCCATCGTCATCGCTGGCCACTCCAGTTCAGGTACTGGATCATGTTTTATATTAACCATCTTATGATCTGCCATGACCGACTGAATGATCCCGCGCACTTCTTTTGCACCCTCACTTTTCTCGGACATGCCTTCCATTTTCTTTTCAGGTACAGCGGTCATGCGTTTCATACTGGCCTTCAAACTGGCTTCAGAATCCAGTAAAAACTGACCAGACGTCACCACCACGTCACCTTCATCGAGTCCATGGCTGATCTCGATCCAGTCACCTGACTCAATACCTATCACCACTTCACGTGGCAGGAAGCGTCCTTTGCCCAGTGAAAGAATAACGCGGTTTTGGGTAGCCCTGATCACCGCTTCACGCGGGATAACGATGATGCCGGACTTTGGTTGCGCATAGATGGTTACTTTAGCAAACATATTCGGCTTAAGTGATTCATCTGCATTATCAAAACGCAAACGTACTTTTAAGGTTCGAGTCTTTGGATTCAGGCTTGGGTAGATATACTCCACTGTGCCCTTCCAGGTGCGTCCCGGTAGATAAGACAAACGTACCTCGGCCCCCTGGCCTTCCTTAACCCAGTCGGCCTGTTTTTCAAAAACTTCGGCCAGTATCCACACGGAAGAAAGATCGGCCAGACTCATAACCCGTTTGTTCGGCATCACAAACATGCCTTCGCGAACATTCAGGTTATCAATAATTCCATCTTGTGAAGCATAAACCTGAACATACTGTTTAATTCTGCGACTTTTTTTCAACGAGGAAATTTGTTTATTCGATACGCCGAGTGCTATCAGACGTTCGGTCGAAGCAGTAATCAAACGTCGGTTACTGGTGCCTAATGCCTGTAAATATTCTTCCTGTGCCGTCACTAACTCGGGGGAGTAAACTTCAAATAACAGCTGCCCCTTTTTAACACGTTCACCTTCCGACTTAACCAGTAGTTTTTCGATCCAGCCTTTGGTACGTAGATGAATATGAGTAATCTTGTTTTCATCAAAATCAACATACCCTACCGTATCGACCCTGCGCCAGAGTTTGTTGTACTCAGCCACCGCGGTGCGCACACCCATGTTATTTTCTACTGCTGGCGAGATCTTCACAGAAAGACCATCACCTTCATCATAAACAGGGATCAGATCCATACCCATCGGTGATTTACCTGGGCCATCACGTCGATAAGCCGCATCCATTGGCGCCACCCAGTACAAAATCTTTTTCTCACCGGATTCTTCCTCTTCTTCATAAACCGCCACCAGATCCATACCCATGGGTGATTTACCCGGTTCATCACGTTGATAAGTTGGATCCATCGGCGCAACCCAGTATTTAATTTTTTTCTCGCCAGAGGCCGCTGAGTCCCCTCCCATATTATCTTCTGAACAGCCTGATAGTAGAATAATTGCACTGCTTATGAGTAAGCTTGGGATTAGTTTTTTCATTTTTGTTCTCCTGCCAGGTATAGAAGTTTGGCCTGTGCCTGTCGATAATTAACTTGTAAACGTATATGTTTTAAACCCGTTTCCAACTCTGTAATTCGCGCGCGCATCAAAGAGGTAAAGTCACCTCGGCGACTCTGATAGGCATAAAGTGCCGCCTTTGCATTTTCCTTTGATTGCGGAACAATAATTTTTTGATAACGTTGCAGACGTTCCGCCAGGAGATCCCAGTTGGCTTTGGTTTGTTCATAGTCACTCTGTAACTGGCGCAGAATTTCTTCACGCGCATCCATACTGGCCTGATACATCTGTCGGTTTGCAGCAACCTGTCTATCCTGTTTATCCTTGGTGAATAACGGGATATCGAAACTAACCATTGCTGTAGCAAAATCGGCCCGCGCCGTTCCATTTGGGTTATTGCCATCACGGAAGCCATAACCAACTTCAAACATCCACGAGGGTTTATACGACTGTTTTGCCAAATCAATCCCATACTGGCTATTGTCGACTTTAGCATCCTCAATCATTATTTTAGGATGCGATTTCAGATCCATTGCCGTTAAATTAACGGCCGCTAATTCCGGCAGCAGTGAATCAATCTGAATATTAATGGCCGATGCCCCAACTAATTTCACCAATCGCGCCTGCACTTGCTGTTGTTTGGTACGTATTGCATCCAGTCGATCATCCAACATGTCCAGTTCCAGATCAGAACGAATAACATCCTGCTGATTTTGCAGACCAGCGGCATATTGAGATTGGGTAATCCTGACCAGCTTCTTAAACAGAACTTTATTTTGATTTACGATTTTTTCAGCTCGAAACCAGTAAACCAGTTCCAGGTATTCTTTGCGCACCTGCATGAGCAGCATCTTTTCTCTATTGAGTGCAGCCGCATCCGTCTGTACGCTTGCGGTACGCATTCGTTTTGATTTGATTTCCAGGCTATCACCACGTGGCAGCATTTGTTGTATGGCAATGCGAGTCTGGGTCATGGGTTCCTGATCACGTGCAAACGTATCGGTCGGAAAATTAATTAAACCCAGCTTAAGTGTCGGGTCAGGCAGGGTATCCGCGGCAACTGATTTATCCAGAAACGCCAGTGACCGGGCTCGCTGCATCGACAATACCGTATCTCGCTGCAGCGCAAGTTTCTCCGCCTGTTCCAGAGTCAGGGTCTCGGCCAAGGTCATAGCAGTGCCAGCCAGAAAGGTAACTCCAGCCAGCATTATCCTGCATGCGTAGTGATTTAAAATAGACATACTTCCCTCCAAACTATAAAATCTTTATTAAAGTAATAGCGTAAAATTCTTATGTCATGCGGTTAGACACAACAAATTTATATCGTCAGAATTATCAGGTATTAAAAAAGTTTTAGAGTAGGTTAGCGCGGGGGTCGATAAAGGGAGGCAGAACTGACACCCACTTGAAGCTGGTCATAGGCTTCCATCGCAGATTTATTATAGATGCGATTTGGTAAACGTGTTTGGGAGAGGAATACCGCAGTTGATGCGCAATGAGCACCAGCAACACAGGCATTGTCGGCACAATCACCGGATTGACAACAACTGTTTTTTTCTGCGAGCTGTTGCATATGTAAACACTGAGCACTATTCGATGTAACAGAACCTGTATAACTCACCCCATCCGTATTTAAACAGTGCGATTCAACACGAGCGCGTTCCTCTGGATTAATAATCGAAGCTGAGACCACGGATATCTGTGCTAAAGAAATAGCAAATATCAGTAGATGGGCCAGCACCCGGACGGGTTGTTTCTGTTTTAACATAAGTTCATAGTATAACGAATTATTCTCATTACACCATACGACTCTGATAATTAATCATAGTTCCGGTCGGGTTATAAAATTATCCGCATTTTCCATCACAAACTCCCGAAAGGCTTCAGCCACAGGCGATAAACGCTTGGCATGCCGGTGCACTAGATACCAATGACGTAGAATTGGAAATTGCTTCACATCCAGTACGGCCAGTCGCCGTGTCTCTAATTCGAGCTCCAGGGTATGAACAGATACAATTCCCAGCCCTAATCCAGCTTCAACAGACTGTTTGATGGCTTCATTACTGGTCATTTCCATACTCGTTTTAAACTCAATTCCCTGCTCGGTAAAAAACCGCTGGATAGCGATCCGGGTTCCAGATGCCTGCTCACGTATCACGAACGACTCATTTGCCAGTTCAGCAAGCTCCAGCTTTCTTTTTTTTGCCAGCGGATGATTCGCTGAAGCAATCACCACAAGTGGGTTTTCCATGAACATATCCGTATCGAGGTTCATTTCGTCTGGTGGACGGCCCATGATGACCAGATCTTTTTCATTCATATCGAGCTGACGCAGCAAGCTAGCCCGGTTAGTCACATCCAGACTGAACGTGACATCCGGAAACTCACTCACAAAGGCGGCCAATAATCGGGTGGCAAAATAGTTGGCGGTGGTCGCAACTGAAATATCCAGATGACCCCGGCGTACCCCCTTGAGCTGCTCCAACACGTCTTCTGCTTCACTAAGCTGTGCGGCGATATTCCGGCTGTAGCTGTACATCTCCTTACCCGCCTCCGTGAGATAGACCTTTTTACCGAGCTGCTCAAACATAGGCAGCCCCGCAGATTCCTCTAACTGCTTGATTTGCATGGAAACAGCCGGTTGAGTCAGGTGTAATTCCTGTGCCGCCCGGGTATAACTCAGGTGGCGCGCAACGGCCTCAAAGACTTTTAACTGGCGAAAGGTCACATTCATAACATAAAGATTACCTTATCAATACTGACATTTACATAAGAAACTACTAAAACTACTTGGCAAGTCGAGTGACAACATCAGGCGCAGCGCAGTGTGCGACCCGCAGCTTTAACTGCGGCATCCTTAATCGCGGCCGCAACTTCTTCTGATGCTTTGGTTCCCTTCATTGCACGTGCAATATTAATCCCGCCAATAAGAACCCCCAACATCGACCAGGCCCGGGCTAAACGTTCTTTATCTGTACCACCCGCCAAACCACGCGCCACGAGTTCGGCAATCACTTTCATTTTTTTTTCATATTTGGCATGTAACTCGGCACTGGAACGGACAACCTCCGACGTTAACGCCGCCATGGCACAACCACAGGCCAGATCGGTCCGGTGTTGTTTGCCCAGGTAATAATCCGCAAAGGCCTTGACCCAGTCGACCCCGTACTCACTCTGGAACTCAGGCATACCCTTGATCACTTCATCGAGACCCGCTGCCAGAGCGACTTCAAATGCCCCGTCTTTCGAACCAAAATGGGAGTAGAACGCACCCGATGTGACCCCCGCCGCTTTGGCCAGGCCGTCGACCCCAATACCGGCATAACCATGCTGGCGAAAGCCCTGACCCACTGCTTCGGTCATTTTACGCCGCGTTTCTTCCTTATTAATACCTTTGTGTCGCACTGGGTATGACCTCCAATTATGATAACGATCGTTATTTAATCTTGACACATAACGATCGTTATATAATACTGTGGATATAGTGATCGTTATATAATGAAAGCTTAAATGAATCAATCATTAATTACAAAAGGAAAAGACAATGCCAATATCGATAACCCTTACCGAAGGAGTTCTACCCAAAGGCGCCGAAAAACAGGCTGGAAAGCGCATCACCAATGCCTTTCTAAAATGGCACGGACTGACCGGAAACAAAGTAATGACCCCAAACGTCATAAATCATATCCACATCTTGCCCAAAGACAGCACCCTGGCGGGTGGCGAACCGGTCGCAGGCGTCTGGGTGGAAACCAAAACACCCTCTTTTGCACTTAGCTCTCGGGAAATCCAGGAAGGGTTTTTCAAAGAAGCAACCGACATCATTGAAGAACTCTCTGGTGGCACACTGCCACGCGAAAACATCTACACCAACGCAGTTCATACTGTAGACGGTACCTGGAATATGGATGGCCGCGCGATGACCAACGAGCAACTCGGCGAAGCGATCGCCAGAGGCTGAACTAAGCCGTACCAAAATTAAACTAAACCAAATTAACAAGGAAATAATCATGTCACCTAAAGTAAAAGCATTTGTCTATGTTGAGGCGCCGATTTCTGTTCCTTTTACCGAAGACCCCTGGGAAAAGGATAATCTTGGCATTAAGAAACAGCCGGGATTTATCAGCAAAACATGGCTATCAGGTGTCGATAATAATTCAATCGGCGATTTTTAAGCCTTCGACAGCATAGAAAATGCAAAGAAGTACGCCACCGGGTTTATGTTCGACAAAGGTAGGAAACTTGATATTGGTCTCACCACACGCGTCTTTAGCGCCGATCGTGTTGAGCAAGCCAGCCGCGAGATGAACACCCCCTTCTTTTAATAAACGGCCATTAGATTCGGAAGTTTGACTTAGCTCAAGCTTCCGGATTTTTATTACATAATGATTGAATTACTAAATTAATTAGAGAACAACATGCAAAAAATTTTACACACCATGCTGCGCGTCGGAGACATGCAGCGCTCGGAAGACTTTTATACCCAGATCATCGGTATGCGTGTACTGCGTAGACTCGATCAAGCAAAGGAAAACTACACACTGACCTTTCTTGGTTTTGGTGAAGAATCGGATAGCTGCGTCCTGGAACTGACATACAACTATGGTACAAGCCAATACAACATGGGTGATGCCTATGGACATATCGCGATAAGCGTAAACGACTGTCATGCGGCTTGCACCGATATAAAATCAAAAGGCGGCAACGTCACCTATGGACCTACGCCACTATCCGGTAGCAACGAAATAATTGCCTTTGTCGTTGACCCTGATGGTTATCAAATCGAATTAATCCAGAGGCCTGATAAACTATCCAATTAGAAGACGAATTTTTTAATTTAATGCCTCAAACTTCTCGCGCAAATAATCAATAAAACACCGGACCCTGGCAGGAACAAAATGTCGCTCGGGATAATCGGAATTCAAACCTGAGTTCAAAAAGATCACGCTGAAAATATACGCGATTGAAGACGATGCGGAACTTGCGCAACGATGGGGCGTCAAAACGGTGCCGACAACGATCCTGTTATCGAATGATGGAGCGGTTAAGCAGATTAATAATGGCCTGGTAGCCACCACCACCCTGCTTTCACAACTACGTGAGTTAAAAAATTAATAAACTAAATTAAGGTTGGCTATGCCATTTAATCACGAACAAGACAAAAAAGGGGCAAGCGTAAAATTCCCGCCGCCACTCGTGTTTTTACTCTTTATGCTTATCGCATATGGGTTACACACCTTTTCGGCCATAGAAGTTAGCAACCTGTCTTCTTTTCGCTACGTTGGATATTTCTTTGTCGCACTCGGCCTGGCAAGCATGCTGATGGCCAGCATTTCATTTAAACGCGCACAAACAAATATCAAACCCTGGAAGCCAACCACTCAAATAATAACATCAGGACTATTTGCGTATTCGCGCAATCCAATTTATGTCGCGCTTTGTATGATAACGATCGGCATCGGCCTCATCGTTAATAACCTCTGGATTAGCTTAAGCTTTATTCCTTCCATCGTTGTCATCTTCTACACGGCCATCAGAAAGGAAGAGGTTTATCTGGAAAATAAATTTGGTCAGGACTATCTGGCTTACAAACAAAAAGTCAGGCGTTGGTTCTAACTAGTTGTTCGCAAATGGTGTCCACTTAACCTGTATTGATTAACAAAGTGCCCCGCGAGTATTCGTTTTTATTTTGTAGGAGCGTGCTGAGCCCGCTCCACATGAACCTGACCGGCAATTTATTCTGTGTAAAGGCGACACCTTTTCGGATCAGCTATTTAGCGATACCTGAAAAATAAAAAGGGCTGGGGAACCATTAACGTTAATGGCTCTCTGTCCCTATTGCCGTCGAGACCCCATTGTTGTGCTATTGCTGTTTATTTTTTTGTAACCGGGATGCCTGGTGCATAAAGGCTCCCATCTTATACATTAATCCCGATATATTTATTAACTCAAGGTTACATGATTTTCCCTTTTCCCCTGCAATGGCATGCCGGTACCGTTCCATTACCCTCTTTACTTCAGGTTCTTCTAAATAATTCTGGAACAAGGTGGTTGCTCTAGCGGTCGAAATGCTGTCTAACGACTGACGACAGTTTTGCCCAAACTGATACGTTTTTCCCATTTCAGCGGCAAGCGACTCGCCCATGGTAAGTAACGCCTCTTTGCTGACACTTTGCTCTTGTGCGTATGCAGGGATGTACAGTATGCATATGAGCAGGATTGTTGTTATTTTGCTCATGGCTCTTTATAGTATTAGTATATGAATTGAGCGCATTAGAATTCTTACACAATTATAGTCTATCCCTGCTTTTTTATCACCCCGCCAAAGTTTACAAAAAACTTCACAGGCTATTCATGACAAACCCCGTCGGACTTTCCCGGCACTCACGCTAAACATTTTGCTGAACGCGCGCGAAAAAGCAGATTCAGATCGATACCCCACACTTTCCGCCACTTGTGAAACCGAACGACCCCTTGTCAATAACGACCAGGCGATCTGCATGCGCCACCAATTAAGATAATAACCGGCGGTCCAACCACTAACAGCCTTAAAGGTTTCTGCAAATACTGTTCGCGACAGCCCCGCTTCTTTGGCAAGACTATCCAGCGTCCAGTCTTTTTCTGGCGACTCATGGATGCACTGAATAGCGCGCGCCAAACGAGGCTCACCATAAACGGCTAAAACGCCTGCCTCCATCGGATGGTCTTTGAGGTATTGCCGCAGAGCGTAAGTAAAAAGCAGTTCAGATAGACGATTAATAATTGATTTCGACGCCGCCTGGGGATGCATATTTTCAGACACGATCATCCCCAGCAACGACGCTAACCAACCATGCTCACTGGAGTTTCGAATAATAAAAAACGGGGGCAGTGCATCCAGAAGAAATTGACTGCCATTGTGTTGAAAGCGCACTTCACCACAGAGCAAACCCG
>UOFR01000049.1_pt1 | contig 28774 bp, 38 predicted proteins | sample 1988501 | NCBI WGS metagenome assembly UOFR01 (sample SAMEA4712194, study PRJEB27164) | hydrothermal vent metagenome | biome: marine basaltic hydrothermal vent biome; feature: marine hydrothermal vent; material: mineral | place: Pacific Ocean | collected 2011-06-14/2011-07-23 | depth 1689 m | reverse complement strand
TTGCCTGCTTTTCCTCTTGAGTAGCGCACCCTATTGCCAGGAAAGCGCTTAAACCTAAAATAATTAATTTATAATTATTACCCATCTTTACTTCCTCCCAAAAATCGTAAAACCCCATACATTATGTAGGATCGGACTACAGTAATCGATTGCAACCAGTGAAGCCAGCATTCCTGATCTTTAACAAACTTCAACAGGAATTCTTTTTTATGACAACGATGGGTAATATGCCACACAAGGTCTGGCAAAAAATAACGATTAGCACGTGACATAATTATTCATCCTTAAAATCTCGTTTTCCTCCATGAAAACACCCCGCTAAGGGTCGTGTAGCACCTAATTTAATGCAATTTACTTTTTACTTCAATAACCGGGCTTGGTCCGACCCAGGATTATTATGACTTGTGAATCGGCAACAACTCGTGCAACTCACTCAGCTTTGCGATCTGCATCAGTTGTTCAGGCAGGTGTTCGAATTCGAGTTTGATGTTTTTACCCTGTGCCTGCCGCAGCCAGTCGATTAGCAACGCTAACCCGGCGCTGTCGGCGCGTTTGACTTTGGCGAGGTTTATCTTTACGTCGCCATGCATGTTATTGATTAACGTCTGACTATCGCGTGCAACCACCGGCACGCTTTGCATGGTCAGTTCGCCCGATAGCGCAAACTGGTGTGCATCGAGTTTTTCTAGATTAGCGATTTTAGTTTCGGTGTCAGCCATTTTCATTCATCTTATTCATGGTGTTCTTTATGATCGTCTTTTTTGCTGTCACCCGATCCCATTTGCGAGACAAACTGGGCGATTAATTTTTCCAGCACTAACGATCCCTGAGTAAACTCAATGGTTGTGCCTTGCGCCAAATATTGTGGCCCGCATTCCAGTCCTTTGGTATCCGGTTTACGGCCCTCGAGTTCTGCGGCCAGCAATTCCTCTTCGCATTGATCATCGACCGAACCCGGTAACAGGCCAACGTATTTTTCACCCAACAATCCGGCCGTGTAGATATTGGCCGAGGTCTTGATCGGTAATTTAGAATACTGTTTTTCGATCTTCATTTTAACCACGGCCTTGAAGGTCTGTTCATCAAAGCTGATGTTGCTAACTCGACCTAAGGTCACCCCTGCCATCACCACGGGTGAACGCACTTTTAATCCGCTGGCATCAGTGAACCGCGCTTCAACTTCAAAACCTTCATCACCGGTGTAGGTACTCAGGTTGCTCACTTGCATCGCCAGCATAAACAACGATGCCGAACCGATGACGATAAAAATGCCCACTAATAATTCTGTCGTACGTGTTGTCATCATAATCAGGTCTCTCCAAACATTAATGCTGTCAAAATAAAATCGAGCGCCAATACCGCTAAGGCGGAATGAACTACGGTTCGCGTGGTTGCACGGCTTACGCCTTCAGATGTTGGTATCGCATCATGACCTTCGAATACTGCGATCCAGGTAACCACGATACCAAAGGCAAAACTCTTTATTACGCCGTTGATAATATCATCTTCGTAATCCACGTTGGCCTGCATTTGTGACCAGTAGGCACCTTCATCGACGCCGAGTAACCCCACCCCAACAAAATAACCCCCGATGACGCCCACCGCACTAAAGATCGCCGCGAGTAACGGCATCGAAATAAAGCCGGCAAGAAAACGCGGAGCCAGCACACGGCGCACTGGATCGACCGCCATCATCTCCATCGCCGAGAGTTGTTCGGTGGCCTTCATTAAACCGATTTCCGCGGTTAGAGCGGAACCGGCGCGCCCAGCAAATAATAATGCGGTGACTACCGGCCCGAGTTCGCGTACCAGTGATAAGGCCACCACGACACCAAGTGATTCTTCCGCGCCAAATTTTACCAGGGTGTTATAACCTTGCAGACCCAGCACCATGCCGACAAACAATCCCGACACTAATATGATCACCAGCGACAATACGCCCACTGAAAATACTTGTTGTATGATTAAGCTCGGGCGTAAAAACAGGCTGGGGATGCCCATTAAAATATTTGCAAATAAAATATTGCCACGGCCCAGGCGTTGGAAAAAATCTAGTCCTTTGTGACCCAGGCTTTCAATCGAATTGCGCATACTTAATATAGATTCCTATTTAGCCGGTCCCGATAATAAATCGGTCATGTAATCATTAGCCTGATAATGAAACGGCACCGGCCCATCATCGCGCCCTTTTAAAAACTGCTGTGCCCATTCCGATTCAGAATTATTTAATTCATCCGCGGTACCCTGCCCAACCACTTTGCCGTCGGATAATAAATAAATATAATCGGCAATACTGCTGGTCTCAGCGATATCATGCGAGACAATGATGCTGGTTAAACCCAGCGCATCGTTTAACGCACGAATCAAACGCACTAACACACCCATCGAGATTGGATCCTGGCCGGTAAACGGTTCATCGTACATCAACAGTTTCGGATCCAGCGCAATCGCACGCGCCAGCGCAACACGCCGTGCCATGCCACCAGATAATTCCGTGGTCATCATATCGCGGGCACCGCGCAAGCCCACCGCATGTAATTTCATTAACACCAGATCGCGAATCATAGCCTCGGATAAATTCGTATGTTCTCGCAATGGGAAAGCCACATTATCAAACACGTTCATGTCAGTCAGCAACGCACCGTTTTGAAATAACAGGCCCATGCTCTTACGCACTTGATATAATTGACTATGACGTAAACGCTCAATATGGTGGCCGTCGACATGCACCGAGCCCGAAGACGGTTTTAACTGTCCACCGATCAAGCGCAGCATGGTGGTTTTACCGGTGCCACTCGGCCCCATGATCGCGGTGATCTTGCCACGCGGGATATCCAGATCGACGCCATCAAAGATCATGCGATCGCCTCGCGAAAAATGCAGGTCCCGAACCTTAACCAGTATGTCGTCTGTTTGTGTTGTCATAAATTATCGTTTTGCTGATCTATATTATTTTTGGCTGCTTAAAAATATATCGCTTATTCTTATAATAAGTCGAGAATGATACCTGCATTAGTCAAAAGTTTCATATCAGGAGGTGCACCGTCCACTATTAATACCAGATGGCGCTGTCCATCACTAGCGGCGAGCATGGTTTCCATCAATAAACGTAGTTCTTTTGGCTCCCGATCCCCCTCAATACGGCAGACGCCCATCGCACCGGACTGAATATCGTCATGATTCTCCTGCTTTCCATCCCAGCAAAGACCATATTTTATTTCTGGTAATCGCTGCCCGATCTCTGCCATAAAGGCGGTTCTCAACTCCGGCGACAGGTCAAAGCTGATTTTCTGCTGTTCGGCTATACCATATATATATTGCCAATCCAGCTCACTCGGCATCGCCACAATTGGAATGAGTACCCCGACAACCCGCTGTCCAAGTATTTCCATCCCATGTTGGGCGTGCTGATACTCGCTTTGCGTCGCGCCCATCGCCGGCCATTCACAGATAAACTGGAGCTCATCATCACTTTCTTCTAACCATTGCGCATACTGGCCAGAGTCTGCTTGCCAGTAACTATTGGGCACCACCGCTACCGCATATTCATTTCCGTAATAGCCAATTTTCCATTCGACCGGTAAATCTTCAGGGTAAAAGACCTCATCCCAATGCGGATGCTGCCAGCCGTATGCACCGATTAAAATGATATGTTCGCTCAAACTGACCCGCCTTCTCGTGTATGATGCATCACTAACATGCGAATTATACTGTACCGCGGGTTAGGCAGGATATCCACTCATGCTGAATCGAAACTGAACAGCTGAAAAAAATAAGGGTTCATTAACCATGGGTGATGTAGTACGCTTCAAAAAACCCAAACTAAAAGAAAAACATAAGGGCAAAACTCTGTGCCGCAGTGGTTTTCATAAATGGGAAGTGGATAAGAGTAAGCCATTTGCAGTACAACAGGGTAAATTGTTAAGCGTTTACAAATGCCAACGATGCGGAAAAATAAAAACTGAGACGAAATAAAAACAGTTTAAAAATCAGCGTGGCATTTAAAATTAACTTAGCTGGGAAACTCCGACTAACTGAAAATAACTAATAGCGATGAATATCAAATATCTTAAATTAATAACTCTATTGCTATCCATTTTTGCCAGTTCATGTGCAACGGTGTCGGCCCCCGATGAACGCGATCCCTGGGAATCCATGAACCGTTCTATTTATTCATTCAATGATGGTTTTGATCGAGCGATTGGTCGACCGGTTGCCGAAGCCTATCAATTTATTTTACCCGATGTTGTCGAAACGGGTATTTCAAACTTCTTCAGCAATTTAAATGATGTCGTTGTCATCGTAAATGACCTGCTGCAATTTAAATTTTTACAGGCCGCCTCCGATTTCACACGGCTGCTGATCAACAGCACGTTTGGACTACTCGGAATATTTGATATTGCCACCCAAATGGAAGTACCAAAACACGACGAAGATTTTGGTCAAACCCTCGCAACCTGGGGTGTGGGTGACGGTGCCTATCTGGTCCTCCCCCTCCTTGGCCCAAGTTCGGTGCGAGATACAACCGGCCTGATATTTGATGCCTATTATTTATTGCCCATCACCTATGTCAACGATGATGAGGTACGCTGGGGTCTAATTGCATTGGCTGCCGTCGACAAACGCGCCAGCTTGCTGGAAGCGTCGCGGATCCTGGAAAAATCCGGTGTCGACCCCTACGTTTTTGTTCGGGATGCCTATTATCAGGTTAGACAAAATCAGATCTATGATGGCAATCCACCAACAACTCGAACCTTCACGGAACCCACTGCCGATGATCTACTGCTCGAAGATGAACTCGAAAAAGAACTGCAACTTCAATAAGTCGAATATTACGTAAAGAAAACCGATGTTATTGACCCAATATATTATCGCTATTATCGGTGGTTTCATCGTACTCGTCTGGGGAGCCGATCGCTTTGTCTATGGCGCCGCCGGTACCGCTCGCAATATCGGTGTATCAACCCTGGTGATCGGTTTGACCGTGGTTGGCTTTGGTACCTCGGCCCCGGAAATTCTCGTCTCCGTGATGGCCGCGCTTGAAGGCAGCCCCGGTATCGCAGTCGGTAATGCGATTGGCTCGAACATCGCCAACATTGCTCTGGTGTTAGGCGTCACCGCACTGGTCAGCCCACTACTGGTAAATTCTAAAATCTTAAAGCGCGAATTCCCTATCATGTTATTTGCGATGTTTGTGGCGTTATTCCTGCTCTATGATTTACAGCTAAGCTGGATTGATGGCTTAATTCTGATGTCTGGAATTGTTGCTTTTACGTTCTGGCTAATAAAGATCAGCAAGGGCAAAGATAACGACCCCTCGTTACAACAGGAATTTGAAACGGAAATTCCACATATCCCGTTAAAAAAAGCCATCCTCTGGACACTCGCCGGGTTAGTACTGTTATTAATTAGCTCCCAGATTCTGGTCTATGGTGCGGTCAATATTGCCAAATATTTTGGGGTTAGTGATTTAATTATTGGTTTGACCATAATCGCCATCGGCACTAGCTTGCCAGAACTCGCTACCTCGGTAATGAGCGCAATCAAAAAAGAACATGACATGGCCATTGGTAACATCATAGGTTCGAACATGTTTAATTTACTCGCAGTACTGGGCATACCCGCGATGCTGGTGTCGCCCATCCCCTTAACCGCCGAGGTAATATCGAGAGATTACATGATGATGCTGGGCCTAAGTATCGTCTTGTTTATTTTTGCTTATGGATTTAGAGGACCCGGGCGAATAAATCGCATTGAAGGTGGCTTATTACTACTTGCTTATTTTGCTTACATGGGAACACTCTATATGAGTGTCGCCGCCACACATTCAACTTAAGTATACTCACCGTGCCCTCTGCCGAGATAATACAATATGATAAAATAATCAGGCATTTAAGGTTCGCTCACGCTATCCTTACCTAAATAGTTAAGAGTCTGTTTTTACTCATGGATAAAATAAAAGTAACCCAACTCGCCAAAGCCGTCATCGAAACCGAGGCTCGTGCCGCACAGGCCTTGCTGGATCGTATCGATGATGTCTTCGTTCAGGCCGTTCAGGCCATGTTAAACTGCAAGGGCCGCATCGTCGTATTGGGCATGGGAAAATCCGGCCACATTGGTAACAAGATTGCTGCCACCCTGGCCAGTACCGGCAGCCCAGCTTTTTTTGTTCATCCCGGCGAAGCCAGTCACGGCGATCTTGGCATGATCACCGCACAGGATGTGGTTCTGGCCTTATCCAATAGTGGTGAAACCGATGAAATTCTTACCATCCTGCCGCTGATCAAACGACTCAATGCGCCATTAATTTCGATGACCGGAAACCCGACCTCTCATTTAGCCAGAGAATCCGACTATCATCTTGATGTCAGTGTCGAAAAAGAGGCCTGCCCACTCGGCCTGGCGCCCACCTCCAGCACCACCGCCACATTAGTAATGGGCGATGCGCTGGCGATTGCACTACTGGAGTCACGCGGCTTCACCGAAGACGATTTTGCCCGCTCTCACCCCGGTGGTCGACTTGGCAAGCGCTTGCTATTGCACGTTGGCGACATTATGTTTGCCGGTACCGACACGCCAAAAGTAAAAATCGATGATAACCTCAGCGATACATTAAAAGAAATGAGTACTAAAGGCCTGGGCATGACCACCGTAGTTGATAAAGACGATCATTTATTAGGTATTTTCACTGATGGTGATGTGCGCCGCTTACTCGACACGGATTCCACAAAACTGAGCGAGCTAAGGATAAACGAAATAAAAGTAGGTGACATCATGACAACTGGCTGCATGACGATCAAAAAAACTCAGCTTGCAGCCGAAGCGTTACAACTGATGGAAGCAAAAAAAATAAACGCCTTTCCGGTAGTTGATAACGATAATAAAGTCATCGGCGCGCTCAATATGCATAACTTGCTGCGTGCCGGCGTTGTTTAAAATGAAGGAAACCTGATGCAAGATATATTACAACGCGCAAAAAAGATAAAACTGGTTCTGTTTGATGTCGACGGCGTCTTAACTGATGGCAGCTTGTTCTTTGGCGACGACGGTCAGGAATATAAGGCCTTTTATTCGCGTGATGGCCTGGGCATTAAACTTTTACAACGAACCGGAGTCGAAGTAGGTGTAATTACTGCACGTCAATCACAATTAGTCGTACACCGAATGGAAAACCTTGGCATCGAACATTTCTATCAGGGCCATTTAGACAAAACCATTGCGTTCAAAGAAATATTAAGCAAGTTAAATTTAACCCCGGAACAAACTGCTTACGCGGGAGATGATGTCATTGATTTACCGGTAATGACCCAGGTTGGGCTTGCCGTTGCGGTGCAGGATGCCCACCCATTTGTAAAAAAACACGCGCACTGGATAACCGAGCATAACGGTGGGCGTGGCGCGGCGCGAGACCTGTGTGAATTAATTATGGAAGCACAGGGTTCTCTCGAAGAACAAAACAAATCTTTCCTTTAATCGGCGAAGTCAAAGAAGTCGTAGAACATGAGCAAATCCCATTACATTTTTTTGCTTATTATCGTACTGGTGATTGCGACACTCACTTATAAACTATCGACTAATGTGGAAGATACCTTCAGCCCCCTCGATCCATCTCTGCGTCATGATCCCGATTATTTCATCAGTGATTTTATTACAACCATGTATGATGCAGAGGGAATAGCAAATTATTATCTTAAGGGAAAATATATGGAACACTTCCCGGATGATGATACATTTGAAATAGATGCACTCGAAATAAAATATAATGACCAGAATAATCAGTCCTGGATCACCACCTCAAATAAAGGGCTCGGCCTTAAAAATATTGAAGTCCTGCATTTATCGGGAAATGTAAAAATTGAGAATCAGCCTGTAGACCCGGATAAAAAATTAATTCTACTGACCGACAAGTTACGCATCGATTTTAAGACGCGCCAGGCAACAACCGATGCGATGGTGAAGATTTCCGGAAAAAGCAGTACTATTAACGCAATAGGGATGAAGATCGACTTGAATAAGGGTATCGTAAAATTGAAATCTCAGGCTCGAGGACAATATGTACCGAATTAACGGCTTTAGTACCCTGATTGTGCTTGCCACGCTACTGATGGCCAGCACCCCGAGTTGGGCGCTGCGCAGTGACCGCAATCAACCGATCAATATAAAGGCCGATCGTGTCGAGATTAATGAAAAAACGGAAACCAGTCATTATCAGGGTAATGTGTATTTAAAACAGGGCTCACTGATTATTAATGCCGACAGCATTATGGTTTATTTAAAAGAGGGCAAGTTAATCAAAATCATTATCGATGGCAGCCCCGCCACCTTCGAGCAAAAACCCGAGGATAATAAAGACGTTGTACAATCCAGCGCACAACACATGGAATATTATGCCACCCGACAACTCCTGATTCTCAAGCAGGACGCCCGTATTATTCAGGGTGCCAATAATTTTAGTGGCGACTTCATCGAATACGACACCCTTAACAGCACCGTGAAAGCCAATAAAGACGAAAACAGTGACTCGCGTGTACACGCCATCATCCAGCCGAAAAAAGACACGGCTGAAGACAACGATGCTCCCAATTCGACCCCGATTGACTCAAAATCGGACGCTAAATCAACCCCACCTGCCAACCCAGAAAAAGAGACCCCGACAGAATGAGTACACTGGCCGCACAAAGTCTTGGTAAAAGTTACAAACGTCGTAAGGTGGTCTCCGACGTCTCATTTCATATCAACAGTGGCGAGATTGTTGGCTTACTAGGCCCGAATGGCGCAGGCAAAACCACGTCATTCTATATGGTGGTGGGACTGGTTGAAGCTGAGCACGGCAGCATATTCCTGGACGACAAGGAGCTGACGCATAAACCCATGCATGAACGTGCCCGCCAGGGCATTGGCTACCTGCCGCAGGAGGCCTCGGTATTTCGCAAACTCTCGGTTGCCGATAATATTTTGGCTATTTTGCAGACACGCGCCGATCTGGAGCCAACTCAACAGGAAAATGCGCTCGAAGAGTTACTGGAGGAGCTGCATATCACCCATATTCGCCATAACCTGGGTATGAGCCTGTCTGGTGGCGAACGACGGCGCGTTGAGATAGCCCGGGCTCTGGCCACCCATCCTCGTTTTATCCTGTTAGATGAACCCTTTGCCGGAGTTGATCCCATTTCAGTACTGGATATTCAGTCGATTATTCAACACCTTAGTGAACGAAAAATTGGGGTGCTAATAACCGACCATAATGTTCGGGAAACCTTAAAAATATGCGATCGCGGTTACATATTAAATGCTGGAGAAGTCATCGCTCAAGGTGAACCTGACGCGCTTTTGGCCGATAAACAAGTCAGGAAAGTCTATCTTGGCGAAGGATTCACGCTTTAAAAACAAGGCTGTGTCTCTCGGCAGATCTAGGCTAGAATTAGACTATAGCTGGTGCCAAAACCATGCCAGTTCAATAAAAATGACTCTATGAAACAAGCATTACAACTCCGTCTTGGTCAGCATCTAACCATGACTCCCCAATTGCAGCAGGCAATCAAACTGCTGCAGCTGTCTACCTTAGAACTTCAACAGGAGATCCAGGAAGCACTGGACTCGAACTTGATGTTAGAAGTAGCAGAAGAAGGTGATGAGGGCAACCAGACTAAATCAACTGACAGTAATGCTGAATCAGCTGATGCACCTGCCGCTGAAGACGCACCCGAACAAGATAGCACTCAGGTTGAATCCATTCCCGATGAGTTACCAGTCGATAGTGCCTGGGATGACATCTACGAAAATATCCAGACCACCAGCAGTTCATCCAGTTACCAGGAATCGGATCGTGATCAGGAAATCGGCGATGCTGGATCGGAAAGCCTGCAGGAACATTTGCGTTGGCAAATGCATCTAACGCCATTTTCAGATACCGATTTATTGATCGCCGATGCCATTATTGATGCAATCAATGATGATGGCTATCTTCGCGCTGAACTCGAAGACATCCGCAAATTGATCCCAGAAGAACGCGACGTTGAATTAGATGAAGTCGAAGCGGTATTACATCGAATCCAGAATTTTGATCCGCCCGGCATCGCCGCCCGCAATCTTCAGGAAAGCCTGCAATTGCAATTAAAACTGATTGTCGATGACTCTGAAGAAAACAATATTGCCCTGTTGTTGGTGAGTGACTATTTTGATCTGCTGGCCGGCCGTGATTTTAATCAACTCATGCGCAAACTGAGCATCGACGAAGCCAGCCTGAAGTCGTTAATTAATATTATTCAATCGCTCAACCCAAGACCTGGTGGTCATATCACCTCAAGTAAACCGGAATACATTGTTCCCGATGTATTTGTGCGCAAGGTTAAAGATGTCTGGAAAGTTGAACTAAACTCGGACGCTGCACCTAAAATAAGAATCAACTCCCAATATGCGAGCATGGTCAAACAGGTTAAAAGCAGTTCTGATACCACTTATATGAAAAATCATTTACAGGAAGCTCGCTGGTTTATTAAAAGTCTGGCCAGTCGTAATGAAACGCTACTGAAAGTAGCCACCTGTATTGTTGAACGCCAACGCGCATTTTTAGAGTACGGCGATGAGGCAATGAAGGCACTGGTACTACATGATATTGCCGAAACCGTTGAGATGCATGAATCAACCATCTCCCGCGTAACAACAAAAAAATACATGCATACCCCACGCGGGATATTTGAGTTAAAATATTTCTTCTCCAGCCATGTATCAACAGCCGATGGTGGAGAATGTTCAGCTACGGCTATCCGCGCCTTAATTAAAAAATTGATCGCGGCGGAAATACCGAATAAACCATTAAGTGATAGTAAACTCGCAGCAATTTTATCCGACCAGGGTATTAATGTTGCTCGGCGGACTGTGGCCAAATATCGCGAAGCCATGACCATACCGCCGTCCAATGAACGTAAACGGCTCGCATAAATTAATGAGAAGGAGCATGCTATGCAATTAAATGTTACTGGTCATCACGTTGAGATGACAGACTCATTGCACAACTATGTAGAAACCAAAATGGAAAAACTTGAACGACATTTCGATCATGTTACCAATGTCCATGTCATTCTGAGTGTTGAAAAGCAGCGCCAGAAGGCCGAAGCAAAGTTACACATTAGCGGAGCCGATCTATTTGCAGATTCGGTTAACGAAGATATGTACGCTTCTATTGATGCTTTGGTTGACAAACTTGACCGACAGATAAAAAAGCATAAGGAAAAACTAACAAATCATCATCGCAGCGAAGGCCGCGCTCAGAAACAACCAGAAACTTAGCCTGGCTACGGTTTGGGAGAAATAAAATTAACATGCTTTTATCCGATTTAGTCACACCCGATCGAATTGCCTGTGCGGTTAATGCACAGAGCAAGAAACGTGCGCTTGAACAAATTAGTGAAATCATATCGAAAAGTGAAGATACCATATCATCAAACGATGTCTTTGAAAGCCTGCTGGCCCGAGAACGACTTGGTGGTACTGGTGTCGGTTATGGTGTTGCTATCCCACATGGTCGTTTAAAAAGTTCAGACCATACGGTCGGTGCGTTTATTAAATTGCAAAACGGTGTTGACTATGATGCAGCAGATCGACAACCAGTCGATCTGCTGTTCGCGTTACTGGTACCCGAAAATTCGACCGAAGAACACTTAGAGATTCTTGCCACGCTGGCGAAACTGTTTAGTGATGAATCGTTTCGAACCCAGCTGCGTGATGCCGATAATATCGATAAAATACATCAATTATTGCTCGAATGGGAAGCATCGCAATAGCGTTTGTTGACGATATGCGTTATTGCTATCGGAATCATTATCGTGTGTCCAATCCTGGATAAAGCTGATTCATGCCCGCATTCTCTTCAAAAACCACCCACCTCGAACACGGCGTTTTCGTTGCCGTAAAGGATGTTGGCGTACTGATTCGAGGTCCGGCTGGCATCGGCAAAAGCAGCCTGGCGCTGGAACTGCTTGATCGTGGCCATGCCCTGATCAGTGATGATGTTGTCCAGTTTGAGGTACATCCCGCCCAAAATAAGGCCGATTCGGTCAAAATTATCGGTTCGGCCCCTCCAATGTTGCAAGATCTGCTGGCGGTACGTGATATCGGTGTGCTTGATATTACAGAGATATTCTCAAATAGTGCGATAATCCCCGCACATCGGCTGGATTTCATAATTCAACTGGACGCTGAACGCACGCCCAACCGCAGCGATTTTACGGACTTGTATGCTCACCCCCCCCTACTTGGCCATAAAATCCCCAGCCAGACAATCTTCGCTCATCCGAGCAGAAATATCGCATTAATTGTCGAAACTGCACTAAAAAATTATATACTTTATAAAAATGGTCAGGATGCAGGACGCAAATTATTAGTTCGGCAACAACAATATTTATAATCGCGAATTTAACCTATGAAACTAATTATCGTTAGCGGGCTTTCGGGCTCTGGAAAATCGATCGCATTACAGGCCCTGGAGGATTTGGGGTTTAATTGTATCGATAATCTTCCAATGGGGCTGGTACACTCGCTCGCCGTTCAAATAACCCATGCCGCCGACCCGGTCGAGAAACAATTTGCGGTCGGGATTGATGCCCGAAACCTGGCCCAGGATCTGGAACAATTCCCGGAATTAATAGAAAACTTAAAGGCGATGAACCTCGACGTAAAAGTCATCTATCTTACCGCCAATGAACAAACCCTGATTAAACGATTCAGTGAAACACGCCGTAAACACCCGCTTAGTTCTGGAGAAACGCCATTAAACGAGGCCATTGCGCTTGAGAATAAATATTTAATTCCCATCTCTTCCAGCTCAGATCTCACTCTGGACAGCAGTCAAACCAATGTACACCAGTTACGAGAACTCGTTCGTCAATGTGTCGAATCGGATGATCAAGAGGGTATGTCGATCCTGATCGAATCATTTGGTTTTAAACATGGCATACCCAATGATGCGAATTTTATTTTTGATGTACGCTGCATTACCAATCCACACTGGGTTCCTGAGTTACGAAAATTTACCGGTAAAGATGAGGACGTCATCAACTACCTGGAAAAACATGACGATGTCATACAAATGCGTGATGACATCTTTAACTTTATTCATAAGTGGATCCCGATCTTCGAAAAAGAAAACCGCAGCTATATGACGATTGCGATTGGCTGCACTGGTGGTTACCACCGCTCGGTCTATTTGTCTGAAAAGATCGGTAGAAGTTTACAGGAGTTTTATCCCGGTGTCGTAATACGCCACCGCGAGTTATTATGAGCGTAGGCTTACTCATTATTTCCCACGGTGAGGTAGGTCAGGCAATTTATGAGGCCGCTACTTCGGTGTTAGGCTCTTGCCCAATTAGAACCCATGTTGTGGCGATGGAATTTGACTATAACCGAGATGATATGCTTGATGAAATCCAGGAAAAAATTATAGAACTCGACTCAGGTACTGGCGTATTAGTATTAACCGACCTTTACGGAGCTACACCCAGCAATATTGCCTGTCTTATTGAAAATCAAAACGTGGCCATTGTCTCCGGGGTCAATCTGCCCATGCTGATTCGCGTGCTAAATTATCCGAACCAGCCATTAGCGGAACTTGTTTCCAAGGCCGTCAGCGGTGGAACGGAAGGCATCATTCACTATAAGCCCATAAAGGATTCCCATGCTGCAAACGGAAGTTGAAATTATAAACAAACTGGGAATGCACGCCCGAGCCGCGGCAAAGTTTGTGACCCTGGCGCAAACGTTTGGCGCTGAAATCAAGATCGAAAGAAATGGTCAGGAAATCAACGGCAAAAGTATTATGGGGGTAATGATGCTCGCCGCCTCTAAAGGCAGCATGATTAAACTTATTATCGAGGGTGAAGATGAACAACAGGCCACCGAATATTTGACAAAATTAATAAATAATCGATTTGATGAAGACGAGTAAAATTTGACGGAATATTTATGACACTTTCTTTGCAAGGTACAGGAGTTTCTAACGGCGTCGCTATTGGCCCTGTACATATACTGCAGCGCGGCAGCCTGGAAATACTGGAGTATGTCCTGAGTGAAGAATTAATCGAAGCCGAAGTTCAACGCTTCGAACGTGCCCTGGTCGCCGTTAAAGAACAACTACGCTTTGTACGAAATAAAATACCCGAACAAACTCAGTCTGACATTACCGCCTTTATCGATACTCATTTGTTAATGCTTGATGACTCAACCTTATCCAGGGTACCGATTAACATAATGCTGGAAACACGTTGCAACGCCGAATGGGCGTTACAAACGCAACGTGACGCCCTGGTTAAGGTCTTTGATGAAATGGATGATCCCTATCTGCGCACACGGCGTGATGACATCGATCATGTGGTTACCAGCATACAACGTGAACTGCTTTCCAGCCCGATGTATCACCACGTCCATCATATCCAGGAACAACGTTTCGGTGGTCATATCATTGTTGCCGATGATCTTTCCCCCGCTGATACGGTGTTAATGCAGCATCAGGGCATTGCTGCTTTTATTACTGAAAGTGGTGGTCCGACTTCGCATACGGCCATCCTTGCACGCAGCCTTAATATTCCCGCCATTGTGGGCCTGCATCGTGCCCGGCAAATGTTGATCGACCTCGAAACCATTATCGTTGACGGGCAACAAGGTGTGGTGCTGGCAAAACCTGAAAGCGCCATGCTGCAACATTATCAAACGAAAAAACGCGATAATTTGCAATTGATAGAACGGCACAAGCAAAATAAAGATATACCCGCGGTTACTAAAGATGGAAAGAATATAGCCCTACGCGCCAATATTGAGTTAGTCGAAGACGTAGTTGCCATGAAAGCGCTGGGGGCAAATGGTGTAGGTTTGTTTCGGACAGAATACCTGTTTATGAATCGGGATAGCTGGCCACCTGAACAGGAACAGTATGAAACCTACCGCCAGGTCCTGGCTGAACTAGATGGCCAGGTGCTAACCATTCGCACAATCGATCTCGGCGCCGATAAACAGGTTGATGGCGGTCGGCATGACCTCAACAACATCACCAACCCGGCCCTCGGCCTGCGCGCCATTCGTTTATGTCTACAGGATCCTGAAATTTTCTTACCGCAATTGCGGGCTATCCTGAGAGCCTCGGCTCACGGTCGAATTCGTATTATGTTGCCGATGATCTCCAATGCGCAGGAAGTTATTCAAATACGACAACAGATAGACAGTGTCTGCCAACAACTCACACGAGAAGACATAGACTATGATCCTGAAATTCAAATCGGCGGTATGGTGGAAGTCCCTGCCGCGGCCGTCAACGCCCGCATGTTATGTGAATATCTGGACTTTTTATCCATTGGCACCAATGATCTGATTCAATATACCCTGGCCATCGATCGAATTGACGATGAAGTGAATTATTTATATGATCCATTAAATCCCGCCGTGCTGAGTTTAATCTCAAATGTCATCGCCGCAGGAAAACAAGCCAACATACCGGTCGCCATGTGCGGAGAAATGGCAGGTGACGCCATGTTCACTCGATTATTGCTCGGCATGGGGCTCGAAGAATTCAGCATGCATCCAAACGCATTAGCTGAAGTCAAAAATGTCATACTAAACTCGGATGTCACACAATTACGACCAGACGCCGAAGCCCTCCTTAATTGTACATCTCATAATCAGTTCCAGGATCTCCTCGACCAGTTTTCGCAACACTAAATTAACATCGCGCTGGCCCACGTCGCATTTCCCGCGCTCGCCTGCTACACTTGCGCACAGATCGTTATGAGCGTACAGATGTACGCAAGCCTGGAGTGGTTGCGATGAACACCAAACCCATCGACGAAAAAGAAAAAGATGTAAATCTCCTCGCGGAATTGACCAACGCCCTTGATGAAAACGATTCCTCAAGATTAATTACGCTTCTAAGTGACCTCCACCCAGCCGAGATTGCCCATTACCTTGAAGCCCTGACCGGTCAGCAACGTCAGGCGATCTGGCCATCCATCCCGGCCGAATATGAAGGTCAGGTGTTATTACATCTGAACGACGAAGCACGCAGTGCCTTAATCGAAACAATGGATGCCGAGGCGCTGGTCGCCGCCACCGAAGGCCTGGACACCGATGACCTGGCCGACATTCTTCCTGAAATGCCACAAAACGTCATCCAGGAACTGTTGTTAACAATGGAATATCAGGATCGCGAACGACTTCGTTCGGTACTGGCCTACGCAGAAGACACCGCGGGCGGCCTGATGGATCTCGATACCATCATGGTGCGTGCCGACATCAGTTTAGACGTGGTGTTTCGTTTCCTGCGCCGACGCAATGAGATCCCGGCGACCACAGACAGTTTGTTTGTTGTCGATCGCGAAGGTGTTTTCCAGGGCATATTACCGTTTAATGATCTGCTAACCCATGACACCGAAACCCTGGTAGGCGATATCATGGACGCCGGAATCGAAGGCATTCCCGCCGACATGCCCGCCCAGGACGTCGCCAATATGTTTGAACGTCGTGACCTGGTTACCGCGCCGGTGGTTGACAAAAATAAAAAATTACTGGGTCGGATCACGATCGATGACGTGGTCGACGTGATCAAGGACAAGGCCGATCACTCCTTCATGGGCACCGCCGGTCTAACCGAAGAAGAAGATCTTTTTGCACCCGTGATCAAAAGTACTCGCCGCCGACTGGTCTGGCTCGGCGTTAATTTAATTACCGCCATACTGGCATCCTGGGTTATCCGTCAATTCGATGCAACAATCGATAAACTGGTTGCGCTGGCCGTGTTAATGCCCATCGTCGCCAGCATGGGCGGTATCGCAGGTAGCCAAACCTTAACCCTGGTGATTCGGGCGATGGCCTTAGGCCAGATCAGCAAGACCAATGCACGTCGATTACTCTTTAAAGAGATCGGCGTGGGTATCTGGAACGGCCTTATCTGGGCCGTCGTCGTCGCCGCGGTCGCCGAGCTCTGGTATAACAATCTGCAACTTAGCATTGTCATCGGCGTCGCCATTATCGTTAATTTACTCGTGGCGGCCATTGCCGGTGCAACCATCCCGCTACTACTCAAGAGAATGAATATTGACCCGGCCCTGTCCGCCAGCGTGGTATTAACCACCATCACCGATGTGCTTGGATTTTTTGTCTTCCTCGGACTGGCAGCATTGTTTTTAGTTTAATACTATTGGCTCCTATTTAAGTTAAGGAGGTATCTAATTTTTATGGGGAACTCGGCTCATCTGCTTAGGTCCTACCCAGTAAAACAGATTGAAAAAATCATCCTTGCTAAATTTCTTTGTTATACGCGCTTACACACAATTGAACTTTTAACTGCTTCGACAAAATAGTCTACATCGTCGGCGTACTGACTTGCGATATAACCCTCTATGCAATTTGCATGAATGTGCCCACCATACTTCATTCCGAGATATTCGAACGTATTTTTAAACGAGTTGACAAAGGATTGATCAGCAATGGGGCTAATGGATGTACAAACAACGTAACCAATTTTTCCTCTTAATTTTCTACCTTTATCTTCTAAATCATTAACATCTAAGAAATCAGACATTCTATCAATAAATGTTTTCATCTGTGCGCTCATTGCATACCAGTAGACCGGCGAAACGAATATTATTTTCTTGTGCTTTAATACTTTATCCATTATAGGGATAAAATCATCATTAATATTATTGTGCTCATAATCGTACGGGGATATATCCTTTTCCGCGAGGTCAATGACATCTATATCTAAAATTTCAGATATCCAGTCGATAAATTTACCCGTATTTCCGTTTCTCCTTGCACTACCGAATACTGCAATTGTTTCAGTCATCTATTTTTCCTTTATTGCGTATACTTTATCGCTTAACTGGCAGGCCGGAGCGTTGGTGGTTTGTGCGATAGTGGAGCGCAGCAAAATAGACTGTCGTGTTGAAGCGCCTTATAGTTGAACCGTTGTATCAGAGTTATATCGTCATTCATAAAAAATCCATTTACACTTTACGCTTTCTGAAACTCATCGCAATTCGCATAAGAAGGCCGAACCCAGCAGGAACATTTAATCCACGGATTCTATAGTCCGCAGCTGTAACCGATTTAGCGATTAATTTTATTAGTATCTCATTATTCTTCGGAACAGGTTTCTCCACATCTTTCATTTTAAAAACATCTGGTGGGCCATATTTATAGCATACAATCGCTTTCACGGGTTTTCATCTTAGTTCGTTTTTGGCCAATTCCAAGCATACTGTAAAGGTCTAATTAATTGTAGAGTCAAATTCAAGCATTTTATTTTCCTTTAGCTCCAGTTGCTTGCTTGATATAGGCGCTTATATTTTTACTTTTTATATCATTGTTTTTTGTGATTTTTAAATGTCTTCGCAGTTTGCCTTTACCTTCAAGAAAACCATTGGGGTCTGAGAAATTTGCCCCATTACTAAACTCTATAGATATGTGCTCTTTGTAGAGATATATACCGCCAATGAGCTTACCCGATACGTTAAATACAATGCCTCCATATTTTATATCTTCTTGTGTTTTATAGTTTTCTTTGATAAAAAAGGTTCTTATTTTTTCTACAATCTCAGCACTATCTGGAAGTGTAGATTTAATATCGGCTAAGAATTCATTGACTTTTTCATTTGATGATTGCATAAAAGGGTTGACCTCTAATTTTTTTCATATACCGCCGCAAATTAACAGCGGTACGAAAGTATAGTGAGGAAAAAACGACGCTTTTTAGCGTCCGCTTACATTTTTCTTGTCATGCGCTCTCTTTTTTATTCGGCTCAACCCAACAGGCGTAATCCCCAAATAGCGAGATAAATCATTTTGCGTCACTTTCTCAACAAGCACTGGGGATACTTCTGCTATTCTGAAAAATCGTTCCTCAGCACTCATGCACAGAAATTCAAATTCTCGCTTCTCTTTCTTCATCGCAAAGAAAAGTAATAATTCAATCATTTCACTAGCAACTTCCAGGTTGTTTCTGCTGCATTCGTGAAGCATGTCAAAGGGTATCTTTTTCAAGGTAGTGGACTCTAAACAAATAAGGCTGAAAGAACAATCCTTCTTTAAATAGGCTGAGGACAGACTACCAATTATATCATTGGGCAAGAGAAATGATTTTACAGACTCCTTACCACCCTCAGATGTGTAGTACGCCTTCAGTAAGCCCGATTGAACAAAGTAGAGTGACCTGTCTGCATCACCCTGCATGAAAATATGTTCACCCTTGTCTTTTACTACCGTAACGCCTTCAAGCTGTAGCAGATCATGAAAGTTCATAGATTTTAACCTCGGTTAATGACGGCCTATTCTCACAAACATATTATGTTGGAAATAATATACAAATAGCAACCTAACATAACCTGAGATGGCACCCATGAACATCAAAAAAAAACGAATTGTAATTACTGGTGGCACTTCTGGCATTGGCTATGAGATAGTAAAATATCTTCATCCTGATAATGAGGTAGTCGTAATTTCAAGAAGTGCCAGCAAACTAAACAAGCTTTCCCAAGATTTTGAAGGCGTAATAACCTATCAAGCCGATTTATCGAAACTTGATGATGTAGAAACCGTGGCCGATTCCATTGTCAAGCACTTTGAATCCATTGATCTTCTCATAAACAATGCAGCGGTTCAACACACGCCAACATTTATAGATGATGAATTTAAATATGAAACTATAAATTATGAAATAACCCTGAATTTCACTAGTATTTGTAGCTTAATATATCTTTTATTACCCGCCTTATTACATCAAAACAAGGCAGTAATTTTAAATGTTAATTCTGCGCTTGCACTAACACCAAAAACTTCCTCGGCTATTTATTGCGCGACAAAAGGGGCTTTAAATATCTTCTCTCAATCACTACGTTATCAACTTGAGAAAACAAATATAAGTGTACAACAAGTATTTTTGGAGTTAGTTGATACCTCGATGACAATAGGCCGGGGTAAGAACAAGATTTCTGCAGAGGATGCCGCTAAAAAAATAATTTTAGGTATAGAGCGTGATATTTCAGATAATTATATTGGCAAGGTCAAGCTTCTCAGGATTTTTCTTCGCCTAATGCCCTCAATTGCACAAAGAATTTTAAAGAGCAGTTAAAGAAGGTAAAAATGAGACCATTACTTAACGTATTTCTAATCGTCGCCACCGTATTTGCAAGTACATTTTTGCTAATTAAATTTACAGGGTTATTAACGATAGAACAAATTGAAGGCTGGCTAACACAAGCCAAAGAATCATCACCTATTTATGTAGGAGCCATAGTTGCTTTATTGTTATTTTCTGACTTATTTATTGCAATACCGACACTAACCGTAGCAATTTTAGCAGGATATTTTCTTGGCCACACTTATGGTGCCCTTGCTTCATTGACAGGGATTGTACTAGCAGGCATTAGTGGCTATGTCATAAGTCGCTATTATGGTGGTGCTATTCTAGGGTTTTTACTTAAAGATGAAAGCAAACGTAACGATGCGATTAACACTTTTCAAAAGCATGGGTTTGTAATGATACTTTTATCGCGAGCCATGCCGATTTTACCTGAGGCAACAGGTTGCCTTTCTGGAATGACACATATGCCTTTCAATAAATTCTTCGCTGCATGGTTGATTAGTTCAGTGCCTTATATATTAATTGCAACCTATGCTGGCTCAATTAGTTCTGTTGAAAATCCCATGCCGGCAATTTTCACTGCCATTGGTCTTTCGGTATTTTTATGGATTGCCTGGTTTTTTTACCACCGCGCAAACAAAAAATAAACTAATAGCGTTTTTCAAAATGAAGCATGACAGATCTTATGATTGACCTTACAGGTTCATTGGTCGAACTAAAAATGTTCAAGTTGGTGGGCACATAACGCCGTGAATCAGCGGTTGCCAAAAGCGGCGCGTTTTTGCGAGTGCAATATTAGGCTAGGTTCCCTTTTGTGATAGTTTTTCCATGGACTCTATTCTATTATTTAGATCCCCTGATGTTGACCATCTTCTTAAACGACTCATTTTGCTATCAAAAAAGCCTGTCTAAGAGCTAATTTAGCCCTTTTTTATTATTCTTTTTCATGAAGTTCAACTGCTTACCGTTACTTTCTTAGGTCCGACCCAGTATCCTAATTTACTCAGCCATTGCCGGTGCAACCATCCCGCTACTACTCAAGAGAATGAATATAGACCCGGCCCTGTACGCCAGCGTGGTATTAACCACGATTACCGACGTATTGGGATTTTTTGTCTTCCTTGGATTAGCTGCACTGTTTCTGGTTTAGATGCTTACTAGCAATTAATTTAGTGTTTCTTTCGTCTGTTACGGTTACGGCTCAAACTCACCCAGTGCGCCAAGCCGAATAGTAATAATTTCAGTTTCCGTAATAGCCACATGCGGGCCCTGCCGTGTATGTGCGGGCGTCGTCCAGAATGTACCTGCTTCGCATCGCCTACCACCTGTTTCCAAGGTTCCCGACAGTACAAATACAAACTCATCCACAGGATGGGTATGACAGGGGATAATGGTTCCTTGCGTCAGTTTCGCCCGATGGATGGAACCCTCCGGTACGGGTTCAGCCAGCGAAATAAAACTGACCCCCGTCATAGCCCCGAATGGCTGCCAACTTGTACTCGCATCATCAATAAATACTTGTTTAGATTGTCCTGTTACTTGCCCGCTCATCACAATTCCTCCTGGTATTAACTTACGTTTTATAGTAACCTTAGGTTACCAATAAATCAATATGATGAATGAGAAAAAATGAATAGTGAAACTCGCCAACAGCAACGGGCTGATAATTTACGCCAACATTTGCTCCGAACCTCCAGGATCATTAACACAGCCATCGTCAATGGGCTGCATCAAGATGGATTTACCCAACTAAAATCCACCCACACCGTTCTTTTGTCTCATCTCGATCTCGAAGGAAGCAGTCTGACCCAGATTGCCCAACGTGCAGGCATAACGAAACAGGCAATGGGTCGTTTAGCGGATGAGCTAGCCCAGCTCAAATACATTAAACGTACTCGTAGTCAGACCGACAAACGCGAATTTATAATAACGTTCACGAAATCCGGTCTTAAGTTAATGAACCAAAGTTTTCAGATAATGGAAGTAATAGAGAAACGCTGTGCAGATATTCTGGGAGATAATAACTTCAATAGGCTACTAAACTCATTACAGAGTATTGAAAATAAATTTTCTGACAACCCTGAACAATAATAAGTCAAATATTCGCAGATTCAAAATCCAGTAACCACCGTTTACGATGCAATCCCCCGCCGTAACCTGCCAGCTTACCATCCGAGGCTATTACCCGATGACAGGGAATAATGATACCCACCCGGTTTTTTCCATTCGCCGATCCTACCGCACGGATGGCCTTTGGGTTACCCACGGCGATCGCCTGTTGTGCGTACGATCGGGTCGTACCATAGGGAATATCCTGTAATATTGTCCACACCTGTTGTTGGAAATCCGTTCCAGGCGTATGCAGCGGGACGTTGAACACACGCCGTTTAGCTGAAAAATATTCGTTAATCTCTGATTGAACCTGTTCCAGGTGAGGATTGTGACCCGGTAAAATCACCGCATTGAGTCTATGACATAGATCTTTAAACTCGGTCTCTAACATTCGTCGGTCGGTAAATTCAAGTAAACAGATACCCTGTTCGGTCGCACAGCAAAACATCGGGCCAATCGGTGTGGTAAACCGAACAATATTGATAATCGCCTTGTCGCCTGAAGCCGTAACAGAATCACCAAAAATCGAACGATAGCTCTCATTAAAGCCACTGAGAGAATCGTAGCCACTATCAAATGCCGATTGCGTAATGGAGTCGCCCTTTTTAATTTGACGATAGGCTATGTTGATCCGTAACATTCGTTGGTAGGCATGAAAGGTCATGTTGTGATTTAGTTTAAACCAACGCCGGATATGGCTCGGCTCAATACCTCGTTGGCGTAGATCATAATCCTTTATTTTCAAAAATGGATTGTCCTGTAATTCTTTTATGATGTTTTTAATGTATTCAGGTGACTCGCCTTTATTTTCCATGGGTTTGCATAACTTACAGGGTCGATAGCCATTCTGAATGGCCTCCTGCGCCGTATTGTAGAAAATAACATTTTCGGGTTTAGGCTTGCGAGCTTTACAGGACGGGCGACAAAAAATTCCCGTTGTTTTTACGGCGGTGATAAACACACCTTCATAGCGTAAATCCTGTCGACCAACCGCATCGTATTTTTCTTTAAAACTTGGTGATGTCGTCATATCTTCGGTAATCCGTTATATTCTTCACTTAGAATAGAATTAGAAATAAGTTTAAATTATGCTGAAATACGGTACTACCGAAATATTAACAAGTATATTTTATCTTCAAATGTCAGGTACTTTCTCGCCTGTAGACCTTCATATTATACCCTTCGTCCTCAGAAGGTGGCTGAAAATAGCTATTTACAAGATGAAACTCCGCCTCTGTGGTAAAAGCCGCCCCCTCGGCAAGCCCAGCCGAACGGATTTTAAGTTGATGGATACACAACTCATCATCGACATCGAGATAATGTAAAATATGCGGGGAATTATTCGCAGAGAATAGTGCTTTGAACCCGTTACGTTGATTTAAAGTATTAGCCGGAAAATCCATCACCACCGACACCCCTCTGTTCAACATATCGGTTACCAGCTCGACCAGCAATGGTTTGAGACGAGCCGAATAATGAAGATAGTCATCAAAAACCTTTATTTCATCGGCATAAAGAGCCTTCAACCATTCATCTTCTGACAATAGAATTGCATTGTGTTCGCTCGCGATTTCGGCCGCCTTTGTAGATTTTCCCGCTGCCATTTTTCCGCAGAAAAAATGTAAGGTTCCTTTAGAATTCATTTTTCTCAACTTTGTTTAACTTACCCTTGCAGACAAGATAAGACACTCGACTATAGTATTATGAACTGCAATTGAATCGTTTATTGGGTATTGCGGTCGGCAGCTTCATGAACATGGGCGAGCATACTTTTAAATGTGTGACTTGACGTGATTATTATGCTTCAGCACCTACTATCCTCAAGGCTTTTATTAATGCCCCTAAATCAAATCCAGACTCACCAATGGTTTTCGGAATGATATGATATATGCGAGGCATTGGATAGATAAGCACATACTCTTCATTTTGACGCCATTTGTGTATTTTCTCCCACCGGAGCAAACCCTCTCCATCAAAATTTGAAAATTGTACGCCCTCATCCATTAACTGGATGAATAGTGGTTCTTGAATGGCCTTGTATTTCCGGTAGTGTTTTCTAGACAGGACAGGATTTATCACAAATCGTACAAGGAATATTACCGCGACACCGCCAATTAACCCACCTATAGCAGCATTCTTTAAAATAGGCGAACCATTTACCGCGACAAAACCCAACATAAGCAGGGCAATAACGTAAAGTATCGTCGTCCTGGAGGAGATTCTCGTGAAGAGCTTCATCGCGTTGACATAATCAATTTCAGTGATGGTGTATTCTGTTTTCATATTCTTGTCAGGCATAATGTTATAGTTTGTTTTTAGTTAAAGGTAAAGGCGCGCAATGTGAACGTCCCAAATAATAGCATCACCATTAAATGATGTGTTGAGTTTATATATAATTTGACCAACCGGATAACTCAAAAACCGTAAACACCGCAATCGCGGCCCCAACAAGCGCTCTTATATAGTGCACTGCATTTAAACCCGGTTTTACGACATTCATAGATGGATCGACAGGGTTATAACTAATAGTGAAGTCATCTTTATTTGATTTTATATCATTAATTATCCTCACCACAGCAGGCCGGTTGTAAGTTCTTTCCCCTAATATATAGCTGTTCCCATAATAGGTTTGATTATTAACATCAAACGAGTACTGGATGGTTGGTTGATAAGTTGTTGCACCAGTGTTTCCAACACTGAGGCCAGAGACTGAGACCTTGCAGATACCCAGTTTTGCTTTAATTTTAGGCCACCCTGAACTATCAACCGCTTCACTTGACGATACCACGGCTGAAATTATAATAAATATCCCCAGAATTGATACAAGGCTTAATGCCAGGTTTATTGTTAATTTACTTTCAAAATAATAGGCCAATATAATTGCCGCGGTCATAATTATAAAAAAATAAACAGTATATACGCTCTTTCCTAATGCAATATTTAATAAAAATTTCATAAATTTAATCTATTTGAAACATGACATTTCTCATTTCTATATTAGTTAGACTTGAGCGTCTACTTTATCGGGGATGTTCAGTTGACACCACAGTCGCTTGTTAACTGTATTTCTTGGTATACTTGCATTTGCTTAGTATAAAAAGGAATTTTATAAATGGCCATTACTATCCATCCAAGCCCTGGTCAAATATTACTATGTGATTTCTCACAGGGATTTAGAGCCCCTGAGATGGTAAAGTCAAAACGACCTGTCATTGTGCTCACACCTTCATTTAGCCACCGCTCAGGTCTAGTTACTGTAGTTCCTTTAAGTACAGTCAGGCCTGATCCGATAATGCCTTTTCACTATTAATTACCAAATAATTGCCTTCCACAGACAGGAGAGAGTTGGGTAAAAGGTGATTTAATCTATACCGTTGGTTTTCACAGGCTTGATTTAATACGTTTAGGTACAAGGGATCCAAATACTGGAAAACGAATATATTATAGACGACGGCTAAGCCGAGACCGAATGAAGCAGATCTATACATGCGTCCTACATGGGTTAAATTTAGGAGACCTTTCCAGCCATTTATAATCGTATAAATAACAATGGTTATATGTACTCTAGAAAATCCACCTTGATTTTAACGATTTCAGGTGTATATTATCAGTGTTCCTGCTCTGCATAGCATCAGGCATTCGAGACTACACTAAGGTCCGTCCCGTGTAGCCAGCCCAGTGAAGTGATGACAAGTTTTGCTGGTGCTGAGTTCCAGGCTCCCTTTGGGGAGCCTTTGTCATTTCTAGGCCACTGAATTTTCTTAGTATTTCCCTGATTCTTACCACAGTAATAGGGGGTAGAGCACATTAGATTCTAATATTAGTAAAAACTGTGTACTGACCCCAATAATTGCACTTATTATACATGATTGTAAATTACCGGCATTTTCCCTTTCCATTTGATCCATAAATCTGAATTTATGACTAATTCGGACATAAATTCAGCAACATTAATACGACTGGTTGGAGCGGAATCAAAAATGGCGTTTCTTATTGGGGAAGGGTAAATATCATATGGGGTGACATTTTCTTCATTTATAAGGCTATCCGGGCGAACTGCAGCCCATTCAATATATTTGTGGTTTTGCCCTACATGAAGCCTGAGAAAATTGGCAGCATTTTCATTATCTACATGGGGAGGAAGTAATAAACGCAAAAGGGAAATAACCAATCTTTGGGAAAGCGGAGGTTTTTCAGGAATATCACGATTACTATTACCAGTTGTATTCATAAGAACAAGCTTAATATCTTTATTCGGACTAATGGACTCTATAGTTCGTGTTATTCTTTCAACAACGTCAGTCACTAGCCGCCTGGGATGACCGAACATACCTTTGAAAGTTAAGTTATGACCCAGGCAAGAAAGCACCGCGTCGCACTCTTTTAGATACTGAGCTAAATCGCTTTCAGACATTTTGGATATTTCCGATTCAACTATTTGTAAATTGAGGTGAGAGTCTACTACGTTGGTCAGTGAAGCAGCGGCACGGACAATGGCAACAACTTTTATATCCTTTTGAAGCAGTATTTGTACAAGTAATCGACCAGTGGCACCACTTGCACCTACGACTAATATATTTTTCATTTTTCGCTCAATTCCTGTTTAGTGCATAATGTCGCATTCAACGGTTTATACGCTGCAATGCTTTGTTAGGTTGGCCTTTAAGAACACCATTAACCAATTCAGGGTATTCTCGCATAAACATTATGAACTCCCTTTCAACATCTTTATTGGCTGATATTTTCCCCTGAACTGCTTGAATAAAATGCTCCTGCTGTGGAAGAAAAGGCTCGATTACCCCGTTAACTAAAAACACAAGATATTTTCCTGCATACTGAATTAAATGCTGGGTAATAGGACTATAACTGTCATTTAACTTTACATCAAAACCACCGTTAACAAGTATTTTCATATGTGATTCTGGGAAAATGCTTTTTACACCATTCATCTTCTTCAGAAGAAGGGTGATCATTTCATCATTTTTTAAAATACCAACATGGCTGTTGTTAAACCCGAACTGATCATGAGATTGTTTTTGAGCTTCTGGATGCAATTGACTGGATAATGGTACAACTCCATCGCTGTTTTCACCTAATTTCAGGGTGCTGGTATTCTTGTAGGCATAAAAAAGTTGATGATTTACAAATTTCGGTAATGGCTTTCTATATAGTTCTTTTATGAATCGGCTATTTGGATTCAAATCCCGCCATGCTGGCAGCACGATTAAGCCATGCTTCTCACCTAAAGCAGCAGAGGGATGTCCACCCAGCGGGCTTGCGATGGTAACAAATAATTCGACTTTATTTTCGCCCGCTTTTCCTTCGTACTTATTAAGTGCTTCTCGCACTACAAGCCCGCCCATACTGTGAGCTATAACAATCATAGGCATTTCTCTTAAATGAATGACTTCCCCAGAAAGAAATAAGCTATAAAAAAAATCAGCTAGCTGATCCAGATCGCCACCAGATGGGTAATAAAAAAACCAGATTCTATAGCGATCACGATCCATACTTTTGACAATAGGCTCAAATGACCTGGAACTACCTCCAATTCCGTGAACAAAAACGACTGGGATTTTATGCACGACATCTTCTTCCAGGGCATAAAACATGGTTGGCGCATATTCCAGAAACGAAGCAGGATCGTACATGCCTAAGGTTGATATTTTCTCATCAAATATTGGATCGTCAAGACTGCGAATGGTTCCGGCTGGATAAAATAGAGATTGTTTTGTCTCAATAATATCTGGCATAGGGATAGTTTCAGCCCAGGCCGTCAGCGTGGTCCCCTCTAATTCAATATCAACATGACGCATAATTTTTTCTGGGGAATTCGTGATACTTATAACTACTTTCTTCTCACCCACTATTTCAGATTGATGAAGAATTTGGTCTTTATCTATGTCTGCATAAACCAGAAAAGTGTAAACACCTTCAGGAAGACTTAAACCATAATGCGTCCCCGTTCCTTTAAAGAACATAGTGTCTACACGTTCATTCTGTTTGAATTTGTTGGAATAGGCGACTATAGCCATAGATACGTCTGAGTACCTGTTTGACTTATCTATTGTCTTGCCAATTACAAAGAAAGTTTCCCGATCCAGCATATGCTTTAAATTTACCTGACTTGGGTCAGCATTTTGAATATCAGTATATTCTGCCTGAATGGAAGAGTATTTAAGGTAGGTGCATGACGTCAGAAAAAAAGGTAAAGCTAAAAAAATGCTTATGACAACGTTTTTTTTAATCAAGCCATATGCTCTAGATGATTTGACATATGCATACCCTTTTATGTGTGTATTCAATACTTTCAAAACATCAGCTAATCGGGGTCAGGTCTTTCAATGCACCATCAAATGTGGCTTTGCAAGACCTGACACCGATGCCCATCAGGACTTGCACCTGACTAGTTAAGTACCATGCCTGGCACACACGATTAAAACAAATGGCGGTCAAACCACGGAGCGGGTTGGCCGTCCAGCGCGTAAGCGCGAATTTGGTTGAGTTGTTAAGTGCCATATTTTTTATTCCAATATTTCC
>UOFR01000074.1_pt1 | contig 30032 bp, 24 predicted proteins | sample 1988501 | NCBI WGS metagenome assembly UOFR01 (sample SAMEA4712194, study PRJEB27164) | hydrothermal vent metagenome | biome: marine basaltic hydrothermal vent biome; feature: marine hydrothermal vent; material: mineral | place: Pacific Ocean | collected 2011-06-14/2011-07-23 | depth 1689 m | reverse complement strand
CAAAGACACCGCTGTCACGATCATAGGACATGATCATTTCATGCTGCTGTTGCACGGCGTCATCGGCGGTGACCAGACCACGCTCGGTCATCACCCAGGTACCCGGCGCGACACACCCGGCCTTCAGGGTAAGCCCGGCTTCATGCACCTTGTTTAAAATATCGTTCATCGAATCACGCACCGTGCCCGACACCGTGCAGTTGATCGTGGAGGTCGCCGGTTTGTGTTCCAGCGCACCGGCATTGGAGGTGATGCTGCCCGCCGGGATCGCACCATGGCGCAGCGCCCACAGGAATTCTTCGTACCAGTGCTGGCGGGTGTCGGCGTCTTCGACCTCGGCCAGCGCACGTGCCACGCGTTGGTAGGTTCCATCGATGTCCTGGTCAATGAATTGACCATCTTTGGATTTGAGTCGGTATTTTACATCCCAGATATCGAGGGAGGCGTCCTGAAATTTTATGTCGGCGGCTGAGTGTGTGTTCACTTCTTCTAACGGGGCACGTTTCATGCGGGTCGAATCCTCCTGGTCCTTGTACCCGGTAACGACATTGGGGCACAGCGGTACATCTATTTTTAAAATAAGGCGGCCTCGGTTGGGGGAAACCCAGGTCGAAAATTTTCTAATTATTTGATTAATCACGACTTTTAGTGCTGGATAAAACAACCAAAAGCGGAAAAACGGCCAACCACAACATGTAGTGGATGTAATGAATTTAGGCCTTAGTGACAGATCTGTCAAGAGTCCGTATACTAAAAATCTAAAGTTTTTAATCCATTAATAATCAACAACTTATAACAAGCTGTGAATATCCTGCGAATGACATGTGCATAGCCTGTTAATAACCTCAACACTACATCTTGTGTCTCAACAATAACCCCGATTTCGTTGATCCAGCCAGTGAGTAAGCACTAACTTGAGTCAGATCAAGCCGCCGCTATTTAGGGTCAACAAACTCACTTTCAAGTCCTTGATCAGTTCATAGCTCGTCTCCATAACGTGATTAGACATTACTGACATAGCTCGTGAATAACATGAGCTCAACCCACCAACTTAAAAGGAGAACTGTCATGTCATTAGTCCGTTATGAACCCTGGAATCTTTTAAATCAATTCAGCAAGGAGTTCGACCGCCGTTACCACGCCGATCACGATCATTATGGCGACGTGGCCACCAGTGACTGGAGTCCTGCGGTTGATATTAAAGAAAACGAAACCGCCTATACGCTGGTGGCCGATATTCCCGGCGTCGATCCCAAGGATATCGACGTACATATGGAAGATGGCGTGCTCACCGTGAAAGGCGAACGTAATTTAAACCGTGAAGAAGAGAAAGAAGGTTACAAACGTGTCGAACGTGTGCACGGTAGCTTCTATCGTCGCTTCAGCCTGCCGGAAACAGTCGATGCCGACAAGATCAGCGCCAAATATAAAGAAGGTGTGCTGGAAGTGACGATCCCTAAACTGGAAAAAACTCAGCCACGTAAGATTACCGTACAGCACTAAGCTATCGGTACGGATATAATACTTACGTAAGTACGCAAAACCACGCACAATCTAATTGTGCGTGGTTTAGCATTTTATAATATTGCAACAAGCACCTTTGAACTTTTCGATTGAGCTAAAGTCGATCGTATTATTTATAAAAATAAAACGGCGTAATGCCGGCTAACTTACTAAAAAACTAAGGTACTAACTAAAATGAAACTATTACGAATTTTTCTGGCGGGTTTTGCGCTGCAACTGGCGGCCTTTATGCCCTTCGCGTCAAACACACTGATTCCGGTAGCTGAGGCGGGATTACCCTTTATAGACAGCCAGGGAAAAGAGCTGCCCACGCTGGCACCGATGCTGGAAAAATCCTTACCTGCGGTGGTTAACATTGCCACCAGTGGTCGGGTTCGAGTACGTCAAAACCCGTTGATGGATGACCCCTTCTTCCGCCGTTTCTTCGATATCCCTGAACAACCGCGCGAACGCAAAACCGAAAGCCTGGGCTCCGGTGTGATTGTGGATGCCAGCAAGGGCTACATCCTTACCAACAACCACGTGATCGATAAGGCCGATGAGATCGACATAACCTTACACGATGGCCGCAGTTTTAAAGCCAAATTAATTGGTACTGACCCGGAGACCGATATCGCCGTAATCCAGATCAAGGCCAAAGAATTAACTGCACTAAAAATTGCAAACTCGGACAAATTGCGGGTCGGTGATTTTGCGGTGGCGATTGGTAACCCGTTTGGGCTGGGTCAGACCGTGACCTCAGGTATTGTTAGTGCACTCGGTCGCAGTGGCCTTGGTATTGAAGGTTATGAAGATTTTATTCAAACCGATGCCTCGATCAACCCCGGTAACTCGGGTGGTGCGCTGGTGAACTTACGCGGCGAGCTAATTGGCATCAACACCGCCATTTTCTCGCGCAGTGGTGGCAACATCGGTATTGGTTTTGCGATCCCAATTAACATGGCCAAAGACGTGATGTTACAACTGGTTGAGCACGGCGAGCTCAAACGCGGGCGCATTGGTGCCCAGGCACAGGACATCACCCCCGATCTGGCTCAGGCCTTTGATCTGCCCAATGGTACCGGTGGCGCGGTGATTACCCAGGTCAACCCAGGCTCGGCGGCCAATAGAGCGGGCTTGAAGGCCGGTGATATCGTACTGGAGATCAATGGCAAAGAGGTCGAACACGCCTCGGACTTGCGTAATTTCATCGGTCTATTGCGCGTCGGTAAGAAGGTCGACATTAAAGTATTGCGCGATGGTAAGACCAGAACTATGCGGGCCGTGGTACAAAGCCCGGTTAGTGACGGAAAACAGGGCAAAGCCTTACACCCAAAACTGGCCGGCGCCCAATTCGGTGATATCACCGAAGGCTCGCGCCTTTATGGTCGCATCGAAGGGGTTTTAGTGGTTAACGTCGAACGCGGCAGCCCCGCGGCCGAGGCCGGGCTACGCAAGGGCGATGTGATTATTTCGGCTAACCGCAAGAATATCAAGAACTTACAGCAATTTAAAAAGGCCATCAAAGGCTCGAACAAGCTATTGTTGAATATACGCCGTGGTAACGGTGCACTCTTCCTCTACCTATAGTAAGCATTCACTAACCTGTAACAGCACAATCTTTTAAGGATTGTGCTGTTCTACACTCCTTTATATATATACGATACAGGGGTGTCACATAACCGCGTTATGTGACCGATGGCTATTTTTGGCCTGACAGGCACGGCTCGACTGAATGAAATTTACGTTTGCACAAAATACACAGAACTTCCGCATGGGTGCACTATTGGCCATCCTGCTTTTTGCCTGTGCGCTGATTATCTGGAATGCCATTGACCAGCACCATACCACCAAAAGAGAACGCACCCTGCAGGTTAAGACCTCGCTTGATGGCGCCAGCCAGGAAATAGCCGCCTATCTGCAACGACTCAACGATAATAGTCATATCATCGCCAATACCCGGCAACAGGCCATCCAGTTATTGCTGGACAACCCACTTGATTTCAAAGAGCGTGAGAAATTAATAAATCAGCTACGCAAAATCTTACCCGACCTGTCCAGCTTGACGATTGCCAACAACCGGGGCGCTTTGTTACTTGAAGATAATCAAAATAAAATCGAGCCAATTTGCCGGGCCGCAATTCGTAATTTTGCCTATACCGATGAACACCCCCTGATCGAAGTTCATTCATCCACCAACGGAAACCATTTTGATATTCTCTCCAAAGCGGACATGCCCGATGATGAAAATGTCATTCTTTATTTACGCTTTAATCTAAAAACGATCCTGCGGCTACTGGGATCAAATAAAATACATAACTATGACGTATTGCTTTTACATAAAGAACAACCGGGACGGGTTGAAGTCGAGATAGGTAAACAACTAAATACTGAAAAAAAAGCACGGACCTTAAGTGTAGATGATTATTCAGATATTCAATACAAATCCGTAGTGCCGGGAACCCAGTGGGAGCTGGTCGCGATACACACTAAACCTACTTCCATTGCACCCGCCTGGACCAATGCATTATGGGCATTTAGTTTGTTATTGTTATTGGGTAGTACCGCACTCTGGCTATTGCGACGCACCGATACTTTAATTATTAATCAATCTGAAGCCCTTAAGCGCGAACAACGGCGAATAAATAATTTACAGCAAACCACTATTTCATCAGAACTTAGTTTTCATGAAAAAGTACGTGCCCTGCTGGTGATGGGGCTTGACGAATTTGGTATGGAAGTTGCCATCCTGTCACGGGTAGAAGGAAATATTTATTCCATCGTCACCGCAGTAAGTCCTGATAACAGTCTACAACCGGGTATGAGTTTCAATCTGGGCAATACCTATTGTCGTCATACCTTAAATTCGGGTCACCCAACCGGCATCGAAAAAACCGAACTTAGTTTAGGTAAAGATCATCCGTATTATACTGATAAATCCATCGCCTCTTATATTGGCACCGCGGTATATGTGCGCGGAAAAGTTTATGGTACCTTAAATTTTTCAAGTTTTAAAAATTATGATGGGGAATTTAACCCGGAAGATTTTCGTTTCTTACAGTTAATGTCGCAATGGATCGGACTGGAGATTGAACGCCGTGAATCAGAACAACAATCACAAACCAAAAACCAGCTGCTCGAATCGATAAGTCGCGCGCAATCCTATTTTATTAGTGAAAACATTCAACCGAACGCGATGTTTGATCAAATACTGTCGGACTTATTGGCGCTATCCTACAGTAATGTCGGATTTATCGCTGAGATCAAATACGATGATGATAGCAAACCGTATGTTGAAATGCTGGCAACCGGCCAACGTTATGAAAGTTCTGATGAACTCATGAAGTTTATTGAGAAGACCATCACCGAAACAGAGTTAACCGATAGTAAAAATGTATTAAGTGAAGTGATCCGCAGCGGTGCGCCGATCATTTCCAACAATATTGAACATGATAAATCTACAAAACGCCTGGCAGACGGTTCGCCGCCACTTAACACATTTCTGGGCGTTCCGTTGTACCATGGCACGCAACTGGTCGGCACCTTTGGCCTCGCCAACAGTCCGGATGGTTATCATGAATCCTTCCTCTACACACTGGCGCCATTAGCCACCGCCAGTGCAAACTTGATCTGGGCGTTGCGTAACGAATCACAACGCATCCACACCGAGCATGCGCTGCGTGAATCAGAAGAACAGTTAAAGCTGGCACTCGAAGGTGCGAATGATGGTTTATGGGACTGGGATATTGAAAAAAATATTGCCTACTTCAGTCCACGCTGGCAAACTATGTTGGGTTTTGACCCCGGTGAAATTCGTCCGAACAAGGAAAGCAAAGAAGAACTAATTCACCCCGCTGATCTTAAATATGTAAAACAAACCTTGCAGGAACACCTTGATAACCACACTTCAATTTACCAGAGTGAACATCGGGTTAAAACCAAAGATGGTCACTGGATATGGGTTCTGGATCGGGGTAAAGTCGTCGAACGAAGTGATGACGGCAAACCACTTCGTATGGTGGGCACGCACACCGACATTACCGAGCGCAAGCTTGCTGAAGAGGCGGTTCGCGAACGGGAAACACGTATTGCAGCGATTCTGGATACCGCGGTCGACGGCATTATCACCATCAACGATCTGGGTGTAATTGAAACCTTTAATCCCGCCGCCGAAAAAATCTTCGAGTATGAAGCAAAAGAAGTACTTGGTCGCAACGTTAGTATGCTAATGCAAGCCGACGATCGCAATTTACACGATACCTTTATCAAACGTTATTTATCCAGTGGTAATGCTAAAATTTTGGGACAGCGTCGTGAGGTAGTTGGATTACGCGCCAACGGCACTACCTTTCCAATGCAACTCGCGGTAAGTGAAATGAAACTGGGTGACCGCTTGCATTTTACCGGCATCATTCGTGATATCACCGCCACCAAAGAAGCCGAACGTTTACTTGAAGACACCATGGCCTTTAAACAGGGCATTCTGGATAGCGCAAAGTTAAGTATTATATCAACTGATGCCAATGGTGTTATTCAAACCTTTAATGCTGCCGCTCAACAAATGCTGGGCTATAGCCCGCTTGAACTCGTGGGTCGCGCTACCCCGGAGATCTTTCACGACCGGGATGAGATCACGCAACGTGCTATTCAGTTAAGTGAAGAACTGGGTAGTTCAATCCGCGCCGGATTTGAAGTATTTGTTGCCAAGGCCCGAAGCGGTATCGCCGACGAACAACAATGGACCTATATCAGTAAAAACGGAAAACGTTTTCCGGTTGTATTGACCATGACCGCATTACACGATCCACATGACAACATTATTGGTTTCGTTGCCATCGCCCGTGACATCAGCCGCCAACAGGAAGCCGAAGAAGAAATCAGCCGTTTTAAAACGACCCTGGACATGACCCTTGACTGTGTTTACATGTTTTCACCTGAAAGTCTGCGCTACTTTTACGTCAACCAGGGGGCAATGGAACAAATCGGCTATACCTATAAAGAATTGTTGCGCATGTCTCCGGTCGATATTCTACCTGAATACGATGAAAACGGTTTCCGAAAAGTACTACGTTCAATGATTACCGGACAACGCAACGCAATCACCTTTGAATCGTATCATCAACATCGTAATGGCAGCTCAATACCAGTAGAAGTTTTTATCCAGTACATCTATCCGGTAGATCAGGAGCCCCGCTTTGTGGCCATCGTGCGTGATATTACCGAGCGGCGGCGTACTGCTGAGAACCTGGCGCACGCCGAAGAACGTGCACGCATGTTACTCGAGTCAGCTGGTGAAGGAATCTATGGTATGGATCTCGAAGGTCGAACAACCTTTGTCAATCCAGCCGCAGCACGAATCCTTAGTTACGATGCACTGGATCTAATTGGTAAATCCATGCATGAGCTCATCCAGCACAGCTATCAGGATAAATCTCATTTCCCCTACGAATTCAGCCCAACCTATGCCGCTATCAGCCAGGGTGATATCCAACGTGTATCAAACGAAGTGATGTGGCGCAAAGATGGCACCTGGTTCCCGGTCGAATACACGGTCACACCGCTGCGAAAAAATGATTACATCACCGGTGCGGTGGTTATTTTTAATGACATCACCGAACGTAAAAAAGTTGAACAGATTAAAAATGAATTTATTTCAACCGTCTCACATGAATTACGCACACCATTGACCTCAGTGCGCGGTTCGTTAGGTTTATTGGTCGGCGGTGCCGTCGGAGAAATTCCAGAAGCGGCCTCAACCCTGTTAAGTATTGCCAATAAAAATACCGAACGTCTTTTATTATTAATCAACGATATTCTCGATATCGAAAAAATCGAATCGGGCAAAATGGTTTACCATTACAAACTACTTAATTTGCAGGAGTTCATTGAGAGCTCGATTCAGGCCAATAATTCTTATGGTGAACAGTTTGGGGTCAAGTACGAGATCTCGCAATGTCCTGACGTGCATATTTATGCCGATGGTGATCGACTGATGCAGGTAATGAATAATTTATTATCTAACGCGGCTAAATTTTCCGCCGAGCAGTCTCTGGTCGAGATATCCGCAGTACGACGTTCGCACAAAATTCGCATTTCCATTACAGATAATGGCAAGGGCATCCCGCAAAATTTTCAGAAACACATCTTTGAAAAATTTGCCCAGGCTGATGCCTCTGATACTCGTGCCTTAAGTGGCACCGGTCTGGGACTCAGCATCAGCAGAGCCATTGTCGAGCAACATGGCGGACGAATTGATTTCATCTCGCGGGTCAACATCGGCACCACCTTCTTTTTTGATTTACCGGTGTGGACTAAAAACGAAGAAATGGATGTACCATCATTACCCGCACCCGCAAAGTACCGAATTCTTATTTGTGAAAATGATGCCGACATAGCCTTTATGTTACGTATGATCCTGGCCCAGGCCGGCTTCGATGCCGATATTGCCCGCACCGTTGAACAGGCGAAATTTTCTATTAAAGATCAGCAATACCTGGCCGTCACGCTTGATCTGTCTTTACCCGATGAACGCGGCCGCACCTATGATCCAGAAGGTATTAAGCTGGTCAAAGAATTACGCCGACAGGATCGTACTCGTGAGTTACCGATCATTGTGGTCTCAGCTATTGCCGATCAGGCCAAACGCCGTCTAAACGGCAGAGCCTTCGGTATTATCGACTGGCTGGAAAAACCCTTAAACGAAGACCGCCTGCTTAGCGCGGTTAAACGAATTGCCACGCACAAACAGGGACTGCCCAGAATACTGCACGTCGAAGACGATCCAATCATCTACGAAATGGTGAAGGTATTATTACGCGGCGAAGTCGATCTGGTTTTAGCCTTAACCTTAAATGAAGCACATCAGAAACTGCGTGCCGAGGTGTTTGATCTTATTCTACTTGATATTGAACTGACCGACGGTTCAGGTCTGGATTTAATAAACGATCTGGACGATGTAGAATATATGCCGCAGGTGGTGATCTTCTCCTCAACCGAAGTTGGACCTGAGGTCGCACAAAAAGTAAAAGCGGCGCTGGTTAAAACTAAAGACAATCGCAAAGAACTGATCAATGTCATTATGTCCGTCATCAAAGAGCGTGAGATGCAAATGGAAAAAATGGCTGAGGAACAGAAGGCTCAGGTAGATCACATTGAGCTGCCGCAACTTGAAAACAAAACCGATTCAGATAGCAACGTTAGAGACCAGGATAATGGCTAAAGAACTACAACGCATACTCTATGTAGAAGATGAACCGGACATCCAGGCAGTCGCCCGAATTGCACTGGAAACCGTCGGTGGCTTTACCGTCGAAATCTGTTCATCCGGTTTTGAGGCCGTTGAAAAAGCCAGTGACTTTAATCCTGACCTGTTGTTGTTAGACGTGATGATGCCTGGTATGGATGGCGTCTCCACCCTGCAGGAATTGCGTAAACAACCTGGGCTGGAAAATACCCCGGCCATGTTTATGACCGCCAAGGTTCGTCCCAGTGAAGTAGAACAACTCCGTAAGGAAGGTGCTATCGATGTCATCCCCAAACCATTTGACCCGATGACCCTGTCCGAAAACCTGAAAAGCCTGTGGAATAAACACACAAATTAAACGTGGCCAGCTTTCTCGGCACGGCTACAATTTATTCATTTCTGTCGTAATATTTTTTTGATCGATACCACCCTTAACCATATGCCTCAATATATCAATCGCTTACGTGTATTTTACGGCGGTATTAATACCTGACTACCACTTCAGGGTTATAAAAATAACCAATATTTGGGGTTGATTTTACTTATGGCTTGCCTTTAATATAAGTAATTGCTTATTTACTTATATTTTAAGGTGCTTTTATGTCTAACTTAATTTCGAACTTTCCCCATGACGGCGTTGTGACCATCAACCGCGTTATCTTAAAACCAGAGTATACGTTGGATGACCTGCAGGAACGCGTCGCCTTTTTGTGCGAAAACGTGAAAACCTACCACTCAGAAACCGGTTTTGTCGGTGGCTTTGTTGCCCTGAACAGTGGTGCCGTCTCAAATGAAGGCTCAACCGTGGGTCAGGCTGTAGAAAGTGAGCTAAAGGGTAAAGAAGCCCTGATTATTACCTTCTGGGATTCTTTTGGCGAACACGAAGATTCACATAAATCAGAAACCTTTCAACCCCTGTTTGAAAAGGTGCTCGAAGTATGTGAAAACGGCAATGAAGAGATTGCTTATGAAATGTTGTGGTCTGGTTCGGCTTACTCTGCTGAAGAAGCCAGCGCGGCTAAAGCGGCGAAGGAACTGGCTGCGTAATAGTTTACGGCTACAACTCTTTGCTTGTAGTTAATGGCGCATCATCCCCTGATGCGCCTTTTTTTATGCAAATAACAGGATAAACCCCAGATTATAGAAACCGTGCAGAAAGATCGGAGGCCATAATGAGTGATGCCGTTCCTTCATATAGCCAAATATCAGCGACGGAAAAAACACTAATAACGCCCACAACCAGGGTTGATAGACAAGATGGGCGAGCACAAACAGGCCACTGGTGAGCAAATTTGCCAGGCTCAAAACACCGTAACGACGTTGTTTAGTCCAGCTGGTCAGCCACCCCAGAATTAACCCGCGAAACACTACTTCCTCTAAAACGGGGTAAACCCCAACCAGTAGAATTAACTGAAAACCTGGATTAAATAGCCCGGCCCACTGTTCACGTAGCGGTATAAAGGACGCCAGCAACAACCAAGTGAGCGGGCCGAGCATGAGGCAAGCGTAAAATTGCCTATCACGTAAAACCCTTACCGCCACTTTTGTCATATAATCCTTGTATAGATAGTAGGGACAGAATTTCCCCGTTACGAAACGGGTTCCAATTACCAGATCCGGCAAGATTAAGCTAACTGGCTAAATTTAGCGCTTCATTACAGGTCATCAATACTACTATGAAATGGTACTTCCTGAACCACCGCCGGTACGGCCTGTGGGTGCTTATGCTTGCATCCGTGTTTGCACTGAATGGGTGCTACCACCCGCAAACGGCCAAAACGACTGAAACTGACTCTGTGCCCCTAAAATGGCAGGTGAGCCTGACCATTAATGGTGGTATAACCGGGCAGAGTCGCTCTATCGCGATCGATCATCAGGGTGTGGCTCAGTTCACGGATCACACTAATAAAAACCAGATAAATAGCGAAATATCAGTAACCGACTTGAAGAAACTGGAAAAATTGGTCAAAATTTACTCTTCGGCGCCCCCCACGAAGACAGCCAGATCACCAGCCTGCCGCGACTGTTTTAGTTACGCGATTAATGCCAAATATGGTGGAAAAGTGAAGCGCCAACAGATGAGTGATTTGAACATGGATAACAATGCACAGCGATTAATTGGGGCACTGAAAAATTTATCGCCAGGACATACACAACAAACAAAATAAGCTAAACCGATTTGCTTAGGTGGGAATACTGATGTCGCCAAAATACCTGACTGCACTTGCTCTGCTATTACTAACACATCATGTTAGTCTGTCAGCCGAGACCATCACCAGTCATCGCAACGGACTATTGAGCGTCGAAAAAGGTCACGCGCAAAACAAGATCCGTATGTTACGTGGCAGCAAAGGTTCAATACCGCTGCGCGATACCAGCCAGCGCCCCTTACATGAAAAAGTAGCCAACCAGTTTGCCCCTGAATTTGGACTGCGTAATCCAGCTAACCAGCTGATCATGAAACATTCTACCAGCCACAACGGAAAAACCAGCATTCGCTATCAACAAATGCATCTTGGCTTGCCGGTAATTGCAGGTGAACTGGTTGCCAACTTAAATGCACGCAATGAAGTTAATTCAATGTCGGGTGAGATATCAACCGTACTTATTAATGATATAACACCCACCATCAGTGCCTATGCGGCCAGTAACATGGCCATAGCAGCGGTTAGCAAATGGTACCAGATTGAAAATTCTCAATTAACCGCCAGCAGCCCGGTGCTCTCGCTCTACGATACCAGCCTGTTACAAAATTCCACTTCAAGCAGTTACCTGGTATGGAAAATTGATGTCAGGCCCTCTTTTCTATCTGCCATCAATGAATACATCCTGGTAGATGCCCTGCACGGCGGGATAATATTACACTTCAATCAGGTCCATACCGTATTAAATCGATTGACTTATACCGCCGGAAATACTCAGACCATCCCCGGAACGCTCGTCTGCGATGAATCCGCTCCGACCTGCGTGGGTGGAGACCAGGACGCTATTGACGCCCACACTAATGCGGCAAATGTCTATGATTTTTATTTACTAAACCATGGTCGCGATAGTATCGACGGCAACGGCATGGCCATTGTCTCAACTACCCATTTTGGTGGTGCAGCAGGCTCAGCAAATCCATACCAAAATGCCGGCTGGGTAGGCGCCCCATTCAATCAGATGATTTATGGTGATAACTTTTCCTCTGCCGATGATGTGGTTGGCCACGAGATCACACATGGCGTGACCGACTTCACCTCTGATCTATTCTATTATTCTGAATCGGGCGCCATTAACGAATCGCTCTCAGATGTATGGGGAGAGTTCATTGATCAAACTAATAATATCGGCAACGATTTACCCGGGGTTGCCTGGCTAATGGGCGAAGATTTACCGATTGGGGCGATACGCGATATGTCTAATCCGCCTGCGTTTTCAGATCCCGACCGAATGACGAGTAACCTTTTCGTTATCGGCTACACAAATAATGGTGGTGTACACAGCAACAGTGGCGTTAATAACAAGGCCGCTTTCCTGATGGTTGAAGGCGGCACCTTTAACGGTCGAACCATTACCCCGCTGGGAATTCCAAAAGTGGCCGACATTTACTATGAAGCACAAACAAATTTGTTAACGTCGGGCTCAGATTTTCTGGATCTCTACAATGCCCTTAATCAGGCCTGTACAAATCTGATCGGTGTCGGTTCGGTTAATGTAATCAACGCAAATGATTGTAGCCAGGTTCAGCTTGCGCTTGAAGCCGTTGAAATGAATCAAACACCCAATGCCAGCTATGCCCCGACGGCCGAAATTTGTCCTGTAGGCATTAATGTCTACGACCTGTTTTTTGATGATTTTGAGGCGAACAACACCAGTAACTGGAATACTCTCAATGCCAGTGGAAGTTCAAATGTCTGGCAAACCAGCACTACCAATATTTCGGGTAGTACAACCGGTAACTACACCGTACAGGCTAATGGTTATACCTCGTCAGGCACAAACCGAATAAATGACAGCAGCCTGGCCTACAGAGATGCTATACGTGTACCGATAAGCACATCAACTTATATTCATTTTGATCATGCATTTTATTTTGAAACCGGCTTTGATAGTAGTCTGGTGTTACGCAATTTCGATGGTAGTCTCATCGAATATACGATAAACAACGGAACGACCTGGCTAGATGCAAATAGCTTGATCGAGACCGGACGCAGTTACACCGGCCCACTATATTCATCTAATACGGCATTAAATAATAGAAATGCATATACGCGCTTCAGTAATGGATACAATCAAACCAGATTAAATCTATCCTCACTGGCTGGAAACAATGTTCGTTTTCGTTTTAGAAGTATTGCCGACGAGATCGTGACATCCCCACCCTGGTCAATTGATAACTTCCGGGTATACATGTGTACCAATAATGCGCCGCCTGTTCCAAACGCCGGTGCAGATCAAGATTTTCGCATTAACAAGGTCGTACAATTAGCTGGGTCGGCAACCGATGCCGATGGCGATACCCTTAGCTATTCATGGGCACAAACGGCTGGTCCCACAGTGACTTTATCTGATACCACTATACTCAACCCCAGTTTCACAACGCCCAGGAATACCACTAGTCTTCAGTTTATCCTGAGCGTAACCGATACTGCCGGGCAGACTGAATCGGATAGTATAAACATCACAACAAACGGTAATATTGGTAGTGGTAGTGGTTGTAGTGTTGGCAAAAACGGACGTTTCGATCCGATATGGATCCTGTTGTTAAGCTTCCTGACGCTAATACACTTACGCAGAAGAAAAAAGATTAAAATATAATTTAGTCCTGGCTACCTTTAATTACCTTTAGGAAAATAAAACCAGTGATCGATTTTTCCGGCAACGGTTTTAAAGGCCAGATTTAAATTAGAATAAACCAGCATCCGGCCTTTTAATGTCGGCACAACCTTATTGGGTGCTCCCAGCTTTTTAAACAGCTGTTTTTCTGATTTATTAAGCCAAAGATATTTGTTTGAACTCTTGCGTTTACGGTCCTGCCAGGCTGCATGAACATAACCATCCGCATTTAACAATGCACTTGCCCCATCCTTGCTATGATAAAAAGTTAATTTTTTGCCTTGCATTTTAACTGGTAATCGAAATATCGACTTACCGGTAAGTACTTTGAGGGCAATCTTTTCTCCCGGTTTAATTTTAGCAATCGTGAGTTTAGTATTAACTGAAAACTCTACCTTGTCTTTTCGATAGGCGATAGGATCGGTTAAAGCCTTGACGACAACATCTGACGTCTTTGCCGAGTACTCTTTTAGTTTTTTCCATACCTGTGCTGAATGTCTGATTTTTTTTTCAGCTCGATATACCTCGGCCAGATTGACAAAACCCAGTGTAGCGATAATGGGATTTTTATCCTTGGTAAGACGTGAAAACTCCACCTTGGCTTTTCTGTCACGGCGGAAACTTGCGTGCAATACGCCACTATATATATTACTAATCGAATCTCCACCAAAACGATTAACATATTTTGAGAATAAAAAATTATTTGCCCTGGTTAGATCATTTCCTGCCAGGTAGGCAGCAACAAGGTTCGTATAGGCTGCTTTATTTTTAGGATCAAGTTTTATCACTTTTTCAAACGATTTAATCGCGAAACCAATGGATCGATTAATTTGTGCTTTATGAGCCAGCGCCTCATCTTCAATGTTGTATTCCTGACCCGTTTTAGAGTCTAGCCCCATTATCGGTTGATACATTTTATTCAAAACAGGATCGGCATCATACACAACAGGATATATGTACACGTTCTTATGATAACCACTCAACTCAACAAACTTTTGACGGCTCATTAATGCTTCATTCAAATGGCATAGACCGAGCAGCAAATGTGCCCGTGGATGAGAAAAATTATGAATATATTTCTGTAGATAGTTTTTAGCAAATTTGTAATCTCCTCCGATGTAAGCCTGTAAGGCAACATCATAGATTACCTGGTTTGCAACAATATTAAGAAATCTGTCGCGTCTATTTTGGGTAAATATTTTAGGTTTACTACAAGCTTTTTTCGAAATCTTTTTTAAATCTTTACAGGCCAGACCCCAGTTCGAATTTAACCAGCGATTAAAATAATTTTTATCCTTGGCCATATCGATATAGTCATAACCTCGTACCGACATCATCATGAGTGCTTTACGATTTGATTTTTTTTCTATGATCGAAGTCTGGTTGAAATCCTCAAGGCTACCGATAGACTCTATCTGTAACTCTTCAACCGCTTGTGCCGAGACACCGACGATTGAAAAATACTGTCGATGCCAGAATTCCCGGTCTTGCAACAATACTAGTTCATGCGCCATTACATACGCCAGCTTGTTTTTTGCACTCCGCCAGCCCCCCCTGAAGGCATGTTTAACTGCCGCCTCACTTAATAATATTGATCCATCAGGTAACGAAGCAGACCACGGACCTTGTCGTGAATATACGATATACAGTTTCGGTTTGGCACGTTTAGAAAAACTTGTACTGGCACGTACGAGATCATTAAAAATCGCGTGCACCTGTTTTATCTTTTTATTATTTACCGGAGCAATGGCATATTGATACCACAGCTCATCAGCCAACACAGAGTTACTATTGATGATCACGCTAAAACTTAGAATACAAACTAGCGTGAAAAATATTTTATGCATTTTGGTTCTCGATTATAATCCAGTTCTTTTATTATTTTGGCTAACGAAGCCAATTGTACCTTAAGCATTTATGCGATTATTGTAGCGTAAAAAATGCTTACTAAACCACTTAAAAATATCACATACACACTTTAGAATCACGCCTGCTAAGACTATGAGCTAGTTGTTTTGCCTTATCACCTTCTCCGCTATAAACATCGATTCGACATTGACGAATATTTCGACCGACATCTTTTGCAATAAACATGTTGTTTTTAAGTGGCTATATAAACCGGGGTATAGTAACCCGCCACAAACCGGTTAGCAGAACGCCTGCATCGTAGCAGACGCACACGATAAATTAGCTAATAAGCAAGAAGGTAAAATGAGTATTTTTTTCAATATTATTTTGTAATTATACTGCATCCCTGTGACCTTATTATATGAGCTGTTAAGCACCGAGAAAAGCTGAGAGCATCCACTAACCCTGTCACGAGACACCATGACAACTAATGCATTATTATTAATGAGGTAATTAATCGCATCTAAATTGAATTATTTTACAGGTATCTACTTAACTTATTTTAATTCACTTTTGCTAGATTTTTGTGGGAACGGGCCAGGGCCGGGATTCGATAATTCATATTAATACTGCATCAACACAGTCTGAGCCTGCTCCTACCTAAACCTGCTCCGCTAATAAGCCATACATTCCAACCCTGATCTCATGCCGATCGATACGATATCTATGCCCTCATAAATTTCCCTATTATTCAGTAGGGTAAGAGTGCTGTATAGTTGGCGCCCTGTTATATATATAGTGTCGGCAAGAATTACGTAGCTGACCTGGATTCGCCTTACTCACTGAATTACTGGTGGTGAATAATGGGTATGACAGGCAGCTGTGGCATAAAATACCCAAAATATTCAATATTTTTAGACATTTAGGAGCGCTGTCATCGGCGCATAACAACTGAGGATTAGATAGCATGATCAAACCAATAGGTTCCGACCAACTCCAGCCGCGTTTTGTGGCTGATGCCGCTGAACGCGCCGCCTTAGCCAAAGAAGCTGAATCGTTACCGTCGGTTTTGATCAGCTCGCAGGCCGCTGGCAACGCGGTAATGATGGGTGCCGGGTATTTCAACCCGCTGAAAGGCTTCATGAACGTAGCCGACGCCATGGGCGCGGCTGAGAAAATGACCCTGACCGACGGATCTTTCTTCCCCGTCCCGGTTATGTGTCTGGTTGAAAATGCCAATGCCATCGGCGATGCCAAACGCATTGCCTTACGCGACCCGAATGTCGACGGTAATCCAGTACTGGCTATCATGGATGTCGAAAACATCGAAACGGTAACCGACGCGCAGATGGCCACCATGACCGATAAAGTCTACCGCACCGACGATATGGAACACCCGGGTGTTGGCGCCTTCAATAGTCAGGGCAAGGTTGCCATTTCGGGCCCGATTCAGGTGCTGAACTACAGCTACTTTGAAAACGACTTCGAAGGTACGTTTAAAACGGCCGTTGAGATTCGCGATGAGATTGCCAAAAATGGCTGGAAAAAGATCGTTGCCTTCCAGACCCGTAACCCAATGCATTTAGCCCATGAAGAACTCTGCCATATGGCCATGGATCGCCTGGATTGTGATGGTCTCGTTATCCACATGTTGCTCGGCAAACTGAAAAAAGGCGATATCCCCGCTGACGTACGTGACTCAGCGATTCGCAAAATGGTTGAACTCTACTTCCCGGCCAACAGCGCCATGGTAACCGGTTACGGTTTTGACATGCTCTATGCCGGACCACGCGAAGCCGTTTTGCACGCCTATTTCCGCCAAAACATGGGTGCCACTCATTTCATTATTGGTCGTGACCATGCTGGTGTAGGTGACTACTACGGTGCCTTCGACGCACAGACCATTTTCCATGATGAAGTGCCTAAAGGCGCCATGGAGATTGAGATCTTTGAAGCGGACCACACCGCCTGGTCGAAAAAACTGAACAAGGTCGTGATGATGCGCGAAGCTCCGGATCATGAAAAAGAAGACTTTGTGCTGCTATCAGGCACTAAAGTACGTGAAATGTTAGGTAATGGCGAAGCACCTCCGAAGGAGTTTTCGCGTCCTGAAGTGGCCAAGATTTTAATTAGCTATTATCAAAGCCTGTAACCTCGTATCAATTTGAAACCCGCTCAACTGAGCGGGTTTTTGTTAGCATTTTCCGCAACACCTAAAACAAACCTTATTGCACTCACAACGAAACACGACCAGGATGTGTTCGGCAAGCCGCCCATTCGAATCAGCATACAAACAAGTTGGCCGAGTTGAGCCCAGCTAAACCCTGTTTACCATTTTATCGAATACTTTCACGCGACCACCAGATCCATTACCACACTATAAATATAATAAAGCTTGTTACGAAATATACCAAACAAATCACTTCTGAAATCGTAAAGTCATAATTTATTTGGCCGCTACAGTTTATTACCATACTTAATATCAACAATGGCTGATTTTATATGAACCTACCAACTCTAAGCCTGCCGCGATGGTTTTTCTCCTTAAGCGCATTAATGTTGTTGATTTCTATTACTGAAAATAGCCATGCAAGTCGAACCTACTCACCCAGTGATGTCTATGCAGGAGTTGAATACGCGACCCGAATTGTTGACGAAATACTAATATCAAAAAAAATCGACAACCTACAAGTGCCCAGGTCCAGAGAAAAAGCGGTAAAACCCATGCACGTATATGAATTGCATATAACCGCACTTTCAGAGCTATATCACTACGCGCTAAAACAAAACCGTCGACCGCCACCCCTCACCACATCATCACCGATCAATTACACCCCCACGGATGTTTATTACCTCACCCAATTACTAATCAACAATGTTGAGGAAATCCACCGCGACACTGGCGGTGAAATTGATTTTACCCTTAACGACCATACGGGAAAATCTCCGGCCCATGTATATCAAAAATTATTTGAGCTGTATTACAAACTGAAACGTTTGAATGGTTTTAGTAAAGTCAGCCCGAGCGAAGTTTATGCGCAAATCTACCGCGCCAAAGAAGATCTGCAAACTAGCTTATTAACGTTATCAAAACGACTTGAAGCGAATGAAGAAGATAAGAAACGACTTCTGGTCACAGCAATTTATGGCATGCACCCTGATGGAACGGTTATGCCAGCCATCGCACCAGGAAAAAAACCGGGAGACGTACTCGAAAAGGTGCTTGAGGTACGCAGTAAATTAAATACGCTGAGAACAGCCAATAAACTTTCCGAGATAAAAATACCCGATGCAAAAAAATTCGGCCAGGTAAAACCTATCGACATCTTATTACAGACCCAGTTTATTATTGCCGAGCTTAATTTATTAAAAATGCCCATGGTCATTCATAGCACAACCAATAGCAGCAAACCTGCCACAGATAAAACACCATCTGATGTCTATTACGAAATGGAACATATTGACTATATGCTCGAACGACTGCTACGTGTTCTGTAAAAATAAACGGAATTCCCCTCATGTTGAAAAAAATAAACTTATTTAATTCAATCCGCAAAAAGATTTTTGCCAGTAACGGTATCTTGCTGCTTATATTGACCTTCGTTTTGATGTATGCCCTGTCTCAGCTGCACCAGAACCAGCAGTTGTTGATTCAAGAGGAAAAAGCCTTTGCTGTACAGGCTGAAATCGGGGAAGTTGAGGAAACATTTCAGGAGTTCCAGTTGGCTTACCTCGAATTTATTCTGCTTATGCAAAACAAGCATAAGGAGCTCCGCGATAACCGCTACCAGCAATTACTGTCCATGCTCGAGGTATCACATATCCCTGAAATAAAGGCTTTAAAACCAGAACTGGAAGCGTATAACCAACAATTACTATCTGCATCCAGTGCTTTTCTTGATGATGATAAGGTAAAAGGAAGTGTATTGCTTGCTCAAGCTACGCTGCAATCTGACAAATTGGTAGGCGTATTTAACAAGCAGCTCATGCTTCTAAAGCAGGAGGTGAACAGCATCATTGAGTCTGTACATAAATCCAATACCCAGGTCAGTTTCTCCCTTTATTTGCTCCTGATCACACTAATCCTGACTGGGGTTGCTGTATCCCTGTTCCTGGCCAGGCTGATTGGTAATGCACTCCACAGCCTGCATAAAACGGTTGAAGAGATTGAGCAAAATGGTGACCTGACATTGCGAGCTGAAATCAAATCGAATGACGAAACCGGAATGTTAGCCGCCGCCTTTAATCGTTTAGTGGAAAATCTGGCTAATATTGTTCAAGAGGTGGCGGAAAAATCAAGTCAACTGACCGACGCGGCCGGGCAACTATCCAATATCACCGAACTAACCCGCGTGGGTGTCCAGAACCAGTCGGATGAAATCGGACAAGTCGCCACCGCAATGAATCAGATGTCGGCCACCGTGAGCGAAGTGGCTACCAATGCAGAACATGCCTCGAACTCGGCACAGGAAGGCGACACTGAAGCGAACAATGGCAGTAACGTCGTGCGAAAAACTATCTCGGCCATTGGCGAACTGGCCGGTGAGGTTCAGAGTTCGGCCAATGTTATCGAGAAACTCAAGGTTGACAGTGAAAATATCGGCACCGTACTGGATGTCATCAAAAACATTGCCGAACAAACTAACTTACTCGCCTTGAATGCGGCGATTGAAGCCGCGCGCGCGGGTGAAGAGGGTCGTGGCTTTGCGGTGGTTGCGGATGAGGTGCGTACCCTGGCGCAACGAACACAGGAATCCACCATAGAAATTGAATCATTAGTCGATGCTTTACAAAGTGGTTCTCAACAGGCGGTCGCCGTGATGAGAAACAGTCAGGAAAAAGCCGAAGCGACGGTGAATCAGGCACAACTTGCGGGCGAATCACTTGAAGCCATCACCCGCTCGGTCGCTAATATCCTCAACCTGAATACCCAGATCGCCAGTGCCGCCGAAGAACAGTCCTGCACAGCTGAAGAAATAAACCAGAATGTAACCAACATCCAGTCGATCTCGGAACAAACCGCATCGGGAGCAGATCAAACCGCCTCATCCTGTGTTGAATTAAAAAACTACGGTGAAGAGCTGAATCGACTGGTTGCCCAGTTCAAAGTCTAATATAGAACGCTGGGAAATCAGGGCTAATGGCCATAGCGGCAGGTCTTTAAATTCTTTTCCATCTCGCTCAAATTTGAACAAAAAAACCGAACCCTCTCATATCTGTGTTATTCATAGACATCGTTTCACTATAATGGATGCTTATGAAACGAGAAATCAAGCAAAGATTACAGTGGGTTCGTCTTTATGAAGAGACGGAAGATGCTGGTTTTGTTTGTAGAAGATGTGGTATCTCAAGACCTACGCTAAGAAAATGGTGGCGAAGATATAAATCACTTGGTATTGAGGGTCTTCAAAGTCAAAGCAGGCGACCTCATCGTTCACCTAATTCTAAAATCGGTAAGAATGAAGAGAAACTTATTTTAAAATTACGACGTACGTGAAATTTAGGTGCTAGAAGGTTGCAGAGTGAGTTAAAACGTTTACACGGACTTGCTGTTGCTACCATCCATAAAGTTCTAAGTAAGAATCAAGTCAAGCTAGTTAAACGTATACGCAAACTTAAAGATTACATTCGTTATGAAAGGCCCGTTCCTGGTGACCGTGTGCAAATGGATACATCTAAAATTGCATCAGGAATGTACCAATACACTTCTATTGATGATTGTACTCGGTATAGGGTTTTGAGGCTGTACAAACGCAGGACAGCCGCTAACACGCTTGATTTTATTGATTGCGTGTTTGATGAAATGCCATTCCCAATTCAACGCTTTCAAACAGATCGTGGCCTTGAGTTTTTTGCGGCTAAAGTTCAGAAGAAAATGAAAGAACTTGGCATAAAGTTTAGACCTAATAAACCTGCCTCACCTCATTTAAATGGAAAAATTGAACGTTCTCAAAAAACTGATAAGACAGAATTTTACCCAACCATCGATCTTGAAAGCACCAATATCGATGACTTGCTCGCTGAATGGCAGCATTACTATAACTGGGATCGGCCTCATAGCGCCCATCACGGAAAATCTCCAATGGAACGATACTTTGAATTGGCTGATGCCACTCCATTCTCTGATGAAATTCATAAAGGCTATCATCCAGAATCAGAACGTATACAAATTGCTAATTACAAGGTAGATTTAGATCTTAGAAAATTGAAACCATGTCCCTGAATCACACAATTTAGCCCGTAAAAAAAGCACGCTAAAAAGCGTGCTTGTCATAAACCAGATTAAGGCTTGGCTTATGGCTTTTTTGGCGTGCTGTAAGGCACTTCTTTCTGGAAACTTTTCCACTCAGTGGTATAACCAACATGAAACTGTCCAGGTATAATTTCTTTCTGTGTCGTTGTTACATACTCTGTTACGCCTTCGGGAACCTTAGGTCTAGTAAATTCACCCATAATCGTATCTCCTAAATGGTTAATGCTTAATTTAAATTCTGGGAGGAATTCCCGCTGATTTTAATCCGCGCTGCCCGTCCTCCCTCTTAAAACTGACTCAATTATACTATGTTCGCGTGTAATGTGCATTCCTGGGAATCACATGCCGCACCCCTCCCTGAGGATTCTCAACATCACCCTGGTAGCGGGGAATGATGTGGATATGGGCATGCAAGATACTCTGTCCGGCCGCAGACCCTATGTTAACGCCGATGTTGTAGCCGTCCGGCTTGAACTCCTGGTCCAGTAACTTGCGCTCCTCGGTTATCAGCTCCATACAGGCATTGATCTCATCGGCTGTCAGGTCGAAAAAGCTGGCGACATGGCGTTTGGGGATGACCACCGTATGACCCGGGCTCACGGCGTTAGCGTCGCGGGCACTGTAAGCAAGCCCATTCTGCAATATTACGCTCTGGGGATCGGTGCAAAATAGACACGGATTATTCGGGTCTCGCCGTTTTCCAGGTTTTAGTTCGGTAACAATTTTCAATGCCCTTGTATAACTTATTATTTTTGCCAAATACTACCGCTTCGCTATTTCACTATGGCCGCCATTTCCCGCTACAACCCTGCAGCACTATGTAAAAGCAGCTAAAAAACAGGAGGCTATTTTAACACTATTCGCTCTTTTACAGCAGATACATCACTATTCAAATGCTATAATATTTTTTTAACCAGGTATTGGTAAATCTAATAAGGTTCGTTTCCACTATATGGATAAAGGGGGTATGAACGGTGTCGACAATTTTATATAGCCCGCAGTTTGTCCTGATTTTCAGGTAGAGTACCGCATCATTTCAGCCTATAAGATATAATACCGCTTCGTATCCACTCTCGACTTTCTTACACAATAATGAGGAAACACTCCGTGGCAGCTAACAAAGGACGAGCCTATTTCGGGCTTTCTGGTTATCACTTTGACCCTGAACAAGTCACAAAATTCATTGGCTTAGAGCCCACGTCAATCAACGATGCGGGCATGCGCGGAAGCCTCGATAAGCCGGTTATCAGCTCATGGGAATTTTCAACAGGCACGATCACCTCAGATACTGAAGAGCTGGATATTTACAAACTCATCGATGATGAGATTCTTAAAAAAATTGAACCTGCGAAAGACAAAATTATTGAAATCTGTAAAAGCCAAAACTTATCTCCAAGAATAGGCGTGGAGTTAACCTTGTCTACTGATAAGGATGAAACGAGTCCCGATGTCGGTTTTGGCGCACGCGTGATCAAGTTTTGTTCTGAGATTGGCGCATTTATTAACATCGACTACAAGCTGTCAGATCGAGTTTGATTCTAGTCCCTTCTCTCGGGGAAAGATCAAAAAATATTAATTACGCCGCTGACGCACCTGCCCGTTTCTTTGCCTGATTTAATTGCGCCTCACAGTGTTTTACACAAAGCGGCTGTAAGGCATGCGGGAAGCATTCCATTATTATTTCAAATTCATCGGCAACGTCTTCAGCAAGCACGGTATCGTTTGTTAATTCTGCCAGGACATTTTGTGCTGTGGCCTTGTTCACCCTGCAGAGTACAGACAGATGCACCGGACGTTGTTGTTCCATACAGACTTTCCAGCCCGTCTCATAAGATCTTGTCGCCTCTGCAAAGCGTTCAGGATTCTCTTCCGACTCCGCCAGATTATGTAACACCGCCCCGCAATTATTATGTGCCGCGGCCAGCTCAACCGGGTAATTGTCCGCATCGAGCTCTGAAACCGCATTTTTGAAAGCTACAACGGCTTTCTGGAAAGTACGATTACCTTTGAGAAGTGCCCCGTGAGCATGAAAGGTCATGCCCAGCTGCAACATGATCAGCTTCCATTCTTCCGGGGTTTCTTTTTTCGTATAGACCAACAGCGATGCCGTATAAGCTTCAACCGCTTTATTCAGTACTTTAGCATCCGATTCGAGACGACCCAGCGCCTGTAGAGCCGTCGCCAGGTTCGCCTGTGTTAGCGCCCATTCTACCGGCGAGTCTTCCTGCGTGTACACTTCCAGCGCAAGTATAAAACTCTCGATAGCCTTCTGAAATATCACTGGATCGTGCAGCTGTTGTCCGATAGCACCCAGAATATTCCCCAGGCGGTTCTGTGTATCAGCCCAGGCGTGTGCATCCTGTTTACGGAATTCATTCGTCAGGGTTGCTACAAGCGCATCGCGTAAAGGTTCGAAAATACTTACACTAAAGCTATGCTGTTCAAAATTACCACGCGTGTAAAGAAAATTATCTGCAACCGTGACACTCCTGTCAGGTGTGGCAAGCTCCAGCGTTTCTTCATCCAGCAGCCCGAGAGAACTCGCAATCGCGCGCTCCAGTTCACGGTTTACGGGGTATAAGATATAAGGCCTGGTGTATTTCATTGGGAGTAATTCATGTGGATTCTAATTCACTGGAGTTTAGTTCATTCTGCACGATTGAGTATTTCATTTAAATCAGGATCCGCATCAACCGCGCCACCAAGGTCGACTTCTTCATCAGTCGCTTCGCGTATAGACAAAACTTCCAATACGAAAGTAACCTCTCTGCCACAAAGTGGGTTATTACCATCAACGGTTAAAGTCTTGTCATCAAAACGTGTCACTATAAAACTTTTGGGTTCACCCTTTTCATTTTCCATGGTGATGGTTGTACCAATTTCATGATATTCCTCAGGAACATTTTCGATTGCGTCGGTAAACACCAACGATTCGTCTCTCTCGCCATATAACTGTGTAGTATCAATTGGTACTTCGATGACATCACCCACCTTTTTACCATACAGATGTTTTGTCACCTCTTCAGACATCACATCATTCACCCCATGGACATAACCCAGGGCATAATCAACAGTAACAAGCACATCACCGGTTTTGTCATCGACGACCTTATAATTTAATTCAACGAATTTTTTGTCTTCAATTGTATCTGACATATTAAATCTGACCTGTTTTAGCTAACTCTATTCAATCTTAATTTACGATTAGAACAGTCGATCTTAGAATAAAGTAGCACCAAAAATTTTTACCTTGTCTTTTTCATGACCCAACACCAATCTGCCCAACCATTCGCCTTTATCTTTTTTGTTAATCACTTTATAAAGAACGGTGACATGCTCACCTCGGCGTATAATGCCAAGATATGAATAATCATCTGACAGGTTTTTTGCTAAATCGCTTCTCGCAAACTGCTTGCCCATTTCCACTTCATTGGCACCCTTCATCAATGAACTGGAAAACATGCGTGTGAAAGCGCCGTAGTTTCCCTCATTCGAGTACTTAACCAGATCCGCCCACATTGGATTGGCATGCTCTAAAATCTCTTCATCTGTGTTTTCAATAATATTCATCTAACTATCTCACGAAAATATATAAAGTTTCTTTAAATTGTCTCACCTGAGACCAATACACTCTCACGAGAAAAAAAGGACCAACACTATACGTGCCAGTCCTTTTTTATTTCGCAAATTTATTTAAAGGCGTGATTAAATAAATAATTAATCAAGCCTGTATTTGCTTAGTGGTGACCTTCTGCTTTCAGTTTAGCCAGATCTTTGTCCTCGATATCACCTACAAGGTGGTACAGAGGCGCTTTTTCCATCGTGTACTCACCTGTCTTAGGATCACGACGAGAAACGGTTAATACGTGCCAGTTCTCATCATCAAGCTTCATAGCGTCACCACGGTAGTAGTAACCAGGCCAGCGAGTTTCCTTACGGAACAACGTATGCTGGAATACACTTTCAGAAGTCAGGAAGCGGTGCTTCAGTTCCCATGCACGTAATAGTTCATGGATATCTTCAGCAGCGATTTTTTCCAGATCTTCTCCCAGAATCGCCATCTTCTTAAGGCCAATGCTTAGAAGCTTGTCATTAGTCATGTAGTTAACACCAAAACCACCACAGTACTCATCCATCAGTTTCTGTAAACGGTCCAGACACTGACGTGGGTTGAGATAGTTAGGATTAACAGAACCCGCAACAATTTCGTTACGGCCGACTGTGTAAGTTTCCATTGGCTTGTAGATGTCTTCCTTACGACGACTGATCTGCGCATCAGTGACACGGATGCCTTCTGCTTTACCATCGTCGATGTATTTACAAGCTGCTTTTGCTGCCAAACGACCTTCAGTGAAAGAACCTGATGAGAATGCGTGTGGTGTACCACCTACCGCATCACCTGCACCGAACAGACCTTCAACCGTTGTCATACGGTTATAACCCCAAAAGTATTCATCTGGTGATACGTCTTCAGGACCTGAACACCATGCACCACAACCGGTTGCATGTGAACCCATTACATATGGCTCTGAAGTTGTTAATTCAGGGTTTTCATATTTAGGATCAACGTCAGTTGCCGCCCAAAGTACCGCTTGACCAACTGTCATACCTAAGAAGTTATGCCAGCCAATCTCTTCCAAATGAGGATCCTGGAACGCTTCCATAGTAACCATGTGGATAGGACCACGACCTGCATTCACCTCGTTGATGATTGCGTGGTTACGCAGACAAGTTGGAATCGGACGATGCGTTGCGTGCGAAGCTTCTGGGTCCAGGTATTCCTTACCTACCATTTCCTGTAGGGCTGGGAACCATTTTGATTCGTACTCTTCACCGTAAGCATTTTGAGTATAAGTCTTAAGGTGCAAGAAGTATGCGCCTACAGGACCGTAACCATCTTTGAATCGAGCAAGAACGATACGATTTTCCATTTGTGTCATCTTCGCGCCGGCATCGATCATAAGACCGTATGCAGAACCTGATGACCATGGTGCGTACCAAACACGACCCGCACCTTCACCAACTGAACGTGGCTTAAAGATGTTAGACGCACCACCAGCACCACAAATTACAGTCTTAGACTTAAATACGTGATAGTTACCGGTACGAACGTTGAAACCAACAGCACCCGCTACGCGGTTGTCTTTGGCTTCGTCCATTAATAAATGCGTGACACAAACACGGTTGAACACTTTGTCAGCCGACTTCTTCGCCGCTTCTGCAACGATAGGCTTGTATGATTCACCATGAATCATGATCTGCCAGCGACCTTCACGCAAATATGCGCCAGTCTTCTCGTTACGCATGATTGGGAGGCCCCATTCTTCAAACTGATGTACAGCCGAATCAACGTGACGCGCCATATCAAAGGCTAAATCTTCACGAACCATACCCATTAAATCGATACGTGCATAACGTACGTGATCTTCAGGATTGTTCTCACCGAAACGTGTACCCATGTAACAGTTAATTGCGTAAAGACCCTGGGCTACCGCACCAGAACGATCAATGTTTGCTTTTTCAGCAATAACGATTTTCTTATCTTTACCCCAATATCTGGCTTCGAAAGCAGCACCGGTACCACCAAGGCCTGCACCCGCGACGAGTATGTCGATATCGTCTTCAATAATTGTCTTGTAGCCCATTAGTAGTAAACCCCTTCTTTAATTTCCAAGCCATTTGATTCCAGCGTAGGTAACGCACTGTCATTCATAGCAACATACTTAGGCTCGTTAAACAGGAGCTCACTGTTAACCATATCGTTACCTGGTGCTGCGGCTGTAGACAAATTAGGGAAACCTGTACCCCATGGCTTAGTTGTAATCGGCGCTAAAAGATCCATGTCTTTTTTGCCGTTGCGGAACTTGATACGCCAGGCAATCGTGCCTTTTTCCTCATTACGATCTACTCGCACTGAGTGGCCGAGTGGAGCAAAATCTGCATAACCACGTACATCAATAGCGTTGTGAGGGCAAGCCTTTACACAGGAATAACATTCCCAACACATGTTTGGTTCAATGTTGTAAGCACGACGAAGACCTTTATCGATGTGCATGATGTCTGATGGGCAAATGTCAACGCACTGTCCACAACCATCACAACGAGTCATATATACAAAAGTAGGCATAATATTCTCTCTTTCTTAATAGAATTGGTTAAATTAATGTTTAGTAATGGTTCGGAGACTCACGTCTTATACCAGGTCCCATGTTGGGAGGATTCTTACCCATGTATGTAGGAATATCCGGGAATCTTGCTTGTACTGCAGGATCTGTTAGATCGTAATCAGTAGGCAAATTCAGGTTCGAACCATCTGCTTTAGCAATACGTTTTTGTAATGCCGCCGCAGGCTTAAAGAACATGTGTGCAAACTTGGACCACAGTACGCTAGCAAAAAGCGTTGTGTTTGAAACGATGAACAAGGCGAAAAACAAGGTTGTCCAGCCCATATCAGCGACTGCGCCAACACCTGATGACTGCAGGTAAGACCAGATTAACGCAAAGGTTGCCGTCGTGAACAAAGAAACAATGAAGATATCGGCCTTAACCAGGTGATACCACTTAGTACCTTCTGCTGCCACATCGACGCGGATGAAGAACCAGAACCAGTATCCGCCAACACATAGCATGATGGCACCGATGTGCCAAAGCTTCGCTACAATAGGATCAGCTGAAATACCAAAAATCATTACGATTGTCGTCACAATAAATATAATGAAACCATACATGGTTAAAAGGTGTGAAAGTCTACGTTTCATGCTGCAGAATTCGCCAGAAGTTAAAACTTCGTTGGCTACCACGGCAACGGCAAGACCCGCCTTTTCACCCGCACCCACAGTACGCTTGGCATTTTTCCTGGCTTTTTCTGAATCTTGGAAAAAGTACTTCGCACTTTTCTTATGAATCATGTCAAGTATTGTGCCGCCAGCGACTAGTACAGCCATGACAATGAGATACATCTGCATTACATCAGCCGATATTAAAGCCGTAAGCTCGGCAAAGGGGTTGATCGTGAACATTTTGTTATCCTCAGATTTTAGTTGTGACTCGAGTCCCCTCCTACGGGGGACCCTGATAATTTTCAAGGTGGCATAGAGTATCCCTAAATGTGCTACTCGTCTAGAATGTATGCGTTAACCCCCCATACATATTATTTATACCCTATAGCCTGAGATTTTCTGCTGAGCCTTAATTCCTTACATTTTCTGGCAATAACATGTTTTTATGTAAGGTTATTATGCTTCCTGAGCAAGGAATGTCGATAAATGACACAAGGTCGTACGCAGATGAAAAAAAGAAGATTAGTCATATTTTTGGGTGCGGTATAAATAGGCAGTATATTAGTATGACCAGAGCTTGCGCGACCAAAACAAACAAAGTGGGTCCAGGCAGTACTGAATCAGGCCCGAATGGGTTCTAATTTGATGCATGGGCAAACTTGCTGGACATGTGTGCTGGCTAATGTGAATGTGGCAGCTGGCTGGGTGAAAACATCGAACCTGAGAAGAAAAACTCAGAATTAAAGCGTACTGAACCATGCCTATTCTCTGATTGTTGCGGAATGGGCTTTTGATCCTGCTGACGTTGGCGCGCCAACTGATGAAGGGCACGCTGACAAGGTTCATGGTCACTTCGGCTTTAAATTATGAGCACAGATTTTATTCGGCGATAAAACCGGGCCCCTGGTCAAAGATGCTTATGAAAAGCGTTATGAAGAACGTAAAGACATTATCGAAGCAAAATGACCCAAACGCCAAATACATTGATGATTAAGGCTACTGCGAACAAAAATTACAATTAAACCAGCCCGACTATTTTTCTGTTTCCTGTTCTTCTTCAGCAAACGCCTCGGCCCATTCAGAGAACTTATTTTCGCGCTGATATTTAGCGTAAAGCTCACGTGCCTTTTCAGATGCACTTCCATCCATTGGCAAACCAAGCTCCGAAATAGCAGTCAGCAGATCGTGGATAAATTTGAAATTTGGATCGTCTGCCAGTACCGCCTCCACCTGATCCTGCTTGTGTTTAGCTGTACGTTTTACCGGAAACGTTAACACATCAGTACTCATTTCACTCCCCCCATAACCTGTTGAATATTGCTATATTATTATTGTGGTTAATGATTATATCGTATCCTGACCACGATCCTGTGATAATTAACTTATCGACTCCTATAAAAAAAGGGAGCCAGAGCCCCCTTTTAATAAAAAGTGTCCGTATTGCTACAAACCTTTTTTGGTCGCCGAGTCATATTGTTGAATTTGCTTCATAACCAGACCAATCGCGTCAGTATACGGCACCGTACCCGCTTTACGGATAATATCCCGTCCTTCTCTGCTTAATGCATAGGTTATAAAGTCTTTTACT
>UOFR01000062.1_pt1 | contig 31458 bp, 34 predicted proteins | sample 1988501 | NCBI WGS metagenome assembly UOFR01 (sample SAMEA4712194, study PRJEB27164) | hydrothermal vent metagenome | biome: marine basaltic hydrothermal vent biome; feature: marine hydrothermal vent; material: mineral | place: Pacific Ocean | collected 2011-06-14/2011-07-23 | depth 1689 m | reverse complement strand
ATTCGCTTCTGCACCTTCAACCTCGGAATACATGAAGCAACCGACCCGGTCCAGTTGCGCCGTATCTAAAAAATCCAGTAGCTCATTGAAATGAGTCTCGGTCTCTCCAGGAAAGCCAACGATAAACGTCGAACGAATCGTAATATCAGGACAGACTTCACGCCAGTGTTCGAGTCGACGTATAACATTTTCGCTGTTGGCCGGGCGTTTCATTAATTTTAAAATTTCCTGGCTGGCGTGTTGAAAAGGGATATCCAGGTAAGGCAGTATCTTTTTCTCCGCCATGAGCGGAATGACTTGATCAACATGCGGATAGGGGTAGACATAATGCAGACGAACCCATATTCCAAATTGCGACAAGGCCTGTGCCAGATCCGTCATGTGAGTTTTAATCGGTTGTCCCTGCCAGAAGCCTGGCCGGTATTTAACATCAACACCATAGGCACTGGTATCCTGTGAAATAACCAGCAGTTCTTTAACACCGGATTGGGCGAGGTTGCTGGCTTCCTGCATAACTTCTTCAATTGGACGACTGACCAGATCACCACGCAGACTCGGAATGATGCAAAAGCGACATCGATGATTACAGCCTTCGGAAATTTTTAAATAGGCATAATGTCGCGGGGTTAGCTTAACCCCCTGCTTTGGCACCAGGTCAACAAACGGGTCATGAGGTTTTGGCAGGTGTTGATGAATGTGTTGCATCACCTCCTGCTGGGCATGCGGGCCGGTTATCGCCAGCACATTCGGATGAGTTTGTTTGACGATATCACCTTTCGCGCCCAGGCAGCCGGTTACGATCACTTTGCCGTTTTCGGCCAGGGCCTCGCCGATCGTATCAAGTGATTCGGCAATAGCGTCATCGATAAATCCACAGGTATTCACGACCACCAGATTAGCCGACTCAAAATCCGGCACCATTTCATACCCTTCAGCACGTAACTGGGTCAGGATATGCTCGGAATCAACGAGGGCTTTCGGGCAGCCAAGGCTGATAAACCCTATTTTGGGTGTGATATTTGGCATAGATTGACTTCAAATTACTGAATTGGGGACGATTATAGCGATATCGTGGACATAAGTATTTAGTAATAAACAGGCCATTCGCTATAACAGGTAAGCAGGACTTAGTACTAAATCTCAGTTGTACCGATGTGCCTGAATTTTGAGGTTGGGATCGTTTGTACGGAAAATACAGGCCTTGCCACCAGGCTGCCAAACAAGGGTGTTGATTTTGATAGTTTATTTGCGGCAGCAGACAAGGCTGTTTATAAAGCTAAAGCAACAGGTCGAAATCGAATTGAAGTAGAGAAAATTAGAAAAGTTAATTTTCAGAATAAGGTTTAATCGATTTCTTAATCGCTTTAATTCTTTGCTGGGTTAATTCTTCTGCTATAGCGACTCCCTTAAAGCCGCGATCAATAATAGCTTGTGTTCCAATCTCTGCGGCGGCCTCATATGCAGCCTGTAAAAGCGCGGGTTGTTCCATTTTTTTATCTTCGTAACCAGGACGACCACGTGCATCGGCTTCACAGGCTAATAAGAATATTTGAAAACGTTCTGGTCGTCTAAAGCCATCAAGGGCCTGAATTAACTTTAGAATCGTATTGGCGCGTAATTCTTTGGCGCGGTGAAACTGTAAATGATGACGCGCAACATGTACGGCAATTTCACGGTAATCTTTTGGAACCTTCAGGCGAGCCGATAATGCCTTAACTAACGGTACACCCTTTTCTTCGTGGCCGCGATGTGAGGGCAATTCATCTTTTGGTGTGATGCCCTTGCCAAGATCGTGGGTCATAGCGGCATAACGAACACGGGTATCACTCGACAATCTCGCCGCCTGTTCCATAACCATTAAGGTATGAATGCCGGTATCGATCTCGGGATGGTGTTCAGCCGGTTGTGGGACTCCGAACAGGTTATCAATCTCAGGAAAAATTCGTGCGAGTGCGCCACAGTCGCGCAACACCTGCAGGAAACGGGCGGGTGCCGGTTCGGCAAGTGCGCGTTCGGTTTCCTGCCAGACTCGTTCTGGTACAAGCGAATCGACCTCGCCACTGTTTACCATCTCTTTCATCAGCACTAAGGTTTCGTCAGCGATAGTAAATTTCAGGTCAGCGAAACGAGCAGCAAAGCGGGCGATGCGCAGTATGCGAACGGGGTCTTCCGTGAAGGCGGGCGATACATGCCGTAATATCCGATCGCGTATATCTTGTTGCCCGTGGTAAGGATCAATTAGCTTACCGTCGGCATCCTGGGCAATGGCATTGATGGTCAGGTCACGCCGTTTAAGATCGTCTTCAAGACTTACATTGGCATCGGCATGAAAGGCAAAGCCGGCATAACCGGGTGCCGTTTTGCGCTCAGTCCGTGCAAGCGCATATTCTTCTTTGCTTTCGGGGTGTAAAAATACTGGGAAGTCTTTACCAACCGGTTTATAACCCAAAGTCGTTAACTCGTCGGGGCTTGCACCGACCACCACCCAGTCGCGATCCTTGACAGGTCGTCCTAATAATTGGTCACGTACACATCCACCGACTAAATATATTTCCATGGCAGTAGTGTAACGATTTACTTTCTCAGTGCACAGAGAAAGTCGTCAAATAATTGTTTCTTATTATTCTATTACCGTTATTTAATTGATTGCCGATTTATTTTTGATAGACTTCGTAATAATTTAACGCCTGGACGCAGTCGATACATCCAGACCAGGAACTGATATCGAATATTATTGATTAATCGACGATCTCGAAAAAAAGTAAATGCCGCGGTGGCGGTGATCAACAGCTCGAGAATAAAGGTCCAGTGAAATAAATAGTTGGCTACCCACCAGTCATAAACCGAAGGGATTCGCCAAATGCCGTGGTAATCAGTATTAAAAGGATATAACCATTTAATCCCGGACGCGATACTGTCGAGAGTCATGTGCAACAAACCACAGAATAAAAACAGGCTCAATAATTTTACGGCAAGGCGGCCGAAGAACCTATATAGCGGATAAACCAGCAGAGCATAGAGACCGATCCAGTAAATGGGGATGTGAGTCCAGTAACTATGGTGCGGGTGCTGGCGATTATCAATGAGATAAAAATAGGCCAGGTCAAAATCGGGGGCAATACTGGCAATCAGGCCAACCAATAAAAATTTTACATAATGAACATTGTCCCGTTCACTCTTCAGGAAACGCCGTGTTAGTAAAAAACCAGCGGGTAGGTGGGCAATAAACATTACTCACCTCGCTTTGACAGGTTATACCAGTCAATATTGCGCGTGACATACATAATAATGGCTAAGGCCACGAACACGCCGATCGAGCCGGATAACATCGAATAGTTTTGTTCCTGCAGGAGCGAATACAGATATATATAGAGTAAGGTAATGCCGGTACCAATCAGGCTAGCTCGCTTACTGGTTTTTAATATTGTTTTAGAATATAACGTGGTCATGGCCACGATAGCGGTGCTGGCGATAATGTATGACCAGAAGAAGCTGATGTGTTCGGAGAATGCCAGCAATAATAAATAAAACAGACACATTCCCAAACCCAAGAACAAGTACTGCAACAAATGTATGCGCAGCTTGTAAACTATTTCCAGCAACCAGATAGCGACGAAGGTTAAAAGCAGAAACAATAACTGGTACTTTATACTACGTTCGCTCATTCGATAATTATCAACCGGGCTAATAAAGTCGACACCCACCAACGAAGTACTGAATTTGTTGTAGTCGAAAGTGTCATGCAACCATTGTTGTGGGTAATTGCGGCTGATGTGTGAGATTGCCCAGTCGGCGTCAAAGCCCTGTGCAGTGACATTTCGATTGTTTGGCAATTTGAAACCCTGGAAACTGGGATCAGGCCAGTCAGAGCTCATCGTTATCGCGGTATTTTTTGCCATCGGCGCTAAGTACAGGCTGCGGCTGCCATTCAGGACCATGGCGATATTAAATTTATAGCCATCGTTATTATTTTTCAGTGGAATATTTGGGATGTGAAATCCTGCGTCATGAGAATTGGTATCGCCCAGACCGGGCTCGAAATTAAGGCTTTGCGTATTCCAGCGTAATACAACCTGTTTCTGGATCGCACGTGAATCGGAAACATTAACCAGCAATTGCGCGCGGTCCCAATAGATTTTATCCGCTGTAATGCCCCAGCGATCGAAATCGGGTTTTGAAAAATGTCCGGTTAAATTTATAATGGACTGATAAACCGGGACTTCAAATATACCCCGATAACGAATTTCATTTTTAATTTTAGCGTTGATGTTCAGGCTGTCTGGCAGGAACACGGCATGGCGAAGTTTTTTACGGGTCTCTTTTTTACCGTGCTTGTTAGTCCAGCTCTGTAGTTCATAAAAAGGCACAACCAGTCTTGGGCCAATGATACGCTGTTGATTACCCCATTTATTGCTGATGTCATGCACCGCATTATTACGGGTTGAATCTCGTTCAGAGATCTGTGAATCAATCATGGCAATCGGTATTTGCAACAGTAAAACAACAAAGCCAATAAAGAGTACCCGTAAAAAGATAGAGTTACGTAACCAGTTTTGAATTGAATCCAGAGTCATTGCCGTTATCCTGTTTGAATTATATGTTATGAGAGGATTACAGCATTTATAAATGCTCTTGCCGTGATGAATTCTGATGAAATCGGGCGATACGATTATTTAGCGGGTAGAGAACATTGAGCCGGTTATTGAGGCGTGAATAACCAGCGCTTCTGAATCTTGAGCCGGTCCATTTTCATTTCATCATGAAACGGCGGATAGGGTGCGGAATAGCGGATGATATCTAACATTGCTGCATCGATGGCGGGGTTGCCACTGGACTGCATTATATGTGTTTGCACCAACCGCCCGCCATTGGTTAATTCAATTTCTATATCGATATGTGTTTTAGTAGTAATAAGATCGTTAAAGTTGGGATAGCGAGATACACCGATAATCTCAATCTTTTCGGTAATATGTTCCAGGTAAGTAGCTTTATTCCTGTCAACCGGGCTATTAAGCGGAAGGGTCACAACCTGGACGCAACCCGTCAGGATTAAGAGAACAAATATTATGCTGAGATATCGCCCATTCATTTTTATATAATAACCCAATATATAGAGTAATACGTTTACCAGCATCGAATGACTAACCGTTGGAAAACACGATGTGGATAGATAAAGACATTATACCGGCATTGATCGATGCGGTTGAGAAGACCATAAAATCAGAACTGGAAGCCTTTGATGAGGCAGATTTTAATGAAGACGAGCATTTTGATGGTAACGACCTGGTTATACTTGATTCCTTTGTGCTGCATACATTGCGTGAAAATATAGGCAAGGGATTTTACTCATCCGAGATGCTGGATAAAGGTTTTGCTTTCATGATGGGGCTGGTGCAATGGTATTTGCGTGCCTACGGCGATGAACTAGCAAAGGTTTGTTTCGGTAAACTGGCCAGATTGCATTATGAATATTACCTGAAAGAGGCCATGTCTTATCTCGCCTATATTGAGCGCGAGAATGTATGGGAAAATATTGATTACATTAATAACTATATAGAGCGGGCTATTTTAAATATTGAGCGCAAAACCGAGCGATTGCCTGAGATTCCGCAACCAACCATTCTGCCGGGATTAATCGAAAGTGATGATAATAAGGTTGTTCCATTACGGTTGGTCTCTGATCACGAAGGCATGGAGTGAATAAAAATAGTCCAGCGGCATTATCGCGCACTGATTCGACCAATCCCACAAACGAGACGCGCTGATACGGTTAGAATAATTCCCTGCATTCTTCTGTGATACAGCTATACTCTTAAAAACAATGAGATTTTTCTGATTTTCGAGTCGTAGTTAAAGACCCTGAGGAGAGTGCATGAGTTTTACCGTAATCAACCCAGCAACGGGTGAAACCCTGAAAGAAATCCCGGCATGGGGTGACAGCGAAATTGAGTCGGCATTAGCGCAATCGGCAAATGTCGCACGTGAATGGCGGGCACGGTCGTTTGAAGATCGCGCTGAATTAATGCGTAAAGCTGCCCAGGTGTTGCGCGACAGCGTAGAAAAATACGCACCGATTGTTACCCGGGAAATGGGCAAACTGATCGGCGATTCCAGGGCAGAGATCAAAAAATGTGCGACGGTGTGTGACTATTATGCAGACAATGCAGCGACATTTTTACAGGATAAGAGCATCGATTCTGATGCCTCGAAGAGTTACGTCGCCTACTTACCGATGGGCACTGTGTTGGCGGTGATGCCCTGGAACTATCCATTCTGGCAGGTGTTTCGTTTTGCCGCGCCAGCCTTGATGGCCGGAAATACGGGCCTGCTAAAACATGCGTCGAATGTTCCTGAATCGGCATTGGCGATTGAAGACGTATTTACCCAGGCCGGTTTTCCGCAGGGCGTGTTTACCTCGATGATGATTCGTGCCTCGCAGGTCTCTAAAGTAATCGAAGATCACCGGGTACATGCGGTAACGCTGACCGGTTCCGAGCCGGCTGGTATGCAGGTGGCGAGTACCGCCGGTAAAGCATTGAAAAAATCCGTGTTAGAGCTGGGTGGTTCAGATGCCTTTATTGTATTAGAAGATGCGGATCTTGATGCGGCAGTAAAAGGTGCGGTTGCTTCACGTTATTTAAACAGTGGTCAAAGTTGTATTGCGGCAAAACGATTTATTGTGGTTGATGCGATTGCTGAAGATTTTGTTGCGCGCTTTAAGGCGGGCGTTGAGGCATTAACCACGGGCGATCCCTTGTTGGCGGAAACCCGTATGGGGCCCATGGCACGTACCGATTTACGCGATGAATTACATGTACAGGTGACGGACTCTATTGCGGCCGGGGCCAAGGCGGTAACAGGTTGCGAACCGATAGCCGGGCCGGGTGCATTTTATAAACCGTCCATTTTAGACCGGGTTGAACCCGGTGTGCGAGCCTACAGTGAAGAGCTATTTGGCCCCGTCGCTATTGTCATTCGTGCTCGCGATGAAGCTGATGCGTTACGTATTGCCAACGAATCGAATTACGGGCTGGGAGGCAGTGTCTGGACAAAAGATTCAAAGCGAGGTGAACGAGTTGCTCGACTGGTTGAATCTGGCTGCACCTTTGTAAATGGAATTGTAAAAAGTGACCCCAGATTGCCGTTTGGTGGTATAAAACGCTCGGGCTATGGGCGTGAACTTTCCTCGCATGGCATCCATGAGTTCGTGAACGCAAAAACCATCTGGATAAAATAGACTTATATACTTCGAATATTGTCCCTTACGGTCTACTGAAGCTGGATTTTTCCATCGTTACAAAAATAATGAAGGCACTAATCGCAAGATTATGTGTCTATCATTACTTGTGGAAAAATTAGTAGAATAAGCATCTTATTTTAATGTATTGGTATGATGGGGAAAGAAGGGCATGGGAAGCAAATCATTAATCACGCTGGTTTTAGTTCTATTAGTGGTGGCAGGTATTTATTTTGGCTTTAGCCAGAGTGATTTGCGTGAGGTTAAACTGGTCACGGTAGAACGCGGGGAGATAAAAAGTGCTATTCGCGTCACCGGCCGGGTGATTAACGATAAGACGGTGACCATGACGGCTTTAGTCGATGGCCAGATTGATGGCATGTTAGTGCAGAAAGGCGATACGGTGAAAGCCGATCAGATACTGGCCTTTTTTGACGAACGTGAAGCCGATGCCAAACTGGAAAAGACAAAGGCCGTGCTGGCAAGGGAAGAGCAGACTGTTATCGAATCAAGGTCGAAATATACTCGACTGAAAAATGTAAAATCATCAGGTGGTTCCAGTCAGCAAATAATTGATGATGCCGAGGCTGAGATGAAGGCGGCATTGACACGTAAACACGTTGCAAAAGCAGATCTGAATGTCGCCAGGATCCAGCGCGAGAAAATACAGGTTCGCGCGCCATTCGCCGGGGTGATAACCGAGAAAACCACCGAAAAAGGGCAGTGGCTGGAAGCGGGTACCAAATTGTTTACCCTGGTTGCGCTTGAAGGACGGGAAATCGAGGTTAAAGTTGATGCCGGTGACAGTGGTTCAATTAAAATTGGTCAACTCGTCGATCTAACCTGCGATGCTTATCCCGGTCTGGTCTGGCAGGAAAAAATTCACTGGATTGCACCCAGCATCATAGAAGATGAAAACAATGATGCGGTAAATACATTTTCGGTGCGAATTAGTCTAAGTCCTCAAGCTCCAAAATTATTATTAGGTCAGCAAGTTGACGCGCATATTGTTCTTGATTCAAGGCCGAATGTGTTGCGTTTACCATATGCCGCGATACAGGGCGAAATAAACAATTACAGCGTGTTTGTTATAGTCGATCAGATGGTTAAAACAAAATCGATCAAAACAGGCCTTGAAGATGATCGCTATATAGAAGTTACGGAAGGCTTAGAGGAAAATGATCAGGTTATTCTCACGGAAGGTAAACCTTTAGAGGTTAATCAACCTGTACAAGCCATCGAATGATAAACCTGCAGGGCATACATAAGTCATATCATATGGGCGATGTGACCGTTCCGGTACTAAACGGCATTGATTTGTCGATAGAAACCGGTGAATTTGTCGCGATCATGGGACCCTCAGGTTCCGGTAAAACCACGTTACTTAATGTCATTGGTTGTCTGGATTCTATTGATGCCGGTGAGTATTCATTGGCCGGTGAAATGATCAATACGTTGGATGATAAAAGCATGGCGCGTATTCGATCACAACATATTGGATTTATATTTCAGTTATTTAATTTAATACCGCGTATCAGTGCGCGTCGTAATATTGAGTTACCCATGATTTATGCCAATGTAAATAAGGAAGATCGATATGAGCGCACTTCAAATGTATTAGAACGTGTTGGCTTAAGTGATCGTGCCAGGCATGTTCCAACTCAACTTTCAGGTGGGCAACAACAACGTGTGGCGATTGCCAGGGCGTTAGTCAATAATCCTGATTTACTCGTGGTCGATGAACCAACTGGCAGTCTGGATTCCAGAAATGGAAAAGAGATTATGCAGCTCTTTGAAAAACTGAATGCCGATGGTGTTACGATTGTGATGGTGACACATGAAAATGACATAGCCGCCTATGCGAAACGTCAGGTACATTTGCTTGATGGCGTAATTGATCAGGATCAAACCTGAATGGGCTGGCTGCAGTTTTATTACGACAGGCTGTTACAGGCATTTTATGCACTGCGGGATAATCGATTACGTAGTGTCTTGAGTGTACTCGGTATCGCGGTTGGCATTGCGGCGGTTATGGCCGTCGGCGCTGTCAGTAAAGGTGGTAGTTATTTAGTTTTTTCGGAATTAGAAACCTTCGGTTTAAATTCAGTCTGGGTTTACCGTGATCGAAACGATAAAGATCCAAATCGTCGTGTGCGAAAAGGTTCGGGTCTGGATAATTACGATTATTACGCAATGAAAGAAGCCTGTTGTAGTGCGTTGGATAAAATTACCCCGATGGTTTTTAATCGCGATCGCAGTATTATTCAAACGGGTAATCGCTATAGTAATGCCCGCGTGTCGGGTGTGAACAGTGATTATCTGGAGATAAATAATGATCATATTATCCATGGGCGAAATTTTAGAAATCTCGATATAAAACGCCGTCGAGCATCCGCGGTGATCGGGCCGACGGTAGTTGAGGATTTATTTGGCAAAGGCAGCAATCCGGTTGGCAAAGATATCCGAATTGGTATACGACGCTTTACTGTGATTGGTGTGTTGGAAGAAAAAAGCCGGGACTTCCTCGCCAGTATTGGTTCAGCCGGGGGACAGGATGCCAATAACAGAATATTAATTCCGTTTACTCTTTTCCAGCAGATGAACGGTTCCAAGGCGATAAACTTTTTTCATATGAAGGCGCGCAGCCTGGAAGAAGCGGATTTGTTGGCCGAGCAGGCGAAAGCCTTCCTGCAGCGGCGCAACGGTAAAAACTATAAATACAAAACAGATACTATGGCGACTTACATCGGTACGGCGGATCGGATTCTGTCGGGTGTGGCCTTGATCGGAGTCATTGCCGCATCAATCTCATTATTTGTAGGTGGCCTGGGTATTATGAATATCATGAGTACGTCTGTGTTGGAACGGACGCGCGAAATAGGTTTACGCAAGGCGATTGGTGCCAGCCAGGCGGATATTCTAATGCAGTTTTTACTTGAGGCGATCGTGATTAGCACCCTGGGCGGGATCATTGGGCTCATTTTAGGGGCGAGTGCCAGCATAGTTCTGGCCACGCTAACCGGTTTTCCGCTGACCCCAACGCCGTTGGTGATCACGATTGCGTTGGTGGTGTCGATTATAGTGGGGGTTGCATCCGGTTTCCTGCCGGCTCGACGTGCGTCGCGCTTACATCCTGTTGAAGCATTACGTTACGAGTAAGTTCACTTCGGTACTGTAACCATGACTGAATATGTCGTAATTTATTTATTGCTTGGTGCCTTCGCGGGTTTACTCGCGGGTTTGTTCGGTGTTGGTGGCGGGCTGGTTATAGTACCGGTGCTGGTTTATTTGTTTAGTGCACAGGGATTTGACTCGGGCGTACTCGTCCACCTTGCGATCGGTACATCATTAGCTACCATAATCGTTACTTCACTCTCCTCCGTGTACGCTCATCACAAACACGCTGCGGTGCGGTGGGATATCGTACGTCAGTTAAGCCCTGGGATTATTATTGGTGCACTGCTTGGCGCGGTGATCGCGGACTCAATGTCTTCGGTTTACTTACGTCGTTTTTTTGCCCTGTTTGAATGGCTGGTCGGTATTCAGTTGTTATTGAATATGAAAAGCAGGCCATCGCGCGTTTTGCCGGTCGGCTGGATTTTATTTTTAGCGGGCAAGATTATCGGTTTCGTTTCATCCATTGTGGGTATCGGGGGCGGTACGATGACGGTGCCCTTTTTGGTCTGGTGTAATATTAAAATGCGTCAGGCAGTAGCCACCTCCAGTGCCTGCGGTTTACCGATTGCTATTGCCGGTGCGGCCGGGTTTGTGATCATGGGGCAAAATGCCCAGGCAGGCATCAACGGCAGTTTTGGGTACCTCTATCTTCCAGCCTTTGCAGGTATTGTTGTTACCAGTGTCCTGTTTGCGCCACTTGGTGCGAGGCTGGCCCATCGCCTTCCCGCCGCTTTACTGAAACGAATTTTTGGCCTATTTTTAATAGGACTTGGCAGTTATATGTTCCTGAATGCGTAACCCATATATAGTTTTATGGTTTCGATGGTCCCTGATAAATATGTGATCTCTATCCCGGAAAATTCGCTTGCTGAATTAATTAATCATTTAAATCAATGATATATAGAAGGTGAGGCTGTCTGCTCAACCCTCACGTGTGATTGAAATACACACACAAATAATGCTACATTATGTGACGTTGTTCACATATTAACCGATTTAGGGGCACCAACTAATGACATTCATTAACCGTTTACGCGCATTATCTGTTTCCAGGATTATGTTGCTTGTGACGGTTACGGTTGCGGTGTTGCCTGTACTGATTCTTGGTATTCACCTGTACAGTTCGGCCTGGGAGAATGGCTGGCGTGAGATCGAGGAAAAACATCAACTCATTGCGCAGAATCTGGCGATGCCAATTTCAACTTATGTTAACGATCATAAAGGCATGTTAGCCATTATGTCAGAGACCATCCCCATGATGGGTCTGCGTAGCAAAAAAATTCAACCACTCATCGATAAAACATTAACGAGTATGCGTGGTTTTCGTTCTCTGATACTGCTGGATTTAAACGGTAAGATTATGAACTCGGCAAGTATTGGCGCGCAGTATACAAAAAAATCTGCCAACATAATGGCGAATGAAAAATGTTATTTAAAAATCAAAAAAACCGGAAAATGGGCCATCTCAAATGTTAAGCCTCATCCGATAACCGGGCAACCCACTATATTTATGGGGCAGCCTGTTCGTAATAGTAAATCACAAATAATTGCGGTGTTACTTGGCGAGCTACGGATTGATTACATAGAGAAAATTCGCAAACAGGTTAAGTTCGGCAAGAAGGGTCATTCGGCCATTGTTGATCGAAGCGGACATGTCCTGGCGCACCCGAATCCAGACTGGATGGCGGAAATAAAAGATCTAACCAGTTGGCCCATAGTGCAAAAAATGATGGCTGGAGAAACCGGCGTGACCACGTTTTATTCAAGCTTTATGAAGGAAAATATGGTGGCAGGTTACGCCGCGGTACCCGAGATAGGCTGGGGGATAATGGTTCCGCAGCCTGAATCCGAAGTGGCTGAACAAGTGAATAGACTGATGCGTCAGCATGTTTACTGGGGTATTGCCGGGCTGGTTATCGCGATATTACTTGCGCTGATCGTTTCGCATTGGGTAACCGGTCCATTAGACAAGCTGGCCAAAGCCGCGCGTGAGTTAATGCACGAAGGTTTGGATGGAAACTTACCGTCAATCACCAGCCATTCTCCAAAGGAAATTAAGCAGCTGGGTACGGTGTTACGGGCATTGATCTCGTCATTACAATCGTCGCGTGACGAGGTACGTGGGTTTAATGATTCTTTGACACAACGAGTTGACGACGCTACGTGTAAGCTTCGTGAAGCCAATGAACGTCTTGAAGTGGCCGCACAAAGTGATTATTTAACCGAGATTCCGAATCGTCGATATTTTGAGGACTGTCTGCAACAGGCCTTGTCTCGCCGTAGCGGGGATGTCGATCATTTTTGTGTTTTGTTGATTGACGTTGATCACTTTAAGCAAATAAATGACTCCTATGGTCATGCTGCGGGCGATGCGGTATTAAATCAGGTTGCAAGAATACTCGAGAGAGAGATGCGATCCGGTGATCTCATTGCGCGTTATGGCGGTGATGAATTTGTTACCTATATGCGGTGTACCCGTGAAATAGGTCGGCAACGGGCAGAGGAGATCCATGCTGCTATCGAAAACGGTACGCTGACGTGGGATGGTAAATCAATTCGTATTACCGCATCGGTTGGACTCTATTGCCAGGTGATGGGCGCTGACGAAGAGTTAAAAGATGTATTGCAGCAAGCCGACCAGGCAATGTATGCTGCAAAAAAACAGGGTCGAAATCGGGTTATTGACATCAGTGAGGTAAAATCTTACCTGAATATTGTCAATGGTAATGTGTCAGATTAAACCAGTAAGAATTTGAACGTTGACGGATATTTTATTTATTACTCGTGTGCAAATTAACAGGACGATAACCTGCTATAATTAACAGCACAATTCGATGGAAAGATATGTATATACGATATAGTTTATTTCTAGTTTTACTTGTTAGTTTCAATGGTCATGCGCTTGCACTTGAGGTTATGGCGGGTGAGTGGGAATTAACGGTAAAACAAACTGTTGGTGGAATGCCAATAGGTATCCCCGAGCAAAAACACCGTGAATGTTTTTCAGATTCCGATCCCATACCAACCAGTTTTTTAAAGGCGCGTAGTTGCGATGTTATTAAACAAAAAGTACGGCATAGAACGGTATATTATAAGGTAAACTGCTTTACCGAGAACGGATCGATTATTAACGAAGGTAAGATACGATTTACCTCTCTAAAAATTAGCGGTTCTTCGAAGACTGATCTTGGCAAGGTGGCTGGGCGTCCTACCACAATGGGTTATAAGTTTACCGGTCGCCGCATTGGTGAGTGTTCATTTCCTCAATAGAACAAGATATATCTAATCACTGCTGTCCCGTTAACTCCCTCTCCCTGTAGTCGTCTCTCTGGGGGAGAAGGAAATGGCATTAGCGTAATTTCATGTCTTCAATATCATCCAGTACACTGGAGGCCTAATAGAATTGCGAGTTTACCGCGTATTTAGGCAATGTTAACGGGACAGCAGTGATATCTAATATAACTTTTTACTTCCCCGTTCCTGCAAAATACCTCTGATGTTAATCAAAATAGATATCTTTATAGAACGTTTAGTTAGCCATCACGGTATACTGTGGCATGTTTAAATTTATAAGCCACTGGCTAGATCAAAGAATAATCCAGCGTTCAGAAATAACAGAAGAACAATGGCACGATGCTTTTAAATCGCTCCCGTTGTTAATCAGGCTTAGTGAAGAAGATAAGCAGGTTCTGAAAGAGTTGGCGATCCTGTTTTTACATCATAAGTCTTTTGAAGGGGCACAGGGTATTGTGGTTAGCCAGGCGATGGCCTTGATTATTGCCCTGCAAGCGTGCCTGTTGATTTTAAAGCTGGATTTTAAGATCTTTTCTGGCTGGTATTCGGTGATTGTATACCCATCTGCCTTTGTGACCAAAAGGTTGGTGACCGATGAGGCCGGGGTGGAGCATGTTGTTCACTCAAATCTGGTGGGCGAATCCTGGCAAAAAGGGCCTGTGGTGCTGGCCTGGGATGATACCGAGAATGCGGGCATCATTGATGGCCATAACCTGGTGATTCATGAATTTGCGCATAAAGTTGATATGCAAAACGGTGTGGCGAATGGTTTTCCGCCGTTACATGCCGGGATGGATAAATCCACGTGGGTTGAAGACTTTAGTACAGGTTTTAAGGATTTCCAGCAAAAGTGCGAGCGCGGTAAGGACATAGGTATAAATTGTTATGCGGCGAGCGCCCCGGCCGAATTTTTTGCGGTACTCAGTGAGTTGTTTTTTGAGCGTCCGGATGTGATTGTGAAACATTACCGTAATATTTATCAGCAGTTACGCCAATATTATCGCCAGGATCCGTTACAACGATTAGAATGAGGCGGGTGACTATATTTGTTATGCAAATTTAAATTTTTAGCGATACGAAAATAAAAATATTCGATATAATAACCCAAAGAACACCTTAACCAGGAAACGAGACTTCGATGGAAGAATGTATAAAAAAACTGGAAGACAGTGGTGACTACAAAGTGATTCGTCGCTTTACTCCGGTAGAACAATATCAGAGCGACAATGGCAGTGAAAAACGTATTGGGATATTTCTGGATACCGAGACAACCGGTCTGGATTTTGAAGACAATGCCATTATTGAGCTGGCTATGGTGCCCTTTGAATTTGATTCGGAGGGAAATATCTATCGTATCCTGCCTGAATATAATGCCTTGCAGGATCCCGGTATGCCTATCCCAAAATTAGCCACGGATATTACCGGCATCACTGATGAGATGGTGGCGGGGCAGGCGATTGATAAAGAACAGGTGGCTAAAATGCTAAGCGATGCGGTTATTGTTATTGCGCATAATGCCCGCTTTGATCGCCCCTTTGTTGAAAGTTTTATGGACGAATTTAAAGATATTTCATGGGCGTGTTCGATTGCAGATATAAACTGGAATGCGGAAGGAATGGAAGGTGTTAAACTTGAATTTCTGGCCTACAAATATGGTTTTTTCTTTGAGGGCCATCGCGCCTCGATAGATTGCCAGGCCGGTATCGAAATTCTCAGCCAGACTTTATTCAAGAGTGGTGAGCGGGTATTAAAACGTTTACTGGAAAGTGCACGTCGAACCGATGTCCGTCTGTGGGCCGAAGGTGCACCATTTGAAAAGAAGGATGATTTAAAGAAGCGCGGCTATCGATGGTCACCTGGTGGTGGCGGTAAACGCAAAGCCTGGTATCGAGATTTAGATGAAGAATTATTAAGTGAAGAAATGATCTATTTGAATGATCACATCTATCCGCGTGCGATCTCGGAATTACCGATGGATCGCTTTAATGCCAAACAACGTTATTCTCACCGGATATAACGTTTAAGCGGCTAACTTTACCCGGTTTCGACCCGCGTGTTTGGCTTTATAAAGGGCCTGGTCGGCACGGTTTAATATATCCTTAAAGTCACCATCCTTTTTGGTCATCACTGCGACGCCGAGACTGGCCGTTATTTCGATTAAATGCACACCAGCAATGTACGGATATTTATTAATACGCTCGCGTACGCGCTCGGCGAGATAAGAGGCCGATTTAATGGTGGTATCAGGCAACAGCAATGTAAACTCTTCTCCTCCCACTCGACCTAAAACATCCGTACTGCGAATTTCTTCTTCGATAGCTTCCACAAAGATCTGTAAAACATGATCTCCTGCGGCATGGCCATATCGATCATTGACGTCTTTAAAATGATCGATATCGATCATCATCACCGATAAAGATCGGTTGTAACGTTTTGCACGGGAAAATTCTTTTTCGGCGTGTTGCATGAACGCGGCACGATTGAGTGCTCCGGTCAGCGAATCGAACAGAGCCATGTTGGCAAGCTGGCGTTCCATTTTTTTGTAGCGGGACAAATCTCGTTCGATTGATGCAAAGCACTGCAGCTTACCTTTGTCATCATGTAATGGCACGATGTTAATATCAAGCCAGTGCGCCTGGCCATTTTTAGAATATTTTTGTAACTCAGTACGAATACCTTTACCTTTACGCAGGGCTCGATTAATTTTGTAGCGTGTTTGTTTATCCGTATTAGGTCCATTTAAAAGGTTCGGCGACTGGCCGATCATTTCATCGGCCGGATAACCCATTAACTTTTCAAAGGCGGGATTGACGTAGGTGATGTGGGGGCCGCCATCGTCGAGATTGGTATCAAAGACGACGACGATATCATCAGTTTTGGTCACAAGAGTTTCAAACAGTTTATCTATCATTATGGGGCTTCTCCCACAATTGCATTGTTGATAATATCGACACTTAGACGCTAAACTTGAGAAAAGATCGAGGATCAACCACAAACATGCTGATCTTTATATAGAAATGTGATCGGGTTGTTATTTTGCTTTTTGTCATAAAATTAATGAATAGCCGCTAATTGCCATACTATATATAGAGTTATAGCGATAATTTAACTCCGTTACGTATATTTTCCATCAACACAAGTGAAGGTCTATGGATTTAACTAATTTAAATAGCCAATTTTCGATCCAGGAAAAAGCGACAAATCTGGCGTTCTGCCCTGGAAAAGGCGATATCCCATGGCTTGAAATCAAAAATAAAGCGGCGGCCGCGACAATAAGTTTACAGGGTGCGCATCTCTTAAGCTGGATACCCGTGGGACAACAGGACGTTATCTGGGTGTCGGAACAGGCTCGTTTTGCCGTTGGGAAATCTGTGCGCGGGGGAATTCCGATATGCTGGCCCTGGTTCGGAGCGCATGCAGGTGAGCGTAATTATCCTGCGCATGGTTTTGCGCGCACGGTACAATGGCAAGTCACCGAGACGAAATGCCTGTCTGAAGATGAGACGCAAATTACTTTTCAATTACAGACCGATCAATTAGAACAGGTTATCCAGCAGATGTGGCCATGGCCAACACGTGTCGAGTACCGTGTTACTATTTCGAAAATACTTAAGCTGGAACTAATAACGACAAATCTGAGTGAAGATACTATTTCTATTGGTCAGGCCACGCATACTTATTTTGCGGTAGATGATATTAAGCAAACCAGTGTGACGGGTCTTGACGATAAAACCTATCTCGATAAACCCGATAATTTTAAACGTAAGATCCAGTCTGGCCCGATTCAGTTTGAATCGGAAGTAGATCGAATTTATATAAATACAGCAGAGGCTGTGACAATCGACGATCATAAAAGACAGATTCATATCAGCAAACAAGGTAGCCAGTCTACTGTGGTCTGGAATCCCTGGCATGATGTTGCGTTAAAGATGGGTGATCTGGGCTTAAATGGTTATCGTAAGATGCTGTGTGTTGAATCGGCCAATGCTGCCGAAGATACCGTGCAAATTCTGCCAGGCGATTCTCATCGCCTGCAGGTTTGTTATACGGTTGAAGCGTTATAGGCTAAAAGCGATACACCAGGCCCACGGCAAGCGTCACAATATCAGTATCATCAATAATTGGGCTATCACCAATTCCGCTGCCCAGTTTTTCATACTTCAATTGGCCGAGTAATTGAATAGGTTTGGTGGCATCCCAGACACCGGTAAGTGACGTGTGAAAATTAGTACTGTCCTGGCCACCATAGGCTGGACGGCCGGATGCAATCTCATGCGCCTGTACACCATAAAAATGATCGACCAGTTTCGAATCCTGATAGGTAATGCCTGCGGTCGGGGTTAGCGTAAACGACTTGCCAAGTTTGAAGGCTTTACTACCGGTGGCGACAAGTTCGCTACCATCACTTTCGATGACGTCGGTTAAAACTTGTAATGTATAAGTAATATGTTTTGATGCATACTGGGTCGAGACGCCGGCAAAATAGGTGCGCTCCGTTTTATCAATACCATCCAGTTCATTGTTGCCCGCAAACGAAGCCTCTACTTCGTAAAATCGTGGTGTCGCTAACACGTCAACAAGAAATTTATCATTTTTCCATAAGCGATAGCCAATGTTGAGCCCTTCTATATAGAAGTCTTTCAGCCGGAGAGAAATGTAGGGTAAGGATGCATCTTGAACATCGACCCCTACGAAAGGACGCTGAGCAAATGAGCTGGTAAAGCCAATGCCATAGTTTGTGGTATTGCCTGCGTCTTTATCCAGGGTAGACGTTTCGATTGGGACGGGGGCTGCATTTGCCATCATGGCATTCAATAATAAACCGCTGGTAATCAGGCTGGTATATATTGTGATTGAACGTTTATTCGTGTGCATAATAATATTTCCATAGCTTCGATTGTAAAAGCTTCTCAGATTACGGTGGGGAAACCTTCACAAAAGATTCACATTTTATCGCCACTTAACATGTTGATATAATTAGTAATTACCGGGACAATCAGCTTAGCGGATGTAACACGGAGAATATGTTACGCTGATCATGCCCCTGTTTTTATTGTTAGTGAGTATTATATATATAGTATGGATATCGTAACCCAGGGTCTGCTCGGTGGTGTGCTTGCGCAAACGGTCGCAGGCCAAAATGAAAAAAAACTTGCCTCATTTATTGGGGTGTTTGCCGGGCTACTGGCTGATGCAGATATTCTTATTCGATCAGCTGATGACCCGCTGTTAAATATCGAATTCCACCGTCATTTTAGTCATTCATTATTATTTGTTCCGTTTGGTGCTGCCATCGCGATGTTGTTGCTCTGGCCGTTTGTACATCGACACATAACGATTACGCGTTTATATTTGTTTTGCCTGTTAGGCTACAGTTTGAGTGGCGTGCTGGATGCCTTTACCAGTTACGGTACGCTTTTATTCTGGCCATTTAGCGACGAGCGCATAGCGTGGCGGTTGATTTCCATTATCGACCCTGTGTTTACCTTGATCATCCTGATTACTTTTATTGCTGGTCTTCGTCTAAAGGTAAAGAAAATTGCCTATGTAGGTTTATCATTTGCGATTGCCTATATGGGCTTAGGTTATTTTCAAATACAACGAGCCGAAAGTTTGGCATCTGAATTAATTCAATCGCGTAATCATCTTGCGGTCAGGCAGATTGTTAAGCCAACGCTCGGGAATAATATTTTATGGCGCTCTGTTTATATTTATGATGACCGAATTTACGTCGATGCGGTGCGGGTAAGCCTGTTTTCAAAAAATACAATTTATGAAGGTAGTTCAGTGCCGTTGTTTAAAGTTGAAAAAGTTTTGCCAGGGCTGTCCACTGATTCTATTTTAAGAAAAGATATACAGCGCTTTGCCAGTTTTTCAGATAATTATGTTGCTATGAGTATTTCTCAAAAAAATGTACTCGGTGACTTACGCTACAGTATGTTGGCGAACAGCACCAAACCATTGTGGGGGATTATTATTGATGAGACTAAGCCACAGCAACATGCTGAGTATCGATTCTTTCGTAATCGAGATCAGGCGGTACGAAAAACGTTTATTAATATGCTGCTGGGTCGATGTGCGGCGGTTGAGTGCCCACCTAATTAGCCGGCCAGTTCGTTTTTAAATAGAGCTGTTCAACCTTTTCTCTCGCCCACGGAGTTTTTCGCAGGAATTTTAAGCTTGAGGACAGGCTGGGATCGCTAGTAAAACACTTGATCTTGATGAGCTGGCCGAGCTCATCCCAACCGTATTTTTCTTCCAGCCGGGTAACCATCATTTTCAGGGTGATACCGTGTAATGGATCCTGGTTACGGCGATCAGTCATCTACCTGATTGCGTTCAGATTCGCTATTTTCAGTTTTTACTTCGCCGGGTTTAGGTTCTGCCTTTTTTACGCGAATTTTGTTGCCGGCAACATCAGTGCCATTGAGGCTTTTCATCGCCGCCTTGGCGTTACCAACTTTTGGCATAACCACAAAGCCAAAACCTTTTGAATCACCCGATTTCTCATCTATAACCAGATTGCAGGATTGTACCGAGCCATAAGTCTCAAACAGCTCACGAAGTTCGGTTTCGGTGGTAGTGCGCGCGAGATTGCGAATAAGTAGTTTCATGGAATACCTTTAAAATAGATATATACAAGCATATACGTTTATTGCAGATAAAAATAGTCGGTGAGTTATATAGTGATAGTTAGAAATTACTCAGGTGAAGCATTCGCTCCACCTGAGTATTAACAGGAAATGTCTATTTAATATTAGAAAGTAGTTTTGGGTTGGTAACCAGTTTTCTCACACCATGGGCATGATCTTCTTTAAATACGTTACCTTTACACCATTCCCCCAGGCTGTTGATGTCGAGCCTGGCGCATTGAGGACGAACCGCCCAGGTAACCTGTAAGGGGGAACAGGTTGATTCGGTATACTTAGGACCGGTCGTTGAACCCATAAAATCAGTCGCCTTGCCAGATTTGGAGGGTAGAGATTTAGCCTGTGGACGACCATTTACCATATTGTTGGCATAGGCATAGTCGCTAAATTTCGCTGCTGATGCGTCATTGACTAAAGTAAACACCTGCGTTTCGACGCGCAGATCAGGGTTTGCACATTTATTCGAGAGACATGAGCCAAGGCCTTTGCCCGGTTTGATCTGGCAGGAAGTATGCACCCAATGTACTTCAATAGTGTCGCCTGGTTTCAGGCCTTTACAGATGTTACCCGCCGGCTTTTTCAATTCGGCTTTTGACAATGATTTACTCATCTTACATTGATAACCGCCACCGTGGCCATGATCACCTTCACCGGCATAGATCGAGAAATCTTTTGCTTTGTGTTCAGCATTGTTATGAAAATGGATATTGCACAGGTTCATATCTTTAGAGGCTGGCGCCATAGAAAAGACCTGTGGATTCGTGCCTTTCACGCCATCGATGTCACGCGGAGTTTGCGGGCCAAAACCTTCGCAGGCGGGACCGCCACTTTTATGATGTCCATCGTCATGGCCATCATTCGAGGCAAAGCCGCTTGCGGCGAGCAGGCTTAAGGTTAAGCCAATAAAGATCTGTTTTGATATTTTGAGTTTCATTCAAGTTCTCCGTAGATATATTATTATGATTGCCAAATGTGGAAGCGTTGGAAGTAACCTGTTTTTAAGGCCATCCTGGTCCAGAAAGAGGTTTTATTTGACGAGATGAATAGTGCGCCATATTTAAGCGAGTTTCAAACCTAATCATCTGATTTTTAAGGGAAATATTTATGAACAATATTCCTGGCAGTAATGTTTAGTTGGGCAGGTATGAGCAAAGTCTGTTAGAATCGCCGCCAATTTTGTCTACTTAATTAATTCTTCAGGGTGCTATTTTGATATCGACTGCTAATGTAACAATCCAGTTTGGGGCTAAGCCCTTGTTTGAAAACATCTCCGTCAAATTTGGCGAAGGTAATCGCTATGGTTTGATCGGTGCGAATGGTTGTGGCAAGTCCACCTTCATGAAGATCCTCGGCGATGATCTTGAGGCCTCGGCGGGTAATGTCAGTCTTGACGTAAATGAACGCATTGGCAAGCTGAAACAGGATCAATTTGCCTACGAGGAATATTCCGTACTGGACACTGTAATCATGGGTCACAGTGAATTATGGGAAATAAAAGCTGAACGTGATCGCATCTATTCGTTGCCCGAAATGAGTGAAGAAGACGGTATGAAAGTGGCTCATCTGGAAGTCACCTTTGCCGAAATGGACGGTTACACCGCCGAGTCACGAGCGGGAGAATTATTGCTGGGGCTGGACATTCCAGAGGAACAACACGCCGGCCTGATGAGTGCGGTAGCCCCGGGCTGGAAATTACGGGTATTGTTAGCCCAGGCTTTATTTGCCAATCCGGATATCATGTTGCTCGACGAACCCACCAATGGACTGGACATCAACTCCATTCGCTGGTTGGAAGATATTTTAAACCAGCGTAACAGCACCATGATTATCATCTCGCACGATCGCCACTTTTTAAATAGTGTCTGCACCCACATCGCCGATCTGGATTACGGAGAATTACGCATTTATCCGGGTAATTACGATCAATACATGCTGGCCTCGGTTCAGGCACGAGAGCGTATGTACGCCGACAATGCCAAGAAGAAGGCGCAAATAACGGAGCTGCAGGATTTTGTTCGACGTTTCTCAGCCAATGCGTCAAAAGCCAAACAGGCTACCTCGCGGCAGAAACAGATTGAAAAGATTCAGCTCGACGACATCAAACCTTCAAGCCGCCAAAACCCGTTCATCCGTTTTGAGCAGGAAAAGAAACTGTTCCGTCTTGCCCTCGAAGTTGAAAACATGGGTAATGGTTATGCTGATGAAATGCTATTCGACGATATCAACATGATGGTCGAAGTCGGCGAGCGTATTGCGATTATCGGCCAGAATGGTATCGGTAAAACAACCTTGCTGCGTACCCTGTTTGGTGAAATGGCGCCAAAGAGTGGCGAAGTGAGATGGTCAGAAAACGCCAACGTCGGATATTTTGCCCAGGACCATGCATCGGAATTTAGCAGTGGCCTGAACCTGTTCGACTGGATGTCACAATGGGGCAAACCCGAAGACGATGAGCAGGCGATACGCGGAACCTTAGGTCGTTTGTTGTTTTCGTCAGATGACATCGATAAAACCGTTGATGTCATTTCCGGTGGCGAACAGGCGCGCATGTTATTTGGTAAACTGACCCTGCAACGTCCCAACATCTTGTTAATGGACGAACCCACCGATCACCTGGACATGGAATCGATTGAATCATTAAATATGGCGCTGGAGAAATTTGATGGCACCTTGATTTTTGTCAGCCACGACCGTGAGTTTGTATCTTCGCTGGCGACGCGCATTATCGAAATGAAATCCGATGGTGTGGTGAATTTCAATGGTAGTTACGATGAGTATTTGCATAGCCAGTCGATAGAATAAAATTAATCAACGTTTATGCTCCTTCTCCTACATGAACCTGCCGGACAATTTTCCATACCTAAAGTGAACGGTAGCACAGCGCTGGAAATGATCGGAGCCTGGCGTATCGAATTTATTAGCCTGATGTTTTAAGGTTTGATAATAATAATTTACTATTTTATTAGTTATACCTGCCCGCGCATTGCCTCGGTTAGGGCCTCTTCAATAACATCGTCACTTACCCCATGCCGTTTCAAACTTGAAACTAAAGCGGAGACTTTGTCGCTATCGAGGTGTTCCAAGTCTTTGCGGAGTCCCTGGCCCACATAGGCGCGGATTAGAGGTTGGTAACCTGAGAATCCAAGTATGGGTGCGATACGCTTAAGGTCATCTACAACATCATCTGGTATGCGTAACGTAATCGATGTCATCGGTCGGTCGCGGTTGAGTCGTTTTTTCAATGAGTCAATTTTCATAAATTTGTTTCTCGTTTCGGGTCGCTTTACGCGCCGATATAACTCTTAATTGTTCATTTTCAACAAAGATGTGAACGACAAAAAGTAAATTCCAGTGCATATCCATCCCGATAACCGCATCCCGGACTTCCTCGTCCGGGCTAGCGTCGACAATACGCAAAAAGGGGTCGAAAAAGGCCTCAGCGGCCTGCTCGAATGTAACACCATGATTACGTGAGTTAATTTGTGCTTTATTTGCATCCCAAACAAAGCTGATTCCATTCAGTATATATTTGATATCCATAGGTAAAGATAGTAAAACGTATGTACATTGTCAATACGATATGTTTACGGGAATATTGATTGATATCATGCGCTAAGCTGTGTGATGCAAGCGAGAGGACTATTTATTGTTCAAAATAATGAGCACGAGAACCTCATCGCCATCATGTGGTTATGCGTTATTTTAAAATCTAAAAGACTTTAAGCTAGCTGAGCTATTTACCGTTTTGATGAAATTCAATCACATTTTTATCCGGGTCGCGGATAAAAAACATGATGCCGCCATCGGGTAAGGTGATGGGGCCTTCGGTAATAGGTATTTTTAAATCGTTAATTTTAGCTTCAACCGACCTAATGTTATCTACAGTCAAGGCCATATGAGTATAACCGGGGTGTCGCTCCGGGATATCCATTAGAATGTTCTCAGTGATGCCTGAATCGGCGTTTAGAATAAAGTTGATGTTCACGCCCGATGGGTGTTCCATAATCGCCACGGGTTCGGGCCCGATGGGACCGACCAGAAACACAAATCCGAGTTGCTCATAAAATTTTCTGGCAGCATCAAGATGGGTGACGCGAATACCAACATGGTTTATTCCGGTAATCTCTTTCATATTAGTTGTCCATAAGGTTATATTTTCAATACGTGGTTAACGATGCCATTTCTCGCGCCAGGTAAAGACCATCGAACGGCTAGACCTAGCTATTTTGTCAGACACCACTGCATCATTAAGTCATTTTACCCCGAATTTACCATACCAGAACCTTTGCATTTACGACATGGGATGGTTCCCCAGGTTTTACCAGCAGAAAGATTGGTACAATAAGCACAATCAAACGGTCGCCCTTTGCCTTTGCACTCTGGACATTTTTTTACGCCTTTGCCATGGCATGAGGGACATTTCATATTTAATTACACGGGTTTTATAGCTTTAACAGCGAGCAAATAAATATAATAGACAGAGAAGGCCGAGATAAACAGACCCATGGATAGAAGAGTATACCCATGCGCGGCGCCTTTTACCCCGGTGTAAAGTTCAAGCGGATTATTCCATCCTTCGTATATTGCCCAAAGACCAAGTGCAAAAAATAATATTGCTGCAAGAAAATAACTGCTTAATCTTATTGTTGAATATCTGGTTTTTTCTGTTTTGTGAACGTCACTTTTGTTGGTGATTATTGCCATAATACCAAAAATCAGCATGGCGACGGATAAAGGAAAAACGGTGATATCAATAATGGTAAAGGGTAAGCCAGTATAATAGCGCAATACCTCGACTATAATTAATACCGCGAGGACGGTTAATACATCTTTAATAAAATCCCAGTTCATTTTGCAAAATAGAAGTTCGCGTAAGTGGGCGTTTTTAACGCTGCCCTATGTATGTACAACATAGGAGCCATTAAATATAACTGAATTTATACCCCCACATGAAATTATTGAGGTAAGTTTTATTCTTGCTATGCTTTTTCGTTTATACATTTTAATGAATCTATTATGTTGATCTGTAGATGAAAAAGAGCATTTTGCTATTATGTCAGTATTAACCGGCTTAATAAATTTTGTATTACTTTCCTGGATAACAGTATGCCCTGATAGATTATTATTTTTTAATAGTAGATATATTAAACCCCAGCCAGATAATACAGAAACGGAATATAGGCTCCCACCAAATGCTGTGCACTTATGATTTATATTATTTTCCAGTGGTGCACTTAACGTTAATGACGATTCCGTATACTCAATGACAGACAAACCAATATGTTTTGTTAATGGAATCTCTGTGTGAAGTACATTTTGTAATAGCTTAATCATGTTTTTTATGTCTGTTTGTAAATATTGGTGTCTGGTCTTGCAGTAACGCATACAAGAGTGGTTTCGCAAGAATTGCCCCGAAATCTTGCTGGATGAGTTTGTTATATGTTCATTATTGATCTTTGTTAACAGTGCGCATAGACTATACGCATAATATTACCCTTTGCAAGAGTTATGATTATGAAAGCTTACGACATTCATGCCCCTAAAAAGGCAACAAATCTCTCTATAAACAGTGACTTACTGTTAAAAGCGCGTCAAATGAATATTAACCTTTCAGCTACACTTGAAAGTGAGCTAGCCAGGCAATTAAAAGTTAAGCAACGAGAACAGTGGCTCGAGGAAAACACGGAAGCTATCCAGGCTTACAACGATTTTGTTGAGAATGAAGGTGTCTTTAGTGATGGTGTCAGGAGTTTTTAATGAGCCAATTTACCGTTTATAAAAATAAAAATTCTGGAACTAATAAAACCTTCCCCTTTTTACTCGATATTCAATCTGATTTATTAGATCAACTTCGTACAACAATCGTTATTCCTCTGGGTAAGTACTCAACCGTTAAAGATCAGGTTATAACGAAACTTTGTCCAATTTTAGAAATTAACGGCACCCGCTATGCTGCTCTCACTCAGCAACTTGCCGGAATCGATAGAACTTTATTAGGCGCCAAAGTTACCAATATTTCTGGCTGTCGATCTGAAATAATTGATGCCATCGATTTAATTATTTCTGGCATCTAACATCTTGCTCTGGGAGAATATTAGGTACTGGTCTTGCAGTAACGTATACAGGTGTGGTTTTTCAAGACTAGACACCAGTATCCGGTAAGCCTGGACTCTGGAATCGTATGCAATTAGTTATTGTTGCTTAACTTTTGATTTATTAAATTGTTCCATAGTGAAATTATATACTAAATCCGGATCCTTTAGCTTCGATTCAGGAAAGACATAGGCGAACGCGGTGTCTATAAATATTATAATTACATCGTTTTGCCTTTCTACATGTTTGACAACATCCCATGAATGCTGATTTACGTAACCTTGTCCTTTTGATTCAATACCAAACTCACTCAAGGTAAATGTGTGAAGTCCACAAAATGTTCCTTCGGAAGAAGGGTCAAATACCTTGCTTTTTACAATTGCGCTGTACTTATTTAGGGCAAAAAATATACTTACCAAGATAGCGACTAAAATGAATGTTGGCCAATGGATATCACCATATTTTTTAATATAAATGCTAGCCAGAAAACCTATTACAATCCATATACAAATATTCACCCAAAAATTATCTATCCATGTCCTACCTTTTTTTGAAAGAGTTCGACACAGGTACGATTGGAAGTTATACCAATCCTTCTTATCTAGTTTAATCTCAAAAATCATGCTTAGCTGTCATTTCTAATTAATAGGGTCAGAACACAGCTTTCTCTAATATTAGTAACAATTGTGTTCTGGCCCTAATTCACCCAACCAGTCGCGAATCTTTATATCGCGGCTTTTTTCTTTCTTTTCTTCTTTTTAGGCTTGTTCAGTACCTTGTCTGCCCCAGCCACAACTTTGGCGTAAGCTATTGCACGCTTAGATGCTGATTTAAGTGTCGCTAATTCCTCCGAAACAACTGATTTTACTGACTTATGCTTAGCTAGCTCTTTCTTGATGGCAGCGATGTCTTTCTTAATGACTGACACAGCCTTCTTGTTGGCGGCACTGGCGTCCTTTTTCATTCTATTTGTAGCAATTTTAGCCTTTTTCATCAAAGAAGCGCGCTTCTTGTTCATGCTTTTGGCTGTTTTTGTTAATTTCTTATATTCCTTCTCCGTAGCCGCAACTGCCTTTGTTGCCGCTGCAGCCACATCATTTATGCTGGAAATAGCCGAATCGACAACTTTTAAATGAGCGGCGCCTTTTACCGTTTTTTTCGTTTTCTTTTTTGTAGCCATCTGAAGCTCTCCATTATTATTAAAAGATGCATTCTGTCACCCTTCTGTATAATAGGCAAAAAAATAGTGTTTTGCTATTTCTCCTGGAATAAATGGAAGTGGAGATTCGTCAGGGGCAGGTTTTGCAAAATCACATCAGCTTCAGAAAATGAGGTTCAAAATAGAGTCATGTATTTTGCCGATCAACTCAGTATTGCATAACGGTATCTATAAGAAAAAAATCTAAATGACATGTTCATTAAAACGAAAAAAACCATAATGTGGTTTTGCACGACTTGACCCCCCGTCCCGTAAGTAGTGCCAGATTCTTCTTGGTTGTGTATATCTGGGCATTTCTCACCTCCAGCTTAGTTAGACTTAGGTGTCTACTTTATCGGGGGATGTTCCCGGCGCTTTTAGCGGTCCAGTGAAGAAAATGTCCTTGTTGAGCGCCATGTTAGATTTCTCGAATTCAATTAATAAGCTTAACGATACTCAATTGTTGCAGTTAAAACTTGATACTAAATACAATAATATTTTGGAAAGTTTCCTGCTCGTTGGACTATGGCCAAACTTACAATCCCTGGCGAATTAAAGTTAAGACAACAAACCAAACCTTCTTATAATCCCATCCATCTGTAGAACGAGGTTCTTCAATAGAGCAAAGATTACCTCTACACCGAATTGTAAAAATACCATTATCTCCTGCAAGACCTAAAAGGCTGAGTGCAGAAGAATCGAATAAATCATACAAACTGCAACCTTTTTGAGCCATTAATCCAAGCACATTACTTTCACTAAGCTCACTGGGCAATTTTATTTTCACAAGATCATCCGCTTGTGAATCCCAGTTTATTGTTATCGATGAACTTATTAATTTTGTTGCTACTCCTGTCTTGATGGAACCGGGCTTAAGGTAGATTTGGAATGGAATATTATTTTTTCGATTTGCAGTAAACAAAAATTCATAGGACACATAAAGATCACCATGTCGCCGCCTATCTTTAGTATAAAAATATACATCAACATTATCTTGCCGAAGCTTCATTGGCAACCTAACACTGTAGGTATATTCTGAATTATTCTCTAGCAAGCTAATTTTTTCTTTCAAAGACTCTTTTTCTTCCTTGCAAGCAATAAATCCTACACTAGTAAGAAATCTGTTTCGTTCTTTATCCTTCTTAGCGTGCTTGACCATACCCCATGCCATCAAACCAACTATTGTGGCTAAAAACAGTGAAAAGCCGACTAATTCAGTTTCTGACATTTTTCTGTACCATAATTACCCTATGAATAAATCTTTTATTAATCTAACGTAAATTGTCCGTGTGGAAATTTTTGTTAGATTTCAAGCTCACCCGTCTACGCTTAGGCTACATATGATGCAACTACAAATCAATCTCATTAATCTCTAATGCGAAAGCGTCTGGTTTTCTTTCTGATTGATATAGTTTAACACCTACCTTATTTGACACTATCTCTACAATACTATCTTTGTGTTCTTGCGGCATTTTTAAACCTAAAATGATGCCTGTTACAGGTGCAGGATATGGAAACAAACGATCACCCTCCTTAAACACTAACCTCCATTCTGCTTCATACTTCCACTCTAAAGCCTTCGAGTTATCGGGGTCGGAACACAGTATTTGCTAATATTAGAGTTATCTGTGTTCTGACCCTGAGGGATCCCCACAAAAAGGTGATCATAATCAATAAGTTATGAGTTTTTGAATTTACAGTATATCTATAAGATTCATTTCAGTCATGAATAAAGGCATTGGGTGCATTATATAAGCTATATCTCGCATGCTATCGATCCTAAAATAATAAGTGTCGACGGTACAGCTTGCATTCACCTTGTAAGCTATTGATTTAGATCAAAATTTTGTGGGGATACCTCAGGTTCTGACCCCGATAACTGGGGGATAATTTCAATCGTAAACGGCAACAAGGGAACGCCGGTCAGGTAGTCCAGGCCGTCTTTGAGTTGGCTGCGTATTTCGGTGCCGTCGTCAAAGCGGACGACGTAATCCAGTGCTTGCTCGACGGGTTTGCCGTCTTCGCCAAGGAGTTTGAATTTGACCCAATGGGCAAGGTGCCCGGAACGGGTATTGGGATCGATGACCGTTAGGGTAATGGTATTACTCGTGACCCTCGAGGCGTTGGTGGTGAGTTTGTTTTGAAGGGACTGTTAAATAACGCGAATTTAAAAATCTGCTGCACCGAAAGCGGTATTAATCGCCAAACAATTCGCCTACGCTTTTTAATATCACCGGTGTGTCTAGCTCGGCGAGCAATGACAATTGTTCGTGTATTTTTACTTTTTGAACGTGCTCTATATCGGCGATACCGCCCGTGGCCAAGGCAGGGACAAAGGTATACATTTCGTCGTGTTTGAGGGGGCCGAGTTTTTTTAGGGCGCGCCTGAAGAGGGGTTTGTCGTTTTGGTCAAGATAATCTACGCTTTTTTTATTTTTTACTTCAAAGAATACTCCAATAGATTGATTTATTTTCTCTTGGCTAAGATCGTCACTTGGGTCATCACCCGGTAAGATGTTGTTTAAATGTGGATCAATAATTGTAGTTGTTATACTTTTATCACCTCGCACGTATAGTTCGCCAAAGGCGGTTCGTGCAATCACATAAAACTTCTCACGCCTCCACAATGGTGTATTCCCCAGCCACATTTGGAGTACGTCTTCATAATTAGCGGGATTCACTGTCCAGAATAAACCCTCTCCATAACCACAGAATCCAAATTCTTTCCAATAATTCACTAATTGATATGGTTTCGAGTTTTCGTAATTTTGTAGTACTACTTTATCAACCGAGCGACACTCAATAGCTGGAGCAAATCCTTCACCATTTAAAAATTCTTCAAAATATTCATCCATAATAGTTAACCTACTATTTACACCTTTCCAGTTTTATATTCATCTTCTTATTTCCATCCCCACTTGCTATGGCTTTGTTTGCAGTCTTATCCATCTCTACAAGACGTCCATCGTTCTTCCATTGTGAGCCTATAGACCGATTTACACCACTATCACCAAAGTCAGCAATTTTATCTTTACCTCCGGCCTTTAGATCAGGGTTATGCAACGCATCAAGCGTTTTCATCTCTTTTTCAACCTTAGTCTTTGCTTCTGACTTTGATTTACCGCTATTCACATACTTTTCCATCAATTCATTTTTATAAGCATCTCTCTTTGCCACTGTACTCGCCCGCTTCCCAGTATACGCCTTTCTGCCAGCAAGGTATTCCTCAGCCGTCATATTATTCAAGCCGTCCTGTTGGCCTTTAAGCTGGCGATCATACTCGGCGGTATCGCCTTTTGGATTTTTTTTAAAACATTTAACGGGCTTGCTTTCTAATCGATTGGCCCCTTTTGAGGTTTTCTTCACCGGCCCAAACGGATACGTCTCATCCACCTTCGGCTTCTTAACCGTCTGCTGAAAGCGCAGTTGCTTGATGAGTTCCAGCATTTCTTTTAACAGTTTGGATATCCTGCCCGAGTTTTTGATTGCCAGTAATCCTGCGCCCGCACCGGCCACAAAGATCAGCAAGAAATCAATGCCGTAGCGGGTCACCGCGCGGGTTTGTTCGACACCGGACAGCTCCGAAAAATAGTCGCGAGGGAAATCTGTTAGCATATTTCGGGTCTCGTCGTCCCACGCTAACAGCGCCAGAGTTTCGGCGTGGTCGCCGATCTCGCTGACATCTTCACCTAATTCGGTGTGCATGGTTTCGATGGACTGGGTGGACTGTTTTAGTCCTTCGGTGTCCCCACTCGCATAAGACGCAAACGCATCAACTCGATGACCGAGGTATTTACCCGTCCAGGCGT
>UOFR01000079.1_pt1 | contig 32999 bp, 38 predicted proteins | sample 1988501 | NCBI WGS metagenome assembly UOFR01 (sample SAMEA4712194, study PRJEB27164) | hydrothermal vent metagenome | biome: marine basaltic hydrothermal vent biome; feature: marine hydrothermal vent; material: mineral | place: Pacific Ocean | collected 2011-06-14/2011-07-23 | depth 1689 m | reverse complement strand
GATACCTGTGCGGTTATATTTATAGAACTATTGTTAGGAAGGCCTAGACCAAACCCTCCATTAGAGTCCTGTTGCCGTTCCAGGTAATTTATCGCATTGCTGATAATGATATCATCTGAAAAAGCACCGGCATTCAGTGCTTGCAATGCAAACGCGGTATCCAGTACTGAACTGTGATATCCAGACAGTTCACCAAATCCGCCATCAACATTTTGCATGGCAACCAACTCTGTCAGCAAAGCATTGACGTTTTGATTAGACGATGCAAATGTTATTATTTTGCGCGCGAGATTTTCCGTGTTGTGGTAAGTCTCGGCGTTTATAAACTGTAGCGCAGCAGCGACACCCGCTTGTTGCTGGGATACACCATTGAGATTAAATGTTTTTAGGACTTCAGCAGTGGCTTGATACGGTACTGCTATATCAGTTGGGCTGGCATAGCTTCCATCAGGATTTGTTTGAGTCTCTAACCAGTCCGTTCCCTGCGTGGCCAATGAATGAGATGATAAGATCAGCAAAAGCGATGAACAAAGCCATCTTCCCCAGTATTCAGATGCCAGATTAGTTAAGCGCACACACAACATCATCGACACACCCCCGTCCCTATTAATGATTCAAGTACTATCCCTATGTATGCGGTACTGTGCATAAACCGCTACATTTATATTTTTGTATATTACTGTATTTATATATTCTGCAGTTATAGAGTAAATACTGCTTTTTATTTTGTATAAAATATTATCGCTTCCTTTTTCTTTATGTGTCAATAAAAAATTGACTGACTTTATCACCATCGAACTTAACTTACTAAATAATAATAAAATTTTTATTTTTAACCATAAAATACTTAAGGTATTGTTTGGCGTGTTATTTTGAATAATATACATTTTAACAACGATTTTTAATCTGCATCGTAGTGCGAATTATAGTTGGCATAAATATTCAAACGCTGTTCGTTGTTAATTTGGCTCGACTCTGTACATGAATAACTATCTAGCGATTAGCGCAGGTAACTAATTTAATAGCGACGTGCGCGATGTCCTGCTTTTAAATTATCCTCTACATGATGCCTGTGCTGGCCTTGATAACTGCCGGAATTATAATAACCGCCATGACCATGGTGCATAGAAAAAAGGGGGTCAGAGACGTATTAATTTTCAGGATGACAATCCTGAAAATTAATACGTCTCTGACCCCCTTTTTTCCGTCTCTGACCCCCTTTTTTCTTGATACTCTCTTAAGATCTCAACAATCTTCACATCATAATGGCGATACCATTTATCACGCCCAGACTGTTGTGCCTGTATATGTTCTTTATCCTGTTTCCAGGCATGAATATCATCCAGGTTTTTCCAGTAGGAAATCGTTATTTCTTTATCGCCTTCTCTTAGCGACTGAAAATCGACACAGTTATATTTTTCGAAAGCAAGCGTTCGCATTTTTTCAGCCGTTTGATTATATTCATCATCTAACACTAAACGTTCAGCAGTAAATATCACAGCGTACATATAATTTATTCCATTAAAAATAATTAAAATGAGTCTGGTGCAATACCCATCTGGATTTCACAGGTTTTTATTTTTTCTGTTTTATCGCTCAGCACATCTTTTATTTTATTCATGGTTTTTTCCGCCGTGCTACGGAAACCGGTTAATTTACCACCCATGAGACCAACATAACCCGGTAAGCCCGGGTCCGTTATATATAGTGTATCGCGGGTTCGATTAAACATATTTTTTTCACTTTGGGGCAGCACTCGCACCCCGGCAAAACTGTTGACGATATTATTATCATAGGATGGAAAATAATGATGCACGATGTTTTGTAGATAATCGAGTTCATGTTCGGTCGGTTTTATCTTTGCTGGATCACCTTCATAATGCGTTTCGGTCGTTCCGATCAGGGTCTGTTGATGCCATGGCATGACAAACACCGCACGCCGATCGCTCGGGGATTCAACATAATAAACACCACGAGGTGGCGCATGGTTAATTATTATATGAGCACCCTGCACCAGTTCTATCTTGGGGACGTTTATCTGCGGGCTGATTTTTTGCTGTACCTTGTTGTGCCAGGGACCGGTCGCATTGATCAGAACACGACTGCTAATCGTCTGCTCGGTTTCCTGCTCTGAATAAACAATCTGATATTGTTTGTTTTCATACGTCGCCTGAATAAACTCAGCCGGACAGATCAACTCGGCACCCAACTGGTAAGCCGAATACATCACCGCACGGGTTAATTGAATATCATCGGTCTGTGCGTCACTGTATTGATATACCGCCTGTAAATTATGTTCAGTGAGTCCATCCAGTTGTGACCATTTTGCGGCCGGGACTTTACGAAAACAGGCCTCCGCCCTTAATCGACCCAGCATGGCATACAGGCTCAAGCCCAAAAAAACCTGCCAGGAACGACGAGAGGTATGCTTATATATAGGTATATAAAACGGAACACGCTTAACGAGCTCGGGCGCGTTTTTGATCAGCAACTCCCGTTCATAAAGCGATTCAGCCACTAAACCAAACTGGGCCGACTCAAGATAGCGCAAACCACCATGAATTAATTTTGAAGAACGACTGGATGTCGCCGAGGCTAATCCCGTTTGTTCCAGTAATAACACACTATGACCTGCCGCTGCCGCGGCCTGAGCAACGCCACAACCCTGAATGCCACCACCAATAATGCATATGTCATACTGTTTAGTCACACGCGCACCACACCATTAATTTATTATTTTTGAAATGCTGCCAACATCTCGGTTATCTGAAACGTTTCCACCAGATTAACGCCACGTTGATAAACATCATCGGCCCATTTTGGGTCAATACATTCATATACGGCTAACTGACTACCAGCACACTCCAGCCTGCCCTGTTTCGGTAGATCATGAATATCGGTAAACATGTACTGAGGTTTTAATCTCTGTATCAATTCATTATTTCGTTCTGACCAGTAATCGAATACCGCCCCAACCGGATAATCACTGTGTTGCTGGCTTGCCAGTAAGGATTCGATCGAATAGGAAATAATAACCGCCTGATTTTTGATGGGTTCCAGTAACGGCAGGATTTTTTCTAACATGACATCAATACCATGTGCTTCCATCGCCTGGCGTTTTAATTCAACAAATACGGTCACGTGTGGAACCGTGGTTATGTAACTCACCAGCTCGGTCAGGCTCGTAATACGGTTGTCCGCAAACTGCCCGCCAAATTTATCGGTTTCCGATACTGAAAACGTTTTTAGTTCGTTAAACGAGTAATTATGAATTGCCTTGTCACGCCCGCACATCCGAATGCAGTCACGATCATGAAATAAAACCGGTACCTCATCCGAACTTAATAACACATCAAATTCAACAAATTTTGCACCCGCATCAACCGCCGCTTTAATGGCTAATAATGTATTCTCTGGATAACGAAAAGCATAACCTCGATGTGCAACCAGTTCAGGATGTGACATTAATGTTTCTCCAGGGATAACTCTTCGAGTCGAGCAGGTGGCCGACTACCAATCTCAGCCTTGGTGAACCACTCGATAAATTCGGTAACCTGCGGATCATTTTCCGCTGGGGCCCAGTCGGCAAAATGTTTATCGTCCAGTGGAGTATACGGGCCCGGTTTTACTTCAAATAATATTGTCTTATCCTGTTTGGCAATTACACTGTGCCAGGCCTGCTCAGGTATTTCGATAATCCGATTGGCTGCGGTCTCCTGCAACAGGATTCTATCGTTTAACCGGCCATCGGGCTGAAACAACAAAACCTCGGCCGCCCCCTGAATAATAACAAATAATTCCCATTTACCTGCTTCAGGGTGACGATGCGGACGCACATAGGTGCCGGGCTCCATGGCCAGACACAGGCGTTGAATCACGTCACTTTCTTGCGGGTGTATATTTAGATGACTGCGCCGTCGCGAAGACGATTTGGCGGCACGTGTTAAGGTCTGAAGATCGGCATCCTGAATAACTTTCATACAATTCTCACCATTAATCAAACATACTTCAGGTAAACATACCTCAAATATATATTTCTAAAGAATATATATCTAAATAAGTCTAGTGGCATCTATTCAAAAGAAAAGTACAATGTCCATAGAATTAACAAAGACAGACAGTCACTTTATCCTTAATACTGCCATAACACTCTGGAAATGAACAACATGCCCCATTCAATAGTTGATACCTGGCTTGCCAGCATCATCAAAACAGCCGACGAACGCGATCATCAGTCCCATATGGATCTAATTTCCAGGAAAGTAAATCTGGTGGGAGTGCCGGGCTTCGAAAGCATTGGTTTTGACGATTGGTCAAATCGGTGCCGGCATGATTTTAACGATAATATTATTGCAGAGATTCAATACCAGGGATTAAAGATTCGCGCCGAAACCGATCAGCAAATTATGTTTGTTACCCATGAGACTCTCCTCACCAATGATGGTGAAAAAAATCAGCAGGGGATTGAGTGCCTGCTCGAAAAAGAGGATGACGGGCAATGGCGTCTTACTCAACAACGCATACTCGGCGAAGATGAGACGGCTCAGTATCTCAAATAGTTATAACGACTATACTTAATATATATGAGTGAACCGATACCTGTTGTGATGTGTTTTTCCGGTCTCGACCCGACTGGCGGGGCAGGGATACAGGCCGATATTGAAGCGATAGCCAGCATGGGTTCACATGCCGCCCCGATCATCACCGCCCATACCGTGCAAACCACGCAGGACGTGATGCGCTTCGAGGCTCAGGATCCAATCTTGCTGATTGAACAGGCACGGGCAATCCTTAATGATCTGGATGTTAAGGCGATAAAGATCGGAATGCTCGCCAGCGTTGAAGTGATTGAGGCCATCCACAGTATATTGACTGACTACCCATCATTACCGGTCGTAGTCGATCCTGTATTACACGCCGGTGGAGGTAATGAACTTATTGAGCACGACGCCATAAACGCGATACGAAATTTAATTCTACCTCTGACCACCATCCTGACGCCCAACAGTATCGAAGCACGCAAACTTGCCAGTGAAGCCGATTCACTGGCTGCCTGCGCAAGTGCGCTTCAGGAGCTCGGGTGTGAATTTGTTTTAATTACCGGTACACATGAAAAAAGTGATGATGTCGTCAATACCCTTTATGCAAATCATCGCGTACTGGAAACCTTTCACTGGGATCGATTACCGAATGAGTATCACGGCTCGGGATGTACCTTAGCCGCCAGTATCGCCGGCCTGGTGGCACATGGACTCGAACCTTTCACGGCAATCAATGAAGCCCAAAATTACACCTGGCAATCCTTGCAACAGGCCTGGCCGCTCGGTAGTGGTCAATGGATACCTAACCGATTTTTCTGGGCCAGAGGTGATGATGAACAAAACTGATACCTTAAAAGGACTTTATATCGTCACCGATCGCCAGCTTAGTCTGGACATCGGTGTTGCCACTGAAAAACTGGTAGCAAAGGCTATTGAAGGTGGTGCCAGGATTGTACAATATCGTAATAAACAATCGGCTCTTACCATACGCCGTCATGAGGCGGCTGTTTTAGCTGTCTTATGCAAAGAAACCGGTACTACTTTTCTGATTAATGACGACGTCGATTTAGCACTTGAGGTAAACGCCGATGGCGTTCATCTGGGGCAAAGCGATACCCCGTTAACGAATGCACGAAAACTACTGGGGGATGAAAAGATAATCGGAATTACCTGCCACAACGATCTCGAGTTAGCCAGACAAGCCGAACGAAATGGCGCCGACTACGTCGCCTTTGGCCGTTTCTATCCATCTATTACAAAACCGGTAGCGCCGCCCGCCACCGTCGATATATTAAAATTAGCCTCGGAGCAATTAAACATTCCCATCTGCGCCATTGGCGGCATCAGTCAAAGCAATGCCAGTGCATTGGTCACGCATGGTGCGGATATGCTCGCGGTAACCTATAGCGTGCTTGGCGCAAAAAAGGTTGCACACGCAGCGGCACAAATTGATAAATTATTTCTGGATAAGAGCGGCAATTAATCGCTATCCCATTCTCGCCTACCCATAAAGATGATCGTGTCGAAATATGGTACTGAAATTTTACCCTTCTCAGTTCAGCGCAAAGAAAGTTTGACGATGAGCTAAGAAAAGAATAATGTCCAGCGCAGTCCCCGTAAACTTTAATAATTAGCATCAGGAATTAAAATGAGTCGATCAGCAGAGTTATTCAAACTAGCCCAGCAAAAAATACCTGGCGGAGTGAATTCCCCGGTTCGCGCCTTTAAAGGGGTTGGCGGTGATCCCATTTTCTTTAAACGCGGTTCAGGTGCGTATTTATTTGATGAAGACGGCCAGCAATATATTGACTACGTTGCCTCCTGGGGTCCTTTGATCGTCGGCCACGCTCATCCCGATGTATTAGGCGCGGTACGTGAAGTCATGCAAAACGGGCTAAGCTTTGGTGCCCCGACCGAACTCGAAATTCAGATGGCCGAAAAAGTATGTGAGATCGTACCGTCTATGGATCAGGTGCGGATGGTCAGCTCTGGTACGGAAGCAACCATGAGCGCCATTCGGCTAGCACGTGGTTTTACCCATCGTGACAAGATCGTAAAATTTGAAGGCTGTTATCATGGCCATGCCGACTCATTGCTGGTCAAAGCCGGTTCTGGTGCATTGACCCTCGGTGTCCCTACCTCGCCGGGCGTGCCGGCTGATCTGGCGCAACATACTCTGACCCTGCAATATAACGATGCCGATATGGTGCGCGACCTGTTTGCCAAAATGGGCGATGAGATCGCCTGCATTATTGTCGAACCCGTGGCCGGAAATATGAACTGTATTCCACCTGAGCCCGGATTTTTAGAGGCCCTGCGTGAAGTTTGTGATCAACATGGCAGTGTCCTTATCTTCGACGAGGTGATGACCGGTTTTAGAGTCGCCAGGGGTGGCGCGCAGCAGTTATATGACGTCAAACCCGATTTGACGACCTTAGGCAAAGTAATTGGCGGCGGTATGCCGGTCGGTGCCTTTGGTGGTCGTCACGATATCATGCATGAGATCGCCCCAACCGGGCCGGTCTATCAGGCGGGAACCTTGTCCGGTAATCCGGTCGCCATGGCGGCGGGTCTGAAAACTCTGGAATTATTAAGTGAACCCGGTTTTTACAATCACTTATCGGATCGTACCTTACAGCTCACCCAGGGTATTAAGGCTGAGGCCGACACTGCCGGCATCCCGTTAACCACTAATACCGTTGGTGGTATGTTTGGAGTTTTCTTTAGTAAAGAAGAAAAGATGACCAGTTTTGCCCAGGTATGTGCCAGTAACGTCGATCGGTTTAAACATTTCTATCATGGCATGCTGGAAAATGGGGTCTACCTGGCACCCTCGGCCTATGAGGCCGGATTTGTATCAAGCATGCACACAAAGGATGACATTAAAAACACCATAGCCGCCGTGGCCAAAGTGTTTGCAACGCTGGAATAAACCCTCGATGACGGGATTAGATCTCATGCGTAGCAAAATGCCTCCCAAGCTTCACAATCTGATCAATATTCGCTACATTTAGTAAATGGAAAATAAAAACGAGCTCATCCTTAATGCAGGAGATGCATTACAGCTGCAATTTTACCCTCTAACCGCAAGTGACCGTGAAGAACGTTACTATGTTCGCGTCATCGGTTATCTGGCTGGTAAAAGTATCATCGCGACGGCGCCGGTGCTAGATGGCAGATTAATGTTATTAAGAGAACACCAGCAATTTACCGTTCGGCTCATCTCAGGTAATTCAGTGCAGGCGTTCATGGCCAGCCTGCTCAAAAAGACCACGACACCCTACCCGTACATTCATTTAAGTTACCCGGAAACACTCGAAAGCATAACCATTCGCAAGGCGCAACGCATTAACACCAACATCATTGCCTCGGTACAAAATCTTGAACCGGGTAAAGAAGCCGTCAAAACCAGAAGTTCGGCACTAAATGACCTCAGCAGCGCAGGAGCACTGGTCGTTGCTACAGAAGACCTCGGCGAGGTAGGCGATATGCTGAGTATCTCCGTTAAACTAACGGTCGCGGAAAAAGACGAGTATCTAAATATTTCTGCGATTATTCGACGTTGTCTGGATAAAGCAGAACCTGAAGATAAAAATCGTTATGGTGTTGAATTCCAGATAGCTGACGAACGTGAAAAGTTAGTCATCCATGGATTTGTGTATGAGCAAATTGCCAGGACCATGAGCTAAATCCGAAAAGGATTAAGGGTGTAAAACTTATCCAACCGTAGACTGCTGGATCTGAATATAGAGTTCTTCTATGCGGGAAAAAATATCATCTATTTCGAGGAGTTGTTGCTTGTAGTCTAACGGCAGAGGTAATAATTCAACTAAACGTGCGCTTACCCATTCCAGATCATCGTAACGAGTTGGCATGGTAGTGTAAGGTGGCTCAAGTTGAGAAATGATCTTTCTAAGCAGGCTGGCCATACCCTGATATTTTTGCTGGATATCGATCGGTTGGGTCTCGGTTAAGCTCTCGACCTCGGCAACAATCAGTTGATTGCTTTTTACTTCACTGCTAATTGTCTGAAAGCGACGGTTGCCACGCAAGGTGATGCCCAACAGGCCATCGTTACGACGGTTCCAGTAAGAAATCGTACACAACGTGCCAACCGGGTATGTCTCCGCCGCTTCGCCCGTCTCACTACCTTCTTTGATCAAGACCACACCGATCTCAGAATCGTTACGCAGGCATTCGCATACCATATCAAGGTAACGCGGCTCAAAGATTCGCAACGGTAATACGCCACCAGGGAACATTACTGTCTTCAGGGGAAATAGCGGGATAGTTAACGACATTTTCTTATATTATAACGACTCAAATACGGTCAATCTGATCAGGTACATAAGTTTTAGACTGAGATCGATAAGAATGCAAATCGATCATCGATATTTCGGCTCAGTTTCGGCAATTAATTGGGATCTGGTACAGGATCATGGCCCCAGCGCGGTATTAAAGCATGCTCAATCTGGAGCTGGTCTAAAATTCGTGCAACCACGAAATCAACAAGATCATCAATTTTAGTAGGTTGATAATAAAACCCTGGGTTCGCGGCCAACATGGTTACCCCTAATTGGGCCAGTTTATGCATGTTTTCCAGGTGTATCGCCGAAAATGGCGTTTCACGCGGGACCAGAATCAATTGGCGATTTTCCTTGATCATCACATCCGCCGCGCGCTCGATCAGATTATCACTCATACCATGCGCAATCGCAGCCAACGTGCCCATGGTGCATGGGCATACCACCATGCTGCCTGCGGTATGTGAACCACTTGCCATTGGTGCCATCCAGTCCTCACGTCCATACACCCTGATCTGCTCGGGACTGGCAGCAAAACGGTCGATAAAAAAATCAGTAAGTTCTGCCGGGCGCGCAGGCAAATTCAAATCGGTTTCCATCGCAAACACCATGTGTGCCGCCTTTGAAAAAATAATATCAACCCGTTGGCCTGCACCCAGCATGCATTCCAGTAAACGCATCGCATAGGGCGCACCCGAAGCACCGGTCAGGGCTAAAATTTTATGCTGGTTATCTATCATTATGCTAAATGTTTATTTCTTTATTTGAACCAGATAGTTTATCCAGTAAACGCTGGTGCACGTTTTCAAAACCGCCATTGCTCATGATGACAATATAGTCGCCCGCGGCGGCTACGTCGCCTGTTTTTTCAATCAGTGCTTGAGTGGAATTACTGATGATGGTTTTTTCAGAAATGTCAGATAACATCTCGTTCAACGACCAGTCCATATTCGCAGGCTCAAATACAAACACCTCATCCGCTTCGGTTAAGGCCTCGGCCAGCTGCTGTTTGTGCACGCCCATGCGCATGGTATTTGATCGAGGTTCTAACACTGCGATAATTCTTGCCGTCCCAACATGTTGGCGTAAACCCTGCAAGGTGGTTTTAATTGCCGTCGGATGATGGGCAAAGTCATCATAAACGGTTATACCATTTACCACACCACGAATTTCCAGGCGACGCTTAATACCGGTAAATTTTGCCAGCGCATCAGCCGCATGCTGCAATGAAACACCAACATGATGAGCCGCCGCCATCGCCGCCACCGCATTCTGGACATTGTGTTCACCCAGTAAATCCCATTTCACCTGCACCGTATCGCGCTGCCGAAAGCACACCTGGAATTCACGCCCATCACTTTTATTTAATTGCACCTGCCAGTCGGAGCCTGTACCTACCTTTTGTTGTTCAGACCAGCACCCCATTGCAATCACTTCTTCGATTGCCGTTTCCTGATCGGGATAAATTATTAAACCATTCGCCGGAACGGTACGCACCTGGTGATGAAATTGTTTCTGAATAGCGGAGAGATCGTCAAAGATATCAGCATGATCAAATTCCAGATTGTTAATGACTAATGTTCGAGGATGGTAGTGAACAAACTTGGAACGTTTATCGAAAAAAGCACTATCGTATTCATCGGCCTCAACCACAAAAAAAGGCGTGTAGCCCAAACGAGCGGTTAATCCAAAATTGGCCGGCACACCTCCAATTAAAAACCCCGGAGCCATATTGTTGAACTCAAGGATCCAGGCCAACAAACTTGAGGTGGATGTTTTACCATGTGTACCCGATACCGCCAGCACCCACCGATCTTTTAACACATGTTCGGCCAGCCATTGAGGTCCGGAGGTATAGGGCAAGCCTTTTTCCAGGACAAATTCAACCGCTTCATTACCACGCGACAAGGCGTTACCAATGACGACCACATCAGGCGTCTCATCGAACTGCGCGACACCGAAACCTTCAAACAGGGTGATACCTGCCTGTTCAAGTTGTGTGCTCATCGGTGGATAAACATTCGCATCACAGCCGGTAACACGATGCCCCATGGCCGAAGCCAGTTGCGCAATGCCACCCATAAAGGTCCCGCAGATGCCAAGAATATGGACGTGCATCAAGCCGCTACCGGAACCAGCAATGATCTCAGAAACAGACTTAAAATTAAAATCACAAACGACAACATGCCCGCATTAATCCTTGACGTGGAAAGTGCAAGGCGAAAAACATTTATATAGATGGCCAGATTCCAGACCAGGACGACCAGTGAAAACAAAACGGCTAATGCAACGGGCATCGATGGTTCATTTCCAGCTGAGTTCATCACCAGAAATTTCGCAGGCAACTGGATAAATATGAGGATTAAGCCTGCCCCGGTGATCGCCGTCAGTGATTGTACAAAACGATCCGCCTTGCCATAAAACTTGAAAATAATATAGATAAAGACAACAATAACCGCATTAGCAACGACATAAAAACGGGCATTGATCCAGAAATCGAGCGTCTTCCCCTCAAAATCAGGAATTAAATTAATGGCGATGTCCATTGTGAATTCAAAAACAAATAGAAATACTAACAAAAACAACGAATAGGGGACATCTTGCGGCCCTTTTCGTAACAGCGCTATATCAAAAAACAATCTAAACAGAGTGTGCATTTTATCTCTTTAATCCAGTTATTCATTTTAATACAAAGTTAGCTAACTAAAACCAGCTGCTATGATAATGGTAAATTCATGAAGCACCCTATTGCAATTGTATAAAGAATTGCGCAATCATGTCACTACATTCTAAAATTATCTTAAGCCGAAAATACATATATGTCTGACTCTAAGCCTGATCACCCCCCCTGCCCGCTTATTGAAAACGAACAGGAATTAACCGAGTTTTGTCAAAAGATTGCCAACGCAGAGTACATAGCAATTGATACTGAATTTGTACGTGATAAAACCTACTTTTCCAAACTGTGCTTAATCCAGATAGCCAGCCCAACCGAGATTGCCTGTATCGATCCTCTCAAAGTTAATGATTTGTCTGCATTAAAAAGTCTGTTTGCTAATTCGGCACAAACCAAAATCTTTCATGCTGCCCGCCAGGATCTTGAGATATTATATTTTGAATTAGCGCTGATGCCCGAGCCAATGTTTGATAGCCAGATAGCGGCCACCCTGCTTGGTCTAGGAGAACAGATTGGATATGGAAATCTGGTTAAGCACTACCTTGATATCAGCCTCGCCAAACAACATGCCCGCACAGATTGGGAGCAACGACCTTTATCAGCAGAGCAACTCGAATACGCCGCCAACGATGTGCGTTACCTGATTCAAATGTATCCATTAATACTTGAGGATTTACAGAAATACGGCCGACAGGACTGGCTGGAAAATGATTTTGCGCAACTGCTCGATCCCGGATTATACCAGGTGAATAAAGATCAACTTTGGCAGAAGGTCTCAGGCAATCAAAAATTACGCCGTAAACAACTTGCCGTATTGCAGCAACTTTGTATCTGGCGTGAAGAAGTCGCTATTAAAAAAGACAAACCACGAAAATGGATATTGTCAGACAATATTGCCTTATCCATCGCCATGACGATGCCAACGTCCAGGCCGAAAGTTGCCAATATACGCGGCATTAATAAAGCTACCGTCGATAAAGATGCAACGGTGATTGTTGAATGCGTCAATAAGGCGCTGGCCACCCCTGAAGAACAATGGCCAGTCCCAAATAAAAAACGCAAACTTGATAAAAATCAGGAGGCCACCGTCGACGCCTTGCTTGCAATCAGCAAACTTAAAGCCAACGAACATAACATCAGTGTTGGTGCCATCGTCAATCGCAACGAACTGGAGAAATTAATCCTGAATGAAACCGAGCTGGATATCTTAAGTGGATGGCGCTTGAACCTGGTCGGAGAAACCCTGCTTCAATTTTTAACAAATAAGCTAAACTTAAATTACATAAACAACAAACTGGAACTAATTAAAAACGAACAATGAAAGCGGGTTACACTTTTCCCTGGCGCAGTCACAACTCATTTCAAATACTGGTCGACAGTAATAATTTTTATCCGCAAATGCTAGCGGCTATAAAACAGGCGCAACACTTTATTTTTCTGGAACAATATCTGGTAAGTTCTGGCGAAGTGTTTGAGCGATTCATTCAAGCCCTAACCAGTTCAGCGCGACGTGGTGTTAAAATATTTATTCTATTTGACGACTATGGTGCACAAAACGTTACCCGTTCAGATATCCAACAGCTCAAGCAGGAAAATATTTCTTTTGTTTCATATAACCCTTTTCAGTGGAAAAATTTATATTCCAGCCTGCGCCGCAACCATCGAAAACTACTGCTGATTGATAACCAAACTGCATATGTCGGCGGCGCTGGCCTCTCAGATGTCTATCAGGCAATAGATAATCAATTAATACATAGTCACGCAATGAACTGGCATGACATCGTGCTTGAGATAAAAGGACAGGTTGTTAATGACTGGTATCTATCCTTTGCCCAGATATGGAAAAAATGCAGCTCGATACGGCTTCCTGAATCGGCAATCAGAGATCAGTACCCTGGGCTAAATCAACCGGGACGAGTTATTTTAGCAACAGGTCCGGGTAAAAATAATATTATTAAATCGGCATTACGTAATATAAAAAAGAGTAAAGAGTACGTATGGATAGCGACACCCTACTTTTTAACGACCAGAAAACTCCGGCATGCCTTAAGTAAAGCCGCTAAACGAAATGTGGATGTACGTTTATTAGTACCCGGGCCCATTAGTGACCATGCCTGGATCTCTCATGCTGCACGCCGCTATTATCGACGCTTATTACATAACGGCGTAAAAATTTATGAATATCAACCACGCTTCCTGCATGCAAAGATCATTCTGGCCGATGACTGGATATCTATTGGCTCAAGTAACCTCGATCGCTGGAATCAATTCTGGAACCTGGATGCCAATCAGGCCGCCCGGGATATAGAGCTAGCCAAACAGACTCATTATTTATTCGAATCTGATTTCAAACAATGCGAATTAATAACATATGATTTGTGGAAGCAACGCCCCTGGCGACAACGGTTTTCTGAATGGTGGGCCAGTTATGCCGTTCGTTTTATACAATGGCTGGTATATATAGCTTCAAGAATACGAAAATAAGACGCTGGCCTCAAATTAACCATAGAAAAACTCACAACTAGAAATAAAATATAAAAGGCTAACACCATGGGGAATAAATTAAGTAAATTTATACTGAAAATTATTATAGTTATCCTCATAAGCATCGTTTTATTTGCAGTAGGGATACCTATAATTTCCATGATCATCGGTAGTGGCTACGAGTCTTTATTTATCAGTGTACTCGTATTCATTTTAGTAATGGGTATCATCATCGACCAATTCTTTAGAAAAAAACGCTAGCCATTTGTAGTCACTCAAAAGAACCAGTATAAAAAAACGGGTTAGTCACAAAACTAACCCGTTTTATTGTCGCATGTTAATCGAAGCTAACTAACGGCGCCGTCTGGCCTTTTTCTTAGCCTTCTTTTTGGCTTTTTTCTTCGTTACCTTTTTCTTGGCCTTCTTCCTGGCTTTTTTCTTCGTTACTTTCTTCTTAGCCTTCTTTTTGGCTTTTTTCTTCGTTACCTTTTTCTTAGCCTTCTTTTTGGCTTTTTTCTTCGTTACCTTTTTCTTAGCCTTCTTTTTGGCTTTTTTCTTCGTTACTTTCTTCTTAGCCTTCTTTTTGGCTTTTTTCTTCGTTACTTTCTTCTTAGCCTTCTTTTTGGCTTTTTTCTTCGTTACTTTCTTCTTAGCCTTCTTTTTGGCTTTTTTCTTCGTTACCTTTTTCTTAGCCTTCTTCTTCGTTACTTTCTTTTTAGTGGTCTTTTTCTTAGTCGCCTTCTTCTTAGTAGACTTTTTCTTAGTCGCCTTCTTCTTAGTCGCCTTCTTCTTAGTCGTCTTTTTCTTAGTCGTCTTTTTCTTAGTCGTCTTCTTCTTAGTAGACTTCTTCTTCGCCGCAGGCTTTTTCGCAGCGGGTTTTTTCTCTGGCTCTGCCGGTGCTTCATCGGAAGGCAGACTATCCAGGATCTGGCAGACATTCAAAAAGATCGTCTCGATTTCACCAACTCCCTGCACGGAACGTAATTTCCCCTGTCCCTGATAATAATCTACTAATGGCGCAGTCTGTGCCTCGTAGACACGTAATCGATTACTGATGGTCGCTTCAATATCATCAGAGCGCTGAGTCACATCTCCACCACATTTATCGCAAACGCCTTCAACACGCGGCGGGTTGGTATTAATGTTATACATTTGACCACACGAACTACAGGTACGGCGCCCGGTTAGACGTTGCATCAGAACATCAAAATCAACATCAATTAACAGTGATGTCTGTAATGGCTTACCCATATCCGCTAACAAGCGATCAAGTGCTTCAGCCTGTGGAATATTGCGCGGGAAACCATCAAGGATAAAGCCATTTTGAGCATCGGATCGAGATAAACGTTCTTTTATCATACCCAACACAATGTCGTCCGAGACTAATTGTCCTGCATCCATTGCCGCCCTGGCTTGCATGCCTAACGCCGTGCCCGCCGAGACAGCCTCACGCAATAAATCGCCCGTCGATAACTGTGGGATGCCATATTTCTCGATGAGTAATTTGGCTTGTGTGCCTTTGCCCCCGCCCGGGGCACCAATCAATACGATTCTCATTTTATATTTTGCTCCATTCCAGATTTTTGCTGATATCACTGACGATACTTTCGATGTCGGTGTAATTTTTTGTGCGCACGTTGTTTAATAATTGTTATGCGAAATTTACAACCTAGAGCGTAAAATTAGTCTCAAAATAAAGGCAAGTCAATGCCGTGTACCACTTAAATGAACATCAGACGAAGATTGTTGGCCTGAAGTTTGTACAATTTAGTATCACATTTTCGAATTAAACATAACGCGAACATTTCACAAGTCATTTTTCTCAATTTATAATTTCATGTTTAAGAAATCCTGCTATTCACACTATCTTTTCATAATTCCGATTTATGCATCGCTCTCCCTGTCGGACGCATGATGTTGGTGTAAATTTAATTGGGGTCAGACACGTATTTTTGCCGGATATATTGAGTAGTGATGAACTTGCTTGCCAAAAATGCGTATCTGACCCCAATTAAATTCGAAGTGATGAACTTACTCGCCATAAAAGCGTGTCTGACCCCAATTAAAATCTGTTGCTGACGCGAATAAGGGAAAAAAGTGGTGAAAAAATGTTCGAAATTCGTTTACTTTCAACCGCTGGCTGTTAGAATACGCGCCTTTTCAACGCCTCTACCTTACGAAATTAAGGTAGACACTGCATTTTTACAGACACTAAGTCACAAGCTATTAAGAAGGTTATCCCGTTATGAATTTAGACCGCGTCGGCCCCGGCAAAGACATTCCCAATGATTTCAACGTCATTATTGAAATTCCATCGCACTCCGACCCTGTAAAATACGAGGTCGATAAAGAAACCGGCGCCATGTTTGTCGATCGCTTCATGAATACTGCCATGCATTACCCTTGTAACTATGGCTATATCCCCAAAACCCTGTCTGAAGATGGCGATCCGGTTGATGTGCTGGTAGTGACCCCGATTCCGTTAATCAGTGGTTCGGTCATCCGTTGTCGCTCGGTCGGCATGCTTGATATGGAAGACGAAAGTGGTCCTGACGCCAAGATCATCGCCGTGCCGATCGATAAATTGTGCGTGAGCTTTCGTGAAGTAAAACAGTGCGACCAGCTTTCACCTATGCTGCTGGCTCAGATCAAACACTTTTTCGAACATTACAAAGATCTCGAGAAAAACAAATGGGTCAAGGTTAAGGGGTGGGCGGATTCTGACGCCGCCGCAAAAGAAATAAAAGGTTCCATCAAACGCTTTGACGACGCCCCTGAAAAACCTTTCTTCTGATAAATTCCGATGAAGATATGTATCGTTTCAGACAGCCACGATAATCGTGCTCTATTGGCCACCGCCGTACACGATGCGAAAGCACGTGGTGCGGAATGGGTTTTACACTGCGGCGACGTGATTGCCCCCACCACATTGCGTTGCCTGCCACCCATTGGCTTACCGGTGCACGTCATTCACGGCAACAACACCGGCGACCTGGTCGCCATGCACTACGTCATGAAGGCCTACCCGGATATCATCCATTACCATGGACAGGATGCCACCCTGGTATTGGGCGGGAAAAGAATTTTCCTGGTGCATTATCCTCATTATGCCCGTGCAATGGCGCTCACCGGTGATTATGATCTTGTCTGTTGTGGACATGATCATGAAAAACTCGTTGAGCAAATCACCACGATCAAAAAGACCGAAACCACTCTGGTTAACCCCGGTACTGTCGGTGGTATTGGTAAACCTGCAACTTATATCATGGGCGACCTGGCCACGATGGAATTTGAGATTCTGCCGGTACCCAGTGATCATACCGTTATTAAAAACTCAGATCCGGTTACCCGCCATGCCTGAAAAAAACCAGAAACACCGATAACGTTTATTATATTTAATTATTTACCACTACCTCTGGTCGTGGATAATCTTAATGGTGGTAAATGTAGTTAGTGCTCATTTTTCAGTTACGCCACTTGAAATAATCCATAAAGGCCGACAAAATACCCTCTCAGGAGCTAACGATTAATTCGGCGGACATATTATATGGTTAAGTTATCAAGTTGTCGGTGTCACTAACTAATCATGGTTCGCCTATTCAAACTCGTCTTTATAATTGTCATCCTCAGCGCGGCTTATTTCTCCTATAAAGCGCATGTAGAATCATCAGCTCCCTGGCATGCGGTAACTACACAACAGAATAAACAGATAAAATTTCCCGTTGCGCCAAAACATACGCAAAAGATCCGTGACTTCCCCATCATTGGCCAATCCAGCTTACACATTTATCAACAGCAGACCGATCCGGAATTGTTTGCGTATATCGAATTACAAACGCGCAAAAATAGCCTTGATAAGTTTACATTAAAACAGATTGAGACGGCCGTATTCGCGCTGAACGGAACCGAAGATTTAAAGATAACGAATAAACGATTTTTCGACCATCAATCAATACCCACTCTGGATTATGTAGCACATGATACGAAGGGAAATTTAATCTATTGTCGAACCTACAAACTGGATGATCTGCTTGTATCATTGATTTATGCAAGTTCGAAAAAACGATTTAATAAAAAACGCCATAAGCAATTTTTTGATTCGTTGAAGCTGTAAAAAACCGGAAACAAAAACCGGTAAAAATGGGGGTCAGAGACGGATTAATTCTCGTCTATTTTAAACAAGAATTAATCCGTCTCTGACCCCCATTTTTTCAAACTGTTCCTGGGGTGTTTTTCTCAACCCAACGCACTTCGCCATCAACCAGCGTTTCTTTTTTCCAGAACGGCGCCTCAGACTTGAGCGCTTCCATAATAAATTGATTAGCCGCATAGGCATGCGCTCGATGCGCAGACCAGACCGCCACCACAACAATCGTGTCGGCCGGTTTAATCTCACCAACACGGTGCAGCACCAACACGTCCATCAATGACCACTCATCAATCGCACGTTGTACAATCTTTTCCAGGAATTTTTCTGACATGCCCGGATAATGTTCCAGGTGCATGGTGGTAACTGACTCGTCTTCATTGAAATCTCGCATGCGCCCGGCAAACACCACACTGGCGCCATGCGCTCCAGCTAACTCAGGATGATCGTGTTCATATGTCGTAAGCCGTGCCCAACAGTCAATGGCACTTTCACTAATTTCGATTTCCACCCTAGCCTCCTGTCACCGGCGGGAAAAAGGCCACTTCATCGCCATCGCAAACGGCATGTTCGGCATCAACGTATTCCATATTTACCGCGGCAAGGATATTGGTATCGAATGATGATTCACCTACGCTCTGTTGCCACACCTGTAATACCGTGCTGGCGGATTTAGCTTCCAGACTGTCGCTGGCTTTGCCGACACGTTCACGTAGGCTGGCAAAAAATTTCACTTCAATACTCATAGCTTAAAATAACCTGTTTAGACTCTTTATCAGTTGACTTCGATCATGCCAGCAGCGAAACCGGCTGACGTATGATAAGATTATTTTACCTCAATCAACAATGCGACACACAATTAAGATGAGTAAACTGACCCACTTTAACCAACATGGCGATGCCCACATGGTCGATGTGGCCGGCAAAGATCCCAGCCACCGACGCGCCGTCGCTCAGGGCACCATCCATATGCAGGCCGACACCCTCGCCATGATTCAGGCTGGTGATCACAAAAAGGGAGATGTTTTAGGCATTGCCCGTATTGCCGGCATCATGGCCGCAAAAAAAACGGCCGATCTAATACCATTGTGTCACCCCCTGATGTTGTCACACGTCCAGCTGGATTTTCGCATTACACCTGATGTCGCGGCCATCTCCTGTTTCGCCACGGTTGAGACAGATGGCAAGACCGGTGTCGAAATGGAAGCCCTGACCGCCGTACAGGTTGCCCTGCTGACCATCTATGACATGTGTAAAGCCGTTGATCGTGGTATGCGTATGAGTGATATCCAGCTGGATGAGAAAAAAGGTGGTAAATCAGGCCACTGGTCGCGCAAATAATAACCATTTTAACAATATAGCTCGCCAAATACCTTAAATCAGCGCTTCCTACGCCGATACAAAGGGTATGTATTACTACCACTGTAAGGCGAGACCATGTCTAAACCCCTTTCCAGAATAGGCCATCTTATTTTTCTTGGCAGCCTGTTCATCGCTAGCCCATCTCTGCTTATCGCCAGTGACGACTGGGTACAGGAAAAACGATTTAACGAGCAACTCTCGCAGGCCGGAAAAGGTGATACCCAGGCCATGTATGAGGTCGGCCGTATGTATGAACGCGGTCGTGGCGTGGATGAGGATGTCAGTGAAGCCATGCGTTGGTATATCAAGTCAGCCGATGGCGGTTCTGATTTAGCCCATGCCCGATTAGGTATGATCTACTTTACCGGACAGGGGGCAGCTCAAGATTACCCGAAGGCCCGCTCACATCTGACCATCGCGGCAAAAAACAATGACCCGGCTGCACAATATTATCTCGCGATGATGTTCGAACAGGGTAAAGCGGTAAAACGGAATACGGCCTGGGCATTAGCGCTTTATAAAAAATCGGCTGCGGGAGGTTACTATCAGGCCAGAACCCGAATCGCTCGACTAAAAAAAACGGCAAAAGTCAAAAGCGTAAGATTACCTTCACCACCGGCTACACCTAAATCACCGGCCAGTAAACTGGCAAAAGGCCTGGTGCAATCAATATTGCAGGGTGACTGGCAACGAAATGGTGAGCCTGTTGGATTTTTACCTTCGGCTGGCACCCAGTGCAAAAAGAATGGTAATAAAATCTATAAATGCCGCTCTCAAACGATGTCACGTAAATCGGATGACACCATCATCACCTATGTCACCGTGGCAACATTGTCTGGTTTCACCAAAAAAGACCGGTTTAATATAACCTATCGGTATAATATTTTACGACTGCAAAAAGAAGGGGCTCAGGAGGCAAAACCAGAAGAAGACGATGACGATGATGGCGACTATTCAGCAGATCCAGCTCAACAGCAATTTACGCTTAAGCTGGGAGCCCAGCGCACTAAACATAAACTTAATTGCATTCTAAAGGAAGAGCGAACTCTGGAATGCATAAAAAACCGAACTCAAAAAATTGAGTTTAATGACCGAAGTGGTAGCTAGCTTTATGCCCGGCGGTGTTCTGTGGTAATAATAAATACTCGCTTACGGCGGTCTGGCGACACATGTTGACGCCGATCGTCACTAACCAGCTTATGATTTAAATCATAAAATGGCAGTGGCGGCATCGGGGCGCCTGTACGCCGATCATTTCTAGATCGTCGCTCCAGACCACTTTCTGGCGATAGTAATATTTTAACTAACGCAACAATGCCAATAAATAAAGCCACGGCGAGCAAAACGGGTAAATTTATAAATAAGTCCATATCGTTTCCAACTCCTGAACATCCAGGTAAATAATGCAAACGCATTAGCTACTCTCATACGTAACATTAACAAGCATTTGAGCCTTTTGGGACGGCCGACATCACATTTTGCATTTATTAACACTTATACCTGTTCTAATATAGCGTCATGGATCACACTTTGCCCCCAAAAACACAACACGAACTAATAGAACGTACGCGGACCATCGCCGGGTTAACGTTGGGCGAATTAGCCCAGCGCCAGCATCTGACTGTACCGGCTGAACTCTTACATGCCAAAGGCTGGATCGGTCAACTCATCGAACAGGCGCTGGGGGCAACCGCTGGATCACGAGCCAAACCCGATTTTGCTGAACTTGGAATTGAGTTGAAAACCATTCCCCTGAATGCGCAGGGACGGCCGAAAGAAACGACCTATGTCTGCACAGTGCCATTGAATGAAGCCGCCAGCTCGTGGGAGGACTCCTGGATTCGCCGGAAATTGAATCATGTTTTGTGGTTACCCATTGAAGCCGATGCAGATTTACCGGTTAGCCAGCGTCGGATTGGTTCGGCAATTTTAACGCAATTAAACTCTGAACAGGATCAACAGCTCAAACAGGATTGGCTGGAACATATGGAATTAATCGCAACTGGCCGCATCAATGAGATCAGCGCACATCACGGGACGTATCTACAGGTTCGACCCAAAGCCGCCAACAATAAAGCACTGCGTGACACGACCGATGAAGATGGACAGAGCATCAAAACACTACCTCGCGGATTTTATTTACGCACTAAATTCACCGCTGAAATATTGAATCAGCATTATGCTATTTAGGACACTGTGTATTTAGATCGTTAATTCTTCTGTAGTTCTGGTTCAGGATGCAGTTCATCCAGGCCAATTGACAATCCAGTGTCCGTGACGATACGCGCATGAAAGCGTTTTAACTGGCGTGGTTCCGCTACCCCGCAAGAATGGGCAATAATACCTACTTCATGTTCCATATTTTCCTGGTAATGCATAACCCTTACCGCCTTATGTTTAGAATTCAGGCCTTTTTGCAAACGCGGGTTGTGAGTTGTGATCCCGGTTGGACAGGTATCCTTATGACACTGCATCGCCTGAATACAACCAAGCGAAAACATAAAACCACGTGCTGAGGTGATAAAATCAGCGCCCATACACAATGCCCAGGCTACGGCGGTCGGAGTAACTAATTTCCCTGAACAGATCACTTTGACATGATCACGCAAGCCGTGCCGTGTTAAGGCATCAACCACCCTGGGTAAACTTTCATTTATCGGTAGGCCCACAGCATCCATTAACGACACTGGGGCTGCACCCGATCCGCCATCAGCACTATCAACGGTAACAAAATCGGGGGCTGATTCGAGACCACGCTTATTAACGGCTTCGCAAAAAGTATCCAGCCAGCCATAGGCACCGATTACCGATTTAAAACCAACTGGCTTACCGGTAACTTTTCGAATGCGGATGATCATATCCAGTAACTCATCAACAGAATTAATGTCGGTGTGTCGATTCGGGCTAATAGAGGATTGCCGCGGTTTGATTCCTCTTATTTTAGCAATCTCATCCGTCACCTTAATTGCCGGTAAAATGCCACCCTTACCAGGCTTGGCACCCTGGCTTAGTTTTATTTCAAACATCTTAATTTGTTCATGGTTGGCTATTTCTTTTAATTTTTCGTCGTCAAGCCGACCCTCACTATCTCTTACCCCATATTTTGCTGTACCAATTTGAAAAACCAGGTCTGCTCCACCTTCGAGGTGGTAAGGCGACAAACCACCTTCACCGGTATTCATCCAGCAGCCCGCTTTTGCTGCCCCCATCGACAGGGCACGCACAGCTGGACGGGATAAGGCTCCAAAGCTCATTCCGGAAATATGAAATAATTTACTGGTTTTATACGGTTTCAGGCATTGAGCACCGATCGTGACGGTTCTTGTTGAGGCCGCGTCGACTTCCAGGGTTGGAAACGGACAATTCACAAACAGAATAGTCCCAGTAGGGCGTAAATCACGCGTTGAACCAAAAGCGGAATGGTTATTTATATTTTTTGCTGCTCGATACGCCCAGTTACGTTGCGAACGATTAAATGGTAACTCTTCTCGATCCATCGCAAAGAAATATTGACGGAAAAACTCACCCAGGGTTTCAAACAGGTAACGAAATCGACCGATAACCGGATAATTACGACGAATAGCATGTTTGGACTGAATAATATCCAGAATGAATAAAACAATTACCGCCAATACCGCCAGGCCAACCAGGAAAACAAAAATGGTCGACATTAGATTAAGGCTGGCGGTTAAGAATTTAGAAAATTCCGACTCAAACATGCACTGCTCCTGATGTTATTCGATTTTCCCATAGCCTGAGATCCACAGGACTTTAATTTTTATTCTGGTGTTTCATTTTAGGTATAAAACCCTTGTTTAAGTTCCCTGAACTTCAAGTACAATAACGCTTTTTTATATGTTGAGCCACTATGTCCTATTCTGAAGCCGAACTAAAAGATCACGTCCGTTCCATTTTCGACCGCGTCAGCCCAAACTACGATAACCCGGAAATGCGTTATTTTGCTTTTTCCGCAGATTATATGATGGGGCTGGCCAAACCAAAAAGCGGTGAACGCGTATTAGATATTGCCACCGGTACGGCAATGGTTGCGATTGCTGCGGCCCAATACCTTCAGCCTGAAGGACGAGTACAGGCGATTGACATTTCTGAAGGTATGCTTGGCAAGGCAAAACAAAATATAGATAAACATGCATTAAACAATATCGATATTCATAAGATGGATGCCGAGCAACTCGAGTTCCGTGCTAACTATTTTGATTTGATTACCTGTGGCTTCGGTTTGTTTTTTCTGGCAGATGCCCAACAAGCCGTCAAGCAATGGCACCGTGTATTAAAACCAGGGGGTCGGCTCGTTATTTCTACATTTAACCAGTCGGCCTTTATGCCGATGGTCAAGTGGTTCAGGGCACTAATAGAAGAGACAGGTGTAGAATTTCCTGCAAGTAGCTGGCAACAGTTTAGTGATAGTGAGTCCTGTCTGGAGTTGTTTCCGGTTGATCTATTTGAGGAGCAAAACATTACCACCAAACAACACGGCATACATTTGAAAGATGCCAACGAATGGTGGAACATTATCATCAACAGTGGTCTACGTAGTTATCTGGAATTATTAGATCCAGACCAACAGGCAAAATTACGAATTAAGCATAACCAGCAAGTAGATAAGTTAACAACCGAAGACGGCATCTGGCTGGACGTAGACGTAATCTATACGCAAGCTATTAAACGAGCTTAAGCCGCCTTGCTATATAATATAAACTTATTTTTATTTTTCACCCAGCTCAAGTTTCATCACACCCTGTAACGCCTGCTGCATTTGATCATTACTAAGATAATTACCGGTACGATCATCCCAGTGACCGCAGCTAATCCGATTAATCTTGATAGGCGTAGACGAGCTTAAACGCATATAGGTTGTATAGCTAACCTGGACATTGTCCTGATAATTATTATCATAGGTCAGCCTGGAGATCTCATAAGCCCCACCTTCCAGGCTGCGAAAAGAACTGGACTTGTCGGCAAAGGACACTTCACACCAGGGTTGAAACCGATCAACCTGATTCTGAGCGACAGGTTTACCGTTCTGAAAATATACTCCAAAGGCATTTGGCGGCACTTCTATTTTACCAACCACAACCCACCTCGAACCAACGAGTTCATCTTTTACTGCACAGGCCGATAAGGCCCCTGATAAGATTAAAAACAGCGATAATTTTAAAACGTTCATTAGAGAGCGATTATTCATATTTTCACCTGTAATTACAGAGTTATGTATAATCTGAGTATAATCATCAAAGATCAAATAGTAAATCAGGAAGCCAGCCTATTATCCATATAACCCTTCATTTCATTGTTCCAGCATTGATCGTGGCATTATTTTTTCGTAACAACTGGATCACCGCTTATGTGCTTATGATCTCGACCATGTTGGTGGATCTAGATCATCTGTTGGCATCACCAGTGTATGATCCTACGCGCTGCAGTATTGGCTTTCATCCATTGCACAGCCTGTTCCCCATTATCATATACAGCGTTATGTGTTTTATCCCCAAAACCCGAATAATTGGTATCGGTCTGGTCATTCACATGTTGTTAGATTCGATCGATTGCCAGGTAACGAATTCCACCTGGTTTGTTTAAATAAAATAATTTGATGCCATTGGTTAGGGCGCAGGATTAGGATATTGCACATGAATTTGTTCAATGCTATCCAGGACATCATCATCGAGTTTGAGCTCAACACTGGCGATATTTGTTTTTAACTGTTCCATCGTCGTCGCCCCAATAATGTTACTGGTCAGGAACGGTCGGCTATTGATATAAGCGAGTGCCATCTGGGCAGGATCAAGCTCGTGCTGGATAGCAAGCTTCACATATAACTCCGTTGCGGCAAGCGCCGATTCCGTCATATAACGATCATAATCGGGCCATTGACTAATTCGTGCACCGGACGGCCTTTGATTATTTAAATATTTACCCGACAATACCCCGAAGCCCAACGGCGAATAGGCCAGCAAACCAGCCTGCTCACGGATTGCAATCTCAGCCAGTCCAACCTCAAAGCTGCGGTTCAAAAGTGAATAAGGATTTTGCACACTAACCAGTCGCGGCCATTTTCTATTTTCACTTATCTTTAAAAACTCCATTACCCCCCACGGGGTCTCATTCGACAAACCAATATGACGAACCTTTCCCGTGTTGACAATATCGTTTAACACCTCAAGCGTTTCCTCGATCGGAACCGCTGTATCCTCCGCATCATGAGTGTAGCCCAGATGGCCAAAAAAATTAGTTTTCCGATCTGGCCAGTGCAGTTGATAGACATCCAGATAATCCGTTTGCAATCGTTTCAGGCTGTCGTTTAACGCCGCTTCAATATTTTTTCTATCCAGCCGTGATTTACCATTGCGAATATGCGGCAACCATTCTTCACCTGGCCCCGCCACTTTTGAGGCCAGCACAATATCCTTGCGCTTGCCACGGGTCGCTAACCAGTTACCGATAATGATCTCGGTTTGACCGTAGGTATCAGCCTTAGGCGGAATCGCATACAGCTCTGCCGTATCAAAAAAGTTAATCCCCTGATCAAGAGCATAATCCATTTGTGCAAAGGCCTCATCCTGAGTATTTTGTTCGCCCCAGGTCATGGTGCCCAGACATATGACACTGACCTCGATATCGGTATAACCAAGTTTTCTATATTCCATATCTATCCCATGTTAAAAAACTATCCATATCAATTTGATTCAATCTTAAAAAACCTTAACGCATTTTCAAGTCTCAATTTTTTTTCAACTTCTTCTGGTAGAGACTTTATCCATTTACGGTGGAACTGAATAAATTTAGAGTAATGTTTCCAGCCTTCGTCGGCCTCATTCCAGCGATTAACCTGGTGCGCATTCCAGACCGGATCCGTGCCCAGCATAAATCTATCCGGGTAGCGGGTTATGATGTCATACCAGCCTTTTCTTAAATTACCATGATCATCGAGCAGACCACCGTAATGCTTCGGATCACGGGCCGATAATTCAATCCAGACGTTACTACATGCTTTTAAAATACCTTCTGAATGCTCCGGTCCCAGTATCCCCCCGGCATGTGCCCACAAAAATCGAACCTTCGGATGCTGCTGGCACAGTGGCGCTAGAAATCGATAGTCCGAAGTTTCAGTATGGATATTAAACGGCACATTAAATTCCGCAGCCAGACTGAACAGGCCCTGCAAAACTGGATTATCACGTCGAGGACCCAGACCGGAAATTACGTGCAACTCGCCAATACCCTGATAGATACCCTGTTGCAGTCCTGCACGCGCTCGTTCCAGAACCTTTGGATCATAGAACCAGTTATTACGACTGTGTCCGCTAATGTAAGGCGAAAAAAAAGGAATAATGGTATCCGGTTTGAGCTTGCTTAACTTCAGGGCGTTATCTGATGGCACACTAAAGACCACCGCAAACACGACATTGTGTTTATTGAGGATAGCCAGGGCTTCTTCTGCAGAGACCAGTTCTTCCTGATCCCAGTTAAAATGCAGATGCACATCGGCAAAGGGTTCATCAGCCATACCTGGCCGGGGCACTAACAGGAAGGCGAGTAAAACCAGGCAAAAGCGGGTATATAAAAGTAAATTGTACACGGTTGGTATGATTAGCTTTTTCATCTATATAGCATAATCGACTTTTACGTCTTGTCGAACAGTGAATCAAACTATTAGAATACGCCCCCCTGTTAAAGAGTGTACATATAAATGTCGAATAATGATGAAACCCGCCCTGGCGTCGCCATCGATCAGGCCTTCAATGTGCTTGAAAATGAAGATACTCAGGCGTTACTCAAATCCCAACTGGAGCAATTGGCGCAGCTAACTGAATCCAGCCCAGGCGAAGCGCGCTATACGCTTGAACTAGATATTGCCTCCAGTCAGCTAGCGCTGGAAAACAAGACCGAGGCATGGGATCGTGCTAAAGCCTGTTTTGATTATTTTATAAAATCCTCTTTATGGCAAAAGGCCGTCGAGGCCTGCGATGTGATGTTCCAGTGTGAGCTCGATGATTCCATTATCGCACTCGCCAATGGAATCTGGTTGGCCGTTACCTTTCCAATCAGCCCTGAAACCAGTGTCGCGATGTTGCAGCATATTATTGATGAAACTCCCGATAACTCCGATGGGGCCGCCGTTGCCGCAATTACCGCGCACTATCTTGCCGATATACGTTGCGACGGCGATAAGGCCGAAAGCCTGAAATTCCTCGCCACGCAGATGATTGCCGCTGTAGCCAAACGCCACTCACAGGTTGACGATCAGGAGATGCTGGAGTTCTGGATCGAACGCATGGAGCTCAAGGATCCGGCAATCTTTTTGCCCAAGCTGGCTAAAGTATTAGACATCATCATCAATGATAAATGGTGGTATGATCGGGACAAACTACGACAGTTGATACCAGACAATTAAAACCTGAAAATTGACACTTAAACTCAATGAGCGATAAGAAAGAAAAAACCAGATCAAAATTCTTTAGCCGTGCCCAGCGCAATATTCTGACCGGCATCCTGACCGTCATTCCTATCTGGTTTACCTGGGCGGTGTTTGAATTTGTCTTACGACAGCTGTCCAAAATGGGCTTGCCCTGGGCGCGCACCTTTGCCCGCGGTATCGAAAAACACTCGCCTAACATGGCCGAACTTATCCAGGCGCCCTGGCTGTTAAACAGCCTGGCCGTCCTGTTTACCATTCTTGGACTCTATTTATTAGGCTGGATTACCACCCGCGTAGTGGGTAAACGTTTGCTTGGATTTTTTGAGTACTTTATTCACAAGATTCCGATTGTACAATCCGTTTACAAAGCCGTTAAACAGTTTCTTTCCGTACTGCAGACTCAACCGGGTGATGTTCAGCGTGTGGTGTTAATTGCATTTCCATCGGAACATATGAAGACAGTTGGCTTTGTCACCCAGGTGTTAACCGATGAAAAAACCGGCCAACAACTTGCTGCCGTTTATGTCCCTACCACACCCAATCCGACCTCCGGCTATCTTGAGATAGTACCGCTTGATAGTCTGGTTTCGACCGACTGGAGTATGGATGAGGCGATGACGTTTATTATTTCGGGTGGCGCCGTCGCTCCGGATCACATCCGCTATGAAAACGATGAACCGGCGACTCCGTCTGGCAAAGACTAGCTTTATTTCTTTTTGGTTTTCTTGTCACCTTTGCGGGTAACAAATACTCCGGGGATCCAGGTTTTCTGCAATTTTGTGGTCACATCCAGATTGTCTCGCTGATCATCGATAAACTTAAAATTACTTTTACCAATACGAATAATATCTTTATCCGTCAGGCGACGAATGCTGACCCGCTCTTCATTAACAAAACTATAATTAGTGCTGTCCTGATCATGCAAAAAATACTCAACCGTGTTCTTATCATCATCTCTGATAATCACTTCGATGATCGCATGACATTTACTAACTAGCTCATCATCAAGGCTAATATCATTGTCGGAACCTCGGCCGATTAAAAATTTTGCTTTTTCAATAACGAACCGCACACCAGCGTGATCGTCCTGAATAAGAATGAGTGTAGCCATCTAAAAAAAGAATCCTTAAAACCGTGTATTCAGTCTGGTAAGTATATTGAATTCAAGCAGTGAACACGAGCGGCTAACAGAATTATTACTCATAAAAAAGCCAGCATAAATGCTGGCTTTTGACGGTTGAGCAATATCTACCGTAATTAACTTTTACTACTGGGTTTAGCCCGGGTCCGAGTTTTGGTTTTGGCCTTACCTTTCTTTAACAACACAATGGAATGGGCATCCAGGCTATGTTGACCCGCCCCGACAGCAACAAATAATAACAAACCACCTGCGATGGCCATATTTTTCATAAACAAAATTGTCTGTACGGGTTCAGTAAAATCTGAGTGAAACATCAATGCGGTTAAAATAGTAAAACCGGCTAACAACACCGCCGCCTTGCGAGTTTGCCAGCCGACCAGGAGTGCGATTCCAGCAAGTAATTCAAACAAAATGACAACGGGTAGCAATATCCCCGCGACCCCAAAAGCGGACATATAAATCGCTGTATCGGAATACGCGGCAAATTTATCGAGCGCGAAATAGATAAAAAACAGTCCCAGCAGACCTCGCGCCAGCAGGATGCACGATTGTTCGACTCCACCCACTTTTTCCAGTATTCGAGTAAATAAGTGATTGCCTAATTCCAGCCATTTAGACGTATGTTGCAATATGCTTTGTGTTGTCGTCATGAGCGCTTCCTCTCTTATTTGATATCCTTTCTCTAGTATGGACCAATTATTTAGATTTAAAAGCGCTAATAATACATTTATTTATCTAATTATTTGATATATTTAAGCTATGTCTGAGCACAAAGCGAATCTAGATGCCTGGCAGGTCCTGCAAACGGTGATTGATGCCGGTGGTTTTACCCAGGCCGCCACCCGACTCAAGCGGAGTCAGTCTGCTATCAGTTATAGTATTAGCAAACTGGAGGATCAGCTGCAGCTTGAATTATTGACGATTCAGGGACGTCGCGCGGTATTAACCAGCACCGGTGAGTTACTCCTGGGCAGGGCTCGCCAGCTATTGAGCGATTACCAGCAGCTTATCGATTATGCGAGGCATCTGAATAGTGGCCATGCCGCTGAGATCAGTCTTTGGCTCGATGGTATTTATCCTGTGCAACGCCTGCAAAAAGCATTGCTGGAATTTCGGCAACAATTCCCACTTACCCGACTGAATCTTCAACATGGAACGACTCAGGTCGATATGAATGAAATTGATATTATTATCAGTCCGGTTCGATTTCCCGGTAAAAGTCACCATCAGCTGGGTAAGGTAGAATTGATGGCCGTCGCCCATGTCAATCACCCCCTTTTTGAAGTGAATGCGCCACTTGAAGCCATCGATCAGGCTGCGCTTGCGCAATTTCCGCGCATCACCCTGACGTCGGAATCGGCGCTGGAAACCGCGCAAAACTGGCCAGTGACGACCTTACAGCAAGCCAGGGAATATATTCTGCTAGGTTTGGCCTATGGCTGGCTACCCATAGAAATGGTGGCCGATGATTTAAAAGCAGGCCAGTTAAAGCTCCTTCCTCTGGCGTCAGGTCAACACGAACACGTCAGCGTTTATCTACAGTGTTCCGTTCAGCAACCTGAAAACAAAGACGTACAGAGTCTGACCAAACTATTAGATCTGGCCTGATTTCAAGATTTCAGTAAGGATTATTCTTCTTCAGAGGTTATCAGGCTAAGACGCCGACTAAAATTCCAGGTCTGAGATTGTGACTGAGTGTCGCTCAGAGTAGGCAGTTCCAGATCAACTTCAAGCGCCTCCAGTTCAGGCACCACACCAGAGGAATCATACTTCATGGTATTTCGGCCAATACGCACAATATCGCCATCCTCAAGCATAACCCGAGTAATAGACTCTTCATTAACATAAGTATGGTTTTTGCTGTTGAGATCTTCGATGTAGGTATCGAAGGTACCCGGATTAACGGTACTCTCTACCAGCATTATTATGGCGTGATGCTTACTAACAAATGAACAGGGAAGACAGATATCATTAACCTGGGCAGTTCGACCGATCAAGGTATGACGCTTATCCAGAGCGTATTTGATGCCAGGTGCTCCGCTGGCGAATTGAATCAGTGCTGCCATAATGTCCTCTCTCAACCTCAGGTAAGGGGCCTAACCTGCAAGGTCACGTATCTAAAAGCATAGTATATAAAACATTCGTTAATATGTGTCACACGTCACACTTTCTAAATTCTATACCAAAAGTGGGGCCTGACGGTACTTTTATTTAAGTTCGAGTTATTCGAATATCCCTTTTAAAAACACGATCATTTGCTGCCATGATTTCTGATCAGCTTGTTTGTTGTACTCCAATGGCAACCCAAACTTCTTACCTATTGCCGTAGCACCCGGGTTAGTGAATGAATGTTTAGCGCCGGCTAAATTAATAAATTGTACTTTAGCCTCTGCGTCTTTCATTTCTTTGCGAAAGGCGATGATGGATTCCTCCTTCACAAACGGATCTTCTGCGCCGTTCAACACCAGTATTTTTGCCTTGATCTCACCCTTCCTGGCCGCTTGACTGGCATCCAGACTGCCATGAAAACTCACCACACCTTTTAATGGTTTACCGCGTCGAGCCATTTCCAGAACCACTCCGCCGCCAAAACAATATCCAACCGCAGCAATTCTTTCTGCATCCGTTAGCTCATTGGCGGTTAGTTGCTTTAAGGCTACATCAAATCGCGCGGCTTCAAGTTTCATATTCTTTTTAACCTGGGCGGCGAAACGACCCGCATCTTTCGGGTGTTTGGCCAACTTACCATCACCATACATATCCAGCGCAAAAGCAATATAACCCAACTCGGCTAATTTTCGTGCACGGCTTCGAACATAGTCATTCAGTCCCCACCATTCATGCACCACCAGCACACCCGGGCGTTTGCCTTTTAGCTTGTCGTCATAAGCCAGATAACCGGTTAATGAAATGCCATCGAGTTCATATTTTATTTCTTTGCTAACGATCTCGGCACGGATTGGTGTGACCAGTGTCAACAGAATTAAAGTATAAATGAGTTTGAGCATTATTAATTCTCCGAATATGTGGGGATATGTCCGCTTAAAGTGTGGCCTTTATTCAGAACGACCCGATTATGTCTTGCTCTTCGCCTGCTATGTCCCTAACGTGACTGATAATAATAATAAATTCAACATTATTCTGCTAAATTTTATTTGAAACCAAAATCGATAACCACCAATAGCGTAATGATGAGCTCATTAAGCCGGCATTTATTATTGTTACCTGATCCAGATTATTCGCATCTGGAATAAATAAAGACTGTGTGAGGATTAACTTCTGAAGATTTCACTATAAACATACATCTAGTAACCAGCGAGGATGATTCCCTGCAACATCAACATTAAAACCCAGATCCTATCCTTTTTACAATAAAATGCGCCATCTTGAATCAGCTTGATCGAATTGATTAATTAACCGGGTAGTAAATCACTGGATTGCAGCATAAAATAAATATATGGCAAAGACGATATCAAAAATTGACCACTTTAACTTGGCTGCAGGACGCGTACTGGCACGTAAATATGAAGTCATTTCATTGCTGGGTGGCGGTTGGGAAGGTGAGGTTTATCTTGTCCGTGAAGTTGCTACCGGCATTGAGCGGACTGCCAAGTTGTTTTTCCCACAACGAAACCCACGTGATAAAGCAGTAAAATTCTATGCAAAAAAATTACACAAACTTCGCCACTGTCCAATCGTCATCCAATATAGTGCCCAGGATCAAATTACCGTAAAGGGAGTGCCGGTGACCTTACTCATATCTGAATATGTAGAAGGTGAATTGCTAAGCCAGTTCGTCAACCGACAACCCGGTAAGCGTCTACAACCCTATCAGGCCTTGCATGTTTTACATTCGCTCGCCTGTGGTATGGAAGCCGTACATCGAATTGGTGAATACCACGG
>UOFR01000008.1_pt1 | contig 33638 bp, 32 predicted proteins | sample 1988501 | NCBI WGS metagenome assembly UOFR01 (sample SAMEA4712194, study PRJEB27164) | hydrothermal vent metagenome | biome: marine basaltic hydrothermal vent biome; feature: marine hydrothermal vent; material: mineral | place: Pacific Ocean | collected 2011-06-14/2011-07-23 | depth 1689 m | reverse complement strand
CAATTTGTAGGGGGGTTGTGTTGAGTAAATATATCTATAAAACAGTTGCTTAGCTATTTTGGTGTGTACGGGCCCTGGGTAATTTCCGGCATTTGGGCCTCAATCCAGTCTTTTGCTTCATTTAAAATGGCTTCGGGGCTTTTGCCCTTAGTGATGATTTTAGGACCTATTCGAACGGTGACGTGACCGGGATGTTTCACGAAACCTTTGCGGGGCCAGAACTCACCGGCGTGATGAGCAACCGGAATAACCGGGTAGCCGCTTTCCGCCGCCAGTATCGCCCCGCCTGCCCGGTAACGTCCCGGTCCGCTGGGTTTGGTGCGAGTGCCTTCCGGAAAGATCACAACACACAAGCCTTCTTTTAATCGTTTGGTGCCTCGGCTAACAACTTGATTAACCGCTTTTTTACCTGAGCCACGTTTGATGGCAACGGGTTTCATGGCGGCGAGGCCCCATCCAAAAAAGGGAATCCAGAATAATTCCTGTTTGAACACATAACTTAAGGCCGGAAAGATGACCTGTAGCACATAGGTCTCCCAGGTAGACTGGTGTTTGCAAAAAATAATGACCGGCTCATCCGGGATATTTTCCTTGCCTTCGACATGGTATTTGAGACCACACAAAAGCGTTAACGATTTTATGGTAAATGTCGCATAGGCGTTAATGACGATATAACGTAAGTGATAGGGAAAAGGAAATAACAGCAAAACAAAAATGCCTGTGATGACCGTGGTAATCATCAGCAAGAGAAAAAATAGTACTGAACCAATAAACGCCATCATTACTACCGTTAGTCTGCTAACAGGTTATCAACAAAGTGCGATAAATTATCAAACACGGGAACATGTTTAATAGTATCTTTATGCTCGAGGGTGCGCAAACCTTTACCCGTTTTGACCAGTATCGGTTTTGCTCCGGCTGCCTCGGCCGCCTGTAAGTCGCGCAGTGAGTCTCCTACTGCATACACATCATTTAAATTGCATTTCGATCTTTGTGCAATATCCAGATATAAACCGGTATTTGGTTTGCGGCATTCACAGTGATCGTCCGCACTATGTGGGCAATAAAAAATGCCATCAATGTGGCCACCAAACGCACTTAATAAACGACGTAATTTATCGTGCATGCTATTGAGCGTTTCGACACTAAATAAGCCGCGCGATATTCCGGATTGGTTGGTGGCCACCATTACTGAAAAACCGGCATGATTTAAGCGTGAAATGGCCTCAAGTGAACCAGGTATAGGTATAAACTCATCGGCGGATTTGATAAATTCATCCGAGTCCTGATTTATAACGCCGTCTCTGTCTAGAATAATTAACTTCATTTTTAAATAAGATCTGACTATTTTTCTCGAAACTCGGATACGCGGATGCGGCCATCGATCATTTTTGATTTTCGTAACATGAGCTTGTCCATTTTGTCCCAGAAGGCCTGGCTCAGATCGAAGTCAGCCGCGATCGCAGTACCAATTAGTAAAATAAATAAATCCGCGACCTCTTCTGCCAGATCTTCACGAGGTTTGCCCTTGGTAACGCACTCTGATACTTCACCAAGCTCTTCAGCCATCAGGGCAATACGATAAGTCAGCTCTTCGCCGCCGGTGTTTTTAAAGTCATGTTTGTCATGAAAGGCCTGTACTGTTTCGAGCATGGCCTGGTAAGAATCATGGGCACGATCTGACATAATTAATTTACCGGCTGTAGTTTTGAAATATCGGCGACGCCTAAAAACAAATTGCGTAACTGGTTCAGGATTGCCAAACGGTTAAGGCGTAGATTTTTGTCTTCATCGTTTACCATCACGTTATCAAAGAAGTCATCCACGTTATCTTTTAGAGCGGCTAGCAGTACCAGGATATTGCCATAATCACGCGATTCAATCAGTGGAGAAATTCTTTCGCCAAGATCGACGACCTGTTTCGCCAGCTTTTCTTCGTTGGCTTCGGTTAACAGTTTCACATCGATCGAGGTAGGGATTTTTTCTTTTGATTTTTTAAGGATATTCGAAATCCGTTTATTGGCGGCGGCCAGGCTTGCCGCGGCGGCATCCGTCTGGAAAGTGGCTACCGCGTGGATGCGCGCATCGAAATCATTAGGCTGGGTGGGGCGTTGTGATTTAACCGCCTCGTAGACGTCGGCCTTGATGTCCATGTTTAGATAATAGGTTTTCAGACGTTCCAGGATAAAGTCGACCGTGGCATCAACGGCTTCTGTGGCCTTGAGCTCTGCTGGTAGATGTTTCGCGTGTTCAAGCAGTAAGTCATTGATATCCAGAGTTAAATCTCGTTCGATCATTATGCGTAATACGCCAAGTGCCGAGCGTCGCAAGCCATAGGGATCTTTATCACCACTAGGTACCTGGCCGGCGGAAATGATACCAAGCAGGGTGTCGAGTCTATCAGCAATGGCAACGGCCTGACCTGAGGGGGTCTGGGGTAGCTCATCTCCGGCAAAGCGCGGCATATAATGTTCATCGATGGCCTGAGCGACTTCAGATTCTTCCTTGTCATGTTGTGCATAATAGCGACCCATGATGCCCTGTAGTTCCGGGAATTCATGCACCATTTCAGTCATCAGGTCACACTTGGCTAACTCAGCGGTGCGTTGTACAGAGCGCTGATTGGCGCCGATCTTTTCAGCAATTAATCCGGCTAATGTTGCAACACGCTGGGTTTTATCATGGATGCTGCCCATCTGTTTCTGGAACAGTACGGTTTTGGTTGATTCGATATGGCTGGCCAGAGAGTGTTTACGATCCTGGTTCCAGAAAAATTCGGCATCGGCAAAGCGCGGACGAATCACGCGCTCATTGCCTTCAACCACCTTGCTCATGTCTTTGCTGGCGATGTTGGCAACGGTGATAAAGTGCGGTAACAAATTACCTTTTTGATCAACCAGGTGAAAATATTTTTGATGGGCCGACATGGTTGAAATTAATGCTTCCTGTGGGATATCCAGAAAACGAGCTTCGAAGTTGCCGAGTATGGCTACCGGCCATTCAACCATCGAGGTTACTTCGTTTAACAAATCAGTATCCAGTACAGCCCGGGCATTTTTCTGTACGGCAATTTTTTCGACCTGTTCAACAATCTTTTGTTTGCGTACTTCAAAGTCGACAATAACCTTGCCCTTGTCGAGTAATTTGTTCACGTAATCGGAAGCCTGTTTAAGTTTAATCGGGCCGGGATTATGAAAACGATGTCCATAACTATTAACCGAACTTTTTACACTTAATACTTCGGCATCAACCAGCTCTTTGCCTAGCAACAATACTAACCAGTGTACGGGTCGAACAAACTGCACATCGAGGTCGCCCCAGCGCATGCGTTTTGGGATCGGTAATTTAGCGAGTGCACGGTTAATCATATCAGGCAATAAAGCCTTTGTTTCAAGGCCTTTTTTCGACATTTTGTAAAAAAGCCAGGCACCCTTATCATTCTCAATTTTTTCGACATCGTTAATATCAATACCACAGGATTGAGCAAAACCTATAGCCGCTTTTGTGGGCTCACCGTTTTCATCAAATGCCGCCTGTAAAGGTGGACCGCGTCGATCGACTTCCTTATCGGCCTGTTGCGTTTCTAATCCGTTTACAATCAGCGCCAGGCGTCGAGGACTGGCAAATTCTTTCATGTCGCTAAAAGATAATTCAGCCTGCTTTAATTCAGCGGCGAAGTTATCCTTAAAGGCAGTAATCAGATTGAGTAAGGCCTTAGGAGGCAGCTCTTCGGTGCCGAGCTCAATTAATAGATCCTGTGGTTTACTCATCAGGCACCCCCTTTGTTTGTCGTACTGCATAAGGGGAAACCAAGCGCCTCACGTGAATCATAAAAGGCCTGTGCGATATTTCGTGACAAGTTGCGAATTCTCAAAATGTAATGCTGGCGTTCGGTGACCGAGATTGCGTGGCGCGCATCCAGCAGGTTAAAGGCATGCGAGGCGGTCATCACCTGTTCGTATGCCGGCAGCGGCAGATTAGCTTCGATCAGTGAATTACTTTCGCTTTCACAATGGTCAAAGGTATCAAATAATATTTTGGTGTTGGCCTTTTCAAAATTATAGGTCGATTGTTCGACTTCGTTTTGATGGAAGACGTCACGATAAGTGACCCGGCCTAACGGGCCATCGGCCCAAACCAGATCAAACAGACTTTCCTTGCCCTGTAGATACATTGCGATGCGCTCAAGTCCATAGGTTATTTCGCCGGTTACCGGTTTGCATTCGAGTCCACCCACCTGCTGGAAGTAGGTAAACTGAGTTACTTCCATGCCATTCAGCCATACTTCCCAGCCCAGTCCCCAGGCACCCAGGGTTGGTGACTCCCAGTTATCTTCAACAAACCGTATGTCATGCACCAATGGATCAATGCCCAGTGCACGCAGAGAATCGAGATACAATTCCTGTATGTTGAGCGGTGAAGGCTTGATGACGACCTGAAACTGGTAGTAATGCTGCAGACGGTTTGGATTTTCACCATATCGACCATCGGTCGGGCGTCTGCAGGGCTGCACATAGGCCGAACTCCATGGTTCCGGCCCAATTGAGCGTAGAAAGGTAGCCGGATGGAAGGTACCGGCCCCCATTTCCTTGTCATAGGGTTGCTGTAATACACAGCCTTGATCGGCCCAGTACTGCTGTAAAGCCAGAATTAGACCTTGAAATGTATGTGGTGATTGGCTCAAAATACCGTCCCAATATGTCAAAAGCGCTAAAACCGCGAATTATACCCTCATGTCACGTACCTGTAAGTGTTTTAAGCGTTTGTTGGGCCTCTTCGCGTTGTAAATACGATAACTCAAGCCATACTTTAAATGGACGACACTATATATAAGCCCTGAACAATCCGTCCCTGGATTGTCAGGGCCCGCAAAGCAAAAAATGTGATTTTTACTTTGCTCACAAAATCAATCGCTTAGTGCGATTGATTTTGGCAACCCCTCCGTGGGTTGCCGGAATCCCGACAACGGGTGAGCTGAAAGTCAAACTCGTTGGCGCAGTAAATGGATGGCACTATTAATATAAGCTCTGAACAATCCATCCCTGGATTGTCAGAGCCCGCAAAGCAAAAAATGTGATTTTTACTTTGCTCACAAAATCAATCGCTTAGTGCGATTGATTTTGGCAACCTCTCCGTGGGTTGCAGAAATCCCGACAACGGGTGAGCTGAAAGTCAAACTCGTTGGCGCAGTAAATGGATGGCACTATTAATATAAGCCCTGAACAATCCATCCCTGGATTGTTCAGGGCCAGTAAAGTAATTGTGTGATTTTTACTTTGCTCACAAAATCAATCGCTTAGTGCGATTGAATTTGGCAACCCCTCCGTGGGTTGCAGGAGTCCCGGATCGCGGGTGAACCGAACCCGTCGATGCAGTAGCAGGAGTAATTTATGTCGGATATTCCAGTGCAGGCGACCGCAACCGAACAATGGCGTAACCTGGTCAAAGAGGCGATAGACTACAATGGCGTCAATCTTGATGAAGAGCTAGAGAGTTATCTGGTGTTTTTGCTGATGCGCTACATGAAAGAAACCACGTTAACCTCAAAAGTGATGGCACTGGAATATATACGTGGCTTACAAAGCCCGGGTCCGCAACGTAATGAATGCATGCGTGATGTAGGTGACCAATGTTTACTCTTTTCGGGTCTTTATCCCGAGGTGGCTGAACGGCGGCAGGTTCGAATCAGTTATTATGTAAAAATGGGCCGTAGCGCATATGCCAGTTTATCGGGTTTCACCCAGTCTGCGATAGCGAATATGTACTCTCACCTGGCAGAGTCGTTTGTCTCATTAATGGATACTCTGCAGGCGATGCGCTGTATGAATGACAGCTCAATGCAGCTGCAACCATTGATGGCCTATGAATTGTGGCAGGATACCCGTAGCCAACAAGCTCGCAGAGTATTGCTTCCCCACGAGCAATATAACCATACGCCCTGTATAGGATCCGTTGTTGACGAAAAACCGATCAAACATTAATGGCTGAACAAACCGCAACCCACGGTCATAATTAGTTTGCCTCATGGACCGATTCACAGACTCACTGGGATTCTATAGTTTATACTGTAGTTAATTAAAAAATAGTTAGCTAAATAACCGACCTGTCCATGATCAAAACTTTATTTTATCTATCACTCTTTAGCAGTCTCTTTATAGGCCGTATAGGAATAATTTTGGCCGAGAGTGACAAACATAACGCATCACAGCTGGTAGAAGAGTTACTAAGCATAGAAAATAAACGCCTTAAATATAAAGGCAAATATGTTCCAGTACCCTACACACGCAAAAGATTGATAGAAGTTTTTGGTAAGCCCAGCCGTGAAATTTATAATACGGCCGGCACCGTGGTTATCTGGGATGAGCTGGGATTAACCTGTTATGGTTGTCATAAACAAAAAGAGATCCCGGAAGATTTTCAGTATATGACCGATGATGAGATTAAACAGTCTACTCGCCGGGACTATGTAGAATCAATTACCATTTTTGTCCGTCGTTATAACCCGTATCCGGAGCGGGAGAACAAATACTCACATGAACCGCAATCACCGTTCCCGGGTAAGATACTTCTCGATGGCGTTGAATTAGATGGCGTAGTGCTTTTTAACGAGTTTTTGGAACAACGTAAAGGTAAGCAAACCATACTCTTGCCTGAAAATAGTTTTAGTTTTTTTATTCGCTGTAAACCGCAGCCACATGAGATTACCTTGCATACGATACGTGACAAATACGATGATGACTTTATGAGCGTCTACAGTGTTAGTATTCGCAATATTGGCCAGTACTATAAGAGTTATAAATGTTTAGAAATATTTGAGGCACCCCAACCGATTAAGCCTGAGCCTGCATTTGATGAAATTTCTGACGAGGACCTCGCTGAGCAGGATGATGAAGATTAATAGTTTAAGCACGTATGATTTTATTGCGACCAGCTGCTTTTGCCTTATATAAGGCTGAATCTACCCGCTGTAAAAGCTTTTCAATGGTATCGCCCGATTTTATCATAGTAAACCCAAGACTAATGGTAAATTTAATGTCATGGCTATCTATCATATAGATATGTTTCTCGATCATAATTCGAATGCGTTCAACCAGGATTAATGCATTATCTGGTTTATCATCATTGATCAATAACAGGAATTCTTCACCACCGTAGCGCCCGAAGTAATCCTGTTGTCGAATGGCTGACTGAACGGTTTTACAAAATTGTTGCAGGACTTTATCTCCAACCAGGTGCCCGTATTGATCGTTTATAGATTTAAAATGATCAATGTCCAGCAGGACCAGGCTAAGTACATGACCAGCATCGCGTTGTATTTGCCCAAGTTGTTTGTGCAGGATATCAAGAATATAGGCACGACTTAATACACCGGTTAAGCTGTCATGCATCAACTGGTCAGCTAGAGAATCATTCTGGTGTTCAAGTTTTTCTACGGAGCTAGACAGAGAGTGCATGGTAGAATGAATATACGAATCAATAGCGAGTGATATATCTAACATAATTATTCTTGAAATGGTGACATAACAATCGGTTACCAGCTCGGGGTTTTCGCTCAAACTCGAATTCAGCACGGCTTTTTGTAAGAGGGTCTGAATTTGTAAAAAAGAGGCAATATATAAATTCAGTGGTAACTGAATGCGAGCATGGGCGATACCAATTCGCAGGCGATATTCAAAGTAATTTTTAGATTTAAATTCAACACCAAATCTGGCCAGGTATTCTGACTGAGTCCGTTTGAGGCGCACCAGCAATTCCTCGCTGGGCAGGAATTTCTTCATCTCAGACTGCTGTAGTAAAAATTCGTAGAATTTATCAATAATGGTATCGCTCTGAGACTGGAAAACCTCAACCGATAATATCTGGATCCGATGCTTGTCATGGTTGTCGAGCCCCATGAGTTCGATGCGTCGAGCAATTATTTTATGATTAAAGCCACACTTATGACACAGAGTGTATTCTGAGGATGTGGTAGTGGGCATGCGTTTAGTGGTCATACATATAGCTTCGGCAAGTCTGGGGTATTGGCTTAATGTTGTTGGCCTGCTATACAGAATTTTGTATACTTGCGACCCTTTTTATATCGACAGAAATCAATATTTCTTTATGGCTTCCGCAAACCTGAGAATACGCACCGATTTGATGCGGCATATCAGTGATTACATTGGTATGGCTGATTTGACGCAACAACAGGCGGCAAAGCTTTTTGGTGTGCCCCAGCCCAGGATCAGTGAAATTGTTCAGGGTAAAAATGAGCTGTTTACGGTTGATAAGCTGGTTAATTTGTTAGAGCGGGTTGGTCAAAAAGTGGAAATAAACTGTATCCAGAATGAGAATAAACCATGAGTAAGCAACGTAAGGCGGTCTCCTTAATCTCCGGTGGTCTGGATTCTATGCTAGCTACCCGGGCCATTATGGATCAGGGTATTCACGTCGAAGGCATCAATTTTTTTACCGGATTTTGTGTAGAAGGACACACGCATGCGATACGCAAAAAAGACAAGGCAAAACCAAAACGTAACAATGCTTTATGGGTCGCAGAGCAATTAGGAATTAAATTACACATTGTTGATGTGATCGAACCCTATAAAGATGTGCTGCTTAATCCTAAACACGGTTATGGTGCCAATATGAATCCATGCTTGGACTGTAAATGTTTTATGGTTGGTAAGGCGCTAGAATGGATTAAAGAAAACGATTTTGATTTTATTATTACCGGTGAAGTTGTTGGGCAACGTCCCAAGTCGCAACGTGCTGAGACCATGCCGATAATCCAGAAAGAATCCGGTGCCGGTGATTTATTAGTTCGTCCCTTATGTGCTAAAAAATTACCGCCTACCCTGCCTGAGCGTGAAGGCTGGCTGGATCGGGAAAAATTATTTGAATTTAGCGGGCGAACCCGTAAACCGCAAATGGCATTGGCCGAAGAATATGATTTTAAGGATTATGCAACGCCCGCTGGAGGGTGTTGTTTTCTGACCGATGAAGTTTACTCACGTAAGCTGGTCGACATGTGGCAGGCACGCTCGGATCGTGATTACGAGCTGGATGATATTATGCTGCTAAAAGTCGGTCGTCATATCCGCCCTCGCCCGCACTTTAAGTTAATCGTCGGACGAGAAGAAGGCGAGAATAAATTTCTGGAAGGTTATCGAAAAATATTTACCTATCTGCGCAGTACCAGCCATACCGGACCGTTAGTGTTGATTGACGGTAAGTTAGTAGATGATGATCTGGCATTAGCTGCACAAATTACGGCTCGTTTTGGTGGTGGTAAAACCGCAGAGCAAGTTGACATTGAGGTTATTTTCACAGATGGGACGAGAAAAGCGTTATCGGTAAGTCCAATTGCTCCGGCAAAAATGGATCCGACATGGTATATATAACTTAATGTATAAATAGCCGAATCTTTTGAAGGAATAATAAAATTTTTATAAAATGGACATTGTTGTTAGCGAGCATACTCTATTTGGTGAGTGGTACGGTGTACGCGAAGGTACAGACCATCACTATTCAACATGGCGGCCTGCAACGATCTTTTATTTTATTTATTCCTCATACCATCGATACCAACTTGAAATCATCGGTTGTGTTTAATTTTCATGGCGGCGGCGGGCGAGCCGAAGCTTATCGAGCCTATACCAAAATGGATGCAACCGCTGAGAGATATAAGTTTGTCGTTGTTTATCCAGATGGAACTGGTCGTTATAAAAATCGTTTACTTACCTGGAACGCAGGCAGCTGTTGTGCCTACGCAAATAAAAACAAGATCGATGATGTTGGGTTTGTGCGTAAAATAATTAAGCAGCTTCCAAAATATGTAAAAATTGATAAGACGCGAATTTATGCCACCGGTTTTTCTAACGGGGGCATGATGAGTTATCGTTTGGCTCTGGAATTATCGGATAAAATCGCGGCGATTGCCTCGGTTGCTGGCAATATGCATGTCGAGGAGTTTAACCCCCGCCGGGCGTTTCCGATTATGCATATCCACAGCGTTGACGATCCGCGTGCGCTTTATCATGGCGGGCTGGGCCCTAAGTTCCCATTTACGAATTATCGAGTTGAACATCGTGATGTGCAGGAAGTAATGGATTTATGGTCGGAAAACAATGGTTGTCAAAAAGGTCCCTACCTGTATAAGAACCTGGAATTTAAAACAGATAAAGGCACACAACGTGCTGAAAAATGGGCGTACACGTCCTGTATTGGTCGGGCGCGCGTGGTGCACTGGAAATTAAGTGAAGTTGGTCATGTCTGGCCTGGCGGAAAGCAGGATGTGATGACCGATCTGCTCGGGCCGAGTACCCGGCTAATCAATGCGAATGAAATTATATGGAAATTTTTTTCACAATATCGTTTACCCAATAAAAGAAAAAAATCGCATTAACTATGTTTACCCTTGATGCTAAGCGCCTGCTATGTCCAATGCCCGTAATTCGCACTCAGGACCGGATTAAAGAACTTAACGCTGGCGATCAATTAACGGTAATATGTACCGATCCGGGGGCGTTAAACGATATTCCGGCATGGTGCCGCATCAATGGTCACAAAGTAATAGATACACAACAAACGGATGATGAAGTTACCATTATCATTGAGGTAGGCCGTGAGTCATAGTCATTCTCAGTTAGGACACAGTCGCGAGTTGCGTTATAAAGAAGTGCGACGTGTGACCCTGATTGGTTCGGCGGTCGATCTTTCATTAGGTGCTGCCAAGATTGTGGGGGGCTACGTGGCCACATCGCAGGCCTTGATTGCGGACGGCGTGCATTCGCTCTCCGATCTGGCGACCGACATAATCGTACTGTATGCAGCCAAACATTCTCATCGTGAAGCAGATGAAGAACATCCCTATGGCCATGGCAGAATTGAAACGTTAGCTACCGTGGTGCTAGGCGTGGCCCTGGTACTGGTATCTATCGGAATCGGAATCGATGCTGTTGACAGATTATTCAATGTCGAGCGCTTGATGCAGCCAACGGTATTAGCGCTATACATTGCGTTGGTTTCGGTCATTGCCAAAGAGTTTATCTATCACTTTTCAATGCGCATCGCGCGCAAGTATCGATCGGAAATGTTAAAGGCTAATGCATGGCATTCACGAACCGATGCGATATCTTCCATCATCGTTGTCATCGGCGTGATTGGAAGCATGGCCGGATTAAATTATCTGGATGCCATTGCCGCAGTCGGTGTGGCGATGATGATTGCTAAGATAGGCTGGGATCTGACCTTTCAAAGTTTGCGTGAGTTAATCGATACCGGCCTGGATCCTGAACGAGTTGAACTCATTCGTAATACCATTATGGATGTGAATGGTGTACAGGCACTGCATGTATTGCGCACTCGCCGTATGGGCGGTGAGGCATTAGTGGATGTGCATATCCAGGTGAGTCCTAATTTAAGTGTTTCTGAAGGCCATCACATTAGCGAGCAGGTTCGTGATCAGCTCGTGCGAGGAATTGATGAAGTCTCGGATGTGATGGTTCATATTGACCCCGAGGATGATGAGCAAGTGGCTTCATCAGTAGGTCTGCCATTACGCCGAGATGTCCTCAAGCAGCTGAAGGCCGGCTGGTCGGCGATTGAGGGCGCCAGCCTTATTCGGGATGAGGATATTACCCTGCATTATCTGGCCGGAAAGATACGAATAGATCTGGTATTACCGCTCACCTTGTTGGAAAATGGGCCGCTTGCGACCCGCGACAGAATAATGAGCCAGTTCGATCGGCTCGTGACGGAATTGCCCGATATTGATGAAATAATCGTCTATTATCGCTGATGATCAAATCGGTGCATGCCGTTCTATAACGCACAATAATAGTGCGCCCGGGACGCCAAAACTTATATTTAGCTAACTATTTCAAGTACTTAGCCTGTGGCATAGTTTGTGCACTTTAATATCGCACAAAGCTTTCCGCAGCCTCGTGCTGAGGTACATAATTAACCGTCAAAATTTGGAGGAGACCAAATGTCTAGCGACGTATTAAAAATGATAAAGGACAACAACACCAAGTTTGTTGACTTCCGGTTCACCGATACCATTGGTAAAGAACAACACGTATCGGTTCCTGTTTCACAGGTAAATGAAGACATGTTCAAAGATGGCAAGCCGTTTGATGGTTCGTCTATTGCTGGCTGGAAAGGCATTGAGCAGTCCGATATGTTACTTATGCCCGATCCAGCAACTGCGATTATGGATCCGTTCACCGATGAGCCTACCCTGATTTTGACCTGTGATGTCATAGAGCCAAACACGATGGAAGGTTATGAGCGTGACCCACGCTCCATTGCCAAACGTGCGGAAGCCTATTTGCAATCAACCGGCATTGCGGATACTTGTTACTTTGGCCCAGAACCTGAATTCTTTATTCTTGATGACGTTCGCTGGGGTGCCACCATGAGTGGTTCATTTGTTAAGGTCGATTCAGAAGAAGCCGAATGGAACTCAGAAAAAGTATTTGAAGAAGGCAACATCGGTCACCGTCCTGGCGTTAAAGGTGGTTACTTCCCGGTTCCTCCCGTTGATTCACTGCACGACATTCGTTCTGCCATGTGTTTAGCATTGGAAGAAATGGGTGTTGAAGTTGAAGTGCATCACCACGAAGTGGCAACGGCCGGTCAATGTGAAATCGGTACCATGTTTAATACCCTGGTTACCCGCGCAGACTGGAACCAACGCCTGAAATACGTGGTTCAAAACGTGGCTCATGCCTACGGTAAAACAGCTACGTTTATGCCCAAGCCAATTGTCGGTGATAACGGTTCAGGTATGCATTGTCACCAGTCATTAGCAAAAGACGGCAACAACATCTTTGCCGGTGACGGTTATGCCGGTTTATCTGAAACTGCCCTGTTCTATATTGGTGGTATCATCAAACACGCGCAGGCTCTGAACGCTTTAACTAATGCATCAACAAACTCGTACAAACGTCTTGTTCCAGGCTTTGAAGCACCGGTATTATTAGCGTACTCCGCTCGTAACCGTTCGGCCTCTATTCGTATTCCTTATGTTGCGAATCCAAAAGGACGTCGTATCGAAGTTCGTTTCCCTGATCCAACGGCTAACTCCTATCTTGCCTTCGCTGGCATGATGATGGCGGGTCTTGATGGTATTCAGAACAAGATTCATCCTGGTGATGCGATGGACAAGAACTTATATGACCTGCCACCTGAAGAACTGGCGGATATTCCAACCGTATGCAGCTCATTTGAGCAGGCATTAGAGGCGATGAGCGCTGATCGCGGATTCCTGACGGCCGGTGGAGTATTTACTGATGATGTAATTGATGCTTATATTGGACTTAAGATGGAAGATGTCACGCGCATGCGCATGACCACGCATCCGATTGAGTTTGATATGTATTACAGCCTGTAATACAGCGTCAGCAAAGTTGCACATTAACGCCCCTTTCGAGGGGCGTTTTTTATGCGCGATGAAAACATCCGAAAATTTATTGATTACAATAGAATAGCTATCGCGAAAGCGACTAGTATTAACGGTAGAACATTGTGCAGTATGTGGTCGCGCATTCGTTTATAGCAATCAGCGGGGGTGATTTCAGCCCGCTATTGAGGGTTACCGTGATATTGTCGAATCCATAATATAATTTTAAGTGGAAAAGCCAGCCAAACAACCACTAACTTATTGATAATAGTGTTATTATATAGTGGGTGTTTACTTCAAGGCAGATGAAGGGGTTAATTTAATTTTCTATAGGCGGGTATGTTTTTTGAACCGCTTTAGTCATGTTTGCGACCAATCTGTGATGAAAACATAAATTTGATTACATGAGGTTATCCTATGGGCAGGAATATCTATCAAGTACTTATCATTAGCGGAATTCTAGTTAATGGTGGTTATGCATTTGCAGACAGTAAGATTAAATCCGTGAATCTAGCGAAAGATGGTATCTATCTTAATGATGCCCAAGTGCATGTTAAACCTGTTAATGGTAAATATGGCCAGCCGACAAAACAGACGGTTTCTTATCATGTAAAAATGAAAGCAGCGTGCCATAATGAAAATATCATAAAGAAAGCAGATGTTTATTTTGGAAAGGTCAGTATCACCAAGAAAAGCATTGAAGCCAATTCGAATTATTCCAAACCGGCCAATTTAGGCGCTAAAAAATCGTCTTTATGGGTTGGGGTCACTCTGAATGTGCCTTTAAGCAAGCTGGGTGTCAATCCAGTGAATGCCTGTAAAAATTTGATGAACCAGAAATTATCTCAAGGTGTTTCAGCGTCTCAATTTCTTGCATCAAGCCATGTCATCAATAAAAATGTTACCTTGACGGCTGTTGCCGGCTGTGGAAAATTTTATAAGGCAGGTAAAGACCAGTACAAGAAAGCGACACTTCCAGCCAAGTTAGAAATAATTTGTAAGGCGGGCACAACTCAAGGCATCGGCGGAATTCTTGCACCAAAACCGAAGCCACCCTTTCAAAATATTAAAGCGAAAAGTCTTGTTACTGGTTTAACCTTTGCCCCGGTCAAAAAGCATTACACGGGATTATGCCCTAAAGCTCTTAAGTTTAAGGGTAGTATTACAATGAGCGGTCCAGGCACAGCAAAATATCGCATTGCGTTTCCAGGCATAGCACAGACCGGCTGGAAATTATTAAAGTTCAATAAAGCGGGTACACGTAATATTCAGGTAGCGGTATTTTCTGCCAAGCAAACTTTTAAACAGGCTTCAGCAACATTAGAAGTCAAATCACCTAACGTGAAAAAAGCATACGCAAAATTTAAAGTTACCTGTGTAAACGTAGAGTTGCCTGCATCAAATATTCAGGCTCCTGGTGCTCCAAAACGATTACCTAAAAGGCAGCTGTCTAATTAAAGCCGTATCTCCGATAAAGCTTTGTATGAGATAAAAAAGTTGGTTTACAGGCATAATAAATGGGCAGGATTCGCACCGGCAAAGCGAGGTTTGCTGCCTGGTTGAAGAATATCCATACAGTTTGTCGGCATAGCCAAATATAACCATTTTATAATATGCTCTTCAAGGTTCAGATGTATCTGCTATATAAGTATATTTTTTGTAGCGGCAATGATTCTTTTGCTACACTATTAAATTAACCACCAGCAAGGGGACATTCGTGGTCAAACCCGGAGATTTCTACGTCAGTATTGTCGATTTATTTGCCATTTTATTGCCAGGTGCGGTTGCCGCGGCTTTACTGTTAGCGGCCGTTGGTAACGATATTCCTGGTGAAATTATTAGCTTACCAGATAGTACCTTTGGTCTATGGGTCGCTTTTATCATTGCCGCCTATTTGATTGGCCATGTCATTTTTCTATTGGGTTCTTTTTTAGATGGGCGATTTGAGAGCTTACGCAAATGGCGGCTTGAACAAGGAGCCATATCGGCTGTTGATAATGATCAACTCTACTTTGCAGTGCAGATATTAAAAAATAAAATTTTTGATGATGAATTAACCCCGGCGCCGTTAAATAATTTCCAATGGGTAAAGTCGGTGTTAGTGCAAGAAAAGCCAAATGCCATTGCAGAAGTGAACCGTCTTGAGGCGGATTCTAAATTTTTTCGAAGCCTGAGCGTGATATCATTTTTGTCAATATTTTTAATTGGCTTTAATACTAACGATTTGATTGGAATAATCTTGATCGTGATAACAATAATGTGCTTTTTGCGTTACTATGAACGACGGCTTAAAAGTAACACCCTCGCCTACCTTCATTTGTTAACTTTCTATCGCTTGAATGGACTCACCAATCTACAGATGTGAGAAACAAATTGTTATAACAATAGCACTATAATTATTGCGTAAGTTAACCGTTCAAAATAATTAGTTATAATCCCACTGATATTAGGTAGACAAAATAATTTCACGTCTACGTGAAGGTAACTCTTGAATATCATTACCGAATTCGCCCTGTCCTAATACTTATGACAGAGGTGTAGAATATTTTTATCAAAAAGATTACGAACATTTATGTTAAATTGCCTTTGGTGAATGGTGCGATAATTAAAATTAATCCGTGTTAAAAGCAAATTACAATATTAAAAACCTATTAAGAATAGGTATAAATATATTTTGATAAAAAGTAAAACACAATGTTCGTATTAAATGGAATTTAGTTTAACGCTATTAAATATTGTGGCGATGTTTCTTGCCATGGTCGCGCTTGCCGTTGTTCCCGATTCAAGCACCATTACGGTTGTCGCCCGTTCAATGTCTTCGGGTATAAAACATGCCTTAATTATTATTGCTGGTATTGCGGCAGGCGATTATATTTTTATCATCATTGCCATTTACGGCCTGGCAAGTTTGGCTGGGACAATGGGCGCTTATTTTGAAGTAATAAAATACCTGGCTGGCGGCTATTTGATCGTGCTGGGTGGTTTATTATGGAAATCAAAACCACAACAAGTTGAACTCAAAGATATTACTGAAGTATCGTGGTTATCTAATTTCTTAACAGGATTTTTTATCACCCTGGGCGACCCCAAGGCGATAATATTTTATATGAGTTTTTTAAATGCCTTTCTGGATGTAAAGAAGGCAACGGTATTTGATACGATGACGATTATGTTATTGGTGACAATCGTATTATTTGGCGTAAAATTAGGGTATGCGTATATGGGTGTTAAAGCAAAGTTACTGTTTGATAGCCAAACAGCAAAGCAAAGAATCAATATATTCGCAGGCAGTGTCATGATGGTCACAGGGTTTTATCTAATTATCAAAATCTAACGTCATGCGATGGTTTTTCTGTATTATCCGTAATGATGTATTGTTTCTATTTAATAAGGTTTGAGTACTGATTATGCTGATTGACAAGATCAAAAACAGAGAGAGTGGGATAGTTGTTTACGGTATCACACCGCCCAAACACGACACCAGTCCGGAAAAAATACTGGAAATATCTTCTCGCCAGATGCAACGGCTTGAATCACTAAACGTCGACGGTCTGATTTTATATGATATTCAGGATGAGAAATCGCGAACCGCTGAACAGCGTCCATTTCCCTATATGGCAACGATGGACGCATATGCCTATAGTGAACAGTACCTTGAAGCGCTGGATATACCTAAGATCATCTATCGGGCGGTCGGTAAATACAGCAAACAGGAGCTGGAAACTTTTTTGCTGAGCGCGTCAAAAAGTAATAATCTCACGGTATTTGTTGGAGCCGCCTCTAAATCGCAGGCTGTATCCCTTTCAATAAAAGAAGCATATGAACTAAAATTACAGGTAAATAAAGAGCTATTACTTGGTGGCGTAACGATCCCCGAGCGGCACCAGAGTAAAGGCGATGAGCACATTCGTGTGTTTAATAAAATTGCCCGGGGCTGTCAGTTTTTTGTATCGCAGGGCGTGTACGATGTCAACGCTTCAAAGAACTTCCTGTCTGAATATTTCTATTATGGGCAGGAACATAATATTCCACTGGTGCCAATCTTATTTACCCTGACTCCCTGTGGATCCATCAAGACCCTGCAGTTTATGAAGTGGTTGGGTATTAGTTTTCCAAAATGGCTTGAAAATGAAATGATTCATTCACATGACATACTTGAAAAATCCATACATGCATCAGAACAAAACTGGCTGGAACTAAAAGAGTTTGCCGATGAAAAAAATATACCGATTGGATGTAACATTGAAAGTGTCGCGATTCGTAAAGTTGAGGTAGATGCTTCAATTGAGTTATTACGTCGAGTGAGTTAAGTGAGTTAATAGCCAGACCTGATAATTAAAGATGATCCCATGTGAGCGAAGAAAAATGATAAAAACGACATAATTATGAATCATAATGAGTTTGTGATCGGACAGGAATTTAAATGCGCTGAGCGAAGATGGCGCTGTACGGATATTGGTTGCAGAGTGATCGTAGCGATTCCGGTCGATTATGCGGAAATAAGTACGTTCTCAGAAAATAAAACACAAAAAGAAAGACGGGTATTAACTGAAAAAGATTTATCTGGCCCACCCTACTGGTTAGCAGAAAGCGTGTTTGACGAAGATGACATAATTTCATGTGAATTACTTACCCAGACCGATTAGTTATTATCACTTCTAAAACGGTTTATTAGATTAACTGGATAGCGATATTGCTAAAGCAGATCACAGGTTATCATCAGGATGAAGAACAGGACTGGGTCGCCGAACTCGAATGCGGCCACAATCAACACGTGCGACATAACCCGCCGTGGACAAACCGTCCCTGGGTTGTCACATCAGGTGGTCGGGCCAGTAAGGTGGGCTCAAAACTAAATTGTGTTAAATGTGATCGAGGCGAGCCGCAAGACAGGTAACTCAGTAAATGTATTTCGCAATTCATGCTATCCAGCTTCTCGGTTGCTGTTGTACGTAATATCTGAGCTTTGTTGAGCCAAAATACCATAAAATAATAGAGTCTATCCTTGTAATTGTCTAATAATTACTCATAAAGTAACGATTTCAAGCTGTTTTGGCTATAAGTTAAAGATTTTTCACCATTATCCGAATTCATGTGTAGTAGGTAGCCTCACCGTAATGTTGGGCAGGATGCGCAGGTGATCATGGATGATCGCAACTTAAACTTATGGTTTACCGTCCGATTCACCACGCGACTTGCTGGTCCTTATTCTGACAGGAGGTCAGCATCTTTACTTTATTTAAGAAACATAACTCCGCTAATCGATTTGTTGGGCTTGGGCTTAACAGTAACGGTATTGGCCTGGCACATCTTTCAAAAAGTGGTGACTCGTTTGTGCTGGAAGATGTTGATTTTACGGATGGCCGTGAGATTAATGAGCTGGATAATGCCTTACATGACTGGGTTGACCAGTATGATCTAAAACAACTCAGCACTAATTTTGTATTAGCTGCAGACGAAGCAAATATTATGCTTACCGAGGCACCGGAAGTTACCGACTCTGAATTGCAGCAGGCAATGCGGTGGAAACTGAAAGCTAACTCCGAGATTAATATAAAAGACTCTGTTATCGATTGTATATCTATTCCAGGCCAACGAGAGCGTGGGCGTCAGGCAATGGCCTATGTAGTTACGGCTAGTACAGATTTATTGAAGTCTTATGTTCGAATAGTAGAAAAAAGTCAGCTAAACCTGAAAAGTATTGATATCAATGCACTGGCGCTGAGGAATATTGCTCATTTGTTACCTGAAGATAAATACGGAGTTGCATTTTTACAATTAGATCCGAATTCAGGACTATTGTCATTGTCGCGAGAAGGGAGTTTATTCCTGGCGCGTGACATAGATGTAGGTTACCAGCAGATTGTGTCGATGGGGTCGTCAAAGAATACAAGCCTGAAAATAGAGGATTCCGTTGGGATGCAGGCGAGCCTGGAGAATATTGTGCTTGAGGTGCAACGATCACTTGATTATTACGAGCGATATTTTGCCCAGACGCCGATTCAGACATTGGTTCTTGCCCCGTTGCCAGCTGAGGTGCCCGGTGTGGTGGAATATATATCAGGCCAACTCGGGGTTAATGTGTATGAGCTGGATTTGAATAACATTCTAACAATGAAAAACAGGAAACTGGAACGAGGATTGCAAACAAAGTATTTACCCGCTATTGGAGCGGCACTCAGATTTAGTTATACGGGTACTTAGGCCAAAGAAAATGCAACAGGTTAACCTTCTTCAATCAAGCTTTAGATCCACGCATCATCGATGGACGGTGCAACATGCCGGATATCTCATGGTGGCGTCGGTAGCCGTGTTGACAGTAATAACGATTATCCAATGGTGGCTACTAAGTAATAAAGAAGATGAAGTACTGTTTAGCCAGAAAAATAAAGGCGATATCTTAATCTCAATAAAAAAAATTAGTGCCGAGATATCAAGAATTAGTGATGATTCAGAATTAAAAAAGAAACTGGTTACCAAAGAGGCTGAGCTAGCGAATAAGAATAATATATTACACGTGTTATCGGGTCAGCGTTTTGGTAATACAAAAGGTTTTGCGTCCCACCTGGCGGGGTTGTCGCGCCAGCACGTAGAAGGTATGTGGCTAACCAATTTAAGTATTCATCACGGTGGGAAAAAATTGAATCTACAGGGCAGCACGTTTAGCCCGGAACATGTACCCAGATATATTTTAAATTTGAGTAATGAACCCAGTTTTGAAGGAGTAGAATTTAAAACATTTTTATTAGAGCGAAATATTGAGAACAACAGAATAGATTTTGATATTCGCTCAAGCCAGAAAGAGACCGGCTAATGCACGAATTAGCCCTAAAATATAAGGAAAAATATGAAGATCTAAATTATCGCGAGCAAATCCTGGTTTTGCTTGGGTTACTAGTGTTATTGGGTCTGTTGTGGTTTCTATTTATCTATGAGCCCCTGTTTTTAAAAACGAAATCTGCAAGTTCGAGTTTAGTACCGCTTAAGACGGATATAGCGAAACTGGTTGCGCAGAAAAGACAGTTGGAAATCAGGCGTGATACCGATCCACATCTTGACATTAAACAACGAATTTCCCTCGTCACGAGTCAGCTGGAAAAAATAAATACTGATCTAGATGGTAAGTTTCATGGGCTTATTACACCAAAGAAAATGGCACGTGTACTGGAATCGGTATTAAGACAACAAAGTGCTCTAAAATTATTAAGTGTAAAGAGCCTGCACTCTGAACCTCTGATTAAATTAACTGAAAACAGTGGCGAGGTGGTTAGTAGTGATGAGACGAATAAAGTCGAGGTATACCAACATGGCTTGCAGATCGAGTTTGAAGGAAATTACCTTTCTGCTCTCAAATATTTAAAGTTACTGGAGTCTTTGCCATGGCAATTTTACTGGGACGCAGTCGTTCTGGAAGTAACGGATTACCCTAAGGCACGTATTATTATTACCGTACATACTCTAAGTCTGCGTGATTACTGGATCGGTGTTTGAGATGCTGTCCGTCAAAAAGGCATATTTTTTCCGCTATATCACCCTTATAACGGCATTATTTTGTCATATCAGTGCCTTTGCCGGGGCGCTTGTTGACCCTACGCGACCACCCAGTCACCAGTTAGCCACTAAATCAACTGTTGGCATAAAAGCTGCACCTAAATGGGTACTGTCATCGACACTGATCGCACCGGCCCGCCGGCTTGCGACGATAAATGGTAAAACGGTCAGTATTGGTCAGCAAGTGGGTACGGCCAGGGTGGTTTCAATCGATCCCTCTCAGGTAGCCATAATAGAAGGGAATAAAAAAATTGTTTTGTACTTATTACCCGGTGGTATTAAGAGGACTCACTAATCCATGAAGATTTGGCTTAAATTAACCATCTTCTATGGCCTGGTACCTGTAGTGTTGCTAGCCTGTAGTTCTTCTGGACCTAAAGATTATCGAACTACCGATGCAATAAATACTGCGCTTGAAAGCAGTATCAGTTCAAATCAAATTCTTGAATCACAGATTGTACCGGATAAAATTAATCAGGCTTTGCTACCGGGTATACAATTAGATTTGCCTGGACAGACTGGTATTGATGTTGAGCCACGGTTTGACATCAAGGTAAACCAGACTTCAGCGCGGCAGTTCTTTATCGGTCTGGTTGAGGGTACATCGCATAACATGGTTGTGCACCCGAAAGTTAAAGGTAAAATTACGCTGGATCTCAAGAACGTCAGTGTAAAAGATGTTATGGAGGTGACACGGGATATTTATGGGTTTGACTATGAGCTAACTCGTACGGCTTATCATGTATTCCCTGATGCAATTCGAAGTAAAATATTTAAACTGGATTATCTTGCTATAAAGCGGGCCGGGCAATCAAAGGTTAGAGTGAGTTCAGGCCAGGTTTCGCAAAAATCAGGCAACAGAAATAGAAGCAACAATAACAACTCTTTTTCATCGGGTAATAATAATTCGAACGATTCGATACGTGATACGATTCCATCAAGCAGTATTAAGACTTCCAGTGAGTCGGATTTCTGGTCTGAGTTAAGATTCTCCTTACATGCAATTATTGGTAAAGGCGAAGGCCGTAATGTTGTTGTGAGTCCGCATTCGGGCGTGATTGTGGTGCGCGCGATGCCAGCAGAGTTGCGATCTATCGATCGCTATTTGAAGACAACTCAGGAAAGAATGCATAGGCAGGTTTTACTTGAGGCACGCGTTATCGAGGTATCTCTCTCCGACGGATTCCAGAGTGGAATTAATTGGGCAGCGTTAAAGCAAACCCCAAATAGCTCCGGTGTGCTTGCGCAAACCGGGATCGCTACTCCCTACGAGGCTGACACCGGGATTATTGGTGGCGGCGGTGAGTTAAATCCTGGTGCACTGTTTAATACGGCATTCGGTGGTATTTTTACTGCTGCGTTTAATATCAAAGGTAATTTTGCTGCCTTTATAGAACTACTGCAAACCCAGGGCGATGTACAGGTACTGTCCAGCCCGCAGGTGTCAACCCTGAATAATCAAAAGGCTGTGATTAAGGTCGGTACAGATGAATTCTTTATCACTGATATCAATACCAACACAAATATCAGTAGCGCAACCAGCAATACTCAGAATAATGTTGAATTAACGCCTTTCTTCTCAGGTGTAGCACTGGATGTGATTCCACAAATAAGTGATGACAATTCGATTACCTTACACATACATCCCACAGTGGTAACTGTTACCGAAGAGGTGAAAGATATCTCACTATCAGAAGAACAAACTTTAAGTGTGCCGTTAGCGGTAAGTTCAGTGCGTGAGTCCGATTCCATTATTCGAGCGCAGAGCGGTCAGGTCGTGATCATCGGTGGCCTGATGAAAAATAAAACGACAGAGACGGAGCAGTCCGTACCGTTCCTTGGCGATATACCGATAATTGGTAGCTTGTTCAAGCACACCAGGGAATTAACGGTTAAAAGTGAGCTGGTTATTTTATTAAAACCAACAGTGATTGAGACGTCACAACAATGGGCGCAAGGTATAAAGCGCAGCCAGAAAAATATTCGAAATATATTACGACGAACCGAAGCCGTAGAATAATAGTATGTATCAGAAATATTTTGGTCTGAAAGAAATGCCCTTCACTCTATCGCCCGATACGAGTTATTTTTTTGCCTATGGACATTACGCAAACGCACTGAATACGTTATTAGTTGCGTTGCGTACTGGCGAAGGATTTATCAAGGTGTCTGGAGAAGTGGGTACAGGTAAAACACTCTTGTGTAGAAAATTAATGCGCTCGTTAGGGGATCGGTTTGAATTAGTGTATATCCCGAATCCACAATTATCATCTTATGGATTACAGGTAGCCGTTGCCGAAGAGCTGGGTCTTAAGATCACTCGCTATGTACACCGCTTAAACAAGATGATTACCGATCGTTTATTAGAGCTGGCAAAACAGGGCAGACGCGTAGTTCTATGTATTGATGAAGCACAGGCGATGCCCGAGGAAACAATGGAATCGCTGCGGCTTTTAACGAATCTGGAGACTGAGAAATCTAAATTACTGCACGTTGTATTATTTGGTCAACCGGAATTAGATGAGTTACTGAGTAAAAAATCAGTTCGCCAGTTAAAGCAACGAATTACTTTTTCATACCAGTTACAACCATTGGAGCGGGTTGGTATGGATGCCTATATCATGCATCGTCTGGTGGTCGCAGGCTTTATTCATGGTAATATTTTCGAGCCCAGGGCATTAGATCGTTTATTTAAGGCCAGCAAGGGTATCCCACGATTGATTAATGTTTTATGCCATAAGTCGTTAATGGTTACCTTTGGGCAGGGTGGCCGGGTTATCACTGAAGAAAATGTTCAGCTTGCGATTAGTGATACCGAAGATACGCAATTAAAATCGACCAGGGTAGCCTGGTGGCGTCGGTTGGTTGCCAGTTTTGCCGCGGTTACGATCATAGCCTCGGTATCAGGTTATATTGGAATTGTGAGTTAGTCATGAGCTTGATCAACAAGGTGTTAACCGATCTTGATCAGCGCCATGCAGTGAATGGCGACTCGAATTCAAATGTAGAAAATGAATCGCCCTTGAGGGGGCTGCCTTTCTCAGCTGTACCACAAAGCAAAAATAACAGGTCTCGCTATATACTGACAGGTGCTTTGATTGTCGTATTAGTGATCAGCGTTGGTGTGGGTTTATTCTTTTACGATTTGTCTTCGAATGTAAATGTGGTTAGTAATGTAACGGAATCTGCGCCGCAAGATTCCCCGCGCGTCATTAATAAGCCTGTAGCTACAAAGATTCCCATAAACAGGGCACCCGTTGCTAAGGTAGAACAGGCTGTTGTGATAAAACAGCCACAACCCAAAGTGGTAATAAAACCTGACCGTCAAGTTACTAAACGTTCACCTGTGCGTATTGTTAAAAGCAAACCAAACAAAACGGTACTGGCCGTGGTTGAACGAGAGCCTAAATCAGGATTTAATAAAAGCACGGTACCATTACGCTCGGAACAGCGAGCCGAGGTGGCGTATCAATCAGCGTATGAGCAGTTACAGGCTGGAAATCAACAAAAAGCCGAGCGGTCATTACGGCAAGCCCTGGCATTAGAGCCCGGCCATATTAAGTCACGAGAATTATTGTCCGGGGTCTACATAAGGCAGGGCCGTTGGGTTGAGGTGAGTGAATTATTACGAAATGGTTTGCTGCTGTCACCCGGGCATCGAACATTTAGTAAACTTTATGCTCGGGCCCTGATGCAGTTACAACAGGATCAACGTGCAATTGCTGTATTAACACAGCATGCACCGCCGATTAAAAGTGATCCAGACTATTATGCGTTACTGGCAGCCCTGTATCAGCGCCAGAAAGAGCATGCCTCTGCAGTACAAACGTATCAGAATATTGTAAAGATCCAGCCAGAAAATGGAGTATGGTGGGTTGGCTTAGGCATTTCTCTGGAGGCACTAGGTAAATCGAAACAGGCTAGTCACGCTTACTTTCAAGCTCGTAAAAGTGGTAATTTGCTAAACGAGATCGCGCACTTCACTAATAATCGTCTCGCCGCACTTGCAGAGATCGGTTATCCCGCAAATTAAGAACTTCATAGATACGAACCTGCTATTATTCTGGTTATGCACTATAATAGTGCAGTTCTAAGTCGTATTATCAGACATGCACTGTTATGGTGTGTATAGCGAGTATGCATTTTTGGCTTGCTGGCTTAAATGTTATCTAATCTATTGATTATATTGAATTTATATTAGATTCATTCACCTCAGTTCTGGCTGATTTTTACCCACAAACTTGGTTTAATACTTGCTAAATAAGAGGTCATGGCAGCTGTTCCTAACACATTCACCGAGATGCATCAGCGCATATTAGATAATATCAATACGGCGGTAATGCTCTTTAAGGCCGACCTGACCTTAATATATGCGAATCCGGCGGCAGAGATGTTGCTGGGTGCGAGCATGCATCGCCTGGTGGGTTTAAATTTTGATGATCTAATCAGCGCCAAAGAACCCATCAAAGAACAAGTTGCCAACGCAGTAGAAACCACTCACCCATTTTCACGCCATGAACAGGCCATCAGCCTGATGCGCGAGAAAGAAGTGACGGTTGATTTTACCGTTAATATTCTTCTCTCGGCTTTTACTGAAAAAGAAATCCTGTTCGAAATGTTTCCGATAGATCGCCTGCGCCGAATTTTACGCGACGATGCGATCTTGTCACAACAGGACACCACCCAGGATTTATTACGAGGTCTTGCGCATGAGATAAAAAATCCATTGAGTGGCTTGCGCGGTGCAGCGCAATTATTAGAGCGTGAGCTACATAGCGAAGATCAAAAAGAATATACCCGGGTAATTATCGGTGAAGCGGATCGATTGCAAAAGCTGGTGAACCGATTGTTAGGTCCTAGCGGTATGCCAAATTTTGTTGAATTAAATATTCATGAGGTACTTGAATACGTAGTTAATATTGCTTTTAAAAACAAAGACGGTATTAATTTTTCGCGAGACTACGATCCGAGTATACCGAACATTATTGGCGATCATGATTTATTAATTCAGGCGATTCTGAACATTGTTAACAATGCCGTCGAGGTAGTAGAAGAAAATGGCAATATAAACATTAAAACAAGAGTATTAAGAAATTTTACTATTGGAGAAAATACTTATCGGTTAGTTATAAAACTTGATGTAATGGATGATGGACATGGTGTATCCGAAGACATTAAAGATAAAATATTCTTTCCAATGATTACCGGTAGAGCTGAAGGTACGGGCTTAGGTTTATCGATAGCACAAAGGCTGGTTCACCAGCATTCAGGATTAATAGAATGCGAAAGTGAACCAGGTAAAACAATATTTTCGGTATTTTTACCGATTACAAATGAAAATGGGGAAGGCTAGAATGGATACTGTATGGATAGTCGATGACGATCGTTCGATTCGTTGGGTACTGGAAAAAGCCTTAAAAGGTGCGAATATCAATGTGCAAACGTTTGAGGATGCGGCTAGTGTATTAGCACAGATGAAAAGCTCACAACCTGATGCCATTATTTCTGATATACGCATGCCGGGTATGGATGGATTTGAGCTACTAGAAAATATCCATGCAATTAATCCCGATCTACCGGTTATTATAATTACCGCTTATTCTGACCTGGGTAGTGCGGTCAATGCTTATAAAGGGGGTGCCTTTGAATATCTGCCCAAGCCGTTTGATGTCGATGAAGCGGTAGAATTAACTCGGCGTGCACTGGATGTAAATGTGTCTGTGGAAGTAACCGAGACAGTCAGCGAAAATGAGAGCTCAGAGATTATCGGTGCAGCCGCCTCAATGCAGGAAGTTTTTCGTGCTATCGGTCGCTTGTCTCGATCAAATATCACGGTTTTAATCAATGGTGAGTCAGGCACGGGTAAGGAACTGGTTGCGCATGCCCTGCACAAACACAGTCCGCGTGCAGGTAAACCCTTTATCGCCATCAATACCGCTGCGATACCAAAAGATTTACTGGAATCAGAATTATTTGGCCATGAAAAAGGAGCCTTCACTGGTGCCCAGGCGTCGCGCAAAGGACGCTTTGAACAGGCCGATGGTGGTACCTTATTTTTAGATGAAATAGGCGATATGCCTGCTGAGTTACAAACTCGCTTATTGCGTGTTTTACAGGATGGGACTTTTTATCGTGTTGGTGGCCATAACTCAATAAAAGTCGATGTAAGAATTATTGCCGCCACGCATCAGGATCTTGATCGACGAGTAGAAGAAAAATTATTTCGTGAAGATTTATATCATCGCTTAAATGTAATTCGTATTCATATACCAGCCATACGTGAACGCAGTGAAGACATTGGTCTTTTAACTCGACATTTTCTACAGCTCGCTGCGAATGAATTAAACGTCGAAGTAAAAACTTTATCTGCCGAAGCAGAGGGTTATTTATCGCGATTAAGCTGGCCGGGGAATGTGCGCCAGATAGAAAATACCTGCCGGTGGTTAACGGTAATGTCGGCCGGGCAAGTTATAAATATTGAAGATCTACCGCCGGAGCTACAGGCGACTAAAGCTGAGCAATCAAGTAGTGGTGACTGGATTGAGGTCTTACGGCGCTGGACTGAGCGACATCTGGCGCAAGGTGATACTGGTATTCTAGATCAGGCCATGCCGCAATTTGAGCGAGTGATGATTGAGACCGCGCTACGTCATTCCGGTGGTCGTCGCCAGGATGCTGCGAAGTTGCTGGGCTGGGGACGCAATACCTTGACCCGCAAGATTAAAGAGCTTGGAATGCAAACGACGGTTTAATTAGTGATTTTTCTGCCAGACTAATAGACGGTTATTGACCGGCATTTCATGATCATTCACCAGTGTTAAGCATGCTGTTTCTGCCAGTATTTGTAAATCATCAAACTCACGTATGCCACTTAATGGATCGCGCTGTTTTAGATATCGATCGAACTGCGCATTACTATTGCTGGTATAGTTTGCCTGGTAATTGAATGGTCCATACAGGCAAAAGTAACCTTTATCATTTAATCTTGTGCCAATGCCTGTAAAGAGTTGTTCTACGTTTTGCCAGGACATTATGTGTGTGGTATTGGCGCTAAAAATGCCATCAACCTGAGCCATCGGCCAACAGGCCTGACTGACATCAAGTTCATAAGGGCCTTTAATATTATCTCCGCTATAATCACGCAACCAGGCGAGTATGCCTTCGTGGTATGCTTTAACATCGCTGCAATGCCAGGTAATTTCAGGTAAATTTTCTGCAAAGAAGACAGCATGCTGGCCTGTGCCGCTGCCGACCTCAAGTACATGATTAGCCACAGAGAAATACTTGCGTATCACCGCAAGTATGGGGCGTTTATTTTCCTCACAGGCTTCAGAATAAGGCTTCACTATCGTTTTCATACTGGATTGCACAACAAAAACCAGTTACAACTATAGCAGAATTAGAATAAGGTTAATTACTTTCCTGGTGTAACTTTTCAAGTAATTTATTTTCGAAAAATTTCTTATAATTTAGAAAGTGAATGGTTTGAGTTTCTGAATAATTTGGACCGAGCATTGATTTGGATAAATCAATATCGGTGATATAGATTGGATACTTTTCATTACTGTTGCGATTGTCGAGTATGTGGCGGCATATTCGTTGATATAACGTTTTGCCATGTTCAATTGTCGAGTATTCTTGATCGTCGCAATAGACAGTAAAATGTACGTCATCATCAATTTTTGTACCAATAACCTGTAATGCCAGGTAGTCTGATGATTGAAATATTGAACATGATTTATGACGAATAAGTTCCCATTGTCCGTCAGAGTTTTTTTGTACATAATGAAAACTGTAGTTCGAAGATGTTGTTTCGGTACCTTGTTCGCCTTTAATGAACGCCATCCTGTTAGCGACAGAATCAAAAAATTGCTGGTAATGATTGACCAGCGAGCTCGCATCAAAGAACTCAGTATCGTGATGGTACAGGGCACCGTTTTCATCGACGATATACGTGTGGACATACTTATCAACAATATGAAAATAAACCTGGATCAATCCGGCTTTATTCCTGGAATATAATAGTGGCAGCACATCATCGTGCAGTGTTTCAGAGTCAAAGACAATGTGCTGGAATGATGGTGTTGGCGTAGATAAGTACCGTTTTAGTTCTTCGAGATTACCGGCTTTATGATAGTGCAGACTATCATTCTGAAGATAAAGTACGTAATAACTCCATTCCACGGCGAGGATGTATCGTGTGCCTGGAAGGCTATGGTTTCCGTAAAAACAGTCAATAACTGTCTGAAAGAGTTTTTCGACTCGATTGGCAATAGCATTACTTCGGTATGATGAAAAGCTGACTGAATTTACAGGTGGAGGTCGCTGCCCCATTGATGGAGGCATCCATTGCATGTAGTCGTGCAAGCACTGAAAAATACCTTCGATACCGATGTAGTGGAAGGTTATCACTTCATGCCAGGAGGTTATGAGTACCTGATCGATAGTATGAGTAAGATTTTCATGTCGACCACCGTAGCGTAAGGAATCGGTTCGATTACTAGTTAAGTGATTGCCGGCACGAGTGTGTTGTGAAAATGGGTCTACTCCGGCATTTATAATGCTCACTACTTTTTTTATCGTCGCCGGGCGCCGCAATTCATTAATATTATTGCCATCCAGTACTTCATGAGCAAATGTTTGTTCAAATATAGCATTTATCGACTTTAATTCTTTATCTGAAATATTGGTACCAGGTGCGAAAAGAGCGGTCTTGGTTGTTGATGTTGTTATTTTATTAAAATAACACCAGCTTAATAGCTCAATGAGACTGTATGCACGTTTCAGAGGTGGATAGAGGCTGGCCTCATCTGCTGTAACGGTGCCGTTATAAACGACCCAAAAATGTTTTTTATCTTCGCCTTTAAGCTTATGGATTGAAATATGTGACTCATATAAATTATTTGTAATGCCCCGGTATATAATTTCTATCTTACCGGCTTTACGTTCAAAGGCGGCATAAAGTTTTCTGCCCAGTAGATGGAGATCTTTTGCTTCAATCAGGTTTGAGTTAGAATTGTTGCGGGCAAATTTAGATAAAAATCGATAACTATGTGTGATTTCATTCATCAGCACGGTACGCTCATCAATGACTCGCTGTATCTTCCAGTTTTCCTTGCTATCAAGCAAAAAGATCTGGCTGGTTGACCATTTCCAGCTGTTGGCAAGCTCGGTTAATAATTGATAACGCCAATTATTGGTTACGCCGGTTGTTTCACTGAGTTTTTTATTAACTTTAAAATAAAAACTACGACGAACTAAATCAAGCCGTTCAGGTTGATTCTGTCGTTTAAAATATTCCTCGACCTTATGTAGCATCATAAGATAGGGGTCGAGTTTATTTATCTCATTTTCACCATTATAGACCGCCATCTTAAAGCGCAAGCCAAGTATATCGATATTGGGATATTCGCTCGCATAAGCTTCCATTAAAGACGTTTTAAGAACGGATTTGTATGGTGAGTTAATTCCCTTATACAGTAACCAGAGGGTTGCACCGTAAAACTCTTCTGCAGGAATTTTATTGAGGCCACCAAAGTCTATGTTTTCACTTGTATGGACAAAGCGTTTGGTTTTAATATTTTGTACAAAATCATCATACTCATTTTCATGTTCAGGCGGAACCAACCACCAGGTCGGGTAACGTCCAGCCAGCAATAAACTGGTGCGATAAAATTCTTCTAATAGTAAATAGTGGAACGCACTACCACTGCTTTCACTATTAAGCGAGTCATGTTTTCCCTGGCGAAATTCTTCCGGGTCTACCAGAAAGATGTGTACATCGACATCGAGTGACTGTGCCCATTCTTCAATCGCCAGTGATTTTTGTTTTAGATGTTTAATTTGCCCATTATTTAATGAGCTGTCGTAACAGACCCAGATATCGAAATCACTTTTGTCACTCGAATAGGCAATGGTGCCAGTACTGCCCATCATATAGATCGCCTGGATATGATATTTTCGGTAGGCGCGTTTTTTATAGGTAAAACTTCTGGCTAATTTCTTCGCTAGATTAAGGGTTGGATTGCTGGGTGTGTATTCAGGTATTCCCGACGGTGTTTGTTTTGAGACGTAGCCGGGTAAGATTGGGTGGTTGGTGTGGTACAGCAATGGCAAGAGCTCGATAAAATGGCGCTGACGCTCGCGCAAATCGGCCTTGGTGCGTTTTAGGCGACTTTTATTGAGGTCAAAGAAACGCTGTTTGATTTGCTTGAAATCAATTGAGGTATCCGGATTTAACGTTGGGGCCAGCCTTGCCATGTTAATAGGGTTATCGGCTGAGGTAGCTCTTTCTTCAAATCTTTAGCAATAACAATAACATGCCGTGGATCACAGTAAATAAATTAAGGTTTATTGCCAATCTTTAAATGTTTGTTTTTAAAGAGAAATATTTTTTTCCCCCTCCTGTTGAAAGAAAATATGAGGGTAAGCTAAGGCGTCAAAATATCGATTGATTCACACATGTGCCGGTGAAAAATCTCAAATGCAGGCTATGATCTGTAATACCCGCACCCTACAGGAGCGGTTATTATTTGACCAGAGGACTGATGAAATGCTAGACCACCTTGCGCCTAATTTAGTACAACAATTTGTCGATTCACTGCCGGGTGCCCTGGCTTTAGTGGACACTAATAATGAAATTGTCTGGGTAAACGATAGCTTTCTACGCGTGACAACCTTGAGCAGTGCGAATGTCGTTGGTAAACAAATCAAGGATCTAGGCAATGAAATTCAGGACATGTTCGGCGAAGGTCATGTCTATTTAACAGCGACTAATAAGCGTGATGCTTACTGGCTGGCCTGCATGACCATACCTTTGGGCGATTACAGGTTGCAGTATTGTAGCGATGTGACGCAATTACAGGGATTGATTGAAGATCGCGAAGGTCTAAAAACAAAAGTTGCCGAACTCAATCCAATCGACCAGGTTACCGGCATGCCAAATCGGCGCGCGCTATTCCAGAATCTGGAGCAACAGGCCTCACGCAGTCGACGTTATGGTAATACTCTGTCAGTGATGATTTTGCGCTTAAGTAACTTGAGCGAGCTAATTCGTGGGCACGGTAATGATAATTCTAATGAGATGCTATTAAGTATCAGCCAGATGTTAAATGACCAAATGCGCTGGGCTGACGTGATTGGTCGGTTAGATAAGAATGAATTTTTATTTATCCTGCCTGAAACAGAAGAAAGTGCGACCAGTGAGTTACGCGACAAGATTGAGGAGCAGCTGTCTAAAGTTGATATACCGACCTCGGATGACAGTGACTTTGAATTGATTCACGAATTTGGTATGGCGCAGTGGCGTAAAGGTGATGATGTTGGCATGCTTATGCAGCGTGCCCGACAAAGTTTAGATGGCACGGATGAGCAAATGGTCGGATAATATATAAAAGGTTTAAAGAGAGTCAGGATAGTGCCCTGGCTTTTTTTTGCCTGTCGTAAAGTGAAAAAAGCTCAATTAGCATTCTGTTATGCTAACCGCCAGGCCGCCCAGTGATGTTTCTTTGTACTTAAGCGACATTTCTTCTCCAGTTTGTTTCATTGCTGCTATACAGGCATCCAGCGGCATGAAATGCTCGCCATTTTCGAGCATGGCTAATGAAGCCGCAGTATGTGCTTTAATTGCACCGAAACCGTTTCGTTCAATACACGGTACTTGCACCAGTCCATTGACAGGATCGCAGGTCATACCCAGATGATGTTCAAGCGCCATTTCGGCCGCATTTTCAATTTGTGCGGATGTGCCGCCTTGCACAGCACACAGGCCGGCCGCTGCCATGGATGCTGCTGAACCGACTTCACCCTGACAGCCTACCTCGGCACCAGAAATAGAACTTAAATGTTTTATCAAACCTCCAATTGCACCGGCGGTTAATAAAAATTCTCGTGCCTGCTCAAGTTGACCCTTTTCGTGTTTCATAAAATAATATAATACAGCGGGTATGACGCCCGCGGCACCATTGGTCGGCGCGGTAACGACCATATGACCGACGGCATTCTCCTCATTAACCGCCATTGCATAAGTACACAACCAGTTATTTATGTTAGTGCTGTTATTATCTTTTAAATTCAGGTATAAATTGCTTGCACGTCGTTGAATCCCTAATCCGCCGGGGAGAATGCCTTGTGCAGTTAAACCTTTTTCGATACAACGTTGCATTGAATGCCAGATAGCATCTAAACCGTTGTTTAGCGATTCTTGTGAGATATGCTCAAGCTCATTGATCCGTTTCATCGCGGCAATAGACAGGCCACTATCAATCGACATAGTTAGCATCGAGCTGGCCGAATCAAATGCATAGGGACACGAAGCTGAAGGTCTCATATCAAGCGGTGCGACGAGGTGGTTAATTTCAGCGAATGTTTTAACGAAACCTCCGCCGATGGAAAAAAAAGTTTCGTTTAATAATATTTTATCTGTTGGTGATATCAGTTCGAATATCATTCCATTTGGATGTTCTGCGAGCGGTTTCCCCTGATCAAATAAGATATTGTGTTCAGCTGAGAAGAGCACGGCCACGCCATCATTAAAAGAAATTGATTTACACTCTAATGTACGATTGAAAACCGAATCTAAATCTTCAGTTGCGACGGCATTGGGTGTGTAGCCATGCAAGCCTAGTGCGATAGCACGATCAGTGGCGTGTCCTTTACCCGTATATGCTAACGAACCTTTAAGCGTAACTCGAATGGCCAT